>Ga0073905_10001925_pt1 | contig 10673 bp, 8 predicted proteins | sample KloWWTupernatant_FD_65482 | JGI IMG/M metagenome (GOLD analysis project Ga0073905, IMG submission 65482) | Active sludge microbial communities from Klosterneuburg, Austria, studying microevolution and ecology of nitrifiers - Klosterneuburg... | ecosystem: Engineered > WWTP > Aerobic digester >... | reverse complement strand
GCGCGCTTGGGGATGAGATGCGGCGACAGCACGCCGAGCTTGCGGCCGTCATCGAGCGTCAACAGCGCCGCCCGCCCGACTTCCGCGCCGGTGCCCGCCGTCGTCGGCACCGAGATCACCGGCGCGACCCGCGCCGTGATGCGGTCGAGCCCGCCATAGATCATCGCGTAGCGTTCGAGATTGCCCTCGTGCGTCGCGAGCAGCGCCACGCCCTTGGCGAGATCGATCGGCGAGCCGCCGCCCACCGCGACAATGCCGTCGCATCCCGAGGCGCGATAGATCGCCAGCGCCTCGTTGACCGCACTCTCGGTGGGGTTGGTTTTCGTGCCGTCATAGACCGGCGTCCCGGCAGGCAAATACCCCAGTACTCGCTCAGCCAGACCAGCTGCAACGATGCCCTTGTCGGTCACGAGCAGCGGCCGCGTCATGCCGAGTTCGGCGACCGCCTCGGTCAGCGTCGAAATGACACCCGCTCCGAACTCGATGCCCGTGACGTAGTTGATGCGCGCCATTGTTACTTTCCGTTTGCGAGTTCGATGAGCACGTCCGCGTGGCACGGCGTGCCCGGTTTGCACCAGCAGGCGAGGTTGTATCCGGCAAGCTCCGCGCGGATTTTTTCCCGCGATGGCGGCTCGCCCGGCGACAGCTTCCTGTCGAGCGTCCCGCGCAGCCATTCGCCCGCCATGGCGACGGCCTTGGCCTGCGCGGCGGCACGACCAAGCCCGTAGGTTTTCGCCACATCGTCGATCGCGAACGGATTGCCCCACGGCCCCGGCCGCGTCACCAGCTTCACCGGCAACCCGTTGAGCCGCAGCGACTCCTCGTGCAGGTTGAACCCAGCCTTGCGGCTGACCTGCATCCGTTGCGGCTTCGCCTTCGCCATCCGCCTCACTCCCCTTCCCCGGCAGGCTCTCACGCAGCCGCCGATGCCGCAAGCCGCCTTGCCCGCACCATGCCCTGCCGCTACGACTTGAGCCGGATGGGGGACAACCAATGACGACGCATCGCTTCGAACCGACGACCTGGTCCAACGTGCTGGGCACGCAGCCGCCGCGGCTGACGATTGCCTCCGGCGACATTGTCATCACCGAGACGATCGATGCGGGCGGCGGCGACCGGAACGGCATCAGCCGCACCCACGGCCCCAACCCGATGAACGGCCCGATCGCGGTCGAGTACGCCGAGCCGGGCGATACGCTGAAAGTCGAGATCCTGCGCATGACCCCGGTCAGCCCGCTCGGCTGGACCATATCCGCGGTTGCCGGCAACGCCGTCGAACCCGAGTTCGTGCGCCTCCTGCCCGCCCGCAACCGGGTCAACTGGCTGATCGACAGGCAGGGCCTCACCGCCCGTCTCGAAAACCCCGTCCCCGGGATCGAACATCTCGTGCTGCCGCTCGAACCGATGATCGGCTGCTTCGGCGTCGCACCCTCGCTCGGGCAGGCCATCTCCACCGCTACCAGTGGCGAGCATGGCGGCAACATGGACTATCGCCTGTTCACCACCGGCACGACCGTGTGGTTCCCCATATCCGCTCCCGGCGCGCTGTTCTTCGTGGGCGATTGCCACGCGACGCAGGGCGACGGCGAAATCGTCGGCACCGGCATCGAGACCTGCTTCGAACTCGAACTGCGGCTGACGCTCGAAAAGCACCGCCGCATCACCTGGCCGCGCGGCGAGACCGACGACGACATCTTCACCATCGGCAATGCCCGCCCGCTCGATCAGGCGCTGCAGCACGCGACCACCGAAATGCTGCGCTGGCTGGGTGAGGACTATGGCCTCAGCCTCGAAGCGGCTAGCCACCTGCTCGGGCAGGTCGTGCGCTACGATGTCGGCAACGTCTTCGATCCGGCCTACACCATGTCCTGCCGCGTCGCGAAGAAGTGGCTGCCGCCAAAGAAGGCGGGCTGACCCTCGACAGACCGCCGCCAATCGGCTGAACTGGCCGGCGGAGGGATCATCATGGCAGAGCGGATTGCGATCGGCCTCATCGGCTGCGGTTTCTTCGCGCAGAACCATATGCATGCGTGGACGGATCTCGCTCCCGAGGGCGCGGACCTCGTCGCCGTCTGCGACATCGATCCGGCAAAGGCGAATGCCGCCGCCGAAAAATTCGGTGCCCGCGCCTACACCGACGCCAGCGAGATGCTGGGACGCGAAAAGCTCGGCCTCGTCGATATCGCCACCGGACAGGCCACCCACCTGCCGATGGTTGAACTGGCGCTCTCGCACCGTGTGCCCACCATCGTGCAGAAGCCGTTCGGTCAGGACATGGCCGAGGTGCGCCGCATGGTCGAGCTGTCGCGCGCGACCGGCACCTTCCTCGCCGTGCACGAAAACTTCCGCTTCCAGCTGCCGCAGCTGAAGATCAACGAGATCATCCGCTCCGGCGCCATCGGCACCCCGACATGGGCCCGCATCAGCTTTCGCACCGGCTACGACATTTACACCGGCCAGCCCTACCTCGCACGGCAGGCGCGCTTCGTGCTGATCGACCTCGGTGTGCATGTCCTCGATGTGGCGCGCTTCCATCTCGGCGAGGTCGAGCACCTCACCGCCGAGTTGCAGCGCCGCAACCCCGACGCCATCGGCGAGGACACGGCCACCATGCTGCTGCGCCACACGAGCGGCGCGGTGTCGATGGTCGAATGCACCTATGGCTCGCGCCGCATCCCCGACTCCTTCCCCGAAACGCTGGTGGAAATCGAGGGCGACAAAGGCGCCATCATCACCCGCATCGGCTCAAGGCTCGAGGTGACCAGCAACGGCAGAATGGAAGAGATCGACGCCGACCCGGCCGTGCTGCCGTGGGCCGAACGCCCCTGGCACGTCGCGCAGGACAGCGTGCTCCGCACCAACCGCGAAATGCTGCAGGCGGTGCAGCAGGGCCGCCCCGCCGCCACCTCGGCCGAAGACAACGCGCGCACCTTCGCGCTGGTCGAAGCCGCCTACCTCAAGGGTCAGGTTCGTCCTCTGGCGTGACCTCGACGCCCGGCGCGGGAATGTGCGGGTCGTCGCGGCCCGTCAGGTCCATGGCATCCACCAGTGCTTTCAGCGGGTTCTTCGCCCCCGCTTCCGGCCGCGCCACCCAGTAGCTGGTGTGCGTCGCCGTCACCTCGACATCGCGGATGCCCGACCCGAACACCTCGCCCAGCGGCCCCGACAGGAAATCGCCGTCGAACACGAACTTTGAGGGCGCGTAGAGATTGGTCCAGCGCGTGAAGGCGAACACACCCGCATGGTCGGGCGTGCGCACCCGCCGCAGCTTGCCGTCCGGCGTCGTGGCGCGCAGGTCGCGCGTCATCCCGAACTTGATGTCCGGCGTCGGCGGACAGGTGACGAGCTCCCTGCCCTCCTTCTGGCGCTTAAGGTCGTCCTCGCTCAGCGCCATCAGCAGCTGCGCATAGGTCAGCGGACTGCCGCAGGTGATGAAATCGGTGACGCGCCAGTGCCCGCCATTGCCGATGTGCTCGGCATGCGCCCGCGATTGCAGCTTGCGATAGGCGGCCGGATCGGTGACGCCCGCTTTCACCGCCGCCCACAGCGCCATGATCCCGCCGCGCTTGCGCCCCTCGCTTTCGGTGTAGCGTTTCGAGGTCGGGAACCAGGCGCGCTGCAGCACGTCATAGCCGATCATCGAGCCGAGGCTATGGCCCACGACGATGATCCGCGTATAGCCGCGCCGCGCCTCGTGCAGCCGCTCAAGCAGCCGCACACCCGCCTTCTGGATTTCGTTGCGTGCCTGCACATTGTCGGGGCGCGTATCGAGATAGCGCGCCGGATCGCCCAGCGTGCCAAGCAGCGGATAGCTCGCAAAGAAATACACCGCCGTGACCACCGCCGAAACGATCGGCATCCAGCCCGGCAGGTCGCTGCTCGGCAGCAGCCACCAGATGGCCAGCGCGATGGTCAGCGCCACCAGCCCGATGAGCAGCCGCCCGCCCGCATAGACCCAGCGCAGCGATTTCGGCACCGTCTCCAGCCGGCGCGAAACGATGTCCCAGGCCCAGCGGAAGATTTGCCCCAGCGACGTGCCCTGCAGCAGGTGCGCCCAGTAGAACTCGTAGAAATCCACCACCGGCCGCGTCCGGCTGCCGGCCATCGAGATGTAGCGCAGGTCGTAGAGATCGGCGTCGGCATCGGGCTTCGACCACGAGCCGATTTTCGCGTTGTCGTCATCGACGGCGATCGCATCCACGAAGGAGCGGATCGCTGCCATCGGCCGCGGCTCGCCGATCCCGTGGATCAGGACGACAGCAATTCTACCCCGGCCCGCCATTCGCGCCTCGCTTCGCCCCGCCGCGATCCTAGCATGAACCGCGGCGAGCGTTGAGCGTCTCGCCTACCCGCCGATCCTGCCGCCGAGTTCATCCTCGATGTGGAAGCGGATGATGTCGTCAAAGCTCTTCTCAGCAACGAAGCCGAGACCCTCGGCGCGCTTGGTCGAAAAATTCCGCGGCCATCCCGAAACAATCTTGATGATCGCCTCGTCCGGCACTTCGCGGATCAGCCCGGCGATCCGGTCGCCCGCCACCCGCCGCAGCGCCTCGATCTCCTCGCCCACCGTGGTGGAGAGGCCCGGCGCGGAAATCGTCCGCCGCCAGCCAAGCTTCTGCGTGTCGATTTCCGCCGCACGCAGCAGGAACCCGACCGCCGCGCGCGGGCTCGCGAACCAGTGCCGCACGTCGCGGCTCACCGGCAGCACCGCTTCCTTGCCGCTGAGCGGCTCGCGCAGGATGTTCGAGAAGAACCCCGACGCCGCAAGGTTCGGTTTGCCCGGCCGCACCACGATGGTCGGCAGGCGAATGCCGATGCCATCGACAAAGCCCTTGCGCGAATAGTCGTTGAGCAGCAGTTCGCCGATCGCCTTCTGCGTGCCGTAGCTGGTCAGCGGAGCCGACAGGAACTCGTCCTCGATGGCCTCGGGGAACGGTGCGCCGAACACCGCGATCGAGGAGGTGAACACCAGCCGCGGCACATAGGCGCCGTTCTTGATGCCCTCCTGGCGGATCGCTTCGAGCAGCAGCCGCGTGCCGTCGAGGTTGATGCGGTAGCCCTTGTCGAAATTCTGCTCGGCCTCGCCCGACACCACTGCGGCGAGATGGAAGATCACATCCGGCCGGTCAGCGACCAGTGCCGCCGCGACGCCCGGCTCAGGCAGGTCGATGGTCTTCGTCACCACCGCGCCGCCGAACGCCACCGCCTCGGGCGGCACCACGTCCGCCAGCGTCAGCTTCGCGATGTCCTTGCCCCCGAGCCGCCCGGATTTGACCAGCGCGGCGGTGAGCTTGCGGCCGACCATGCCGGCCGCCCCGATAATGAGAATGTGCATGATATTCCCTCCGCCCCGACTGCACCGCGACGGGCGCGCCCGGTCAAGCCCGCCGATGCCGGTTTCCGGCTAGCGCGCGACGTAGCCGCCGTCGACGAGGTGATAGCTGCCGGTGATGAACGAGGCTTCCTTTGACAAAAGAAACGCCACCAGCGCCGCCACCTCCTCGGAGGTACCGAGCCGCCCCGCCGGATGCAGGCTGACCAGATAGCCCTTCGTCCCGTCGTCGATAGCCGAAAGCAGCGGCGTATCGATATAGCCGGGCCCCACCGAGTTGATGCGGATGCCCTTCGGCGCATATTCGATAGCCGCAGCCTTGGTCAGCCCGACCACGCCGTGCTTGGCCGCCACATAGGCCGGCGATCCCGAAGTCCCGACGCTGCCGAGGATCGACGCGACGTTGACGATGGCCCCGCCGCCTGCTTCCAGCATCGCCGGGATTTCGTAGCGCAGCCCGTAGAACACGCCGCTGAGGTTGATGCCGATGACCTTCTGCCAGCCATCGATCGGGTACTCGCCCGTCGGCGCGATCGGCCCGCCGATACCGGCATTGTTCACCGCGAGGTGCAGCGCCCCATAGGCCTTGCGCGCGTCGGCGACGAGCTTTTCCGCCGACGCCGGATCGGCGACATCGCCCACGAAGGGCCGCGCCGTGCCGCCGGCCGCCTCGATCGCCTTGGCGACCGCCTTCGCATGGGCGGCGTTGATATCGGCGACCACCACCTTGGCCCCGCGCTTGGCGAGCAGGTGTGCCACCGCCTCGCCAATGCCGGACCCGGCTCCCGTGACGATCGCGACCTTGTCCTTGAAGTCCTTTGGCATGTGTCTTCCCCAGATGTTGAACCCGTGCGGTCTACCAGATCGGCTGCAGCGGCGGCGGCGCGCCGCCCCACCACTTGGCGTAGGTCCTGGCGTATTGCCCGGACGACACATAGGTCGAAGCGAAAAGATCGAGCCAGCGCAGAAACTCCGGATTGCCCTTGCGCACCCCGAAGGCGATGGCATCCACCGTATAGATCCCGTCGAGCACGACGACCGGATCGGGATTGGCCTTGGCCATGTAGTCGACGATCAGGCTGTCGTTGACATAGGCGTCGGCGCGCCCCTGCCGCATCAGCAGCAGCGCATCACCGGGCGACGTGATGTAGACGAGCTCCGCCTTTGGCGCGCGCTCCTCTGCCAGCCGTTCGCCGGTTGTCCCGCGGCCGACGGCGATGCGCTTGCCGGCACCGAGATCGTCGAACCCCGCTACCCCCGAGTCACGGCGGACGATCAGCTTGAGGCCGGTCCGCAGGTACGGGAACGATAAATCGACGCTGCGTCCCCGCTCCGGCGTCGCCGTGAGGTTGCAGCCGATCACGTCGAACTGGCCGCCCAGCAGGTCCGGGATGCGGGTGGGGACCGTCGTCTCGACCAGTTCGAGTTCGGCACCGAGAGATTCCGCCAGCAGCGTGGCAACGTCGACATCGTAGCCACGCGGCTGTCCGTTCGTGTCGCGGAAGCCCACCGGCTCGGCGGCAAGGCACACGCCGATCCTGATCCGCTTGGCCTCCATGAGGTTGTCGGCATCGGCCGCCTGCGCCGATTGAACGCACAAAAGCAGGCCGGCAAGCAGCAGGAAAAGGTGACGCATGTGCCTATTCTAGCCCCGCGCCACCCGCCGTCAAAGCCCCCTCGCAACCACTTAGTGTCCGTCGGGCCGGGCCAGAAGCTCGGCATTGCCGCCCGATGCGGTGGTGTCGATACAGATGAGACGCTCGACGACCAGCCGCCCGGCATCCGCCGCGCTGCCGATCAGCGGGATGATCGCGCCCTCCCGCCGCGCCAGCGCCTGCCGCCACGGCTTCAGCATCTCGTCGTCGCCAAAGTTGCAGATCGCATCGACCATCAGCCCGGCCTCGATGGCCGCCGGGGCCAGCTTCTTGTCGACGCCGCCGATGGTGGCGCCGTCGATCCCGAGTTCGTCGGCAATCCGCGTCGCGCCCGGCGCCACGACAACAACCGCATTGCCATGCGCCAGCGCCATCCGGGCCTGCACCCGGGCCGAGGCCTCGTCCGGCCCGAGACAGAGCACCATGCCGCGCGGATGGATTTCGAGCACGTTGGACTCGCCCGTCGGTCCCGGCATGTCGATCCGCACCGGCTGGCGCGCCACCTTCTCGAAAGCGCCGCGCACCTTCTCGACGGCCGCGATGGCAAAGCCGATCGACAGGCCCGACAGCGGGTTCACGCCGTGCACATGCGGCGCCACATCGAGCGGGCGCGAGAAGCGCGGCAGGTAGTTCGGCCCGCCCGCCTTGGGCCCGGTGCCCGACATGCCCTCGCCGCCGAACGGCTGCGAGCCGACCACCGCGCCGATCTGGTTGCGGTTGACGTAGATATTGCCCGCCTTCACCCGGCTCGTCACATGCTCGACGCGCGAGTCGATGCGCGTGTGCAGCCCGAAGGTCAGCCCGTAGCCCGCCGCGTTGATCTGCGCGACGACCTGGTCGAGATCGCCCGATTTGAACATCGCCACATGCAGCACCGGCCCGAAGATTTCTTCCTTGAGATCGGCGATGCCGCCGACCGCCAGCACGGCCGGGCCAACGAACGTGCCGCCCGCCGGCACCGCCAGTTGCCGCAGCACCGCGCCGCGCTCGGCGAAGGCCGCGATATGCGCATCGATCTTTGCCTTGGCCTTGGCATCGATCACCGGACCGATATCGGTCGCCAGCGTCTCCGGGTCGCCGAGCTGCAATTCGTCCATCGCTCCCAGCAGCATTTCGACGACGCGTTGCGCCGTCTCTTCCTGCACATAAAGGATGCGCAGCGCCGAACAGCGCTGTCCCGCACTCTGGAACGCCGAGGCGAGAATGTCGCGCACCGCCTGCTCGGGCAATGCGGTGGAGTCGACGATCATCGCGTTCAGCCCGCCGGTTTCCGCGATCAGCGGCGCATGCGCCGACAGGTGATCGGCCATGGCGTTGTCGATGGCCTTCGCCGTCGGCAGCGAGCCAGTGAAGCAGACGCCCGAAATCCGCGGATCAGAGGTGAGCGCCCGGCCCACCACCGCGCCGCTGCCCGGCATCAGTTGCAGGGCATCGAGCGGCACCCCGGCCTCGTGCAGCAGTTCCACCGCCCGCGCCGCAATCAGCGGCGTCGTTTCGGCCGGCTTCGCGAGCACGGCGTTGCCGGCAACCAGCGCTGCCGCAACCTGCCCGGTGAAGATGGCGAGCGGGAAATTCCACGGCGAGATACAGGTGAACACGCCGAGCGGCTGGCGCTCGCCAAGCGCTTCGGCCTCGTCAGCGTAGTAACGCAGGAAGTCCACCGCCTCGCGCACCTCGGCAACGCCGTCCGCCAGTGTCTTGCCCGCTTCACGCGCGCACAGCACGTAGAACTCGGCGGCATTGGCCTCGTAGAGATCGGCGGCGCGGCGCAGGATCGCGGCGCGTTCGGCCACCGGATACGCCGCCCAGCCGGGCGCCGCCTCGACGGCGTTGGAAATGGCGGCGGCAACAGTCGCCGGCCCTGCCCCCATCGCCTCGCCCACCGGCGCGCCAAGCGCCGGGCTCAGGATGTCGAACCGCTCGCCCTCATCGTCACCCACATGCGCGCCGGGCGCGGCGGACCAGCGCCGGTCGGCAAACACGCCGCGCTCGGCATCGAGCGCCGCCAGTTCCACGGGGTTGGTGATTTCGAGGCCGCGCGAGTTGCGGCGCTTTGGCGCGAACAGCGCATCGGGCTGCTTCACCCGCGCATCGACCACCTGCTGCTCGACCAGTTCGAACGGGTCGCGCACCACCTCGGACGGCGGCACGTCGCGGTCGGCGATCATGTTGACGAACGAGCCGTTGGCGCCGTTCTCGAGCAGCCGGCGCACCAGATAGGCCAGCAGGTCGGAGTGCCGTCCCACCGGCGCATAGATGCGCGTCTTGGTCCCGGCTTCGTTGCGCAGCATCTGGTGCAACCGCTCGCCCATGCCGTGCAGGCGCTGGAACTCGAACTCGTCCTTGCGCACGCCCAGCGTGGCCGCAAGGTGCAGCACGGCGGACACCGAGTGCGCGTTGTGCGTCGCGAACTGCGGATAGATGCGCGCCCGCTTGCTCAGCAGCTTTTTCGCGTTGGCGACATAGCTGACATCGGTCGCGGCCTTGCGCGCGAACACCGGGAAGCCGTCGAGCCCCAGCACCTGCGCGCGCTTGATCTCGGCGTCCCAGTAGGCGCCCTTGACCAGCCTGATCATCACCTTGCGATCGAGCTGCTCGGCCAGCGCCTCGACCCAGTCGATGACGTACCCGGCGCGCGGCCCATAGGCCTGCACCACGACGCCGAACCCGTCCCAGCCGGCCAGCCGCGGATCGCTCAGCACGGCGGCGATCACGTCGAGCGAGATATCGAGCCGGTCGGCTTCCTCGGCGTCGATGTTGAAGCCCATATTGGCGCCGCGCGCCATCAGCGCCAGCGCCAGCGCGCGCTCCACCAGCTCATCCATCACCCGCGCCCGTTTGGCGAACTCATAGCGCGGATGCAGCGCCGAGAGCTTGACCGAAACCCCCGGATTGTCGCGCACGCTCTGCGCCGTGCAGCGCGCCGCAACCACGGCGATCGCCTCGGCATAGGCGGCGCGATAGCGGTCCGCGTCGGCGGCGGTGCGCGCCGCTTCGCCGAGCATGTCATAGGAATAGGCAAAGCCCGCCGCTTCCGCCTTGCGCGCCACATGCGTGGCCTCGGTGATATCGCGACCCAGCACGAACTGGCTGCCGAGGATCTTCATCGCCTGCAGCACGGCGGCGCGGATCACCGGCTCGCCCAGCCGCTGCACGAAGGTCTTGATGGTCCCGGCAATGCCGGCGCCCGCGTCCTTCAGCACTTCGCCGGTCAGCGTCAGCATCAGCGTCGAGACGTTGACCAGCGCCGGATTGCCGGGATCGAAATGTTCGAGCCAGCGCGCCGAGCCGATCTTGTCCTCGATCAGGTCGTCGATCGTCGGGGTGTCCGGCACGCGCAGCAGCGCCTCGGCGAGGCACATGAGCGCGATGCCCTCATGCGTCGACAGCGAATATTCGGCGAGGAAGCCCTCGAGCATGCCGCCGGAGCCGGTGTCCCGCACCCCTTCGACCAGCCGTTCCGCCGTCTGCGAAATGGCGGCCCGCGCCTCCCGATCGAGCCCCGCCTCCTCCACCAGTCGGGAAACGTGCACGGCCTCGCTGGCCGTTCCTGCTTCGCGCATCTTCAGCCGTGCGGCAGCGAGTCGATCTGTGCTCATGTGGTCATCCTATAAGGCGTATCGTGGCGGCCCGAAGGCGAATGGGTTAACACGCAAGGCAAAACGGAGGGGAAACATGACGTCGTT
>Ga0073905_10001924_pt1 | contig 10674 bp, 10 predicted proteins | sample KloWWTupernatant_FD_65482 | JGI IMG/M metagenome (GOLD analysis project Ga0073905, IMG submission 65482) | Active sludge microbial communities from Klosterneuburg, Austria, studying microevolution and ecology of nitrifiers - Klosterneuburg... | ecosystem: Engineered > WWTP > Aerobic digester >... | reverse complement strand
GACGTGACCAATCTTCGCCTTGCTGGCCGCGCTTATCCGGCGAAGCTCGCCGCAGGTAGCCAATGGTGCGCCGATCGTCTCCCGCTTACAGGCCAACGCATCACCATCGCACCCGCCGACCTGGGCTTCAGCGCCCGAAAGGCCAGCAGCTACACAGCACAAGAGTCCGACTGAGGTTCTGCAACGAGTGTTCAGTGACGACTGATCGCACTTGCGGACCAGCGCCATATCGGTCATGATCCCGGACTCATGCCGCGCCCTGATCTCCCGACCTTGATCGTCGCGGACGCGGGCGAGTGCCAGCGCGTCGGTCCGAGTGCCGGGGGTCAATGCGAGTGACGCGCGGCGATCTCCGACGCGATGATCTCGACTCGCCGGCGCTAGGGGCGAGTGCGGGTGCTTGCACCACCGCCGGACGATTCGGGGACAGCAGAGGCCGACAAAGGGACTGGAACGGTGACGCGAGCGGCCGTCGCACTTGGATATGGCTGTGCGCCAGCTCCGCAGTCATACGTCTGTACGTTCTTGGTGAGGGGAAGATCGAAGTCGCACAGCGATCTCGTGAAGGTCAGCGTGTCGCCCGCCAGCGAGCCTGTCCAATCCCACCGTCCGAGTAGGAACAGGCTGTCATCGCGGTACATGTCGAGCGTTCGAGCCGTGAAGCTGTTGCCACTGCATGTCCAGCGACCCTCCTGCGCCGTCACCTCCTCGACGTCAGTCGGGGCGGCGCCCACGTTGTCGAGGGGAACCATGGACATGGCGCCACCGGCCAACAGTTGGATGATCATCCCGGTTGTTCCATCACTATCGGTGAACGAGCCGGCGAAGGTTCCGACGAACGCCGCGCATGCGTCGACCGCCGTGCTGCCGGTGCCGACAGGCACGTAGTAGCCAACTACGTCGATCAACAGGTTGACGGTCCCGGTGTCGTTGCGAAATGCGAGCCTCCCGTCCGCCGACAGTGCGGAGGTCACTGCGTTCGGGGTGGGCGCTTGACCGGCGGAGAAGTTCAGGTTGGAGGTACCGGGTCATTCCTTGTCAGCGGGGAAGACCGACAGGAAGCCACCCGCCGACGGGCTGGTAAATGTTGCATTGAGCGACACTGCCGTCGCGGTTGCGGGAATCGTGCACTGACCGTTCGTGCCCCACACGGCGGCCACGTAGGTTTCTGCGCCGATCGGCGTGGAACGAGGCCCCACTGGACTGGTGGCACGGGTATCCATCAGACGGCAGGGTGTGATCGGGACGAACGAGGACCCCGCTGGTGGACTGACAGCCGACGAGGTCAACACGTCACCCGCACCGAGCAACACCGCAACGGTGACCCCTGCAGTAGCCCAACGGGACCGAAAAAACGACCTTTTCGACACCATTCCAGCTCCCAAACTCGTGCATACCCTGCAGCGACCGTCTGGACGCTACACGCGGACCCGTCAGCGGGCAGGGACGATGTTGAATGCGTGCAACGCCGGTCCGCGGTCACGAATCAAAATCTTCGTGACGGAGGCTTGATCGATCTGGCTGCGCCACGTAATGGTGACGTCAACGCCCAGCGCCCACGCCATCGCTGCTTTGATCGGCGTCGCGTGACTCACAACGGCGATGTTGGTCGTGCGTGCTGCTTCGAGCAGGTCATCGCACGCCGCGAACACGCGCCGACCCATCTCCTGCAGCGACTCACCGCCGGGTGGACGGAAATCCGGGTTCGAAGTCCACTCGGCCCACATGTCGCGCGGCACGTCAGCCATGGGTACGCCATCGAAGTCACCGAAGTCCATCTCCAGCCATCGATCGTCCAGCTCCGGCTCCAGACCGAACACTTCCGCAGTTTGACGGGCACGCAGTGATGGCGAACACACAACCCTGTCGACGTTCGGGACCAGCGAGGTCACCGCCGCTGCCTGCGCCCGGCCTACGTCGTCGATGGGCAGATCAATTCGACCCTGCAGCCGACCACCAGCGTTGGCCTCCGTGCGGCCGTGTCGAATGAGGTAGAGCACCCAGCCAGTGAAGCACAGGTTCAGCCGTATCGGCGTCAGCCGTCGGTGACCTGGCCGAGACGGTAGAACTGCGATCGTCGGTCCGGCTCCGCCAATCGGAAGCGGCGCCACGCCCACCACATCATGGCGGCACCAGCCAGTTCCATCGGTATGTCGAGCCAGCCACGTTCGATGGACGGCACCTGGGTGTTGCCCCACGAGCCGATGAACGGCCACCAGAAGACCTTCGTGGCAGCGAACGCTCCGTCCCACACAAGGTGCAACAACATGCCGATGGGCAGACCGAGCAGCAACCGCCGAATGGGCCTGCGACCAGCAGTGACGATCATCACGACGGCCAGGGTGCCGACGGCGACAGTGAGGCTGTGTGCCCACCGCGCCTGACCGAACGGCACATCGATCACGTCGGGCAGTACTGAGCCGACGAGCAGTAGCCGGTAGTCGAAGCGAGGGTCGGTGAACACGAAAAACACCGATAGTGCAGCGGTGCCGAGAAACCACAGAAACATTTGCAGGGCCTAACGAACGATGATGCGCCCGCACTGCGGACACTCGGCCAATATGTCGGCCGGAACAGCTTTCACGATGTCGAGCTCGCGCGGTGAGAGGTCCATGTGACAGCCGCTGCAATGCGACCCCTCCAGACGTGCGACTGCGACGCCGCCGAACTGCTTGCGTACTCGCTCGTAGAAGGCACTGCCGTCAGGCCCGAGGCTTTCGACTGCGGCGGTTCGTTGCTGACGAAGATCGGCCACCTCGGCGTCGATGCCGGAGTGCACCCGGTCGAGGTCGGCCTTCGCCGCAGCGACTGCATCCTCGTGGCCGGGGACGGCCTCGGACAGTTCCACCAACGCTGCTTCGCCGTCGGACTGTTCTTCCAGTGCTGCGAGCTCCTGATCGTCGAGCTCACCGCGGTGGCCATTGATCGTCTCGATCTCGTGCATCAGGGCTTCCGCTTCACGCGGCGCGATGACAGTCTTCAACTGCGCCTCGAGGCGGGTTCGCTTCTTGGTCAAGTCGGCGGCGGCGTGTTCGGCAGCTTCGATGGACGCCTGCGCAGCATCGATGCGCTGCTGTGCCGTGGCGATGCGTGACTGCAGGTCAGCGAGGGCCGCTGACGCCTCTTGGTGGGCGATCACCTCTGGAAGCCGAGGTCGTTTGTGAGCGGTGACATCGAGCGTGGTGTCGATGTCTTGGAGGGCGAGAAAGGCGGAAGCGTTCATTTACCCTTCTTCTGTACCACAACGTCGGCCGGCGGGAACGCACAGGGGTACACATACGTCCTCGTGTCGATGGATGGCATAGGTGCGTGTGGGTCGAGAACATCGAGCGGCACGTTGGTGCCACTTGGAATCTGCTGCACCACTGCCCGCGGTGCGGTGGTCTCCGGCGGCGGCGTCTCGTCGGGCAGCGTGCTGGGGGGCTCGGTGCTGGAAGTGGTCGCCGTTGCTGCTGGGCCGGTGGGTGGCAGCGTGCCGCTGACCAGCTTGGCCAGGCATTCCTCGCCGGGCCAGTACAGCCGCGCAGCCTTGCGCGCGTTGGCGGCAGGGGCGGGCCAGTCGAGCATCGGCTGGCCGTAGAGCGCAGACTCCATGAACGCACCCCAGATGCGCGCTGGATAGTCGGCGCCCTGCACCTTGCCGTTGCGACCCATCTCCGCCTGGAACTCGGGAATCCTGTTCATGGGGGTGTAGCCATTGGGGTCACCCACCCATACCGCTGTGGTGATCTGGGGGGTGCCTCCGACGAACCATGCGTTGGTGTTCTCGAACTGGGTGCCGGTCTTGCCGGCGGCCGGGTGCGAGAAGTTGCGCAGGTTGCGGGCGCCAGTGCCCGAACGAATGACACCCTTCAGTGACTGCACCGTCTCGTTGGCCGCGTTGGGGTCGAGCACCTGCACCCCGGGGTCGGCGTGCGAATAGAAGCGGGTGCCGTCGGGCCGCTGGATGTACTCGACGAAGTACGGGTCGTGGTGCAGGCCCTGGTTCGTGATGGTCTGCATTCCCGCCGCCATGTCCATCGGCGAGAGCGCGTTGTTGCCAGTCGCCGTCGCCCCGATCGGGATGAACGGCTCGTGGTCCTTTGCCGATTGCCCCTGGTAGAAGTACGCCGAGTGCGCCATGCGGTAGACGGAGTCGACGATGCGATGCAGTCCTACCGAGTAGCTCAAGCGCACGAACCCGCAGTCCGTCGACAGCCACGTATTGCGACCGTTCAGGGGGCCGATCTCGATGCTGCCGCCCTTGATCACCAGCACCTTGTTACCTTCGTCGGGCACCGCACACGGTGCCGTGCCGTTGATGATGTCGTTGGTCTGCGCGCCTGCCTCGTACGCCGCCGCGAGAATGAAGGCCTTGATGCTGCTGCCGGTCTGTCGTGGCACCAGCGACATGTTGACTTCGCCGCCGGGCTCGTTGGTTCGCAGCCCGCGCCCGCCCACCATCACGCGCACCGCGCCGTTGGTGGTGTCGAGACCGATGATGGCCGCGTCGAACCCGGCATTGGAGTTGGGCAAAATGTTGCGAGCCTGCTCGGCCTGCACCTGCAGGACCGGATCGAGCGTCGTATGGATGCGCAGCCCGCCGCGATAGAGCAGCGTTGCACGTTCTTGCTCGGTGGCGCCCAGGATGGTGGACTTCGTCAACAGGTAGTCGCGCAGCGCGAGCGTGTAGTACGTGGGCACGGTGCTGAGGGTGGCAATCGTGCGCACTCGGTCCGGAATCGGCCAGTTCTCGATGAGATCGGCGCCCTCGACGTCAGTGACCAAGCCGACCGATTCCAGGCGTGCCACGACCTGCGCGAACCGCCGATGAGATTGCTCCAGGTTGCGGATGGGGTCGTAGCCAGACGGTGACCGCACCAGGCCGGCAAGGAAGGCACCTTCGACCATCGTGAGGGCGCCCACGTCCTTGCCGAAGTACACCTCGGCCGCCGCCTGCAAGCCATAGGCGTTGTTGCCGAAGTACACGGTGTTGATGTAGCGCTCAAGAATCTGGTCCTTGGTCAACTTCTTCTCGAGCATGGTTGCGTAGTGGGCCTGCAGCGCCTTGTAGCGACCGTCGCGTGGCAGCCCGGCGAGAAATTCGTTCTTGACGACCTGCTGGGTGATCGTGCTGGCACCCTGGGTCGGCGCGTCGCTGGCAAAGTTGGACAGCAGCGCCCGGAAGAACCCGCGCAGGTTGACCCCGTGGTGCGAGTAGTACTCGTTGTCCTCCACCGAGAGCAATGCGTCGATGACCGGTACCGGTACCTGCGCCAAGTTGATGGGCTGGCTGTTCTCACGCTCGTACACCGCGATCACATTGTCTGCAATGTCGTACACCAGGGTGCGTTGCGACAGTGGTTGGAACTCGGGTAGCTGCACCGGCAGTTCCTCGTGTGCGTTGGCAACCTGCCACAGCCGTGGGGCGACGGCCAGCACGACGCCCGTCGTCAACAGGGCGCCCGCCAGGATGATGGCGACGAATCGGAGGGGCCAGGCCAAGCGGTGCACGAGTACATCACGCTACTTGTGGCACGGCAGCGGTGGCGGTCACCTCAGTTGCTACCGTGCGCAGCATGACGCTTCGCCCCTTCCGTTTCGGCATTCAGGCCTCCAACGCCACCACCCGCGCAGAGTGGGCCTCGCTGGCCCAACGCACCGAGGGCCACGGCTACTCGGTGCTCACCATGCCCGACCACTTCGGCGATCAGCTCGCGCCGGTGCCAGCGATGATGACTGCACTGGACGTCACCAGCGACCTGCGCGTGTGCGCGCTGGTGTTCGACAACGACTACAAGCACCCAGTCGTGCTGGCCAAGGAACTGGCGACGATGGACCTGCTCAGCGATGGTCGCGTGGAGATCGGCCTCGGTGCCGGCTGGATGATCAGCGACTACGAGCAGCTCGGTATCCCGTACGACACGCCTGGCGTGCGCATCGATCGTTTCCTCGAAGGGCTCAGCATCATCAAGCAGTGCATGCAGCCTGGTGCGTTCTCACACAGCGGCACTCACTACACCATCACCGGCTACGACGGCCTGCCCAAGCCGGTGCAGGCCAAGATGCCCGTGCTCATCGGTGGTGGCGGCAAGCGCGTCTTGGGTATCGCCGCTCGCGAGGCCGACATCGTGGGCATCAACCCCAGCATGCACGCCGGTGTCGTTGGCCCCGAGACGTTCGCCCACATGTCGCAGGATGCCGTCGACGAGAAGATCGCCATCGTGCGCGCCGCCGCCGGCGATCGCATCGATGACATCGAGCTCAACATCCGCGCGTTCCTCGTCAACGTCACCGAGGACGGGGCCGGTGCCCGCGATCGTTTGGCGGGCATGCTCGGCGTCGACACCTCGATGCTGCTCACCTCGCCGTTCGCGCTGATTGGTTCGCCGAGTGAACTGGTCGAGCGTCTGATCGAGCGTCGCGAGCGTTGGGGTTTTTCGTACGTCATCGTCGGCGCCGACGACGTCGACAAGTTCGCACCTGTCGTCGCCGCTCTCGCCGGCAAGTGACGTGACACGAGTCGCGCTGCATGGCGCAGGCTGGGTCGCCATGGCACATGCGGCCGCGTCTCGACAACTCGGGTTCGAACTCACCGCCGTCGCATCACGTACCGCCGAACGTGCCGCAACGCTTGCTGAGCGTTTCGCATCCGTGGCCGTCTCGTACAACGACCTTCCTGGCGGTGCCGACATCGTGGTGGTCGCCACTCCCCCGCAATGCCACGCGGCTGATGCAATCCGCATGCTGGACGCCGGTGCGGCCGTGCTGTTGGAGAAGCCGCTCTGCCGCACACTCGACGAGGCCGATCAATTGGTTGCCGCGGCGGCGCGCCACGGTGGAAGGTTGCTGTACGCGGAGAACCTGGCGTACGCACCGATCGTGCAGCGCATGATCGCGCTCACGCCACGCGTCGGCGAACTGACGCATCTCGAGGTGCGCACCCTGCAGGGTCTGCCGACCTGGGGTCAGTTCACCACCGACGAGTGGGGCGGTGGCGCGTTGTTCGACCTCGGCGTACACCCGTTGAGCATTGCGCTGCTGGTCGCCAATGCAGCGGGCGAGGGCTCTCCGGTTGCCGTGTCCGCACAGCTACGCGGCGGCGACGGCCACGACAGCGACGAGCACGCCGATGTCCGGCTGCGCTATCGGTCAGGACTGATCGCCCACGTCGAATCCAGCTGGCAGGCGGGCCCGGAGTCGCGGTGGGATGCACAGGTTGCCGGCGCCGCGGGCGTCGTGCGAGCCGAACTGCTGCCGGTGCAATCATTGGAGTTGAACGGCGACGAGGTCGCGTTGCCCGCCGCAACCGGCCAGATACCGATGCTCGACCAACTGGGCTACACCGCCCAGCTTCGTGCCTTCGCCGACGATCTCGCAGCACAGCGCGAGCCCATCATGAGCGCCAGCTTCGGACGTCATGTGCTGCAGGTGGTTGCAGCCGCGTACCAGTCCGCAGGCAGACGCGGCGATGAGGTCGCGTTGCCCTTCGCAGGACCACGCGACCTCACACCATTGCAGTTATGGCGCCTGGGCTGACAGCCCACAGCGCACGCCTGGTTCAGACCGGGCGAACCTTGAGGGCTTCGTCGCCCTTGCGGCCCTGGCCGATTTCGAACTCGACACTCTGCCCCTCTTCGAGCGAGCGGTAACCCGCGCCATCGATGTTGGAGAAGTGGACGAACACGTCGTCGCCGCCCTCGCGAGAGATGAATCCGAAGCCCTTTTGGGCATTGAAGAACTTTACGGTCCCGATGGTCATTGCTGTACCTCTTACTTCTGAGCCGCCCTTGTGACGACTCACTGCGAGACACTAACCAACGCGCGTCGCCGCTTGTTCCACGACGGAGTTCAAATCTCGTACGGCACGCCTACTCGGGCTGCGCAGCCAACCATTCGTCGCGCAGGATGCCGTACAGCACGTGGTCGTGATACGCCCCGTTGCGTAGCTCGGCGTGGCGCACGACGCCCTCGCGAGCGAAGCCCGCCTTCTCGAGGGCACGTTGTTCGGCAGGGTTGTCGATCGCCGTGTCGCTCTGCACTCGATGCACGCCGTACTCGCGGAACAGATGATCGACGAGCAACCGCTGGGCAGTGGTGCCGTAGCCGCGACCACGGAAGTCGGGCAGCAACGCGATACCGATTGCGGGGCAAGCGCTGCCCTCGGACGGGCCCCACTGCTCGGGTCGCCACGAGACATCACCGATGGGCTGGCCATCGAGCTCGACCACGAGACGGCCGCCGCGCGGGTCGAGGAAACCGTCGCATTGGAACTGATGGTGCAGGCGACCGAGCAACTCGTCGAGGTCAGGGGGCCCCGACCAGTTGTGTTCGCCAACCGCCTCACGGTCTGCCGCCATCGTCACCATCCACGACAGGTCGTTGCGCACGACGGGGCGAAGGCGGACGTCGGACATGTCGTCAGTGTGCTCTCGCCGCAGCCCGTTCCCTCGCATTGGGCCCGTACTTCCCCCACCCGAAGTAGCCGTTACTGCCTGTTGCGGCCAAGATGAGGGTATGGCTTCCCGAAGAACCCACATCGATACCCTGCGCGACGGCTTTTTCGACGCATTGGTGGTCGGTGGCGGCATCAATGGGGCAGTCACATCGGCTGCACTCGCTGGCCGCGGTGCATCCGTCGCGCTGATCGACCGTGGCGACTTCGGTCACTTCACCAGCCAGGAGTCGTCGAACCTGGTGTGGGGTGGTTTCAAGTACCTCGAGAACTACGAGTTGCTGTTGGTGTTCAAACTGTGCCGCTCGCGGAACCGTCTGATGAAGGCGTACCCGGACAACATCAAGGAGGTCAGTTTCCTCGCCAGCCTCAATGAAACGTCGCCGTTCCCACCGTGGTTCGCGGGCCTCGGCGCCTTCGGGTACTGGGTCATCGGCCAGTTCGGCACGCGCTACCCGCGTCTGTTGAGCAAGGAGAAGATCCGAGACGAAGAGCCGGTCATCGACACCACCTCGGTGCGTGGCGGCATCGAGTACCGAGATGCGTACCTCATCGACAACGACTCGCGCTTCGTGTTCTCGTTCGTGCGCTCGGCGCTCGACGCCGGCGCCACGGCGGCGAACTACATCGAGCTGATGTCAGCGAAGCGTGACGGCGAGCGATGGGTTGCCCAGCTACGCGATGTCGATTCCGGCGAAGAATTCACCACCTCGGCAAAGGTACTGGTCAACGCGGCCGGGCCGTTCGTCGACGAACTGAACGCCGGATGGGGTGCCGCCACCGACCACCGCATCGTGTACTCGAAGGGCATTCACCTCGTCGTGCCGCGGCTCACCACCGACAAGCACCAGCGGGTACTGGCCTTCTTCGACGATACACAGCGACTGTTCTACGTGATCCCGATGGGCTCGCGTTCGGTCATCGGCACCACCGACACCCGCATCGACGAACCGTTCTCCGAGGTCAACGACGACGATCGCAGCTTCCTACTCGAGCAGATCAACCAGCGACTCAATCTCGACACACCGCTGACCATCGCCGACGTCATCGCCGAGCGTTGCGGCGTTCGACCGCTCGTGGTCAACGCCGGTGGCGCCGACCAACGCGATGTCGACTGGACATCGCTGAGCCGCAAGCACGCCGTCGAGACCGATCGTCGGGCCCGGTTGGTCACCATCTTCGGCGGCAAGCTGACGGACTGCCTCAACATCGGCGAGGAAGTGGCCGAGGCCGTCGAGTCGCTTGGCGTGCCCCTGGAGAAGGATCTGAAGAACTGGTACGGCGAGCCGGCGAAGGCCACCCGCTCCGAGTTCTACCGCCAGGCCCGCCTGATGAAAATCGATGCGCTGCGCACCAAGCCCGACGTCGAGCCGCTCAGCGACCGGTTGTGGCGTCGCTACGGGCGCCGCGCGTTCTCGATGCTCGAGGCCATTCGTGACGACCCGCGCATGGGCGAGGACATCATGGAGAACGCCGACTACCTGCGCGTCGAGCTACACCTTGCCGCCAGCACGGAGATGATCACCAAGCTGGAAGACTTCATGCGCCGCCGCTCGAAGATCGAGCAGGTGGTCAGCGACGACGTCATTCGTCATTCGGAAGGCCTCGACGAGGTTGCCCGAATTTTGTTCGGCGACGACGCCGACAAACGGCTGGGCGAATACCTGGCAGGCTGAGCCGACGCTCAGCCGACACGAACGCGGATAGAGCGCGGGCCGCGTACTTGTCCGCCGGCCCACGTGACTTTGCTCGCGTCGACGACCTCGAATTCGGGGATGCGGGCCAGCCACTCTTCCACCGCGACGCGTAGTTCCATGCGAGCAAGGTTCGAGCCTGCGCAACGATGGATGCCGGCGCCGAACGCGAGGTGACGATTCTGCTGACGGTCGAGAATCACCTTGTCGGCGTCGGGGAAGACCGCGGGGTCGCGGTTGGCGGCGGGGAAGTTCATCAGCACGCGCTCGCCGGCCTTCATCGGGCAGCCCTTGTATTCCTTGTCCTCCACCAATCGGCGAGACATGGTCACCGGCGCGTAGGCCCGCAGGAACTCTTCGATGGCCGTGGGCATCAGTTCCGGCTCTGCGATCAAACGACCACGGTCGTCGGGGTGCGTCGCCAGGTGCCACATCGTCGAGCCGATGGACGACCACGTGGTGTCGATGCCAGCGATGAGCAGCAACGCACACATCCCCATCACCACACCGTCGCTGATCGGCTCGCCGTCGTGCTCGGAGTTGAGC
>Ga0073905_10001920_pt1 | contig 10689 bp, 7 predicted proteins | sample KloWWTupernatant_FD_65482 | JGI IMG/M metagenome (GOLD analysis project Ga0073905, IMG submission 65482) | Active sludge microbial communities from Klosterneuburg, Austria, studying microevolution and ecology of nitrifiers - Klosterneuburg... | ecosystem: Engineered > WWTP > Aerobic digester >... | reverse complement strand
CCGGCTACCACGAACTTTTCTCCGGCGTCCTCTCCCATGCGCACAGCGTCGAGGAGGTGAGCAGCGGCTCTGCCCAGGCCGCCTTCGCCGCCGAGATGGCCGAGGGTGCAGCAGCCTTCGGAGCCGAGCTGACCGATTTCCTGCAGGGCGGCGACAACGCCGTGCGTGCGTTCGACTATGTGCGGAGCCTGTTCTGATGCCCGGATTGCTGCTCACCGCCGCCCAGCTCGCCACACTCCTCGACGAGTTCGAGCTCGAGCCCGGTGTCGGATCCCCGCTACACGGGGTCCCCTCCAACGAGCCGTTGCCACGGGATCACCCAGAACGACGATCGCTGCTCGACGCGGGAGCGCTCGTTGCCACCGACGATGGTGACCGACCCAACGCGGCGGTCGCCTCGGCGCTGTGCGCCTGTGCGGTCCCCGACGAGGTCCTCTGGCTCGGGGCCGAGACGCAGAATGCGTCCGTCACGGTGTGCCGCCGAGGGCGGTTGTTCGTCGACTGTTCGCAGCGCTCCGACCATCGCATCTCGCTGGTGTTCCCCCTCGACCGCGCGCAGCTCGTCCTTTTGGCCACCGCAGCACTCTCGGGCGAACGCCCCGAACCTCCGCCGAGCGGGTTCGCGCTGCGCGGTCCGCTGAGCGATCTGTTCCTGCTTCGCGTGATCGGCGACGTCGCTGTCGAGCGTCCGGTCGAACGCAACGACTTGGTCGGGGCCGTCACCTCCGCGCTCGATGACCGGGAACGGACGCTGGCAATCGACGCGTATGGACGGCGCAGCGACCTCGATGCACTCGCCCGTGACGCCGGGCGGCTCGACGAGGCGATCGCCCGACTGACCTTGGCGGGGCACCTTGCCGGTTCGGAGTCAGGCGACGCACCGTCCGCCCGCTTCGGGCTCTCGTCGACGACAGCAGCCGTGGTGAATGCCCCGGTTCGCGCTGCGTTCGGTGTCGGCCGTCGCGTCATCTTCTCGGAGCCGGGCGGACACCGCCGACTCCGAGAACGCCGTCTGCGTGTCGAGCGGCGCGGTGACCGACTCGTCACCATCCAGGTCGTCTCGATCGACGGTGCGCCGCAGGTCGAACTCGTCGAGCGTTCGCGGGCCCAGATCCGCTCGCTCATCGGTGTGTTCCTCCTCGGTGATGTCTGGGAACGGGTCGCCCAGGATCCGACCGGGGCAGCGACGGAAGTGGACTGATCGGAGCAGACCGAAAGTCGAAAATTGATGTGCGGCGCGCTCGCAGGCACCGCAGTCCGCCCCGGAGATGCTCGGGTGTGTTCGACCATCACCCCACCCGGGCCATCGGTCCACAAAGCGCACGACCCGATCCGTCCATTCGAATACCGCCCTGTCACGATGTACCCCTCATGACGCCACCAACCCAGGCCGGCCGCGAGCACATCGACGTTCACGCCCATTTCATCCCCGACGGCTACCGGCATGCAGCGATCGACGCCGGCCACGCAGCACCAGACGGGTTCCCGCAACTTCCAGCGTGGAACGCAGCCGAACACCTCGACGTGATGGACCGCTTGGGTATCGCGACGTCGCTGCTCTCGATCTCCTCGCCCGGCGTGCACTTCGGTGATGACGCCGCCGCGTGCGCCCTGGCGCGCGAAGTCAACGAAGACGGACGCCAAGCAGTCCTCGACCACCCCGGACGCTTCGGACTGTTCGCCGCGCTGCCCGTACCCGACATCGACGGATCGATCGCCGAGATCGACCACAGCTACGACCGGCTCGACGTCGACGGCGTCTCGCTGCTCACCAACGTCAACGGCGTCTATCTCGGCGACCCGGTCTACGAACCGGTTTTCGAAGCGCTCGACCGTCGCCACGCTCGTGTGTTCCTCCACCCCACCTCACCGCCCTGTTGGGAGCACACTTCGCTCGGCCGTCCCCGACCAATGATCGAGTTCCTGTTCGACACCACGAGAGCCGTTGTGAACATGGTGCTCAACGGCACCGTCGCCCGCCACCCCAACATCGAGTTCATCGTTCCGCATGCCGGCGCCGCGTTGCCGATGATCGCCGACCGAGTCGCCGCGTTTTCGCTCGCGCTCACTGACGTCGACAGGAACGCCGACGTCATGCGTGACCTGGCTCGCCTGCACTACGACCTCGCAGGCTTTCCGGTCCCGCGCCAACTCGACGGGATCCTGGCGCTCACGACAAGCGCACACCTCCACTACGGCAGCGACTATCCATTCACCCCGGAATTCGTCGCCGAGATCGGGGCCACGGCACTGGACCAAACCGGCGAAGTGGTTTGCTCCCTCTCTGAGAACACCCGGCGCCTGTTCCCGAACCTCCAGCCCGCCGCCGACTCCAACTGACGGACTCCCAGGACTCGCGGCAGCGCATCCTTCGTGCCGATCCGACTTCCACCATCACGGGCATCCATCGCGCCTCCCGATGTTGCGAAACTTCGACTCCCGAGCCAATCACCCAGCCCAGCCGCCGTCAATCGGTCGTAGGTCCCATCGTGAGGACCGCGGTCCCTGGATCTGGGCAGCCTCCATCCCGGGTTCCGGGACCGAAGGCACCGAGATCGCCGGGTTGGGTTCGCGGCGGTGTCAGGTGGCCGAGGACACCGCCAAGCAATCGCGCTACAACCACGAGCACGCCGGTGAGTGAACGCCACCGCCGCTCCCCTCACTCTTTGGATGTTGCGCGAATCGCACTTGACGGGCGTGGTCTCGCAACGATCAGGACGCCGGCACTGGTGGTCTCGCGTCGTCGCCAGCGTGGGGGAACATGATCTGGCCGGCCAGCACCTTGGAGACCTCGGAGACCTGCTCGGCCATCAACACCATGACGTCGTCGAGCGAGACGATCCCGACCACTCGATCGTGGTCGACGATCGGGACGCGTCGAACTGCATGGTCACGGAACACGTGGAGCAGGTCGTCGAGGTCGTGGCCGACGTCCAAGGCGATGAGACCCATACTCATGAGGCCATCGATCCTCCCGTCCATCGCATACTGGTGAGCAACACCGCGAGTGACGATGTCGCGATCGGTCACGATGCCGACCGGGGTATGCCCGTCAACGACGATCACACAACCGACGCCCGAACTCGCCATCAACGCGGCGGTGGCCGCGACGGTGGCGTCGCAATCGATCACGACAGGTTCTCGCACGGCAAGTTCTGAAATGTTCATCACGAATCCTTTCCAGCCCCGGTCAGATGCTCGATGCGGCAGTCGACACCGGGGAACAGCAACGTGGCACGACCGGTGTCGTCCCACCGGACCAGGTACGGGGGCCCACCGTCGTCACCGCGTGCCTCCTCCACCTTGCCCACGCGGCGGGGCAAACCGATCCGGTGACCCTCGATGATCAATTCGTCCCCAACATTGGCAAACATGTACCGACCCCCTTTCGAGGTGATCGAGATTCCAGTCCGATCGTTTCAGGTGCCGACCGAATCCGATAGGGGACAACGTCATCGGTGTGTGGGAGCTCGGTGACGTCCGACCCTGGTCGCTGGAAGTCGATCGTTCCACAATGGGCCAATGGACAGCTTTCAATCACATGCCTGGAAACTCAGGTTCGAGACCCGTGAAGACGACGATCATTGCGACATGGTTGTGCACCTCGACGCCGGCGATCGGTCGCTGTCCGGCCACGGACGGTCCCGTCGTAATTCCAGTGACCCTGCGATGCCCCAGGTGGGAGAGGAATTGGCCGCGGCGCGGGCGCTGCACGACTTGGCCAGGCACCTGACCGACGACGCGTGGGCAATGATCGAGTCGTACCCGACAACAAGCGTCTGATGCGCGTGCCAGAGCGGTGATCTCTCTGATGGCGTGACGTTCTCGGCGACCCGTTCCCATCCGAACGTCGTCGCCAGTGGTGTTTGGCCCGGACGTCGCCGGCGCGCGACCGCGGCCTGAGCGATCGAAGTGAGGGCATCGAGTGACTCCTCGACCGCAAGCAGTGCTCGATCTCATCGCGCGTGAGCTACGCGACGAACTCGGGTGATTGCACGAGCGATGACGCAACGTTGTCGCAGCGGGCGGCACAGCGTGACCGTTGAGCTCCAGTCGGCGCCTCGTACCACTTCAAGTATCTGTCGGATGATGGCGCCTGGTTCTGCGGTGCCATCGCTACGCCGTTGCCAGGGCGAACAACATGACCGCGGTGCGGGGGGACACGGCATAGGTGGGGCCGGTCACGCGCACGGCGGACCCCGGCTCGACGATGTCGAGCGGGCTGGGAAGTGAGGTGTCGATGATGCGGAGCCATCCGCTGGAGGCCCAGGCCGGGAGGCTCGGAAGCTCGAACTGCAGCGGCTCCGAGTAGGCGCTGAGGGCGAAGTGCATGAGCAGATCGCCCGACAGGCTCTGCGCGGTGAGGGCGAGGCTGCGCGACTGGTCGGTCAGGTCGGGCTGGTCGCGCTGCACGCCGTGGAGGCGGATGTCGGCCTGGTGCACGAGTTCGGCGAGCGTCAGGTCGTGTACTTTCGACACCGACTCACGGATGGCACGAATGCGGATCAGCATCTTCACGAAGCGGTGGATCTCGGAATGGCGGGTCACGTTCGTCCAGTCGAACCAGCTGATGTCGTTGTCCTGGCAATACGCGTTGTTGTTGCCGCGCTGGGTCCGGCGCACCTCGTCGCCCATCGTCAACATGGGCGCTCCGAGCGACAGGAAGTTGACGGCCAGGAAGTTCTTGATCTGCCGGAGCCGCAGTGCTTCGACCTCGAGGTCGTTGGTGGGTCCCTCGACCCCGCAGTTCCAGCTCAAGTTGTGATCGGAACCGTCGCGGTCGTCCTCGCTGTTCGCCTCGTTGTGCTTGCGGTCGTACGAGACGACATCGGCGAGCGTGAAGCCGTCGTGGCAGGTGACGAAGTTGATGCTCTGCTCGGGCTCACGAGGTGTGTCGCCGTAGAGATCGGGGCTGCCGAGCAGGCGATCGGCGAGCCGGGGGACCATGCCCGGGTCGCCGCGCAGGAACGCCCGCACGTCGTCGCGGAACTTGCCGTTCCACTCCTTCCAGCTGTCGCCGACGAACGTGCCCACCTGGTAGAGACCGGCGGCATCCCACGCTTCGGCGATCAGCTTGGTGCCGGCCAACACCGGATCTGACTCGATGTCCCACAGCACGGGTGGGGTGGGTAGCGGCTCGCCGTCCTCGCCGCGTGACAGGATCGAGGCGAGATCGAACCGGAACCCATCCACGTGCATCACCTCGACCCAGTAGTGGAGGCTGTCGATGATCAGCCTGCGCACGATCGACTGATTGGCATTGAGCGTGTTGCCCGTGCCCGAGTAGTTGGCGAAACGGCCCTCGGCGTCCAGCATGTAGTACACCGAACAATCGAGACCGCGCATGCTCAGCGTGGGCCCCTCCTCGCCACCCTCTGCGGTGTGGTTGAACACGACGTCGAGGATCACTTCGACACCGGCGCGATGGAGCGCCTTGACCATGTCGCGGAACTCATCGAGAGCATCGAGCGGATCGCTCCGGGAGCTGTACGCGACGTGGGGTGCGAACAACGAGACCGGCGCATACCCCCAGTAGTTCACGAGGCCGGGCGGCGCGTCCTGCGAGTCGAACTGGAAGACCGGGAGGAGCTCGACCGCAGTGACACCGAGGTCGACGAGGTACGGGATCTTCTCGATCAACCCGGCGTACGTCCCCCGTCGCTCTGGCGTCACACCAGAGCTCGGGTGCTTCGTGAACCCGCCGACGTGCAACTCGTAGATGATCGTTTGAGCGAACGGTCGGCGCAGCGGGGCATCACCTTGCCAGTCGTAGGCGTCGACATCGGTCACCACGCTCTTGAACGCATGCTCATCGTTGCGCCCAGGGGTAGCTGCAGCGACGCGGCGATAGTTGGTCGGTTCGGCCACGGCTCGCCCGTATGGGTCGATCAGCGCTTTGTCTCCATCGAAGCGCGCACCGAGCGGGCCGAGCGATGGACCGTGCGCCCGGTAGGCGTAGATCTGACCCGCGCCCACCCCCGGTACGAACGTGTGCCAGTAGTGATAGGTGCGGTTGACCGTCGGATCGAGGGCGATCACCCGAGCCGGCTCGATGTCATCCACCCCGTCGTAGAGGAGCAGCTCAACGCATCGCGCATTGCGAGAGAACACGCTGAACCCCGCACCACCCGCCAGCACGCGTGCCCCGAGCGGGTGCGGCGAACCGGTCTCCACCAACGCCAAGGTAGCGCAGTTGACCCCAAGCGGTGACGTGAAGATCATGACCGAGACGATCTTCCTCTGAACGCGAGCGTCGGCGGACCGGCCTCCAGGTTCGACGGAACGTTCGCCCCTGTCGGGGTCGATGACGAGTGAGGCAAGTCAGGCCGAGGACCATCGCGAGACTGGGAGACAACATGACCAATCGCGCGGTGATTGGTGCTGGCATCGAGCTTCGCCGGTCCGGCCCAAACCCCCAGTCGCTGTTGAGGACGACCGACTCCACGACGTCTACCTCACCCAGCTTCCTCCACCGCAACGGCTGGAACACGTGCGACAAATCGGCCACACCTCGCTCGGCACCCTCCGGGTTGCACTCGAGCCGGTGCGGGGTCGCTCCACACCGCTCCGAACTGGTCTGAGCCGATCCCCCACCGGACCCCAGGCGCGAAACAGGGGTTCCTCGTTTCCGAGAAACCCCTGCGTACGGTGGTCGGGCTGACAGGATTTGAACCTGCGACCCCCTGTCCCCCAGACAGGTGCGCTACCAAGCTGCGCTACAGCCCGTATGTATGTGGAGCGCAGACTCTATCCAAGCGACGAACGATCGCACCGGTGATCCGGGAATCAACCTGATCGTGGGTGTGTCGTCAGCCCCGCCGGGTGTCGAGCAGGCGGACATTGCTGGGATCGAAGGAACCCACGGCAAGCGATCCCAGCCGGTCCGCGACCAGGTGACCGCCGCCATGGGTATAGAGACACACGGGCTCCGAGGCGGCGATCACGGCGAGGTTGGCTCGCGTCTGTCCGGCACGATCGACGTTCAGGTTCGAGTAGGCGCCTGGCGCGTCCGCGCACGAGAGCGCCTGGACGTAGCCGCCATTGGTTGATTCGGTGGCAATGAGCGAGACCACATCGAATCGGTCGACGTCGAGCGCCACTCTCCCACCAGCTGGCGGTGGTCCTTGTGGGCTGGGCGATCGGGTGTCGAGCACTCGCGCTGGCGCAGCGGTGAACGCGCTGGCGGACAGGTACCCCTGGAGGTCGACGACGACGTGGGCCCCGCTCTGGCTGTACACACAGGTCTTGCCGTTCGAGTCGAGCTGGACGATCGCAAGATTGGCGATCGTTTCGCCGGGTCCCCCGACGTTCAGGTTCGAGTAGGCGCCGGGAGGCGAACCGCACGGCAGCACCTGCAGGTAGCCGCGACCGGTCGCTTCGGTTGCGATCACCGAGAGCACGGCGATCGCGTTGGCCTGACCCGTCACCTCGAGACGACCCGCCGCCGCGACGGGGGTGCGCCCGGGCGAGTCCCTGGTGTCGGCCAATCTCACGAGCTGCGGGGTGAACGCGTTCGCCGAGAGATAGCCCTGGAGATCGACGACCAGATCGGTTGCCGGCTGGTTGAAGATGCAGCCGCGACCATTGGCGTCGAAGCGGATGATGGCGAGATTGGCAATCTGCTGACCGGGGGTATCGACGTTGAGGTTCGAGTACCTTCCGGGTGTCTCGGCGCAGTCGAGGACCTGGATGAAGCCGCGGCTTCGAGCCCCCGTGGCAACGATCGACACGACCGCGATGCCGTTCGGGGCGCCGTTGATCCGGGTCTTGGAGCCCGCAGGAACCACCGTCGATCGCGGCACCGTGATCCTTCGGACCTCCGAGGACCCGTTGAGCGTGTAGTAGAGCGCGGTGCCGGACACCTCGTCGACGAAGGTCATGTCGGCGATACCGAACAGCCCTGTGGCGAACGGAGCGTCGTAGTTCACCGCACCCGCTGCCGTGCGCAACCACATCTTCCCGGAGCCCCCGTCGGCGAACAGGTAGCCGCCGTCGAACGTACTCGGCCATGCTGCGGGCGGCACGAAGGCACCCGCAGTGATGTACGTGCCGACCGATCGGGGATAATCGGTGATCGGATCGGTGAGGCCGGTCGTCGGTCCGGCGCACGGTGGGTTCTGGCCCCGAGGACACCGCCCCTCGCGTTGATTCCACCCGTAGTTGGCACCGATGGCACCCTCGTCGACCTCCTCTCGAGCGCTTTGTCCGACGTCGTTGATGAAGAACCTCGTGGCGGACGCGCTGCGGTCGAAGGCGAAGCGGAACGGGTTGCGTAGTCCCCACGCAAAGAGTTCTCGACACGAGGTGGTAGCTGTCTCCGAGGTGTTGCCACGAGTGCGGCACGCTTCGGTGTCCGGTCCGCTGAGCGGGTTGCCGGGTGCCGGAGCACCGGTGAGACGGTCGACTCGGAGGATCTTGCCGTTGAGCAGGCTGAGGTCCTGGGCAGCGTCGTTGCTGCCACCGCCGCCTGAATCTCCGCGTGGGTCGCTGCCCGCATCGCCCGTGGCGATGTAGAGGAATCCGTCGGCTCCGATGTCGAGGTCGCCACCGTTGTGGTTGCCATTGACCGAGGAGATGTTGTCGATCAGCACCTGTTCCGATGCCGGGTTGATCGTGTTGGCCGACATCGTGAACGCGCTCACCCGATTGACGCAACCTCCCGGCGCTTCCGACGCCCGACGGGTGTAGAAGACGTAGACACGCCCCGTGGTCGCGAAGTTGGGGTCGTGGGTGAAGCCCAGCAATCCACGTTCACTGTCCGAGCACACCGTGAGCTGCAGTGCCGGAGCCGGCAGCAACGAACCGGTTGCCGTGTCGATGACGCGGACCCGTCCGCCCTGTTCGAGCACGACCACCCGGCCGCCTGGCAACTCCTCGACGGCTGTCGGTGTCGACACCGCCGCAACGAGCGAGTCCGAGAACTCAGGTGGCAATGCAGAGACGGTCGGCACCGGCGAGAAACCGAGGACGGCGGCTCCGAGTGAAACGGTGACGGCAACGAGCAGATGACGCATGGTGCACGGTAACTCACCGTGGGGTGACCAGAGCGGTAGGCCTGAGGTCTGGTCGACGCCGGCGTTGCGCTCAGGTGAGGAGCTGGAAGAAACGCCAGCCGAGATAGATCACGAGCGTGACCACCATCAGCTTGAAGTGCCACGGCGTCTTCTCGTCGGAGGTCTCTCCGGGCTTGGCCGGCTCACCGACGCCTCGTCCGCAGCTCGGGCAGGTGCCGTCGTCGTTCATCGAGTTCGGGGTCCAGTACTTGGCGCACTCTTCACACCATGGCATCAGTGTTTCCGTTCATTGATCGGCAGAGCTCGTCACTGGCGCTTGCGGACGCGAATCTTGATCGCCGTGGCACCGAGTCCGAATTCCTCACGGATCGTGCGCTCGATGTATCGGAGGTAGTGCTGCGGCACCTCGCGGTTCACGAACAGCGTGAAGGTCGGTGGGTCGATCGCTCCCTGTACGGCGTACAGAATCTTGGCACCGCCACCGATCGGCTGGCGCTGCTGCGCTGCAGCGATCACCTTGTTGACGTCGCGGGTCGGCACACGGGTGTGGTACTGCCCGATTGCCTCCTGCAGACGCGGTCGGAGCTTGTCGACGTTCTTGCCCGTGAGGGCCGACATCTTGAGCACCGAACTGTCGGCCACGAACCCCAACATGCGAGCGACCTCGCCCTGGATCTCGAGTCGCGCTTCGGTGCCGACGAGGTCCCACTTGTTGAGGATCAACACGATGGGGCAGCCCGCAGCGTCGACGCGCTCGGCGAGGCGTTGGTCCTGGGCGGTGACTCCGACGGTGGCGTCGATCACGAGGAGCGCGACGTCGGCATCGTCGATCGAGCGCAACGCGCGCACGAACGAGTAGTACTCGGCCGAATCGTCGATCTTGCCCTTGCGACGCATGCCGGCGGTGTCGATGAACACGATCGGTCCGTCGTCGGTGTCGACCATCGTGTCGATCGAGTCACGTGTGGTGCCGGCGAGGTCGTGGACCACCGAACGGTCAGCACCCACCAAACGGTTGAACAAGGTGCTCTTTCCGACGTTCGGGCGTCCGACGATCGCCACACGGGGCACCTTGGCCTCCTGCTCGGCTGCAGCGGTCACCGCATCATCGTCGGCCGGCGCCCACGGATCGATGGGCTTGTTCACCGGCTGGCGAAGCTCGTCAGGGAACCGTTCGAGGACCTTGTCGAGCAGGTCGCCGGCACGACGACCGTGGAGTGCGCTCACGGGCACCGGCTCACCGATACCCAAACTCATGAACTCCCACATCTCGGCCTCGCGCCGTTCGTTGTCGGACTTGTTGGCGACGACGATCACCTCGGTCTTGGAACGTCGGATCCAGTTGGCGATCTGCTGGTCGTCGTCGGTGAGGCCCACGGAGGCATCGACCACGAACAGCACCACGTCGGCATCGATGACGGCAGCCTCGACCTGGCGGCTGACCTTGACATCGAGTTCGTCACCACCAGGCATCCAGCCGCCGGTGTCGACGACACGAAACGGCACGTCGAGCCACTCGGCCTCGAGTTCCTTGCGGTCGCGTGTGATCCCGGGACGGTCCTCGACGATCGCCTGCTGGCTGCCGACGATCCGGTTGAACAGCGTGCTCTTGCCCACGTTCGGGCGCCCGATGATCACCACGGTCGCCAGGGCGCCGTCGCTGTCGTCTGGGGCC
>Ga0073905_10001915_pt1 | contig 10705 bp, 9 predicted proteins | sample KloWWTupernatant_FD_65482 | JGI IMG/M metagenome (GOLD analysis project Ga0073905, IMG submission 65482) | Active sludge microbial communities from Klosterneuburg, Austria, studying microevolution and ecology of nitrifiers - Klosterneuburg... | ecosystem: Engineered > WWTP > Aerobic digester >... | reverse complement strand
CCGGAGCCGAGGATGGCCACGCGGCGGCCGGGCAGCACACCGTGGAGGTTGACCAGGCGTTGCGCGAGACCTGCCGTGAACACGCCGGCGGGACGGTCGCCGGGCACTCGGATGGCGCCGTGGGTGCGCTCGCGGGCACCCATCGCGAGCACCGTGGCGCGGGACCGCACCGTGGCGACGCCGTGATCCGGCGACATGAGCGTGACCACGCGATCGCTGTCGATGTCGAGCACGAAGGCGTCGCTGAGCACGTCGACCCCATGGTCGAGGGCGGCCTGCAGCGACCGCTGGGCGTACTCGGGCCCGGTGAGCTCCTGCCCGAACCGGTGCAGGCCGAAGCCGGAATGGATGCACTGCAGCAGCACGCCACCCGCTTCCGGCTCGCGGTCGACCACCAGCACTCGCTCGGCACCCGCCTCGCGAGCAGCCAGCGCGGCACCCAGGCCGGCCGGCCCACCACCGGCGACAACCACGTCGTAGGCCGCCCGCAGCAGCCCGGGCCGGCCGTCGATCACGATGCACCCCCGAGCCCGCGAACCGGGTCGGCGCCGCCAACCATCCCGGGATCGCCGTGCTCGACGACCAGCCACGAGCCGCCGCCACGCTTGGTGATCTGCGCCAGCGAGACACCCAGATCGCGCGCGAGTAGCTCCATGCAGCGCGACGTGCAGAAGCCTCCCTGGCAGCGACCCATGCCGGCACGGGTGCGGAACTTCAGACCGTCGAGGGTGCGGGCGCCACGTTCGATCGCACCGTGGATCTCGGCTTCGGTGACGGTCTCGCAGCGGCACACGATCTGCCCGAACCGGCGATCTACGGCCGCGAGGCGCTGCTGCTCGATGATCGGGAGCGCGGCAAAGTGGATCGGGCGCTCGACCTCGGCAAGACCGCCGGGCCGTGGTGCGAGCTCGAGGCCGGCGGCCCGCAGCAGCCCCACCACCATCACCGCGATCGCCGGGGCGGCAGTGAGCCCGGGCGACTGGATGCCTGCCACGTCGAAGAACCCCGCCGCGTCGGTGGGGCCGATGCGGAAGTCCTCGTCGTCGAGCACCGCTCGTACGCCGGCGAACTCGGCGATGATGTCGCGCTCGCTGATGCCCGGCACCAACCGCTTGGCCGCGGCGATCACACGCGCTGCGCCCGACGCAGTGGTGGCGACATCCTCGGGGTCGTCGACCTCGTCGGCGGTCGGCCCGATCATGATCGTGCCGTCGTAGGTGGGGATCACCAGCGTGCCCTTGCTCGTCGGTGAAGGGCAGGGGTAGATGATGCGGCTCACCAGGCCGCGCAGACGCTTGTCGAGGAGGTACTCCTCACCCTTGCGGGCCCGTACCCGATAGCGATCGAGGCCGGCCATCTGCGCAATCGCGCCGGCGTGCACCCCGGCCGCGTTCAACACGAAGCGAGCGCGCACCTCACCGTCGGACGTGGCGATCGCCCACGTGTCGCCGCTGTGGCCCATCGAGACGACGCGGCAGTCGGTGCGGATGTCCACTCCTGATCGGGCGGCGCTCTCGGCAAGACCGAAGCAGGCCTCGTACGGGTTGACCACTGCCGTCGTCGGCGCGTGCACGGCGGCGACCAGGTCGGGCGTGAGCCGCGGCTCGGCGCGCAGCACCTGCTCGCGATCCCATCGCTGCACGCCCGGCACACCCTTGTCGTGCGCGTGCTGCGTCAAGCGGTCGAGCGCCGGCAGGTCGGCCTCGGTGAGCGCGACCGTGAGCGCGCCCACGCGGGCGAAGCCGAAGCCGAGCTCGTCGCACAGGTCGCCCCACATCTGGTTGCCCAACCACTCGAGGCTGCCCTTGAGCGTGCCGGGGGCGCTCTGATGGCCACCGTGGATGATGCCGCTGTTCGCCTTGCTGGTGCCGAAGCCCACGTCGGTCGCCCGCTCGAGCACGGCCACGCGCAGCTGGTAGCGGCACAGCTCGTGAGCCAGGGTGCAGCCGACGACCCCACCACCAATGATCGCCACGTCGTGAAGGACTTCATCCACCACTCCCTGTCTAGCCGCTGCCCGCAGCCTCGCGATCGATGCGGTGCAGTGCACGCAGGCCGGCGGCCAACTCGTCGACGGTACTGATGTGCGACGGCTCGGCCAATGGTCGTTGAAACCTCAGACCGGCTGCGCGCTCACCTGATCATCGCTGCACTTGCAGCGCTCTGCGGGTGACACGTGGCCGAGCACCTGCTCGACATGAGCGCCACATCCAGCCCAGCTCGGTCGTTGACATGTCGGACAAGTCATCTCCATACACATACCCCCTAGGGTATCGTCTCCACCCTGCTCCAACAACGCTGCAAGGGCTTCGGGGCGCCGGCCCGCACCGTCGGCACGAAGTCGATGTCCGGGCGCGGGTTCATATACCCCTAGGGGTATAGTTCGAGTGCATCTCTGGTCGATCGAGGACCCACATCGTGGGCACCACCGTCGACACGGGGTTGCCCGTCGGACATGAGCCGTCGAGTCAGCAACAGCACGGTCCCGGGTGTCGGTATGCGGTGCCCAGGTCCGCTCTTCAAAGGAGCCTTCGATGAACACCGTCACCACGACCCCCACACAAGCGCCGCCCACCCACTGGCCGCTCGAACGCATCCTGATGGCGATGGCCGGCACCATGTCCCTTCTCAGCGCACTGCTGGCTGCAATCGTCAGCCCATGGTTCCTGTTGCTCACCGCGTTCGTCGGCGTCAACCAATGGCTCTACGTCACGCTCAGGGGCTGTCCGGCCTCGATCGTGCTGAAGCGCTTCGGTGTCGCAGCCCAGTGCAAGTGGTGAGCGACCACCCGGTGCGGGCCCTGGCACGTGAACGTCAGGAACAACCCGTCAGTAGCGCCACGACTCGACCCAGCTCGCTCGGGTCGGTTGGCTTGCCGGGTGCTCGGAATGCGACGTAGCCGTCGGGGCGCACGAGCACCGCGCCGAACGGGCCGACTCCGTAGAGGTCCGGCCAATCGGGATGGTTGATCTCGTGTGCCTGAATCGGAGTTCCCGACGCCGCCTCGATGGCGGTGTGCCAGTCGGTGCCGGCGGAGGTGGCGAGGAGGACGAAGCCGTCTCCGAACAGGTCGAGCGTCGACACGACGTGGGCCTCGTCGAGCCACAGGTGAGGCGCTCGATGGCCGGGGCGGGCGGTGGGCACGTAGTCGCCGACGGGGTCGTCGGGAGTGGGTGGCGCAGTGCCATCTGGAATGACCGCCGACGACTGGTAGCTGGCGCCGAGCACGAGACCGGTGGTCGGCGCCGGCGGCCGAGCACGGCCAAGGCTCGCTTCCACGGTCAGCTCTGCCACAGGTAGACGTTCCGCCTCGTAGCTGTCGAGGAGCGACTCGCTCGCCCACCCGGCCACGACGGCAGCGAGCTTCCAGGACAGGTTGTCGACGTCGCCGATGCCACAGTTCATTCCCAGTCCACCGATGGGCGTGGTGACATGGGCCGCGTCGCCGACGAGGAAGGTCCTGCCCTGACGGAACCGATCCGCGACCAGCGCAGTCGACTGCCAGAACCGAACGACGGTGATCGCGAGGTCGAGCTCGGGATCACCGATCGCTGTTCGGGCAAGCTCGCGAAGTCGGGACTGGGTGAACGACTCTTCCGAATCGACGGAGGGGTCGTACTCGTAGATCAGACCCCAACGCTCACGATGGTTGTCCATCGCCAGCAGCGTCGCTCCGGGCAGGTTGTGGATCCGGTAGAGAACACTCGCCCTGTCGGCGGTTCGCTCGCGCAGGTCCGCTTCGATCACGATGCTCACTGCATGCGCGACAACGCCAGGCCCGTGCCGTCCGACACCCAACCGGTCGCGAGTCGGGCTGTAAGCCCCATCTGCCGCCACCAACCAGGGAGCGCGCAAGGTGCGTGTGTGACCCGATGCGCGCTCGACCAACGACGCCGTCACACCGTCGCCGTCATCGACAGCATCCACGAGCTCCCAGCCGTAGCGAACGTCGGCGCCCGCAGCGACGGCAGCATCACGAAGGACGACCTCCGTCGCGTTCTGAAAGCAGATGAGGGGCGCCGAGGGACTCACCATCGACGGGCGAGAGGCGGAGGTGACATGACGATCGAACGTTGGCGCGAGCAGGTCGTCGCCCACGAACACTGCAACCTCCGACGCCGGCAGCCCTGCCGCCCGCAGCGCCGCCTCCAGCCCCCAGCGGCGCATCAGCTCCATCGTTCGCACCGTGATGCCCCGCCCCCGCGGAAAGTCCATCGGGCCCTCATGCTTGTCGACGACGACACACCCAACACCGAGATGCCGCAGCGCCAGCGCCATCGACAAGCCGACCGGCCCCCCGCCGACAATCAGCACGTCAGGCCCGGCATGCTCGGTCACCGAGCCAACGTAGCCGCTCGCCGCGACACCCACCGGCGACGTGGTCGATGCTGGAGCCTCCTCTGCCGTGGTCACGTGGGTGAACTCGGTGGCCGAGCGCCTCACCTGAAGGCGGCGGGTGGCGGTTCGATCGTCCAGCTCGGCACGATCACCGCAGTGGAGTACCACCACTATCCCGGCGGCGGGTTGAGCTACGGGCCGGTGAAGGCCGCGCTCGTCAACTAGATCCCACAGCTGTCGAAGGTCGACCGACTTGACAAGAGAATATTCGTTCTCATAAGGTGAGAACATACATTCTCAGAGCCTGGAGCGACCTCTCATGACCAACCCGAGCCGACCACCGGTCCCCCCATTCGACGAGGCGTCGGCGCGGCAGAAGGTGCTCGCGGCCGAGGCCGCGTGGAACACCCGCGACCCTGAACGGGTCGCCGGCGCGTACACACCGGACACGGTGTGGAGGAACCGTTCCGAGTTCATCGAGGGCCGCGAACAGGTCGTCGCCTTCCTGCGTGCGAAGTGGGATCGCGAGCTCGACTACGCACTGCGCAAGGAGCTGTGGGCATTCCACGACAACCGGATCGCAGTGCGGTTCCAATACGAGTGGCACGACCGCGATGGCCAGTGGTTCCGGTCGTACGGCAACGAGAACTGGGAGTTCGACGCCGACGGCTTCATGCGTCGCCGCGAAGCCAGCATCAACGACGTCCCGATCACCGCCGACGAGCGACGCATCTTCGGGCCACGCCCCGACAGTGACACGACTGGGCTCCCGCTGCGATGAGTCCGGCCGCCACCATGTCGGTCGACACGGCGCGGCGTGCCGTGCTGCGCGCAGCTGACGACCTCTTCTACGTCCACGGCATCGGCGGGGTCGTGATGAGCGACATCCGCGACGCGTCCGGTGTCTCCATGCGCCGGCTCTACAGCATGTTCCCGTCCAAGAGCGAGCTCGTTGCTGCCTGGCTGACCGACCGCCATGACACGTGGATGGCGTGGTTCGCCTCGAGTGTGGAACGCCATGTCTCGGGCGGCGCCGACCCGGTACTGGCCACGTTCGACGCCATCGCCGAGTGGGTCACCACACCCGGCTACCGCGGTTGCGCGTTCATCAACTCGCTGGCCGAGACGAGCGAGATCGACGACACGCACCGCACGATCATCGCCGCTCACAAGCGCGACCTCGTCGAGCACCTCTCCCGCCTCGCCACGCCTGACCACCCCAACGCACCGTCGTGGTTCCCCGCCGCCCTCGCCGTCATCGTCGACGGAGCGATCGTGCAGTGCACCATCTTCGCCAGCACCGACCCTCTCGACGCCGCCCGATCCGCCGTCCACCGACTCCTCGAAACGATCCCGACATGACCCTCACCGTCGGCGCCCTGTGGCGCTACCCCGTCAAGACCCTCGCGGGCGAACGCCTCGATGTCGCCGAGGTCACCACCAACGGCATCGTGGGTGACCGCGTCGTTCACGTACGCGGGCCCGAGGGCGTGCGCACGTCGCGACGTCACCACAACCTGCTCGGTCTTCACGCCACCCTCGGCCCCGAGGGCGAACCACTCGTCGACGGCCAACCATGGACATCAGAAGATGTGCTCGATCGCGTCCGTGCCGCCGCCGGGGAAGACGCGATCCTCGCTCGCTACGACGGTCCTGAGCGCTTCGACGTCCTCCCGTTGCTCGTCGCCACCGACGGCGCGATCGCCTCGTTCGGTCGCGATGTCCGCAGGCTGCGACCGAACATCGTCATCGACGGCGTCGAGGGAACTGAAGAGTTCGGTTGGCCTGGTGCGCAGCTCCACATCGGTGACGTGGTCATCGCGCTCGATTCTCGTCGCGGCCGCTGCCCGATGACCACGGTCGATCCCGACACGCTCGAGGTCGATCGTGGCGTGTTGAAGGACATCATCGCTCGCTTCGACGGGAAGCTCGCGCTCAACGCCGAGGTCCTCCGCCCCGGCACCATCCGCGTCGGCGACTCCGTGGAGCTCGTGCGGTCGGCCGCGACGCCGAGCACGGTGCGGTGACCCATCCGACTCGGCCGCGCGACGCATCCTCGTTCACCATCATCCGCGACCCCGGTGCGAGTACAGCGACGCCGGATCCTTCAGGCCAGGGTGGTCGCGGCAGTCATCCACTCACCGGTGGTCGGCACGGACGAGGCAGGTCGGCCGCGCCTCGCGAGGCGCACGATGGCGAGGACGATGACTCCGGCGCCTGGGACGATCCAGGGCGGGATGATCACGGTGGTGACGACCGCGACGATCGTCGCACGGTTGCCGACGTGTCGACGGCGACGCCACGCGGCAACGAGGAGGAGCGCAGCCGCGGCCGCGTACCAGACCGAGGAGTTGGCCAGGGAGTGATCTGCCACGTCGGGAACGGAACCGGTCGGCGTGCTCGAGTAACCGGCGGCGACGAGGTCGTCGACGACGCGGAGATTGCCGAGCATCACGAGCAGCGTCGTTGCGAACCACACGCAGCTGACCACGAGTAGGTCGACCTGACGTGGAGCGCGAGGCGTTGCCCAGAACATGATGGAGAGCAGCGCCGCTGCCATGAACGGTGCGCTTGCACCGGCGAGGTGTTCGGCAGCGTGACCGCCGACGTCGTGCTGAGAGGTGAGGAGCAGCTGTTGGGCGGTCAGGGTTGCGGCGATGATCGCTGGTACCGGCCACCACGCGCGAGCGATGTGGGACAAGCGCTCCGCTCGGCCGGTGGCGGTGAGGTCGCTGTTCGTCATCTCCTTACAGACGCATCCACGTCGCCACTGGGGTGACACCGTGTCGTTGCCATCGCCGAGCCCGGCCGAGTCCATTGTTGTGCGGCCTGCGGTTGAGGAAACGAGTCTGCGGGGTTCGACACGGTTCGCCGAGGTTCACCTCCCGGATCACTCGTATCTCGGCAAGTAGGCCACGGCCGCCGGTCGGGTGCAATGCGCCGGTGACCGACGACGACCCTGTGCTCGCCAACGCCCATCGGCAGGTGCGCGCTGCAACCTGAGGGGTGGGCCACAGCGCCTGGCGCACCCGGCAACTGAGAGCGCTGAGCGGCGAAGTGAGCGGCGCACGGTGTCTAGTGTGACCCCGCAGAGGCGAAGGAGGACAGCGATGACATCGCTCGCAGAGAGTCGGAGCTCGGTGACAGCTCTCGAGTTGGCAGCAGGAGTCCACGGGCTTGCCGCTGCGGTGGCGGAGCATCGCGGCGAGTTCGACTCGAACGGTCGATTGCCTGATCACCTCTTTGAGCAACTCGCTGCGCTCGGTCTGTTCCGCCTCCTCTTGCCGACATCGCTCGATGGGCCCGGTCTGTCACCTCTTGAGTTCATGGATGTGGTCGAGGCAGCTGCGGCTCTTGACGGCACCGTCGGTTGGCTCGTGGGCAATGGGGGCGGCATGGCCCGCGCAGGCGGATACCTCCCGGCGGAGAGCGCAAGGGAGATCTTTGACGATCCCTTGGCGTTCGTTGTTTCCTCGACGGGTGCCGTCGGACGCGCGGTGCGCGTCCCGGGCGGATACTCGGTGACCGGGCGGTGGCCATTCGGAAGCGGTTCGCCGCACGGCACATGGTTCGCCCCGGTGTGCGCTGTCGAGGAAGGGGAGCACGCCACCGGAGAAGTGATCTTCGTGTACGCACCACGAAAGGATGTTCTGCTGCACGACAACTGGCAGGTCTCGGGTCTCTGTGCCACAGGGAGCGTCGACTTCGAGTTCGTGGACGTGTTCGTACCCGACCGTTTGGTGCACGCCTTCCAGCCCGAGCCGACGCAGCCCGGCACGCTCTATCGGCTCCCCACACGCTCGATCTTTCCGTGGACGGTGGCCACCGTGCCGCTCGGCATCGCAGCTGGCGCTATCGATGACTTCACTACCAAGGGTCGCTCTGCAAAACGGCACGGCGACAGCGTCCCGTTCGCCGAACGTGAACTGATTCAGTCGCAGCTTGGCCAGATCCAGGCGCGAACCGCTGCGAGCCGGGCGTACCTTCGCCACACGATGACGACGCTGCTGGAGGGAATCGAAGCCGGCACAGACTTGGAAGCGAGCAGGGTCGACTTCCGACTCGCGTGCACGTTCGCAAGCCAATCGGCCCTCTGGGCAATCAATCTGGTCACCGAAATGGCCGGAGCCGTCGCCATCCTGCGGTCGTCACCGCTCGAACGGCGTGAGAGAGACGCACGTGCCGCCGCGAAGCACGTCGCCATGAGTCCGGCTGCCTACATCACCGGCGGAAAGCTACGACTCGGATGCGACCTGTCGAACGCCTCATTTTGAACCACACCCAACGTGGCCGTTGCGGTTGTCGGCGCGCCACGCTGCACAGCTTCTAGGAATCGGCCGAACGACACTGTACAAACTGACAAGGCTCGGCGCGGGACCCCGGTGAGCCATCAGACGCAGGCGGCAGCGGTGATCGCAGAGAGCATAAGAACCGGCCGAGCTCAGCGGCTTGGAGCGCCCAGAACTGGTCGGCGGTGTGACCTACCTCACCTGACCGGCGCAGCGCACTCGCGTTGGCCGAGTTGCGCGACGCGACTCGGCGAGCGACCCATTGGTGACCAGTACGCTCGCACGCAGGCAACCACGAGGAGATCTATGAGCGCTGCCCAGACCCGGGTCTATCGCAACGGCGTCCTGGAATCCGAAGGGTTCCCCGTTGCGGACATCTCCGAGTACCTCGCCGAGCCCGACACGGTGGTGTGGGTCGACTTCTGCGGGCCATCCATAGACCAGCTGCACGAGCTCGCCGACGAACTGGGGCTGCACGAGCTCGCGGTCGAGGACGCGCTCAGCCAGCATCAGCGACCGAAGCTCGATCACTACGAATCGCACCTGTTCCTCTCAGCGCACGCAGTGCGGGTCGACACTGAGAACAGCGAGTTGGACGAGACCGAGATCGACGCGTTCATCAACAGCCGGTGGATCATCACCGTCAGGAAGAACGAGGGGTTCTCGATGGACCCGGTGCTGCGGCGTTGGGACCGCTCCGGGGATCTCGCCAAGCACGGTGTCAGCTTCCTGCTCTACGGGCTGCTCGACGTGATCGTCGACGGCTACTTCGAGACCGTGCAAGCCTTCGATGACTACTACGACGAGGTCTCAGAAGGGATCTTCTCCGAACGACCGCTCGACCCCGCGCAGCAGCGGCACTGGTTCAAGATGCGCCAGGCACTCGTGCGGTTCCACCGGCTGGCCGTGCCGATGCGCGAAGCCGTCAGCGGACTGATGCGCCGCGAGCACTCGGCGGTGTCGGAAAGCCTGTACCCGTACTTCCAGGACGTGTACGACCACATCCTGCGCGTCAGCGAATCGACCGACGCGCTGCGCGATCTGGTCTCGACGATCGTGGAGACCAACTTGAGCTTGCGCGACTACCGGCAGAACCAGGTGATGAAGAAGGTCACCAGCTGGGCGGCGATCATCGCGGTGCCGACCTTGATCACCGGCTACTACGGCATGAACGTCCCCTACCCCGGCTCTGGAGAGCAGTGGGGTGTCGCCGTGTCCGGCGCCCTCGTGGTCGTCATGTCGTCCGGTCTTTACATGCTGTTTCGCAAACGTGACTGGCTCTGACCGGCGCCCGCCGGGCACGACGTGACCCAGCCCATCACCAACCGTGCGACACCGGTCGCGCTCGCCTTGTCCGCTGCCGCGCAGCAACCCGTCGCCGATGTCCTCATCCAACTCGCCTCGATCGAGTCCGGGTTGGGCTCCGGGGAAGCGAGCCGCCGGCTCGGCGAGTTCGGTCCCAACGTGTTGTCGTCGCGGACAGTCACGGTGTTCGGGGTGCTGTGGCGTCAGCTTCGCAACCCGCTGCTGATCCTGTTGCTCACCGCCGCTGCCGTCTCCGCGGCCACGGGTGACACGACAGACGGTGGGATCATCGCTGCGATCGTGGTGCTCAGCGTCGGGCTCGGCTTCGTGAACGAGTACCGCTCCGAGGTCGCGGTCGCGGCGTTGCACGCCAACATCCGCCACGAAGCACTCGCCTGGCGCGACGGCACCGCGCAGCGCATCGATGTCGCCTCGCTCGTCCCCGGCGACGTCGTCACCTTGCGCGTCGGTGATCTCGTGCCTGCCGATGTGCGCCTGATCGAGGCTGTCCAGTTGGAATGCGACGAAGCGATCCTGACCGGCGAGTCGATCGCCGCGATCAAGACCGTCGAAGCGACCGCAACAGACTCAGAGGTTGACTTGCCGTCGTGCGCGTTCATGGGCACCGTCGTCCATCAAGGCTCCGGCCGGGCAGTCGTCGTCGCGACCGGGTCGTCGACTGCGTTCGGCAAGATCGCGGTCGGCCTCGGGGAGAAGCAGGCCGAGACTGCGTTCCAGGCCGGGTTGCGCGGGTTCTCGGCACTGCTCGTCAA
>Ga0073905_10001914_pt1 | contig 10706 bp, 9 predicted proteins | sample KloWWTupernatant_FD_65482 | JGI IMG/M metagenome (GOLD analysis project Ga0073905, IMG submission 65482) | Active sludge microbial communities from Klosterneuburg, Austria, studying microevolution and ecology of nitrifiers - Klosterneuburg... | ecosystem: Engineered > WWTP > Aerobic digester >... | reverse complement strand
GTTGAAGAGCTTGCGCAGGCGGCCACCGCACTCGGGACACTCCGTCAGGGAGTCGTCCGTGAAGGACTGGACGATGTCGAACCGGTGATCACACTCGGTGCACGCGTAGGCATACGTCGGCACGGGTCATTGCTCCTGCGTCAGGGAAGGTGGGTGCCACGCGTCCGGCGGGCCAGCCACCGGCGCCACGAGGCGTCTCGACAAGGATACGGGCTCAATCCTGCGGTGGCCGAGTGCGCGTCCAGCCCGCCAATCGGCCTTCTTGGCTCACGGCATACAAACGCTTCTGTGCAGCCGAACGCTCCTTGCTCGGCGCAATGACGAGGAGTTGGTCATCGCGACGCAAGAGGGTCGTCGGCCCGGGGACGAAACTGTGCCCGTCGCGCACGACGAGGGCGACGTTGCATTCGCGGGGAAGGCGAAGTTCGTGCACCTGGACGCCGGCCAGTTTGGATCCGTGCCCGATGTGGACCTCGAGGATCTCCGCATCCAGCTCATCGAGGGGTGTGGCCTCGACCTGAAGGTCGACCTGGTGGTGGGACTGCACGATGCCCAACCTGCGAGCAACCCAAGGCAGCGTCGGTGCTTGGACGATGGTGAAGACCAGGACGAGGACGAAAACGAGGTCGAAGAGCCAGTCCAGCCCTGGCGCCCCCATGGCTGTCGGCACGGTGGCGAGGACGACGGGCACGGCCCCGCGCAAACCTGCCCAGGAGAGGAAGAGCTGATGTCGCCATGGCACCCGGAAGGGTGTGCAGGAGAGGAAGACCGAGATGGGGCGAGCGACAAGCAGCAGGATCACGCCGAGAACGAGCGCGGGGATGACCTGGGCGCCGAACTCGAAGGGATTGGCGAGGAGTCCGAGCAGGACGAAGAGTCCGATCTGAGCGAGCCAGCCGAGGGCCGTGGCGAAGCCGGTCACTGATGGGCGATGCGGCAAACCGAGGTTGCCCAAGAGGAGCGAGGCGACAAAACAGGCCGCGAAGCCAGACGTGTGGACCAGGTCCGCGGCCCCGTAGGCCCCCACAGAGACGGAAATGACGCCGATGGCGAAGAGCGTCGAGGAGCCCACGACCAGACGACCAAGGATCTTGGCTCCCAGATAGCCGACGAGCAGGCCGATCGCGACGCCGCCGACGAGCTCCATGATCGCGGTCAGCCCGATCAGCCACCACGGGTCTCCGCTGCCCAGCCCGGCCGCCTGCGCCGCGAAGACCGTGACGAGGATGACGACCGGCGGGTCGTTGAGTCCGGACTCCATCTCGAGGATTCCGGCGACCTTCCTCGGCAGCGGGATGTTGCGCAGCACCGAGAAGACGGCGGCCGCATCGGTCGAGGTGAGCACGGCGCCGACGATGAGGGAGACCTGCCACGACAGCCCCAGCACGAGGTGAGCAGCAGCGGCCACGACCCCGACCGAGGCAAGCACAGCGACCGTGGCCAGGCTCAGGGCCGGACCCGCCGAGCGGCGCACTGCGCGCCAGTCCGTGGTGATGCCGCCCTCGGTGAGGATCAGCACCAGGGCCGCATAGCCGAGCACTTCGGTGAGCAACAGGTTGTCGAACGAGATCCCGATTCCGCCGTTGCCCAGGGCGAGGCCGATCCCGAGATAAAGGACCAAGGAGGGCATTCCGGAGCGCGCGGAGAAGCGCACGGCGACCAGCCCCAGCAGGATGACCAGGGCGCCAGCCAGGAGCCAGAGCGCCAAGGCATCGAGGGGCCCGGGGACGCCCAAGGCCCGGGACATCTCATGCATGTCCGAGCCCTCGCTTCCCTGTCGACCCCGAATGCTGGCCGTAGTCTCTCAGGGTGACTCGACCAAGGGCCATCCGCCGAGTGCTAGTCGGTGTGGGTGTCGTCCTGCTCGTCGTCATCCTGTCCCTCGCAGGGATCATGGTGTCCTTCGTCCAGCGCGCCCTGCCCGAGACCGACGGAGTCCAGACCCTGCCGGGACTCGGGGCCGAGGTGGTGGTGCGCCGCGATGCCTCGGGCATCCCGCACATCTCGGCCACCTCGATGGCCGACCTGGCTCGTGCCCAGGGCTATGTGCAGGCGCAGGACCGCTTCTTCGACATGGACCTCAAGCGGCACATCGGCTCGGGGCGACTCGCCGAGCTCGTCGGTTCGCCCGGTGTGGAGGCCGACAGGGTGATCCGCACGCTGGGGTGGCGGCAGACTGCCGAGGCCTCGCTGCCCCTGCTCGCACCGGAGACCCGGCGCTTCCTCCAGGCCTACGCCGACGGGGTCAACGCCTACCTGCGCAAACGTTCGACCACCCAGATGGGGTTGGAATACGCGGTCCTCGGCCTCCAGAACTCAGACCTGCGGATCGCCGACTGGACGTCGGTGGACTCGCTCACCTTCCTGACCCTCATGGCATGGGACCTCAAGGGCAACTACGCCGACGAACTCGCCCGGGCCCGGCTCGCGGGACTCCTCGAGCCGCAACGGATCCGCGAACTCTATCCCCCGCCAGACCTCGAGGCGCGCCAGCCGATCCTCTCTGCTGAGGAGTGGACCCCGGTGAGTGAGCCGGTCAACTCCACCCTCCCCACGGCATACCGAGCCGTCCCCGACGATGTGTATGCCGTGGTGAGCCGAGCCATGGAAGCCGTGCCCTCCACCATGGGCCGGGGTGAGGGGGTCGGATCGAATTCGTGGGTCGTCTCGGGCGCACACACCAAGACCGGAAAACCGTTGCTGGCCAACGATCCTCACCTCGGGGTGGGCATCCCGAGCATCTTCCAGCAGATCTCCCTGTCCTGCGTCGAGGTCACTCCCGACTGCCCGCTCAGGGTCAGTGGGTTCTCCCTGCCCGGCGTCCCGGGCGTCATCATCGGACACAACGAGCGCATCGCATGGGGCTTCACCAACCTCGGGCCCGACGTGAGCGACTTCTATCTGGAGCGTCTCGACGGTGCCGGCCGCGTGCAACGTGGTGAGGAGTGGGTCGAGACGACCTCACGCGTGGAGACGATCAAGGTGGCCGGTGAGGAGTCGGTCTCCCTCACCGTCCGATCGACGGTCCATGGACCGATCCTCTCGGACGTGCTCCCGACGGTCGCCGCTGCGGGCACGACGGCACCCACGGCGAACCGATCCGATCAGGGTGCCTATTACGCACTGTCGCTCGCGTGGACCGGGTTGCAGCCCTCCACCACCGCCGATGCGGTGATGGGTCTCAATCTCGCCCGTGGCTGGGATGACTTCCGGGCGGCGTTGACGCACTTTGCGGCACCCTCGCAGAACGTCGTCTATGCCGATGTCGACGGCCACATCGGCTATCAGGCACCGGGGGCGATCCCGACGCGCCGGAGCGCGATCCCGGGAGCGCCACCCGGCTTCTGGCCGGCCCCGGGTTGGGACCCGGCCTACGACTGGACCGGGATGGTGCCCTTCGAGCAGATGCCGTTCGTCCTCGATCCTGCCGATGGCCTGATCGTGGCGGCCAACCAGAGTGTGATGGCCGGGAACTCGCCCTTCCTCACGACCGAGTTCGACCCCGGCTATCGGGCCGAGCGCATCCGCAGACTGTTGGCAGCGCGGCTTCTGGACGGCGGGAAGGTCGACCTCGCGGACATGAGTGCCATTCAGCTCGACTCGCACGACGACCTGGCGCCGGCTGTCGTCAAGCAACTGCTCATGGTGCCACTGGAGGACGATGCCTTCACGCGCGAGGCGCGAGAGTTGTTGCGCGACTGGGATTTCACGACGCCCGCACAGGGCCGCCAGTCGGCCGCGGCCACCTACTACAACGCGGTGTGGCGACGTCTGGTCGAGTTCACCTTCGACGACGAGTTGCCGGACGACCTGGGCAGCAATGGTGGCGCGCGGTGGCGTGCCGTGATGGAACGGCTGCTGCAGGCTCCACAGGACCCCTGGTGGGACGACGTCGAAACCTTGGGTGTGACCGAGGGACGAGCCGAGATCCTGCGTCAGGCGATGGTGCAGGCACGACTCGACCTGACCCGCGAACTCGGCAAGGACCCGACGGCATGGACTTGGGGCGCCGTGCACACGCTGACGCCGACCCATCCGGTGCTCGGTGGTGAGGATGTGCCGGGTCCGGTGCGCTGGGTCTTCAACGAGAAGGCGACAGGCCTGCCCGGTGGCTCGTCGATCGTCAATGCCAACGGCTGGGATGCGAGGAATGGGTATGCCGTGAACTGGGCTCCGACCTTCCGCATGGTCATCGACCTCGATGATTTCGACCGGTCCGTCTGGGTCGACCAGACGGGCGCCAGCGGGCATGCCTTCTCGCCCCACCGCATGGATCAATTCGAGGACTGGGCCCAAGGGCGCACTCGGCTGTGGCCGTTCGAGTCGGCGACGGTGGCCGCAGCGACCAAGGAGACGCTGCGGCTCACGCCCGATGGCGGGCAGTGATCTGGGTGGCACCGTCGGCGGTGAGGACCGCATCGACCAGGACGTCGTGGTCCTCACGGGGCAGGAGCGCCGCCGTGAACTCTTCGGGATGGAGAATGACGATGACTCGCCGGCCCGGGGCTCGTCGCGGGAGTGCCTTGTCATAGCAGCCACCTCCCTGCCCCAGGCGGGTGCCTGACGCATCGACCGCCAGACCCGGGATGAGCACGAGATCGGCACCGTGGATACCATCCAGGCCGAGCGGTGCCCGGGACTCGTCGGCGAGATCGGCCCAGTCGAGATCGAGGTCAGGGAGGGTCAGCGGGACCAGCACCCGGACGCCGCGCTCCTGCAACACCTCGGCCATGCCCGCGGTGGGGGGCTCCTCGGGCAGAGCCTCGTAGAGAGTGGCCGTCGCGCCGGCCCCGATGCCCATCCGGTCGCAGAGCGTGGCCACCTGACCCGCCAGGGCGCGGTCATCGGCCTCCCGATCTCGTCGAGCCGCAACAGCGCGTCGCTGAGCCCGGAGCTCGGCACGCACGGCGCGTTTCTCGGACCGCAGTGATCCCGACGGACGCGGGACGTTCGACGGGTCTCGTCGTGCGGACTGCTCGCTCGAGTCGCCCGAATCGCTCACACCAGACATCGTAGGGTGAGCGCATGTCCTCGTCAGGGTTGGCAGCGGCGACCGAGCGTATGCGGGAGGCGGGCGTCAGCGACCTCGCCATCGCCGTCTTCGCCGACGCGTATCGCGCACTGGAGAACAACGAGACCGGGTTGATCCCAGAGGGGTCGATCGAGCCCTTGGACGAAGTCACGCATTTGTCCGAGTTGGAGTCGGACGACATTGCCGAGGCAGCGGTGCTGAAACGCACCGTCATCATCAAGCCCAACGGTGGGCTCGGGACCTCGATGGGCATTTCCGGCCCGAAGACGGCCCTGGAGGTACGCGATGGCCTGTCGTTCCTCGACATCACGGCCCGGCAGATCCTTGCCCTCCGCGCGCGGCACGGGGTTGAGCTCCCCCTGATCCTCATGGACTCCTTCCGGACGCGAGAGCAGACTCTGGCGCGACTCGCCGCCCATCCGGAGCTGGCGGTCGACGGACTGCCTCTGGACTTCCTGCAGAGCGCCGAGCCCAAGCTCCGGGCGGACGATCTCACTCCGGTGTCGTGGCCCGATGACCCGGACCTCGAATGGTGCCCACCGGGCCACGGCGACCTCTACGTCGCCCTCCAGTCGACGGGGCTGCTCGACGCCCTCCGCGAGCGCGGCTTCCGCTACGCCTTCCTGGCCAATGCCGACAATCTCGGGGCGACCTGCGACCCGCGGATCCCTGCGTGGATGGCCCACGAGCGCATCCCCTATGTCGCAGAGGTCTGCGATCGAACTCCCAATGACCGCAAGGGTGGTCACTTGGGCATCCGCCGCTCCGATGGCCAACTCATCCTCCGGGACAACGCGCAGGTCGCTCCTGAGGACATGGACGCCTATCAGGACATCGAGCGCCACCGCTTCTTCCACACCAACAACCTGTGGGTCGACTTGGACGCTCTCGCCGCGGCGCTCGACGATCGGGGAGGGCGCTTGGGCCTGCCTCTCATCGTCAACCGCAAGACCGTCGATCCGAAGCGCAAGGACTCCACTCCGGTCATCCAGATCGAGTCGGCGATGGGCTCGGCGATCGGCGTGATCCCCGGTGCGCGAGCCCTTGCGGTGCCACGCGACCGCTTCCGCCCCGTCAAGACGACCAACGAACTCCTGCTTCTGCGCTCCGACCTGTACACCCTCACCCCGGACTTCTTCATCAGCGCGACCACCGATGGGCCCGAGCCGAGGATCGACCTCGGCGCTGCCTACGCCATGGTCGGCGATTTCGAGAACAGGTTCCCGAAGGGTCCGCCCTCGCTCCGGAAAGCCAGCTCGTTGACCATCCGGGGTGACCTCGAGTTCGGCTCGGATGTGGCCGTGATCGACGACGTGTTGATCACGGCCGACGGACCGCGTCGCGTCCCCGACGGCACGCGCCTCACGGCATCCACCGATGGCGCCGCGCTTCCCGCACGGGAAAGTGCTCGCGTCTGATGTCGGGCCTTCGGAGCGTCGAAGAGCACGTCGCTGCACTCCTTTTCGGCCTGGCCCCACTCCCCGCCGTTTCGCGGGCGACGCCGCATGCGCTCGGTCTGGTCCTGGCCGAGGCTGCAGTGGCTCGATTGGACCTCCCCGGCTTCGACAACTCGGCCATGGACGGGTATGCCGTCCGTGCGGCCGAGTGCGCCGCCGCGGCTGGGGCAGACGCCAGCGAATCGGGGGGCTTCCGTCTGCCCGTCTGTGCCGACATCGCAGCGGGTGACACGCGTCGCCACGTCCTCGCGCCCGGATCGGCCGCTCGGATCATGACCGGTGCACCCATGCCGGAGGGTGCGGATGCCGTTGTCCCTGTGGAGGATTCGGACGGTGGGGTCGATGAAGTCACCCTGCGTCGAGTGCCGGAGGTGGGTCGGCACGTCCGGCCACGAGGCGAGGACGTGCGCTCCGGGCAACAACTCCTCGAGGCAGGGCTGCTGCTCACGCCCGGGCGAATCGCCTTGTTGGCGGCGGGCAATGTGGACCACGTGCTGGTGCACCCACGACCTCGCGTCACCGTCCTCTCGACCGGGGACGAACTCATCCCGCTGGGTGACCAGCCCACGCACGGCCAGATCATCGACTCGAACCAACTCATGCTTGCCGCCCTCGTCGACGCTGCCGGCGGTGCCCTGGCCCACTCCGGTCGGCTTCCGGACGAGCCCGGCGCCGTGCGGGCCGCCTTCCTCGACCCTCCGGGTGAGCCCGACCTCGTCCTCACAAGCGGCGGTGTCTCCATGGGCGCGCACGACACGGTCAAGGAGGTCCTTCGGGAAGCCGGGGGCGTGGACTTCGTCAAGGTGGCCATGCGCCCCGGGATGCCCCAAGGGGGCGGGCGCATCGGGCGGGACCGCACCATCCCGATCGTGACCCTGCCCGGCAACCCGGTGAGTTCGTTCGTCTCCTTCCATGTCTTCGTCCTGCCGGTGCTCAGGCGCCTCGCGGGTCGGGAAGGCGACCCGGCGGGTGGGCTCAACCTCGAGGAGGCCGTGGCTGGCGCGTCGTGGCGCGGAGTCGAGGGCCGGGTCGAGTTCACCCGGGTGCACGTGCGCGACGGGATCGCGCATCCTGAGCGCGGCCAGGGTTCGCACATGGTGGGGGCACTGGCGGCAGCCAATGCCCTCGCCGTTCTGCCGGCGCCGACCTTCGCCGTCACGGAAGGCGATCGCCTGCGCATCATCCCGTTCGTGGGGGAGGCCTGAGGTGGCAGGACGCGAGGCCGCCAAGGGACTCACGCACGTGCGTGCTGACGGGTCGGCCCACATGGTCGATGTGTCCGCCAAGGCCATCACGGCTCGTGCGGCCACCGCAGCAGGTCGTGTGTTGCTCTCGCCGTCAGCGGTGGCCGCCCTTCGGGGGGGAGAAGTGCCGAAGGGCGATGCCCTGGCCGTTGCTCGGATCGCTGGGATCCAAGCCGTCAAGCGCACTCCTGAACTCATCCCACTCGCTCATCCGATCGCCGTGCACGGCGTCGAGGTCGACCTGGCGATGGCCGATGACGGCGTCGACATCTGTGCCACGGTCCGGACGGCCGATCGGACCGGGATCGAGATGGAGGCACTGACCGCCGTGGCTGTCGCCGCTCTTGCCCTCATCGACATGGTCAAGGCGGTCGACAAGCACGCGCGGATCACCGACGTGCGCGTGACCGCGAAGTCAGGCGGCCGATCCGGGGACTGGCGCGAATGAGGGAACCCACATCCTCCGGACTCACCGGTCGCAGCGCGCGGATCGTCACGGCGTCATCGCGGGCTGCCGCTGGGGTCTACCCCGATCGCGGGGGCGCCCTCATTGCCGAGATCCTCCGGTCATGGGGCATGGACGTGCCGGACCCGGTCGTCGTGCCCGACGGCCCGCAGGTGTCCGCAGCGCTCTCGGCGGCACTGGCCGAGGGCCCCGATCTCCTCCTGACCACTGGGGGCACCGGCCTGACGCCCACGGACGGCACACCCGAAGCCACAGCACCCCTGCTCGATCGGCAGGTCCCGGGCATTCCTGAGGCGATCCGTGCGTACGGTGCGGCGCACGGCATACCCACCTCCGTGCTCTCCCGAGGACTGGCCGGCATTGCCGGGCGAACCCTCGTCGTCAATCTCCCGGGGTCCATCGGTGGGGTGCGCGACGCCTTGGCCGTCCTCGAGCCCCTTCTGGGCCACGCGCTCTCCCAGATCGCCGGCGGGGACCACTGATGTGGCCCTGGTCGCGGCGCGTGGACGTGGTCCAGTCCTGGCCCGGGGAGTGGCCCCTCCGCCTCACCGGACGCACCCCGTCCGGAGTGGCGGTGATCCTCCGACCGCTCCGTCTTGACGATGAAGCGGCCTACCTCGCCGTGCGCCGCGACAATGTCGACTGGCTCGGGCCTTGGGATGCGACCGCTCCCCGCCCCACCCCTACGACCCGCTCCTTCGGTGACCTTGTCGCCCACCACGAGGCCGAGGCCGCGCAGGGGAGGAGTCTTCCGTTCGTGGTCGAGGTCGACGGCGAGTTCGTCGGCCAACTCAATGTGAGCAACATCGTGCGCGGGTCCTTCTGGTCCTGTGCGATGGGCTATTGGGTGGCGCGGGCCTGGGCTGGCCAGGGAATCACCCCCACGGCCGTGGCGATGGCGGGTGACCATTGCTTCGGGGTCCTCGGGTTGCATCGGATCGAGATCAACATCAGGCCCGAGAATGTCGCCAGCCTGGCCGTGGTCCGCAAACTGGGTCTGCGCGACGAGGGCCTGCGGCCGCGTTATCTGCACATCGATGGGGACTGGCGCGACCATCGTTCCTTTGCCGTGACGGCCGACGAGCTGGGCGGCTCGACCCTCAGGGAACGCCTGACCCAGTCGTCACAACAGTCACTTCTGCGACACACCGACCCTGCTCCGCAGGGCTGAGCACGAACCAACATAACTTGGGTGCGTGCAACCCTCCTCCCTGATCTTCGTGGTCATCGTGGGGATCTGGGCTGCCTTCTTCATCCAGTACTGGGTCCGCCGTCGCGAGCACATCGCCACTGCGCGCTCTGTCGATGCCTTCACCTCGACCATGCGTGTGCTCGAGGTGCGCGACCCGTTGCCCCAGGTCGAGGTGAGCGACCGACCGCGTTCGTATGCCGTGAGTCCGGTCCGCCCAGCCCGCCCTCAGGTGACGGTCAAGCGGGCCGAGGCCATGTTGTCCGTCCGTGACCTCCAGGGCCGGGCGCAGCAGGCGGCGTCCACGGAGTGGCGTTCCGCGGGCGGCCGCACCGCGCCACGTGTCGAGCGGAGTGAGGACGCGCCGGCGTCGAGCGAGCCCAGGAGCCATCCAGGATGGAGGGGCATTCTCTTCTGGCGACCCTCTCGCGCGGCCTTCGGGATGGCCCTCGCCATCGGTTTCGTCGCCACGCTTTCGTATGCCGTGTTGGCCGTCACCGGAGTCCTGGTCGCGTGGTCGCCAGCGATCCCCGCGGCCCTGACCGTGATCGGATTCCTCGGGGTGCGCGCGGACGTCCGCGCGGGACTGGACTCCCGCCTGCACCCTGCCGATGTCGGTGGGTCAGCAGGCGTTGGTGTCGCGCTCGCGGGCGGCGCCCGACCCCGCGACCGAGCCACTGTCGACGAGGCCAGAGGTGTCATCGGCCTTGGCTCAGCGACGGTGAATGAAGAGGTCGTCGTCCCTGAGGCGCGACTCGATCCGCGTGAGCAGGTCTTCGACGTCTCCGCAGCGACGGCGTCGATGACGCCGGATGCTCCTGCCCCTGCTGGGACATCGCCGGCCGCGGCAGCTGGTCGTCGGGCTGCGCCCGTCGACGACGACGACATGCCGCTGACCTGGGACCCGGTGCCGGTGCCGCGCCCGACCTACACGATGAAGGCAAAGGCCACCCGCGTGCCGCCCCAGATGCCGGTGGTCGAGGTTGCGGCTGTTCAGCGTCCCGCGGTTCCGGCAGCACGACAGCCAGTGGCGGGTCTGAGCCCGGTCGCCTCGGACTGGGATGACGACGTGCCCGAGGCGTTCCCGGCGCGCCGCGTCGCCGCTGGCTGACCGGCATACCGGCTACCCCGCCCGCCACAGCGGCACCGGGGCTGACGACGCAACGGGCAACCCGGCATACGCAATCGGGCCAATCGGACCCGTCGGGGCCCGGGTTGCCCTGAGAACTCAGCCTTCGGAGAAGGGCGCCTGCGCTGGCTTGTCGGTGGAGTGTTCGGCGTCGTTGATCGCTTGCTCGGCATCGCGGGTGTCCTCGTC
>Ga0073905_10001909_pt1 | contig 10721 bp, 12 predicted proteins | sample KloWWTupernatant_FD_65482 | JGI IMG/M metagenome (GOLD analysis project Ga0073905, IMG submission 65482) | Active sludge microbial communities from Klosterneuburg, Austria, studying microevolution and ecology of nitrifiers - Klosterneuburg... | ecosystem: Engineered > WWTP > Aerobic digester >... | reverse complement strand
GCGGTACCGGTAGATGATCCCCTCGACCACCTGCCGGTGATCACGAAAAGGCTTGCCCTGCTTGCCATCCGAAGACGGCATCAGCGGCGAGATCAGTTCCCACTGCGCGTCGGTCAACACCCGGGTTCGAGACATGGGCCCAACAATCACCGACGACCACGCTCAACTTATGGAGACACGCCCTAATAGCATTGGTTTACTACGGGACCTAGGCGACGCGGCCGCAGCAGCAGCTGGCTCGGCCGCTCGTCTGGCTGCACTCCGTGCGTTGCCTGAGGACGTGGAACGACTAACGAGATTTGCCCACGAGTTCTCGGTGGCTACGCAGTCGAACGTCTGCCGTAGGGCTGACAGTCGTTTTCATATTGAGATCGGTGTGGCTGCACAATCGCCGCGCCTGACTTTGTCGATTCTGCAGTTGCAGGGTGAATCTTCCCCGTTACTGTGGGCACCTGGAACTTTGCTAACCGATCAGAGCGCCCAAGAGCATGCCCTGATCGTAGAGGCAATCAAAAACCGGGACGAGCAGCGGGCGCAGATGCTTTCAGTTGAGCACTGTGAGCGCGAGGCTAAGGTCCTCATCGAACACCATTTGAGGCTAGCAACGGCAGAGCAAAGGGGTGGATACCGTGTCTAATGACAGTGAATTGCTGCATGACATCGCTAAGGGAGTTCAGGGGCCTATTGATGCTGCCTTAGCTGAGCTTTCCACCTTTGGTACTGTGGCACGTACTTTGTTGGCTATCGCTGAGCAATCAGGACGGCGGCCGGGGAGGGCCGATCTTGCCAAGATCAGGGAGCATCTGCAGACGCAACTGCGGGGGCCTGATTCTGCTACTGCCGGTATAGGAATAGCAGTGGGCGTCGACTACCTGCATGACAGCCCATACTGGTTGGAATGGTGGCGATTTGGCAGACGTGGCGAGCTCGAGTTCGTTGCTCACAGTCTGAACCCTAATCGGGATGCCTTTTATGATTATTCTTCGCGGCCTTGGTTTTCGGCTCCCGCAGCTTCCGGTCGGACTACGATCACGGGTCCCTATGTCGACATCGGGGGAACAAACACTTATACGGTGACGCTTTCCCTTCCGCTGTTGACGGAAGCCGGTTTTGCTGGCGTTGCCAGTGCTGATATCCCCGCGGCCGCTTTCGAACCCTTTTTGATTAGGCCGGGGCGCTTGCGACCGGTGGTGCTGACCAATGCTGCTCTGCGGGTTATCGCTTCCAGCAGTTCCGATTACTTGCCGGGGAGTTTGCTTAGTTCCGCCTTGGTGGAGCCTTGGACGGTCCTTTCCGTAGCTGGGAGGGGGCTTCACGGCCAGGCGCCGTGGCTTCTGATGCTGCCGATCGAGAAGAGGTGACGGGAAAAGGTTACGGCTCCCGGCCCTGCGCCGAAAGCCGTAACTATTTTTTGCTAGTGGGCTGTATCTGTGGCAATCGGGATCGGGCGGCGGGAATTGTCGGAGGATTCCTCTTGCTGATCCACCACATTCTCCTGGTGGTTGTTAATTGGTTGAGGTGCGTACTCGTCCCGGGCTATGGTGCCGTCAGCCCTGTCTTTGGCTTCCAGAACCGCGGTATACGGTAGCGCTAGCCAGAGTGCCAAGAGAATGGCGATAACGCCACCCGCAAGTTTGCCGATGATGAGAGGTGCCACCATGTTCGGCTGGAAGTTGGCGTTGAAGGCCAAGTGATCGCCGAATGAGAAGGCAGCGCAAACCGCGAACGCGATGGACAAAACTTTGTCGCGGGGAGGCATGAATTTGACGACACGGAACAGGGCGAGAATGTTTGCCGCCGCAGCGAGGACTCCTGCTGCACCTACTTCACTGAAGCCTAGGCGTCGGCCTATGCTTTCGAGGGGACCCGCGAACCATATGCGAATTGCGTAGACCATGGGGAAGGCGCCAGCGAGCATGACGCCGACGTACCCTGCCACTTCCAGAGCCCGGAACTGGTCTTCGGCATCGGCGATGAAGGGTGCTAGTGACCCGCGCCGTTAATTCGCTTCAATAGTCGTCCCAGCGATTCAAGGATCTCCTCGGCGGTCTTCGTCCAGATAAATGGCTTGGGATTTTCGTTCCAGCCCTTGACCCAGTCACGCAGGTCTTTCTCCAGCGTCTGCACGCTTCGGTGGTCGCTGCGCTGGAGCAGCTCCCGGGTCACCTCGGCAAACAACCGCTCGACCTGGTTGATCCAGGACGAGTACGTGGGCGTGAAGTGCATCGTGAACCGCGGGTGCCGGGCAAGCCAGGACACAATGGTTGGGCTCTTGTGGGTCCCGTAGTTGTCGCAGACGATATGCACGTCCAGGTCCGCCGGGACCTGCGCATCGATCTTGGCCAGGAACTTCTTGAACTCCACGGCCCGGTGCTTGCGATGGGTGGAGGCGATCACGGTCCCGTCGGCCACGTTCAAGGCCGCGAACAGGCTCGTGGTGCCGTGCCGGGCATAGTCATGGGTGCGTTTCTCGGGCATGCCCGGCATCATCGGGAAAGCGGGCTGCGACCTGGACAGGGCCTGGACCTGGGACTTTTCATCCACCGACAGGACCACGGCGGATTCGGGCGGGTTCAGGTAGAGACCCACGATGTCGTAGACCTTCTCCACAAAGAACGGATCGTTGGAAAGCTTGAACCCGTCGGTGCGATGGGGCTTGATGCTGAAGGCCTTCCAGATCCGCCCGACGGTGGACTTGGATAGCCCGCTGCGTTCGGCCATCTTGGAGCGGGACCAATGGGTAGCGTTTTCCGGAGTGCTTTCCAAGGTGGCAACCACGATGTCTTCGACCTGGTCGGTGCTGATGGTGGCCGGTCGTCCCGGGCGCGGGTCATCGCTCAGACCATCCAAGCGGTGTTCGACAAACCGTGAACGCCACTTCGTCACCGTCGGGGCAGAGCACCCGACCAAGGTGGCGACGTCCTTGTTGGCCATCCCCTCGGCGCAGGCCAAGACGATCCGCGAACGCAGCGCCAGCGCCTGCGAGGACTTGCGCCTGCGGGTCCATCGTGAAAGCTGGTCGCGTTCTTCATCGGTGAGGATCAGTTCTGCCTTGGGGCGTCCGGTGCGTGCCATGCATCAATTTTAACACTTATTCAACGAATTTACGGCGCAGGACACTAGCGGCCATTTTCCAAAGACGTCGAAGATGCCGGTGAAGTACTGAACGATCGAGAGGGCGAGGGCGAGTTTGATAACAATGTCCAAGACCTTTCCGAAGGTTGTGAAGAGGCGGACCATTGCGCGGGAAAAGAAGCGAAGGCCGACGGCCAGGACTGTGACGAAAATGATCAGAGGGACAAGGTTGAGGAGGATATCGCTAAGAGGCAGATTAAACGGAGTGGACGAGGGGGAAGTAGTGGAGATGTCGCTCCGTAGTGGGACAGATCCTGTCTGCAAAATCAGGGTGATGATGAAGACGGCGAACGGGATCGCCAGAAGCCCTGACATAACCCATCAGCCTGACTCCAAGATCCTTTTTTGCGCGAGAATTGCATCCCAGAGCTGTGCTGTGTGGGCAATCGGCACCATGATTTCATAGCCGAGTTCAGCGGTAAAACCTACACGGAAGATTGATGCGGGTGCGCCGGCGACGTCCACTTCATAGAGTGCCCCGTAGTAAGGGAGCGCCTCGTTGGATACATCCGCGTCAGTGAGCCGTTGCAACAATGCACGGCTGTTCGGGCCCTGGATAGACGCGACTGCGTACTCGTCGCGGCGATCGGTTAATGTTGTCCCTGGCAAGAGCGCCTTCTCGATCTGGGCCTGCGTGTCTAGTTCGCCCCCCCATGAGCAAGATGCGCTCATCTGAGTATTTCACGACTGTGAGTTCTTCGTACATGAAGCCCTCGTCATCGACGATGACTCCGTATGCAAGACGGCCCAGTGGGAGTGCTGCGACATCGCGAGAGAAGATTGAATCTACAACCTTGATGGCGTCGGGACCATCGACAAACCATTTGCGAATCGGAGAATACTCGAGCACGACGACTGCTTCGCGAAGTGCCTGATACTCCTCCTCTGGGTCACCATAGTCTTGTGCCCATACCTGTCCGTACGTATCTTCCCAGTCTGACACCAGGTGTCCGAAGCGTTCGGAGGTTGGGTTGTGTGCGAGTCCGGTGGGTAGGGCCATGACAATACTCTTTCCTAGGATGGATGGCGGAAATTTGATGCGGTTGTTGGCTACTTGACTGCTTGGGGAACGTCACGTTCGTCAAGAGAAAACTTGGAGCTCCCATTTGACTTGGAGCTCTCATCTGCTCGTATGCGCGCGTAGGAGCACCTGTAATCGGGAGACTGTGGCGTGCACGTGCTCTTGGAGCGTCGCGTGGTGTGGTTCGAAGACCACCAGGAGAGGCGGCACCTTCTGTATTCTTCAGTGCCGCCGCCCCGACCGGATTGCCGCAACCCCTTTGGCTGATTTTGACTGGCCTCGTCGTAACTGTTCATTCACGAATGGACTTGGACGCCGCCTTGGACAGGGTGGTGGATCTCTTGAAGCCCGTAGCCATGACCGAACGAGTCGGCATCTCGGTAAGGCGGCTCGCCCCTGGCCGGTACGAGGCTCGGCTGAACGGTGGAGTTCCACCGGGCACGACAAGGGAAAGCTGGGTCGCATCCTCCGATGATCGACGATAGCGCCGGGATCTCCGGCGAGTCGACCGTCAGCGTGGTGCTGGGCGCATGCCCCACTGCCGGCCAAGCTCCGTGCTGGTTGCCGAAGGCAGTTGCCAACCTCGCGTCCCTCACAAGATGTGAAGTCGAGGCCTGCCTGTCACTTGCGCCAAGGCACCAAATCACCGTCCTGGATCACGAAACCGGTGAAGTCTGGCGATCGGATGCGCGTCAAGCCTGTGGTCAAGAGCGCTAACAAGCCAGCAGCAACTGGCACTTTGAACGCCGATATCGGACGCTTCGTCAGCCCGAGCTGGGGAGAGGCCGCCCAATGGCACATCTTTCCTCAAAGATTTCGGCTAACGCGGCTTGTAGACGTCGGAGCGGTGTTCAATGCGTTAAAGCCCTGAGGGCACTTCGGAATTGCGGCATGGAAACTTCGGTGACGAGGACAAAGGTTGATTGTCCTCAGTCGACGGGCAGCGGGCGGTGGAGGGTTGCTGTTGCTGCAACCCTCCACCGCTGCGAGGCGCTACCCGCGGTCACATCCGCTTCCCCGCGCTTCCGTCGAAAGCTCCTTTGCTTGGCTGTTCAAACGGGCGGAACGTCAGGCCGTTGGGGCCCGAAGTATGCGTCCTACTGCATGCCTCACTTCACGCCGTCCAAGGTCGTCTCAATCGGTGTTTCGACGAGGGAGCGCGTTCCGGGAGCGAGCTCGGCGGCCTCGACGAGCGAGAGCTTCCGTGTTTCGGGGGCCCACTTGATGCAGACCACCGCGCCCAGCAGCGGCAGTACAGCGGCGCCCAGCATCGTCACGCCGATGCCGTACTGGGTCTGCACGATGGGTACGAGGAACGTGCTAACCGTCAAGAAGACATTGACAAGAGCGAACGCCAGGCCGATGGCTGTGCCGCGGATCTCGGTGGGGAACATCTCAACCGGGTAGATAGTCTGCAGAATCTGGGTGCCACCGAGGAACACGGCGTACATCGCGAACAATGCGAAGATGATTCCGCTCGGGGCATCAGGGAAGATTCCCAGCACGAGCAGGGGAATCCCGCACCACACGAAGCTATTGATGATCAATTTGCGTCGGCCCATTCGGTTGACCACCATGACAGCGACCGCAGTGCCGATGAGGAAGAGCACGGTAAGGAACGCCGTGCCGATGACGTCCATTCCGTCGCCGAAGTGCAGTGCAGTAAGGATCGAAGGACCGAATCCGTAGATGGCGAAGACTGGGACGGCGGAGCACGTCCACCAGACGATCGTGAATATCACGCGGCCCATGTATCCCATGCGAATCACGGTGCGGATGCTGGCCTTTCCATCTTCGTCCTGGGGCAGTTCAGCCAGGGTGACCTCCGGACCGAACACCTTGTGCATGATTGCCGTTGCCTCGGCGACACGTCCCTGACTCATCAGCCACCGTGGCGATTCCGGTGTACCACGTCGAAGCAGTATGAAAACAATTCCAGGCACGGCTGCGCTGGCGACCATCCAGCGCCAGGCGTCATTGCCGACGCTGTTCAGCATGACGGCCCCGATGACGTAGGCGATTGCCGCACCGACGAACCACGTCACGGAGAAGAACCCCAGAAGACGTCCCCGATGTTTGCGCGGGATGAATTCGCCGACCAGCGATTGGGCGACTGGCCAGTCAGCGCCGACTGCCACGCCGATGAGCAACCGGGCGACGATCAGTGCTATGAGGTTCGTGGCCCAGAACGACGCGATGGAACATACGATTGTCATGCCGAGCACCCATGAGTAGAGCGTCTGGCGCCCGAACTTGTCGGCGAGGTAGCCGCCGAAGTAGGCGCCGGGCAGGCCGCCGATTAGGGCCGATCCCACGACGAGCCCTTGCTGCAACGGGTCGAGGTTCAACTGCGGCGCGATCTGAACCATCGCAACGCCTGTTATCGAGAGGATGTACCCCTGCATGAAGGCTCCGCCTGATGCGTAGGTGGCGAGCCGTTTATGGAAACCCGTAAGCGGTGCATCATCGAGGGAAGTCGATGTCATTGGTTTTTCCTTCCATTTCAATTTTCGGCATGGTAGCCGGGCTGGGGAAGATTCGGCGTGTGAGGATTCGGCGGAAATTCACTTATTAGTTTCTGACATTTCTTATTCTCCAATGTAATTTGATTGAATTGTGTCGATTCACTATCCATGCAGTCTATTTGTACACCAGGACATAAACCCTGTTGCGTCACGATAAGATCTGATCAAGAGGAAGCAGCGTGAAATTGCTTCCGCAGTTATCCCATCCAGAATGTAAGCCACTAAGAGACTAATTTTTCAGATGATTGCCCCATTGCACCTACGGTTGCCGGCGGCAAGGAGATTCGTATATGAAGGGTTCGATCGGTGTATCGTCTACCAGATGCTGCAAACACCCAGTGACTTTAAATGCGGTACCCCAGCCAACCGGTCAGCCACGGAGCCGCAACTTGCTGCAGCCCTTAGCCGCCCGCGATACACAGATAAGCATGATGTCGTTTCTGCCTTGTTCTTCCTTGCTCAAGAGCGAGTCTCGGTGGTCGATGAGTCCCTCGATGACACGTGTTTGGCATGTGCCGCATGTACCTTCCTCGCACGAGGAGAAGACGGGCAAGCCGGCATCCTCAGCCACCGAGAGGATCGAACGGTCGGCAGGTATCTTGAGCGTCACGTCTGAATCAATGAACTCGACCTCGAACTCGTGATCCTCCTCGACGGATTCAAGCACCTTCGGTCGGAAACGCTCGACCCGCAAGCTTCCCGCCGGCCAGTGAGCCATCTGCCTTTCCACTGCATTCAGCAACGGCTCGGGCCCACAGGAATACACAGTCATGCCTGGCTCGACATGTTCCAACCAGGAGGCGAGATCCAACAATCCGACCTCGTCCTGCGGCGCAAAGGTGACCCTGTCGCCGTACTGCTGGAGCTCTTTCACGAATGCCATGGAGTTACGGGAACGACCGCCATACAACAATCTCCACGGAATACCTTTTCGTTCGGCGACAGTGATCATTGACAGAATCGGGGTGATCCCGATGCCGCCTGCGATGAACAGGTACTGAGACGAGGGCTCGAGGAGGAAGTTGTTGCGCGGTTCGCTGACCACGACCTCAACTCCAGGCAACAGTGTCTGGAACACACGTTCAGAACCCCCTCGGCCCTCCGGTTCTCTAAGAACCCCGAGACGCCACTGAGAGCTGTTCTGTGGGTCGGACGAGAGCGAATACTGCCGTATCAGCGATTCACCCAGCACCAATTCCAGATGCGCTCCCGGTTCCCACTTTGGCAGGGAACCCCCATCTGGTCGTTCGAGAAGGAGGGAAATGACTCCCTCGGCCTCGTCAATACGGTCTCTCACGATCACATTTATCATTGATGGATCAACTTTCTTGAGCTTTTCACTATCTGAATCGGTGTTCTCCGGAATCACGACCTAGCCATCTTCACTTTGTAGCTGGGGAGTTCGTGGAACATGGATCCTGCCGCCCATTTGGGCTCCTCGGCCACCTCGAACTCGATCGACCTCTTGGTCAACTCAAGGACCGTCATTTCACTCATAATCTGAGCGACATTTCGACCGAGGCACACATAATGCCCGCCGCCGTAGGTGAACTGCTTGACGCGGTTCGACCGATCGAGTTGATACTCATGGGGGTCGGCGAACACTTCCGGATCTCGGCTTCCGAAGAACCAGCCCATGTGAATGTCGACACCTGCCGGAATTCGTACGCCGTCGTAGACGAACTCCTCACTTGAGTACCTCGGCATGGAAGCGACGACGGGATGAAGACGTGAACTCTCCTGGTAAACTGCGGTCGCGAATTCCATTGGGCTGCGGTCCGGGATTGTGGGCTGGAGGCCTGCTTCGACCATCGAATAAACCATATTGGTGATGAAAGGGCTCGATGTGTGGTATCCATCAATCAAGGAGCCGGCGAAGGCCTTATACGTATCCATTTCTTGGTCGCCACGATCGAGATAACGGTTGCTCTCTTGAATGTCTTCAAGCATCGGAGCTCTCTCCTCAATGACGGCCCGTGGGATCGCCTCTTCGAGAAGATCCATAAATACGTGGGCAGACTTGTTTGCGACGACCGTCTGCTCCATTGTCGGCGCGATGAGGAAAGATGTCTGAACCTTTTCTGCTTCAGCAAACAGTTGTTCTCCGACGTCTAGCGGCACTCCGATCGACGTGGCCCAGAAGTGAACCATCGCCATACGCGCAAAATCCTTCCGAAAGTCGAAAATTCCTTCCTCGAGGTTCTTATCAATGAGTTCATTTAGAAACGCTGAAATTTCCTCGCGAAACTTGCCAACGTTCTTTGGTGACAGCACTTTGTTCAATAACTGCTTCGCCGGTCGGTGCTGTGGCGGCATCCACGAGAAAATACTTGCGTGGAGGAGCCGGGCTACACCACTTTCGCTAAGGGAATCAGGGTGCCGCAGGCCACTGGTCATGACCCCGATCGGCTGGTGTCCGACTGCTGGATGGCGCGAAAGATCGGCCAACTGGGAGTTTCGATACACGAAAACAGAACCATCTGATAGTCGCAAAAGCCCCTGGTAGTCCCGGCTAAAAAGATCCTTCGCTGTCGACGCTAGATCCGTACCCCACTCCGGATCATCGAACTCATGCAGCAGTGGAATATCGGATATTTCTCGCAATGTTTCAGTCATAACTCCCTCGTTTCGTTCGGCAAACTAATAAGCCTTGACGAGCCCGCGGAATAGGGTGACTATTCGGATCCCCGCTAACGCCGGGATCTATCTGATTCTCGCGAAGCCGCCCAATCTCTGTACTCTAAAATCCTACCACAGAACGCAGGACCTTGCCTTCGTGCATCTTGTCGAACGCGGCCTCCACGTCTTCCAGTTTGATCCGCTCGGTAACGAAGGCGTCCAGGTCCAGGTTGCCCTGCTTGTAGTGGCTCACCAGCATGGGGAAGTCGCGGGAAGGCAGGCAGTCGCCGTACCACGAGGACTTCAGCGACCCGCCACGGCCGAACACGTCCAGCAGCGGCAGTTCGAGCTTCATCTCCGGGGTGGGCACGCCCACCAGCACCACCCGGCCGGCCAGATCGCGGGCGTAGAACGCCTGCTTGTAGGTTTCCGGGCGGCCCACGGCTTCAATCACGACGTCGGCGCCGTTGCCACCGGTAAGTGCCCGGATGGCCTCCACCGGGTCCTGTTCCTTGGAGTTGATGCCGTGCGTGGCACCCAGGGACTTGGCCAGTTCCACCTTGTTGTCGTCGATATCTACGGCGATGATCGTGGTGGCACCGGCCAGCTTGGCGCCGGCGATGGCGGCAATGCCAACACCGCCGCAGCCGATCACGGCGACGGACTCGCCGCGCTTGACCTCACCGGTGTTGATGGCCGCGCCAATGCCGGCCATGACACCGCAGCCGAGCAGGCCCACCGCGGCCGGATCGACGTCGTCGTCCACCTTGGTGCACTGGCCGGCCGCCACCAGGGTCTTTTCGGCAAAGGCGCCGATGCCCAGTGCGGGGGAGAGCTCGGTGCCGTCCTCCAGCGTCATCTTCTGCGTGGCGTTGTGGGTGTTGAAGCAGTACTGTGCCTGGCCGCGCTGGCAGGCCCGGCATTCACCGCAGACGGCGCGCCAGTTCAGGATCACGCGGTCGCCGGGGACCAGATTGGTCACGTCCGGGCCGACGGCGCTGACCACGCCGGTGGCTTCGTGGCCGAGCAGGAACGGGAAGTCGTCGTTGATCCCGCCCTGCTTGTAGTGCAGGTCCGTATGGCAGACGCCGCAGGTGAGGATGTCCACCAGCGCCTCGCCCGGGCCCGGTACTTGTGGTCGCGCTTGTCCACCAGGGCGAGTCCCACTGGAATCGAGAAAATGATGGTCGAGCCGGCGGTCAGGCTGACGGCGAAGGCCATGATCCAAGCACCGTGACTGCCGGCTGTCTCGTAGGCCAGTTGGTAGCCTCCCACGTCTCCGGCGATGAGCGTGGTTGCCGCTAGAGCGTGTCTGCTAAAGATCTGAGGCCGGGCCCGGCATCGTGGCTCTCATGCTTCGTGATGGCGTGATCAGTGACGAGTTGTGGGATGTATTGGAGTCGGTGATGCCGCTGGACGCG
>Ga0073905_10001898_pt1 | contig 10761 bp, 10 predicted proteins | sample KloWWTupernatant_FD_65482 | JGI IMG/M metagenome (GOLD analysis project Ga0073905, IMG submission 65482) | Active sludge microbial communities from Klosterneuburg, Austria, studying microevolution and ecology of nitrifiers - Klosterneuburg... | ecosystem: Engineered > WWTP > Aerobic digester >... | reverse complement strand
GGAAAAGGGCGCCATGCTGCTGAGCTACCAGAGCGACATGCGCCACTTCGCACCGAACGCCCAGCTCACCGGGGTGGTGCACGACTGGGGCCAGCGCTACACCGAAGTCGCCAAGGCCGTGATCGCCGGAAACTGGCAGCCCCGGCCCTTCTGGGGCGGCATCCGCGAACGGGTGATCCGGCTCGCCCCGTTCTCGGCCAAGGTGCCCCAGACGGTGCGCTTCCAGGTCACGGAGGTGGAGCGCGCCATCGCTGCCGGCCGGATGCACCCGTTCTCCGGCCGGCTGGCCGACAATGAAGGCGCGGTCCGCCAGGCCAAGGGCACGATGCGCGACGAGGACATCGCGCTGATGGATTTCCTGGTCGAAGGGGTGACCGGCAAGTTGCCGGGGCGCTGAACAACCCGATCGACCCTCTTCACCGCCGCAGCAACGGCGCACAGGAGCCTTGTGATGCAGGTGCAGACGCCGGTGCAGATGCAGGTGCGCCATTTCCGCCAGCAGCTGTTCTGGCCGCTGCAACTGATGCCACGGCGCGATCCGCTGGCCGACCAGCGCCCCTGGGAAGCGGTGCTGACCACCCCCGGCAGCCCCTGGCGGGAGGTGGTGGACGAGTACACCGGTGACCCGGAGGACTTTCACGAACGCCACTACCAGGAGTTCGTGACCTTCCTGCTGCAGGTGCAGCGCTTCCTGTACGGCGAAGGAGCCACCCGAGGAGCGGCAGGCCGCACCGGCGGAAGTTCGTCGATGCGGGTGTTGCGCCGCGAGGATCTGAAACAGGTGCGGCTGCGCCTGCGCACCGAGGACGTCCCGGTGCTGCTGGAGGTGGAGCACGTCGATCTGTGCTTCTTCCACGACCTGGACGTGGTGGTGCTCAACCTGGAGGTGCATGCCGCGGACCTGCCGCTGGATGTGGCGCAGGAGCTGCTGTACCGGTTTGGCCGAGGCTACCCCCCAGGCTGGGACGATCAGGGTCGCGGCCTGCACTGCGCCGCGATGGTGGAGTGGATCGGCGCCGACGGCCAGGTGCTGGCCGCCTCCGATGCGGGTGACCGGGAGGTCTTCCTGGCCTTCGTGGCGGCACACCGCAGCCCACGCATCGCGGCACACTGGCGCTGGCTGATGCAGCCGCTGCAACCGGACGCCGAGGGGGGTGATGCGCCCCTGCGCTACCGCCAGATCGAGTACCACCGCATGCCGGTGATGGCCTACCTGGCCCTGGACGAACCGCGCGAGCTCAGCCGGCCGGACTATGTGCGACTGGGGTTGGTGTCCGGTGCTGCGGCGCCCGCCCAGGCCGCTCCTGCCGGGCACGCGCAGCGACCCCAGATGGATGCGTTGCCGTTCGGGGACCGCCACCTCAGCGACTTCGAGCAGCACCACTGCTACGACCGCTTCTGGTGCGATGGGGGCGCGGCACCCCACACCCGCTACCTCTGCTGCGGCCATGCACTGGTGGTGGTGGGCCGGGCCGATTCGGCCTTCTTCACCGATCGGGAGCGCGGCGTGCTGGCGCAGTTCCGCCACCAGCACCAGCTCATCTTCCTGATCGCCCACGTGCAGAAGGCGGCGATGCTGATGTTCTCCGACCGGCTGGTGGTGGCGCTGGATACGCTGGAGATCGCCCAGGCCAGCTCGGTCAAGCGCTTCAAGCGCGCGGTGCGGGGCAATTTCGAAAACTTTCTGCGCTTCACCCACCGCTACTGGTTCCACGACCTGGCCGAGCAGGCCCAGGCCCGGGCGCTGTACCGGCTCTGCGCCGACCACCTGGGGCTGGAACTGCTCTACCGCGAGGTGCGCGAACGCGTGGCGGAGATGAACGGCTACCTGGACACCGACAGCCTGCGCCGCCAGGCCAACACGGTGGTGCGACTGACGGTGGTGACGATCGCCGGGTTGATCGGCACGCTGTCCACCGGCTTCCTGGGCATGAACCTGCTGGCCGAGGCGGACGCCTCCTGGGCGCGACGCCTGAGCCTGTTCGGGCTCACCGTGGTCGCCTCATTGCTCCTGACCGGACTGTGTGTGGTGTATTCGAAGCGCTTGTCCGACCTGCTCGACCTGCTGTCCGATGAGCGCCTGGCGCTGTCCGACAAGTGGAGCAGCTGGCGACAGCACGACGACCGCTGAGCGACCAGCGCCTTCCAGGCTGATCGGACCCGGTCGATTTCTCAGATCCGCCGCTGCCACCACCCCCAGGATCATGCGATGAGCCAGCGGGGTGGAGAACGAGCTCACCTGTGATCTTGTGCACACCCTGCTGTGCATTCGCGCCCGTGCCTCACCTCGGCCGACCTGCGCCAGCAGCTCCAACACCCTCACTGGCTCAGCGGATGCACCACTGACGGCGTGTCCAGGTGACCGGATGCCGTGGTGCGCGGGCCACTGGCACAGGATCACCGGTTGCGCCAGCCGGTGCTTTTCCACGCTGCACCACAGGCTCGGGAGCGGCCCCGCTCACCTGTACCGGACGGACCTGGAGAAACGGGATTATTTCGTGGCGCTCGGACCCGCGTTCAAGGGGTGAGAGCCCACAATGCATCAGGACTTGCGAGGGGGCGTGGCTAACATTCTTCGCAACCCGGCGCATCGATTTCCGTCGTTCCTTCCGTTTTCACGTCACCGTGTCGGCATCGAAGAAGCCGCCGGCAGAACCTGGACACGACCCAAGCATCACCCGTCGAGGCAGGAAAGACCCAGCATGTTGTTTGGACGAAGCAAGAAACGCGGCGATCCCCTGGAGGAGCGCATCGATTGCCTGATCGGCGCCGAAGCCGTCATCCAGGGCGATCTGGTGTTCACCGGCGGACTGCGTGTGGACGGCCGCATCCATGGTGACGTGACCGTGGCCCGGGTGGACGCAGGCACCTTGACGGTGGGCGACCACGGCTGCATCGAAGGCGATGTGCGCGTCTCCCATGTGATCGTCTACGGCGAGATCAAGGGCACGATCTACGCCACCGGTCTGGTGGATGTCAAACCGAACGCCCGCATCTTTGGCGATGTGCACTACGGTGCCCTGGAAATGCAGGTCGGTGCGCAGATCGTCGGTCACCTGATCAAACACAAGCCGACGGGCGGCCCGCAGTGAGCCGATCCGACACCCGGCCGGCATCCGGCCTGCACCTCGTCCCGGCTGCGCTCATCGCTGTCCTACAGACGTCACGACCATGAGCCACCCCCTCCCGACCGACTCGTCCTTCTGGGCAGTGGACCCGGTGTTCACCTACCAGCGCAGCGGCCGGCTCGATGCGCACTACGGCGCCGATCCGGTGGCGGCCTGGCGCCACCTGAGTTGTCTGGTCGCACGCGACCCGCTCGATCTGGAGGCGCAGACCCGTCGCGTCCTGCTCAGTACCCAGGTTCCCCATCGGGCACAGGCCTTTGGTGCGCTGATCGACCTGTTTCTGGCGCTGGGCGACAAGGGACGCGGTCTGCGTCAGACGTTGCTGGACAGCGCCCGCAGTTGCCTGGCCGAAGACGAGCTTCGCTACCTGCAGGCCCACCTCGACACGGGCCTGTCGCGCCGGGCCACGCTGCCCACCGGGACCGGCTCGGTCCTGGATGCCGCGGTCATCGGCAACCTCCACCCCGTCGGACAACAGCGTCGTGCAGCGCAGGCCTCATCGAAGGTCGACGACGCCATCGCGCTGCTCGATCAGGGAGATCTGCCGGCGGCCCAGGCCCTGCTGGAGGAAGCCTTGATGGAGAACCTGGACGACACCGTCGCCCTGAGTGAACTGCAGGCCATCTACCACCACAGCCGCGACGAGGCCGCCAAGGCATCGCTGCAGGCACGTCTGCAGGAGCGCCACGGCCGTCTGCCGGCGCAGTGGTCCTGATGCATGCCACCCCCTCCCCAGACGTCGTCACGACTTTGAGCAGCCTTCAAGTGGAAGCCCCGAAGCATCAAACCCGACTCAAGGTGGCCCTGCTGTCGCTGCCTGCACGCACCCAGGCGGTGCTGGAGTTCTTTTTCAACAGCACCGGTCGCAGCAGCTTCGTCCCGACGCCGGAGGAGCAGTCCGAAGCGGCGATCTTCGACATCGACACGGTCGAGTCGCGCCAGCACTGGCAGCTCTATCAGGAACGCACCGGGCGACCGGGCATTGCGCTGTCGGTGCAACCCCAGCAACTGCCCGGCACGGTCTGGGTGCAAAAACCGGTGACGCCCGCGGCACTTCTGTCGGCCGCCGCCGAGATCCAGCACCAGCGCCTGCAGAAGGCCCTGGCCCCACCTGCCGTGGCTGCGCCCGCCACGGTGACGACTGCGGCCCTGGATGCCGAGCTGCCCCACCCCGCACTGGCCAGTCACCCCGCTGAGGCCGCTCGCGCGCACCTCGAACAGGCGCTGTCGGCACTGCCGGAAGCGGCGGCTGCGGCATCCGAATCTGCAGCGCTGCCCGCCGCGCCAACCCCACCCTCACCGATCGGCACAGCTCTGGCGGAGGAGCCCACCGCCGTGTCCACCGTCGGGTTTGCGCCGACCGCCCCGGGATCGCTGGACGGCCTGCCCCCTGCCGAGCGACCGTTGCCCGCTGCATCCCAGGACCGCACCCCGGTTGCGGCACCGCCCAAGCCGACTCGGGTTGAAACTCACACCGCCGCCGCCGCCGCCGCCGCGGCTGCGCTCAGCCCCCAGGACACCCGCCGCGAGCCGACCAAGGCCAAGGCCAAGGGACTGGGCGGTCTGTTGCGCCGCTGGTTCGGCACAGACGAACCAGCGTCGGCGCCTGCTTCAGCGCCTGTTGCGGCACCCGGTTCGCCAGCTCGCACCCCGTCGGTTTCGCCGAAGCCCAGCACACCGAGCAGCGATCCAGCACGGTCAGCTCATGCGATGGCCTCAGAGAGCGCCAACGCAGGCCCCACGTCCACGGCGGCCGCAGCACAGACACCTGTGAAGACTGCGCCGGATACCGCCCTGCCAATCGACACGGTCCACCCTGCCGTCACAGCCTCGGTCGACACGGTCCTGCAGCCGCTCACCGCCCCCCCCCAACCGGCGAGTCAGGCGCCAACGGCTGAGACGGCCGAACACCCCACCGCCACGCTGGCCAGTGCCCCCAGTGATCGGGCACAGCCCGTCACCGGCGGCGTCTCGCTGGGGGGGCTGTCGGCCGCAGCCCAGGCCAATGACGCCCGTTTGTGCGGACGCATGGAGGACCGCACGGCCCAGGCGCTGGCTGAAGACCCGGAATGGCGCTTCGATCCGGAGGTTCACCTCGTCAGCGTGTTGCGTGAGGCCTATCTGGTGGGAAGCAAGTGGCAGGGCCCCACGCACCTGGAGTGCTCCGCCGGCAGGGTGGTGGTCGACGCCACGCGCAACCTGCTGCTGTGTGACTTCGACATCCGCCTGCTGGAGAGCGTGATCACCACGCCACTGGGCAAACGCCCCAAGACCCGCAACCTCAGCCGCCAGGAGCAGGCGGAGCTGCAGCACAACCCGCCGGCAGGCGCCGGAGTGCAGCGCCTGGATGAGACGCTCTGGCTGGCCGGCCTGCTCACCGCGGGCGGGCGACTTCCCATCGACACCGACCCGAATCGACCGGTCTACCTGCGCCACTGGCCCAACCTGACCCGCCTGAGCGCCATTCCCCACGCGGTGCGCATTGCCGCGCTGTGGTCACTGCGCGGCGCCTCGATCGTGGAAACAGCGAGCACGCTGGGCATCCCCCAACGCCATGTGATCGCCTTTTACAACGGCGCCCTGGCCCTGGACCTGATCACCGAGGACGGCAGCCACATCCGCCGTGCGCAGCGCAAGGCGGGCCGCAACCGCGGCCTGCTGACCAAGCTGCTGGGATGGCTCAACCGCTGACCGCTGAATGAACCGGGGCGACGCGAGCGCACCCGTCGGAACGAACAATGGCTCACACTGACCACAAGATCATCTTCACCGGACCGGTCGGCGCCGGAAAGACCACCGCGATCGCCTCGATCAGCGACATTGAACCGATCCGCACCGACGAAGCGGCCTCGGACATGACCACGCGGCGCAAGTCCAACACCACGGTGGCGATGGACTACGGGATGATCCGCCTTGGCCCCAAAGAGAAGGTGCACCTGTACGGCACACCTGGCCAGGAACGCTTCGACTTCATGTGGGACATCCTCACCAAGGGCGGCATCGGACTGGTGCTGCTGCTGGACAACACCCGCCCAGCGCCCTTCGAGGACCTGCACTTCTACGTCAAAGCCTTTCGTGAGTTCATCGAATCCACCCGGCTGGTGGTGGGTGTCACACAGATGGACTGCCAGGCCAGCCCGACGCTGGACGAGTATGTGCGCCAGATGAAGGAACTCGATCTGGCCGCCCCCGTCTTCGAGGTGGACGCCCGCCGCCGCGACGATGTCTCGATGCTGATCCAGGCCCTGCTGCTGTCGATCGACCCGACGCTCTGAGGCCGGCAGCACACTCTGTCCTTTCAGGTCTTCCAAGCTCAGCGCACCATGGACCAATACACCCTCACCGGCGAGTTCTACCTGCACCCCACGCCGGCCGGTGCTTACTACGCCGCCTGCCGTCCCACGGCGGAGCCGGCGCGAACCTTCCTGCAGCGTCTGATGCGCGAGCCGGAGACACCGCAGCTGACGACATCGCTGGTGCGGCACTGGACCGGGCTGGATGAGCAGGACGCGCTGGAGTTCATCTACCGGCTGCAGTCCTCCGGCTTCGTGCAGGGCCTGCCGGTACGGGTGGAGGTTCCCCCGGACCGCATCGAAGCCCTGCTGCCACCGCTGCTGGCGCAACTCTCCGACGAGGGCCGTGCAATCCTTGCGGAAAAGCGCGGCCTGTACCTGGGCACCGCCGGCTTTGCCCACGAAACTTCCGAGGAACTCGCCGCCCTCGGCGCCGATCTGGCCAACGTGCACGAGCGCCATTCCAAGCTGCTGCACGGCAACCTGCGTCTGCGCAGCGACGGCTGGGGCATGGTCAACGCCGGCGGCGCCAGCGAGATCGGCTTCTGGCCCCTGTATTTCGGCGAGGAGTACTTCATCCTGGTGGTGGGCGGCATGCCGCGCTTCAACCAGGAGGCTTTCACCACCTTGTTGTGGACCCTGGGCGTGCGCTACGGCAGCGTCGCCTGACCCGCCCTCGCCCTCGCCCTGTTCCATCTTCACCTGCTTGACCTAACGAAGGAAGTTCCATGCGCGCAGACCTGCTCACCTCCATCCTGAGCGAGCTGAACGGCTCGACCGCCGACATCGAAGCCTCTGCGGTGCTCTCCACCGACGGCCTGATGATGGCCTCCATGCTGCCCGCCTCCATGGACGAGGACCGCGTGGGCGCGATGAGCGCCGCCATGCTGTCGCTGGGTGACCGCACCGCCCGTGAGCTGGCCCGCGGCGAACTCGAACAGGTCCTGGTCAAGGGCCACAAGGGTTATGTACTGATGACCCACGCCGGCCCGGATGCGGTGCTGACCGCACTGTGCAAGCCCAACGCACGGCTGGGGTTGATCTTCCTGGACGTGAAGCGCGCGTCCGACGCCATCAGCAAGGTCATCTGACAGTCAGCGACAGGCCGGGCCCGACCGCTCGGTGAGCAGCATGAATGCAACGTCTGCGCAGGTGCCTGAGCACCGCGAGCACACCCTGACCTACCACGACGGCGAGGTCCGCACCGTGCGGGTGGCCGACCTGGAGGTTCCCTACCCGGATGGCAAGCTGATCGTATCCCGCACCGATCCGGCCGGCATCATCACGCACGCCAACCAGGCCTTCGTGGACCTGTCCGGCTACAGCCGCGAGGAGTTGATCGGTCAACCGCACTGGATCCTGCGTCACCCGGACATGCCGGCGGTGGCCTTCAAAGACCTGTGGGACACCCTGGGCCGGGGCGAGCCCTGGCAGGGTTACGTCAAGAACCTGCGCAAGGATGGCAGCTTCTACTGGGTGTTCGCCACAGCCATCCCCAACGTACGCCAGGGCCGCGTGGTGGGCTACACCTCCGTTCGGCGCAAACCCAGCCGCAGCAAGGTCAACGAGTGCACGGCCCTGTACGCCCGCCTGCGGGCCGAGGAGCTGTCGACATGACGCTGCAACTCACCGTCAGCCCGGACTTTTCGCCCGATCACATTGCCGGCTGGTACGTCTTCAACACCTGGCTGCAGCGCAAGCTGGGTGTGCGCATCCACCTGGAGCTGTACGATGATTTCGACAGCCAGCGCCAGGCCATCGCCGCCAACAAGGTGGACCTGATCTACGCCAACCCCTATGACGCTGCCATGCTGGTGAGGGAGAAGGGCTTCGTGGCGATCGCCGCACCAGCCTCCAAACCGGACGAAGCGGTGATCGCCGTCCCGGCGGATTCCGCCGTGCAGAAGGTGGAGGATTTCCGCCCGGGTGTGCGTGTGGCGATGACGCGCGATCCGGACGTGAACCTGATCGGCATGATCATGCTGGAGCCGGCCGATCTCAAGCGTGACAGCGTGCAGGCCAGCCAGGTCAACAGCTACGTGCTGGTGGCCAAGCACCTGTTGCTGGGCAAGGCCGATGCAGGCTTCTTTCTGAAAGAGGCCTTCGACGACCTGAGCGGCCCGATCCGCAAACAGTTGCGTCCCCTGGTGACCAGCCAGATCAGCGTGGTGCGCCATGTGCTGCTGGCCGGACCAGGCTGCAGCGAGCTGCACACGCCGCTCACCGAACTGCTGCTGGGCATGCAGGACAACGCCGCCGACGGTGGCAGGGTGCTGAGTGCACTGGGCCTGCAGGCCTGGGAGCGCCAGGACCAGGAAGACACCGAGTTCATGATCGACCTGATGGACACGCTGATGCGCTGAGCCGGTCGCGTCGTCATCCGCCCTTTTTCCGTAGTACGCCCTCACGGGCCCGGACCCTGCCCATGGCCAACCTGCCGTTCACTCGCCGCACCCTGTCCCTGCTCCTGGCGGCCCCCCTGCTGCTGGGTGGGTCCGCTGCGGTGTTCGCGGCTGCCCCGGCTGCCGCCATTGCGCAACCGGGCCCGGTCCTCACGGTGCACCAGGACAATCTGTGGAACCTGGCCGGTCGCATCGGCTATGCGACCGGCAGCAGCCGCCAGCAGGTGATGGTGGCGATCCTGCGTCGCAACCCGGATGCCTTCGTGCAGGGCAACATGCACCGACTGCGCAGCGGCGTCGAATTGCAACTGCCCAATGCCCAGGAGATCGCGGCCGAATCGCCGCCCCGATCGGAAGCGCTGGTCAGCAGTCAACTTCAGGCGCTGGAGTCGGGTGGAGTGACTCCGCGCCTGCCCGACCGTGGTGCCCCGTCTGGATCGGTGGCCGTGCCCGTTGCAAGTGCCCCCAGCACGCCGACAGCCAAGGCCGCACCCGAACCGCCCACCGCGTCCACCGCGCCACCGGCTGCACCCCTTCCGATGGCCCGCCCGGAGGTTCCGGTGGTGAGTGCCTCCTCGGCGGCACCTTCATCCACCCTGCCGGCCGCCCAAACGAGCGACGCCGCGGCAGCCGCATCCACCGCGGAGGGTCCCAGCGCGACGAAGGCTGCTTCGGAGCGCGCAGCAACGTCCCCTGCCAACGACGCCGCCCGCACCACCGAGCCCCCCCCGCCTCCGACCGACGGCGTTGGCCCGGGAGTCAATCAGTGGCTGCCGGTGGCGCTGCTGGTGCTCCTGGGCGGCGGTGTCTGGTGGGCCTGGTCGAAGCGGCAGCGGCGTGCCCAGTTCGAAGACGCGGTGATCTCCAGCTTCTTTGACGAAAACGGCGTGCGCCGCCCGTCCCGTCCGAAGCTGGTCGACGTCTCCCAAGCAGCCATGGAAATGGCCCGCACGGTGGAGACGCTGACGGCCGCGGGCGAACTGGTGCGCTCAGGACAGAGCGTTTCAGCGGCCCTGCCGGCCGCCGACGATCCGCATCACCAGGCGGCGATCAAGCTGGAAATCGCCCGAGCCAGCCTGGAGGTGAACCGTATCGACGCAGCCCGCTCCATGCTGCAGGCAGTGCAACGCGAAGGCAACAGCAGCCAGCAACTGGCGGCCAGCGATCTGCTGGCGCGCCTGCTGCCCCCTGCTTCACCTGCGGCGGACACGGCCGCGGCGCCGGCCTGATCACCGAAACGGCTGCGCCGGCAAGACCGGCCGCCGTGCCGGGCGGCCGTTCATGACTTCAGACGAAGCGCCGCGGCGAAAACTCCCGCGCCTGGGGCAGGCCTTCGGCCTCCCGCACCGCGCGGGTGAGCACATGGTCCGCGTTCACCGGGCCCAGCGCCTCGCACAGCGCCACATAGAAGGCATTGACCAGCTCGGCCAGCGCGTTCTGGGGCGCATCGATGCACCAGTCGGTACTGGACTCCTGTTCCCAGGCGGTACGCCAGGCCTCCCGCACCGGGCCGGTGACTCGAACCCGGGTCACCTCTGACAACGCGGCGCCACGCAGATCCTCAAGTGCCGCAGGGTGGTACTGGCGGACCTGCGAGAGTGCCGCCCGCATCAGCCCGGCATGGACCACCTGCACCGCAGGGCGGCCCGACAGGTCAGGGGCGGCCGCAGGGGCCGGCGCCGTCAAAGCCGCTGGGGCCGGAGGCAGCACTGCGACTGCCTCGGCCAATGGCAGCGCCGATGCAGGCGGTTGCACGCTCTGGACGGCCGGGCCGGGGAGGGCGGCAGGCAGGCTCGGCAGGTCGCTGGCCACAGTGGCTGGCGCCATCGAGGGTGCCGCCCAGTTGCCCGGCCGGCCCCCCGCGGATGCAGCCGGAGCCGAGGACTGCATCAGCGGCAGCGGATCCAGGGGCAATCCGGACTCCGGTTGCCGCAGCGC
>Ga0073905_10001897_pt1 | contig 10765 bp, 8 predicted proteins | sample KloWWTupernatant_FD_65482 | JGI IMG/M metagenome (GOLD analysis project Ga0073905, IMG submission 65482) | Active sludge microbial communities from Klosterneuburg, Austria, studying microevolution and ecology of nitrifiers - Klosterneuburg... | ecosystem: Engineered > WWTP > Aerobic digester >... | reverse complement strand
TGCGCAGTCGCTGCAGCTCGTAGAACTTCGGATTGGCCATGGAGGCCGCGTGCTTGAACGCGGCAAGGGTCGCCGGGGTCAGCTCGGCTGCCCGAAGGACGAAGCCCGCCCCCAGGCTCGCGTGAACGACGGGCGGCAGCTGTGGTCTCACCTTGGTCGCCCGTGGTCGCTCAACGGTGGTGACCTCGCTACCCACGAGGACCTTTCGGGCAGTGCGCGCGACGCGACGGGCCTCGCTGGGGCTGAGCCTGTCCTGGGTGGAGAGGAACGCCCACTGGTCGTCCCACGGTTCGAGGGTCGCCAGGTCGAGGAAGAGGGACAGCCCGTCCTTGCGACGTCGCCCCTGCAGCGGCGCGGCGATCAGGTTGCCCAAGCCGCCGTCTGGCAGGACGTCTTGGCTCGGGAAGAGCCGGTCGTAGGACCGAAGGTCCATCTCCCCACGCAACGCGATCGCCTCGCGCAGGATCGCGGTGCCCAGCGCCCTGGCGATGGCGGCGGGGATCGGCTCGGTGAAGAACACCCAGGTGTGGGCGCCACGGCCGGACTGGGAGATCTCGAGGGCGGCCGGGACCCCGGCCGCCCGGGCCGCCTTGACGTACGCGAGGGCGTCGAGCATGGCTCCGGAGCCGTCGAAGTCCGCGGCCAGGAACGAGCAGGTGCTGTCCGCCAGGAGCGGGTACAGACCGATGAAGACATCGCCGACCAGGTGGGCGGCGATGACCTCGTCGGTCAGGGGAAGGTGGGTGACCAAGGAGCGGTCCATACCCTTGCGCCAGCCACCCGCGACGGCGGGCATCCAGCCTGCGGTTCCAGCGCGCTGGTTCTCCCATCGCAGCGCGTAGACGTCGCCTCGCGCGCGGAAGAAGGTCCGGTACAGCGCGAGCTTGTCCGCCGGAGACGACCCAAGGGTGACCGGTCCCGGCCGCGTCAACGGGGCAGCGGGCTGCTCGGGTGGGGGAGTGACCTCGCCCCGCAGATCGAGCAGACGCGCCAGTCGCGCGTTCTCAGCCCGCAGCGCGTCCAGCTCCCGCCGCAGCTGCTGGACATCGTCGGACCCCACCCCTGCCATCACGGCATCGTTGCACGATCACCACCGGGCACTGCTGCCCACTCGGCCCGCGACACAGCGAGAGGGTCCAGGCAACGCCCCCGGCGCAGACCCGCCGACGGCGCGGGCGGCAGGATAGATTCCTTGCACTAGTGAATTGCGTCTGTAAGGATTGTATCCATGTCGTCGTCCTTGCTCACGTTGCCCGACACCTTCACGACGGGCACGGCGCGCTCGTATGGGGTGCATCCGCGTGACCTGTATGCCTGGCGGGACAGCGGGACCGTGATCGAGCTGTCGCGCGGGGTGTTCCGTCGGGCCGACGCTGCTGCCGTGTCGTGGCCGGACCTGCTGGCCGTCGCCTACCGGGCGCCGCGGGCGATCGTGTGCTGCATCTCTGCGGCCGCGGTCCATGGGTTGACCGATGAACTCCCGGTGGCGGTGCAGATCGCCGTTGTGGCGCGTGCGCATCCGCCGAAGATCACCTACCCGCCGACGTCGGTGTTCCGCTTCGAGGAGCACACGTTCGAGCTGGGCCTGTCGCATGTCGATGCCGCACCCGGTGAGCAGGTGCGGATCTATGACCCAGCGCGCACGGTGGTCGACCTGATTCGCCTGCGCCACCGACTGGGGGAGCCGGTCGCCTTCGGCGCGCTGCACCGCTACCTGCGGCTGCGTGGGGCGCGCCCGGGCCGGCTGCTGGAGTACGCAGAGCGGTTGGACGCTGCGGGGCCGGTGGCCCGAGCCCTGGATGTGGCGAGCGCGTCGTGAGCCGACCCACGCGGGGTGATGGTGCCGGGCGCGCCTACCTGGATCTGCAGAACCGGGCGCGTCGCGAGGGCCGCGGTACCCAGGAGCTGTTGACGCTGTACGTCGTCGAGCGGTGGCTCGCGCGACTGGCGGAGTCCGCCTACGCCGAGGACTTCGTGCTCAAGGGCGGGATGCTGCTCGCGGCCTTCGGCCAGCGTCGCCCGACCGTTGACGCCGACACCCTGGCTCGGAACCTGTCCAACGACCTGGACGTCGTGGCGGCACGTGTCGCCGAGATCGCCGCGCTTCCCGGCGATGACGGCGTGGTGTTCTTGACCGGCACGGTCAAGGCTCAGGCGATCCGCGAGGAGTCGCTGTATGCAGGCGTGCGGGTGTCCATGGAGGCGCGGATCGCCACAGCGAGCATCACGCTGCGGCTCGACGTGAGCTTCGGCGACCCGGTGACCCCGCCACCGCGCACGATCCTGCTACCCGCCCTTCGCCCGAGCATGGCGCCCGTAGCCGTGCTCGGGTACCCGATCGAGACGGTGCTGGCCGAGAAGATCGTCACGGCCCTCGAACTCGGCGCGGCCAACACCCGGGTGCGCGACTACGCCGACATCTACTCGATCACCGGAGCCCACGACCTCGACCGGGCCGCCGTCCGGCAGGCGATCGATGCCACCGCAGCCCATCGTGAGGTCGCCCTCGCACCCCTGAGCGCCTCGGTCGGTGCGCTGGCCACCTCGCGCGCCGGCTCCTGGGCCGCCTACCGGCGGAGCCTCGGACGCCAGAGCGAGGATCTGCCGGTCGGCTTTGCCGAAGTCGTCTCGGCGGTCGCAGCGTTTGCCGACGGCATCCTTGTGCAGGCGCCCGACGCGACGTGGATTGCAAGGTCGCGAACCTGGCGCCCCCAGATGTAGTGCTGGAGGAGGGCGACGTGATCACCGCGGTCGGGCAGCAATGCACGCGCCTGCGCCGCTGCCGGCGGCGGTCTCCGCCGCGGCAAGCATTGACGGTGCCGAGGCGATTGCGCGTCGGATCGGACTCACGACCAGGACTGGGCACTCCGAAGACGACCCGACGGGTCGCGGTCCGCGAAGAGGGGGCCTCCCTGTCAGATCTCGAGCGTGAGGTGCCCCGTCCTGGTCGGGCTGATGTTGTGGCGGTAGACGCCGGCTGTGACGGTGATCGACTTGTGGCCGAGGGTGTCGGCGATGTCCTCGAGGCGGACGCCGGCGTTCGATAGCAGGGACGCGGTGGCGTGGCGCAGCGCGTGCGGGTGCAGGCCCGGCAGCCCGATCTTGCGCCCGATGCGGGCGAGGGCTCGTCGGGTGTTCGAGGGGTCGAGAGGCTTGCCGGACTCGGTTGTGAACATGAGGTCGTCGGGGTTGGTCCACGCTGGCTGGCTCGCCGTGTCGGTGGCCTGCTGGCGTGCCTGGGTAATGGCGGCTTGGACGATTCGCGGTGAGCCTCTCGCGAGCCTTCCTGGCGGCGACCGGTGGAACGCTCAAGGACGATGCGGCACTGATGCTCCCCGAGTGGCACGGAGGGACCACCAGCCGCCAGACCGACGGCGGTGCGGACACGACCCTGTAGCGCAGCCCTGTTCCGTGCGGGTCCGCGATCGGTCCGACCGGGCACGACCCGGTGCCGGGCCCTTCAGGCGTGCTGGTCGCTGGCCCCGGCGGGCTGCACCGACCACGCGGCGGGCTCGTCGTCGGTGTCGGCGTCGGCGATGGACCTGGTCGCCTGGACCTTGCCCGGCTGGTGGTGCGCTGGGGCATAGACCGTGTACACCTGCATCGGCTCTGAGCCGGTGTTGGTGATGTTGTGCCAGCTGCCGGCCGGGACGAGCACGCACCAGCCGTCCTCGACCTGCTGGTCGAAGGTCAGCTCGTCCTCGGCCGGTCCCATCTGGGCGCGGCCTCGGCCGCCGTCGAGGCGGATGAACTGGTCGGTGTCGGGGTGCATCTCCAGCCCGATGTCGCCCCCTGCCGGGATCGACATGAGGGTGACCTGCAGGTACCTGCCGCTCCAGGCGACGGCGCGGTAGCTCGTGTTCTCGAGGGTTGCGGCCTCCAGGTCGAAGGACTGGGGGCTGGGGCCGATGTCCGTGAGGGTCATGTTTCGACCATAGCCCTGGCGGCCGCTCGCGCCGCCTCACTCGGGTCGCCACCTGGATCTCGCGGTCCGGAGGTCGACGGACTTGCCGGGGCCGTGGCGTGGTGCCGCACGGAGCCACGAGCTCGACGCGCGCGAGGGGAACACGTCATCTCGGTCCACCCAGGAGCCGCCCGAGATCGTGCTCGGCCTCGAAGCGGCTCACGGGCACCGGCCTGCCGAGCAGGTAGCCCTGCCCGAGCTCGCACCGCTGGGTCACCAGGAAGTCGAGCTGCTCCCTCGTCTCGATGCCCTCGGCGACCACGGTGAGCCCGAGCGTGCGGGACAGGACCACCAAAGCCTTGACGAGCTCGTCGTGCTCGGGCGCCGCACCCACACCCTGGACGAAGCGCCGGTCGATCTTGAGGACGTCGATGGGGAACCGCGTGAGGTAGTGCAGCGCGGAGTAGCCGGTCCCGAAGTCGTCGATGGCGATCCGGACCCCGCGCGCCCTGAGGTGGCGGAGGGTGCCCTGCACGCTGCTGCTGTCCTCCAGGAGCAGGCTCTCGGTGATCTCGAGAGCGAGCCACCGCGGGTCGCAGCCGGCGGACTCCAGCTCCTCGTCGACGGCGAGCGCGACGTCGTCCAGCACGAACTGCCGGGTGGAGAGGTTGACGGCGACCACGAGGGGCTCGCTCTCCGGCGGGCGTCGGCGGTTCCATCGCGCCGCGGCGGTCGTCGCCTCCCGCAGCACCCATCGACCGATCGGCACGATGGCTCCGGTCTCCTCCGCGACCGGGATGAACTCGTCCGGCAGGACGTCACCGAGCTCGGGGTGGCGCCAGCGCAGCAGCGCCTCGCCGCCGGCGAGCCGCTGCTCGGGGCCGATGCGGAACACCGGCTGGACGTGCAGCGCCAGCTGGTCGGCCAGGCCCGGCCCCACCAGGGCTCTCTCGATCGCCGCGCGTCGCTGCAGCGCCGCTCCGAGCTCCTCGCGGAAGTACTCGACCCGGCCGCGCCCCGCGTGCTTGGCCTGGTACATCGCCACGTCGGCGTGCGCCACCAGCGTCTCGATGGTGGCGCCGTCCTCGGGGTAGACCGCCACGCCGATGCTGGCACCGACGCGGGTGCCCCGGCCGAGGGGCAGACCGGGAAGCTCGTTCAGGGTGCGCAGCACCTTCTCGGCGACGGCTGCCAGGTGCTCGGAGGCGTCGATGTCACCGACGACGATGACGAACTCGTCGCCCCCCAGGCGGACGAACAGGTCGTAGGAGCGCATGTGCGCGCGCACCCGCTCGGCGACGGCGCGCAGGACCTGGTCGCCACCGGCGTGCCCCACGGTGTCGTTGACCGCCTTGAAGCCGTCGAGGTCGAGCAGGAGGACACCGACCCGCCGTCCCCAGCGGCGCGCCGCCTCGATCATCGCCGGCGCCCGGTCGAAGAGCGCCTGGCTGTTGGGCAGACCCGTCAGGAGGTCGGTGTGCGCGATCCGCTCCAGCTCCTCCCGCTGCCGGACGGCCTCGGTGATGTCCCTGCCCACACCCAGCACGCTGACCAGGTCGCCCCGGGCGTCGTGCTCCGCGACGCACAGCACCTGATGGATGTGCTCGAGCGAGTCGTGACGATCGACGAACCGCTGCTCGACCAGCTCCGCGGGTCCGCCGGCGATGACGCGATCGACGGCGGCCGCCACCAATCCGAACCGACCCGCGCCGACCTCCGTCGTCGTCCGCCCGGAGACCTGCTCTGCGGGCAGGCCGAGCACGTCGAGCATGCGTGGGTTGGCGTACACGAAGCGGGCGCTCGTGTCCCACCGGACGATCCGGTCGCCTGCGTTCTCGGCGAGGCTGCGGAACTCGCGCTCCCGCTCGGCCGCCGCCTGGCGTGCCTGGACGAGGTCGCTGACGTCGCGCCCGATGGCCAGTGCCCCGGTGATCCGGCCGTCGGCAGCCCGCTCGCCCCGGATGAGGACGCTGTGGGTGGCAACGCCCCCGTCCGGCTGGATCACCGTGAGGTCCACGCGTCCGGGCGCCCCGCTGCGCAGCGCCTCGAACACAGCGCGCTCGTACTCCTCCACACCCGTGATCCCGGGCGGCGCCGACTCCAGGGGGAGCTTGCCGACGACGCGACCGGCCGTCGTGTTCACCCGCTGCGCGATCTCCTGGTTGCAGTACGTGGCACGCCCGTCCAGCCCGTAGCGGATGATGTTGTCGGGGGAGTTGTCCGCGAGCGTGCGGAACTCGGCCTGGCTGTCCCGCAGGAACTGCTCGGTCTCTCGGAACCGCGTCACGTCGCGCGCGGTGAGCAGGTACCGGGCCACGGTGCCGTCCGCCGCGCGCTCCACCCTCGCCTGCAGCTGGTGGCGCAGCTCTGCGGACGCCTCACCACGCGGCCGCCAGGTGAGCTCCGCCTCGGTCGCGTCCCGGCCGTCGCGCGCCGCGGCGATCAGCAGCAGCGCACCATCGGTCGCCTCGCCGAAGGGCCGCAGATCGACCAGCGGTCGGCCGGTGCTGGCTGGGAACGACAGTCCGGTGGTCGTCTCGAACGCCCGGTTCGCGTACAGCAGGAGCAGGTCGGCATCCAGGCAGACGAACAGGTCCGGCGTGGCATCGAGCCAGTCCGCGGCGCGGGCGCCGAGCCCGTGGGTCCGCCAGGCCTGGTCACGAGCGTCCATGGCGACCCCCGCTCCGATCCCGCCCGGCTCAACCTTCGACGACCGTAGCGCCGCACCCCGCCGGGTGGCAGCCAGCAGGCCGAGGCGCGACGGGTGAATCTTCCTCGCGCCGGTTCGCCGGACGCGGACTACCGTGCTCCATGAGCTTCGACGTCGCGGCCGCGGCGTACGGGCGGTTCATGGGCCGGTTCTCCGAGCACCTGGCCGCGGGATTCGCGGACCTGGCCGGGGTCCGGTCGGGCCAGGTGGCGCTCGACGTCGGTTGCGGGCCCGGTCCGCTGACCGCCGAGCTCGTCGCCCGGCTCGGCGTGAGGTGCGTCATCGCGATCGACCCGTCGTCGCACTTCGTCGAGGCGGTCCGTGCGCGCCTCCCGGGTGTCGACGCGCGCGTCGGGGTCGCCGAGCAGCTGCCACTGGCAGACGGTTCGGTCGACGTGACCATGGCCCAGCTCGTGGTGCACTTCCTGTCCGACCCCGCCGAGGGTGTCGCCGAGATGCGTCGGGTGACCCGGCCCGGCGGGGTGGTCGCGGCCAACGTGTGGGACCACGCGAGCGACCGCGGCGGACCGCTGACCGCGTTCTACCGTGCCGTCGCCGACGTCGACCCGTCCGCCGGGCCCGAGGTCGGGTATGCGGGTGTGGAGGACGCGCTCCTGGTCGACGTCTTCCGCGCGGCGGGTCTCGGGGTGGTCGACGCGTCGTGGCTCTCGATCACGGTGCCGTTCGCGACCTTCGATGAGTGGTGGAGTCCCTTCACCCTGGGCGTCGGCCCGCCGGGGGTCTACGTCGCCGGGCTCCCGGAGGACCACCGACGAGCACTGAGGTCGCGGTGCGCGGAGCTCCTCCCGCCGGCGCCGTTCGCGCTCGAGGCCTCGGCCTGGTGCGTCCGAGCTGACGTGTGAGCGCAGGGGACTCATCGGGTCCGGACGTGGGCCGACGACGTGTCCTGCTCCGCACCGCGGCCCTCGACGCGGCGCGGAGCAGGAGCCCGGCCGACGGGTGACCGGCTGGGCTCCGGTCGGCTACCGCGCCGGGCGCAGGCTGGCGCCGTGGGTGCGGATGACCTCGGCGTACCAGGCGAAGGACTTCTTCCTGTACCGCTCGAGCGTGCCCGAGCCGTCGTCGTTGCGGTCGACGTAGATGAAGCCGTAGCGCTTGGACAGCTGAGCCGTCGAGGCCGAGACCAGGTCGATCGGGCCCCACATGGTGTAGCCGAGGACCTCGACGCCGTCGGCGATCGCCTCGCCCAGCTGGACGAGGTGGTCGTTCATGTAGGCGATCCGGTAGTCGTCGACGACGGTCTTGACGCCGTCGACCTCGACCAGCTGGTCCTTGGCGCCCAGGCCGTTCTCCACGACGAACAGCGGCTTCTGCCAGCGGTCCCAGAAGTCGTTGGCGATGATGCGCAGACCCACCGGGTCGATCTGCCAGCCCCACTCGCTCGAGGCCAGGTGCGGGTTCGGCACCCCGCCCAGGAGGTTGCCCTGGCCCGCCTTCTGCTCCGGGTCGGCCGTCTCGCAGAAGCTCATGTAGTACGAGAAGGAGACGAAGTCGACCGTGTTCGTCAGGATCTCGCGGTCCGCGTCGGTGATGTCGAGCTCGATGCCCTGCTCGCGCAGGTACCGGAGCGCGTAGCCCGGGTACTCGCCGCGGACGTGGATGTCGCCGAAGAAGTAGGTGTCACGCTCGGTCTGCTTCGCTGCCCACACGTCGGCGGGGGCAGGCGTCAACGGGTAGAACGGGGCGGCGATGACCATGCAGCCGACCTTGGCGTCCGGCATCATCTCGTGCGCGATCCTCGTCGCCGATGCGCTGGCCACGAGCTCGTAGTGGGCGGCCTGGTAGCGCTCGCCCTTGGAGACCTGCTCCTTCGGGGTGAGCACGCCGGCGCCCATCAAGGGGAAGTGCAGCGTGGAGTTGATCTCGTTGAAGGTCAGCCAGTACCGCACGCGCGTGCCGTAGCGGGCGAACAGCGCACGCACGTAGCGCTCGTAGAACCCGATGAGCTCGCGGCTGCGCCACCCGTCGTAGGTCTGCGCCAGGTGCAGGGGGGTCTCGTAGTGCGAGATCGTCACCAGTGGCTCGATCCCGTGCTTCTCGAGCTCGTCGAGCACCCGGTCGTAGAACGCCAGGCCCGCCTCGTTCGGGGCCTCCTCGTCGCCGCGCGGGAAGATCCGGCTCCACGCGATGGAGAAGCGGAAGACCTTGAAGCCCATCTCCGCGAACAGCGCGATGTCCTGCGCGTAGCGGTGGTAGAAGTCGATGCCCTCCAGCTTGAGGTTGTCCGGGGTGGGCCCGTCCGCGACCGGGCCGACGATGCCCTGGGGAAGGATGTCCTGGATGGACAGGCCCTTGCCGTCCTGGTCGTAGGCGCCCTCGAGCTGGTTGGCGGCCGTCGCACCGCCCCACAGGAAGGTGTCGGGGAACGGGCTGGGCACGGTGTCGTTCATGGTTGCTCCTCGGTGACCACGGATCATGTGCGCGGCCCGGGCCGGTGTCGAGGCACAAAAAAACCCAAGCCCTGACCCGTCCCGATCCGTTGCGGACCTGACCGACCACAGCTTGGGTTTTGCCTGACGCGCAGTAACAATCCCAGACTCAGCGGGGCGCGCGGGGCGCCCGCGAGGGACGTTACGCCCGGCGGCGGGTTCGTGTCCAGCCTCCGGCAGACCCCGATGCCGACGCCGCAGCTGGCCCGACGCGGGCGGGTGGGGCAGGGTGGGCCCGTGGCGGACGGCTTCCTCGGTCAGCGGGTTCCCGCCGCGCGGCCGTCCCGTCTCGAGGCCGGCAGACTGCTCGCGGCGGGGCTCGTGTGCGGCGCGGCCGTGCTCCTCTTCGCGGTGCACGTGCGCCCGCTGGCCTACCTCCCGATGGCGGCGGGGGTCGCGCTGGCGTGGCGGCTGGATCGCGACCTGGGCCGGGACCTGCTCCTCATCGCGACGGGGATGACCATCGTCAGCACCATCCCGCTCGCGGCCGACCTCTCGAACGCGGGTGTCGCCCGGTTCGCCGTCGTGCTCTCCGCGGCGGTCGCTGTGCCGTTCGTGCTCGAGCGGCGCGTCTTCGGGGGGAGCGCCATCCACTTCCCGTGGCGCGCCGGGCGACCGTGGACGCGGGTGCACTGGACGTACCTGGGCGCCGTCGTCCTGGCCGGCTACCTCGTGCTGCCCTGGTACTTCCTGTCCTCCGGCGTCTGGGCCAACTGGCCGGACCTCGACGGGCCGGGCGAGATCGCCAGGCTCTTCGTCGGGGTGGCCGCGGTCGGCACCTGGGACGAGCTGTTCTTCATCTGCACCGTCTTCGCGCTGCTGCGGCGCCACTTCGCGCTGTGGCCGGCGAACGTGCTGCAGGCGGTGGTCTTCGTCTCGTTCCTGTGGGAGCTCGGCTACCGCAGCTGGGGGCCGCTGCTCACCCTGCCGTTCGCGCTGGTCCAGGGCCTGACGTTCGCGCGGACGGCATCCCTGACGTACGTGCTCACGGTGCACCTGCTCTTCGACGCCGTGGTCTTCGCGGTGCTCGTCCACGCCCACCACCCGGAGCTGTTCGACGTCTTCGTCACGGCCCCGTGACGATGGACCCTGCGTGTGCGGGGTCGGTCTCATGACTACGCTGAACCCTCGTGGCACTTCCCCCGGTCGTCGCTGCCCCGCTGTGGCCGCGACCCCGGCGGGTGCGGCTGTTCGCCTCCGCTCCTGACGCTCAACGCGCGCGCCGGCCGACGGACGTGCTGCTCCTGGTCGCGACCTCGCTGTCGATCCTCGTCCTCGGCTGGCGCGCCGACGCGCCGTCCGACGTCGAGGATGCCCTCATCGACCTCGCGCGGAGCCTGCCGCGCGCACTCGACCTGCTGTGGCAGGTGCTGACCGGGGTCGCGTCGCTCTGGGTCGTCGTGCTCCTCATCGCGACCGTGGCCCGCCGCCGTCCGGCAGTGCTGCGGGACGCGCTGCTGTCGACGGCCCTCGCCGGCGTGCTGGTGCTCCTCGTGGAGCAGGTGTTCCTCGGAACGGCTGACGCGGTGTCCTGGCACGGCCTCGTCGCCGTCGGCCCGCCCACCGGGGCGATCTCGCTACGGCTCGCCCTCGTCGCCGCCGTGACGGTCGCGACGTCGCCGCACCTCACCGTGCCGTTCCGCTCGCTGAGTCGCTGGCTGCTGGCCATCTCCGCCGTCGGGCTGGTCGTGCTCGGGGCCA
>Ga0073905_10001892_pt1 | contig 10767 bp, 5 predicted proteins | sample KloWWTupernatant_FD_65482 | JGI IMG/M metagenome (GOLD analysis project Ga0073905, IMG submission 65482) | Active sludge microbial communities from Klosterneuburg, Austria, studying microevolution and ecology of nitrifiers - Klosterneuburg... | ecosystem: Engineered > WWTP > Aerobic digester >... | reverse complement strand
TGGTCCACGAGCACCCGGCGCATCATGCCCGCCGCGAGGCCGAAGAAGTGCGCGCGATCGCGCCAGTCGATGCCGCGCTGGTCGATCAGGCGGAGGAACGCCTCGTGGACCAGGGCCGTGGTCTGCAGCGTGTGGTCGGACCGCTCGCGGCGCAGCTGCGAGGCGGCGATTCGCTTGAGCTCCTGGTAGATGCGCTCGAGCAGCCGGTCGCCGGCCTGGCTGTCCCCCGACCGCCACGCCTGCAGCAGGCCGGTGACGTCCGCCGCCTCCGGTCGTTGTTCGCCCATGCCGGCATCGATTCTACGCGCCCTCCGGAGGGCCCGCTGTTGCCGTTTGCGCCCGGTATGCGCGCCCCGCCCGCGGACACATCGTCGCCCGGCTGGCGCGGCGAATCGGGCTAGACGACCTGTTCGCGGGTCTTCAGGAAGCGGATCTTCGGCCAGTCTTCCTGCGCGACCTTGAGGCGGTAGGCGTTCGCGGCCAGGAAGACCGGCAGGCCGTGGACGTCGTCGGCGACGGCTGCCTCCTGCGAGTCGAGGAAGCTCTTGAGGTCGCGATCGTCGTCGGCTTCGAGCCAGCGGGCGGTGAACAGGGACGTCGGCTGGAAGGCGATCGGCAGCTCGTATTCGTTGCGGATGCGGTCGGCCAGCACGTCGAACTGCAGCGAACCGGCGACGCCGACGATCCAGTCGCCACCGAGGCGCGTCCTGAAGACCTGTGCCGCGCCCTCTTCCGCGAGGTGGGTGAGCGCCTTGCCGAGATGTTTCGCCCGCAGCGGGTCGGTGGCGCGCACCTTCTGCAGCAGCTCGGGCGCGAACGACGGAATGCCGACGAAGCGCAACGGCTCGCCCTCGGTCAGCGTGTCGCCGATGCGCAGCACGCCGTGGTTGGGGATGCCGAGAATATCGCCCGGGTAGGCCTCTTCGGCGATCTCGCGGTCGCGGGCGAGGAACATGACCGGCGAGTGCACCGTGATCTGCTTGCCCGAGCGCACGTGCGAGAGGCGCATGCCGCGCTCGAAGCGCCCCGAACAGAGCCGCACGAAGGCGATCCGGTCGCGGTGCTTGGGGTCCATGTTCGCCTGGATCTTGAACACGAAGGCGGTGACCTTGTCCTCGGTCGGCTGTACCAGCCGCGTGGTCGTGGGCGCCGGCCGGGGAGACGGCGCGAAGGCCGCCAGACCCTGCAGCAGCTCGAGGACGCCGAAGTTGTGCACCGCCGAGCCGAAGAAGACCGGCGTGAGGTGCCCCTCGCGGTAGGTCTCGACCTCGAACTTCGGCGACAGCGAGAAGGCGAGATGGGCCTCTTCCCGGAGTTTTTCGACCGCGCCTCGCGGCAGGTGCTTCTCGAGCTCGGGATCCTCGAGACCATGGAACTTCTGCCCGGCGGTGAGCCGGGCGCCCTTGCCGCGGTCGAACAGCACGAGCTCGTCCTGCAGCAGGTCGTAGCAGCCGTGGAAGTCCTTACCCATGCCGATTGGCCAGTTGGCCGGCGTGACATGGAGCTGCAGATCGCGCTCGATCTCGTCCATGAGCTCGAACGGGTCGCGGCCGTCGCGGTCCATCTTGTTGACGAAGGTGATGATCGGGACGTTCCTCAGCCGGCAGACCTCGAAGAGCTTGCGGGTCTGGGTCTCGATTCCCTTGGCGGCATCGATGACCATGACGGCCGAATCGACCGCGGTCAGCGTGCGGTAGGTGTCCTCGGAGAAGTCCTGGTGACCGGGGGTGTCGAGCAGGTTGAAGGTGCAGCCGGCGTAGTCGAAGGTCATCACCGAGGCGGTCACCGAGATACCGCGCTCCTGTTCGACCTTCATCCAGTCGGAGCGCGCGCGACGCGCGTCGCCGCGCGCCTTCACCGCGCCGGCGAGCTGAATCGCGCCGCCGTAGAGCAGGAGCTTCTCGGTGAGCGTCGTCTTCCCGGCGTCGGGATGACTGATGATGGCGAACGTCCGGCGGCGGGCGGCCTCGGCCGCGATGGTGGTCATCTCGAAGGTCTCGGGGAACCGGAGGCGAAACGTCCGCCTGCCGGAAAAGGCAGTCTATCAGCCGGCGTCGAGCATGCTACGGGCACGCCGGGCGATCGCAGGCCAGCCGGCGGCCGTCGCCTGCGCTTCGACTGCGCGCAAGGCGGCGATCCCTGCCGCACGGCGGCCCGCTGCGATATCGAGCTCCGCCAGCTCGATATCGAGCTCCGCGGCGCGCGGCCGGCGTCCGGAAGCCTCGGCGAGGCGGCGCGCCTCGGCGAGCGGGGCGCGGGCCTCCTCGGGCTGGCCGGAGGCGCGTGCGACGGCCGCCCGGGCGGCTAGGTAGGCCGTGCGCAGATCGACGTTCTGCGCCCTTTCCGCCTTGGCCGCGATGCTCGAGAGCTTCGCCTGCGCCGCTTCCGTGTCGCCGGCGAGCGCCTCGATCCGTGCCAGAAGAGCTTCTGCCTGAAACAGGTCGACGCGCTCGCCGCGCGCGCGCAGCGGCTCGGCGGCGCGCGATGCGGCGGCGCGCGCGCCGGCGAGGTCGCCGGCCGCGAGCTTGCCTTCGGCGAGCGCGATCTCGAGCTCGGCGAGGTTCTCCTCGGCGCCGGCCTCACGGATCATTCGGAGGCACTCCGTAAGGCGCACCGCGGCGCCGGCGTCGTCGCCGGCGAGCAACAGGAGGCGGCCGCGCAGATCGTCCACCAGGGCGAGGCCGAAGACCTTGCCGGAGCTCGCGGTCAGGCGATCGATCTCGGCAATGTGCGACTCGACGCCTGCGGGCGAGCCGGAGAGGACGTCGATCCTCGCCTGGAGATACAGGTACTGGGCGAGCGGGTCGGCATCGCCCTTGGACCGCGCCAGCTCGACGGCGCGCGCACTGGCCGCGCGTGCCTCGTCCGCCCGACCGAATTGCCAGAGCGTGTGGGCCAGGCTATCGAGCTGCAGGGCCTCCTTGCTTGGGCGGTTGAGCTCGCGGAAGATCGCGATGACCTCGCGAGATCGCCGTTCGGCCACGTCGAGGTGACCTTGCATCCTCGCGAGAAGGGCAAGGTTGCCGAGCTGCGTCGCGCCCGTATTCTCCGGCGATGCCGCTTTGGTAGCGGCCAGGGCGCGTTCGAAGAGATTCTCGGCTTTGGCGAGCTCGTTGTCCTGTGCGGCGTCGATGGCGAGATCGTTCAGCACCCGTGCGAGCGATGCCAGATCTCCCGCCGCTTCGAAATCGGCGCGTGCCAGCTCCATCTCGCGGCCGCCCTCCGCGCGCCGTCCGAGCGTTGAGAGGATCCGCCCGCGCGAGGCGCGAATCTGTCCGACGAGCTCGCCGCGGCCGGTCGCCAGCGCCTCCTCGAGCGCCCGGCTGTAGAGCGCGAGAGCCCGCTGCGGCTCGGACTTTTCGGAAGCGAGCACGGCATCGGCATAGTTGACCAAGGGGTCCCCGTCGCCGCCAGGGATCTGCCGCAGGCGGGCGACGATCAGCGCAGCCTCCCTCTCGCGATCGGCGCGCAGCAGCGAGATGGCGAGCGCGGCACCGGCCTCGGTGTTGGCAGGCTCGCGGTCGAAACGAGATTGCAGCTCTTCGATCTCCGGCAGCTGCGAGGTCGAGAACGGAAACGGCCGCGGTTGCGGCTGCGCGGTGGCGGGAGGGTTCGACACCGGTGTCGGGCCTGCGGCGCGCTGGATCGCCAGCGTGACGCCGACCGCGGCGGCGAGGGCGGCCACGCTCGCCAGGGCGGCGCGATGGCGCAGCAACAGGCGCCCGGCGCGATAGCGCATCCCGCCGCGCCTCGCCGCGACCACGTCGCCGGCGAGGAACCGCTCCAGATCAAGGGTGAGCTGCGCGACGGTCGAGTAGCGCTCGCCGATCTCCTTCTGCAGCGCCTTCAGGCAGATGGCGTCGAGGTCGCGGGCGATGCGCCGGCGCGGCGCAGAGGTCGCCGGGCTCGCCGAGCCCGCCGGCCCGGTCCCGGTGCGGCGCGCCGCGGTGGACGGTGGCTCGGGGTGGCCGGCGAGCGCCGCCAGCTCGAGCTCGTGGCGGCTCGAGCGTTCGCCGCCGTAAGGGTGAACACCGGCGAGGAGCTCGTAGAAGACGACTCCGAGCGAGTAGATATCGGAGGCCGTGCCGACCGGGCCGCCGCGGATCTGCTCCGGGCTGGCATAGGCGGGAGTGAGCAGGCGCAGCTCGGTCTGTGTCGCGCCAATGTCGCGGGCGAAGGCGCCAGGGTCTGCGGCGAGGCCGGCGGCGTCGTCCGGCTCGGCGACGAGCTTCGAGATCCCGAAGTCGAGCAGGTGGGCCCGCCCCGCGTCGTCGACCAGAATGTTGCCGGGCTTGAGGTCGCGATGCACGACCTGGCGCTGGTGAGCGTACTCGACGGCGGCGAGGACCTGCAGGAAGAGCCGGACGCGCTCCCGGATATCGAGCTGGCGGTCCTCGGCGAAGCGGATCAGGTCCTGCCCTTCGACGTATTCGAGCGCCAGGTACCAGGTGCCGTCGGCGCTCTGGCCGCCGTCGAGAAAGCGCGCGATGCCGGGGTGCTCGAGAGCGGCGAGCAGGCGCACCTCGGCGCGGAATCGGCGGATCGCTTCGGCGCTGGGCTGGGCGGTGTCGAGGAGCTTGAGAGCCACGCGGCGGTTGAAGGCCTCGCGCTCTTCGACGGCGAGAAAGACCCGCCCCATGCCGCCGCGGCCGATTTCCCGTTCGAGGCGGAACGGTCCGACGCGCTCGGGAGGTCCGTCGCCCGTGGCCTCGACGAGCGCTTCGCGGGCGGCGAGCGGACGGGCGATCCAGCTGTCGCCGCCCTGCGCCGCGGCGAGGAGGCTGCGCAGCTCGGCCGCGACCTGCGGTTGCGCCCGAGCGAGCTCCTGGAGCCAGGCTTCGCGCGCCTCGCCAGCGAGCTCGCTCGCCTCGGCGAAGAGGTCCGGCAGCGCGCGGGCAGGGCTCGCGGTCTCCCCGGCACCGGCGGCGAAGGCCGGTCGCTCGACCTGGTCGTCGGACGGCACCTGGCGAGTTTATCGCCGCGGCGCGATCAAGCCGAACCGCCTGGACTCGGCGTAGGGTAGGCGGGAGGACGACGATGCGCATTTTCGAGCACACTTCCGAGACCTGGCTCGCGCGGCCGCGCGCCGAGGTCTTCGAGTTCTTCGCCGACGCCGCGAATCTCGAGCGCCTGACGCCGCCCTGGCTGGGCTTCGAGATCCTGACCCCGCGCCCGATCGCCATGCGCGTCGGCGCCCTGATCGACTACCGCTTGCGCGTGCATCACATACCTCTGCGCTGGCGGACGGAAATCACCGCCTGGGAGCCACCGGTCTCGTTCGTCGACGAGCAGCTGCGCGGCCCCTACCGGCTCTGGCACCACACCCACACCTTCACCGAGCAGGCCGGTGGCACGGCGGTCCACGACCGGGTGCGCTACGCCGTCCTCGGCGGCGTGCTGGTGCAGAAGCTCCTCGTCGAGCGCGACGTGCAGACGATCTTCGCCTACCGCGAGAAGGTGCTGCGCGAGCTCTTTCCTCCCTCTCCCCTTTGAGTCGCCGCCGCTCGCGCCGATTGCTAGGATCCCGGCGCCGAGCGACTGCAGGAGAGGAGTCCGGGGGAGCGATGGAGCCGAAGAGAATCTCGCCGAAGTGGCATGCGATCGCTCCTATCCTCGCGCTTGCAGCGCTCGCTCCGGGCGGTGCCGGCGCCGCGGGCGCTCCGCCGCTCGCGCCCGAGGTCGTCGCTCTCCAGCGCGCCGCGCTCGCCGGCACCGGCGCCGCCGATCTCGCCCGGTCGCTCGCCACCGAGGCCGGTCCGCGGCTCGCCGGCTCCGAGGGGCTCGCGCGCGGCGTCGAGTGGGGCCTGCGCACGCTCACGGCGCTGGGCTTCGAGAACGTTCACGCCGAGCCGGTCACCGTTCCTCACTGGGAGCGCGGCACGGCCTCCGGGGAGATCGTCGCTCCGTTCCCGCAGATGGTGGCGCTCGCCGCGCTCGGTGGCTCGATCGGTACGGTCGAGGCGGGTATCGAAGGCGAGGTCGTCGCGACCGAGAATCTCGAGACGCTGGCTGCTCTCGTCGCCCGTGACCCGGAAGCGGTGCGGGGAAGGATCGTCTACTTCGCTGAGCGCATGCAGCGCACGCGCGACGGCGCCGGCTACGGCAAGACCGTACCGATCCGCTCCAAGGGTCCGGCGGAAGCCGCGAAGTTGGGCGCCATCGCGGTGTTGATCCGCTCCGTCGGCACCGATTCCAACCGGCTGCCGCACACCGGCACGACGACGTACGAGGAGGGCGGGAGGAAGATCCCGGCCGCGGCGTTGTCGGGCCCCGACGCCGATCTGCTCGAGCAGGAAGTGCTTTCCGGACGGCCGGTCCGCTTCCGCCTTCGCCTCGGCTGCCGCCTGCTGCCGGACGTCGAATCGGCCAACGTCGTCGGTGAGCTGCGCGGTCGAGAGCGGCCGGAAGAGATCGTGATCCTCTCCGGCCACCTCGACTCCTGGGACCTGGGCACCGGAGCGCTCGACGATGCCGCCGGCATCGGCAACGCCATCACGGCGGCTCGCCTGATCGCCGGGCTGCCCGAGCGCCCCCGGCGGACGGTCAGGATCGTCCTCTACGCCAACGAGGAATTCGGCATGTCGGGCGGCAAGGCTTACGCGGCCGAGCACGCGGCCGAAGTGCCGCGGCACCAGGCGGCGCTCGAATCGGACCTCGGCAGCGGACGGATCTTCCGCCTGCGGACATCGTTCGCGGCCGAAGACACCGCCCTCGCAGAGGCGCTGGCACGAGCGCTCGCGCCGCTCGGCGTCGAGCTCGATCGAGCCACGCGCGCGAGCGGCGGCGTGGACATCTCGCCGCTCGTCGCCGCTGGCGTGCCGACCGTCGACCTGGCGCACGACGTGACCACCTACTTCGACTTTCACCACACAGCCAACGACACCGCCGACAAGCTCGTGCCGGGCGACATGGCGCAGGCCACAGCCGCCTTCGCCAGCGCCGCCTGGATCCTCGCCGACCACCCGAACCTGCTGCGGCGTTCGCCGCCGCCGGCCGAGCAGCACTGAGCGCGATGTCGCGCCCGGATCCGCAGCGTTTCGCCTCTGCCCGTCCGCGCTTCGAGGAGATCGCCGATCTCGCTCCGGCCGAGCGCGAAGCAGCTCTCGCGAGCCTCGCGGCGAGCGATCCCGAGCTCGCCGCCGCAGTGCGCGAGCTGCTCGCCGCCGACGCCGCCGCCGGCGAGCGCTATCTCGAGGACGGCGTCGGCGGCTTCGCGCCGTCGCTGGTGAGCGCGGCGCTCGAGACCTCGACGCCCGGAACCGGCGGCGCCGCGGGAGCGCCAGGCGACCGCGTCGGGCCCTATCGCCTGAAGGGGCTTCTCGGGCGCGGCGGCATGGGCGAGGTCTGGGAGGCCGAGCGCGCCGACGGTCACTTCGAGAAGACGGTGGCGCTCAAGCTCCTCAAGCGCGGCATGGACTCGGACGCGATGCTGCGCCGCTTCCTGCGCGAGCGCCAGATCCTGGCGCGCCTCGAGCATCCGAACATCGCCCGCCTTCTCGACGGCGGGGTCGCGCCGGACGGGCGGCCGTATCTCGTTCTGGAGCTCGTGCAGGGCGAGCCGATCCACACCTGGTGCGAGCGCGTCGGCGCCGATCTCGCAACGCGCATCCGGCTGATCCTCGCCGTTGCGGAGGCGGTCGATCTGGCGCATCGCAACCTCGTCGTGCATCGCGATCTCAAGCCGTCGAACCTGCTGGTCGATTCCACGGGCTGCGTGAAGCTCCTCGACTTCGGCATCGCCAAGATCCTGGTTGCCGACCCTGTCGACGCCACCGAGTCCGCCGAGCACGCGGCCGACCCGGATCTCGAAGCCACCCGACTCGAGGATCGCGCGCTGACGCCGGCCTACGCTGCGCCCGAGCAGATTCTCGGCCAGCCGCCGACGACCGCGACCGATGTCTACTCCCTCGGCGTCGTTTTCTACGAGCTGCTTGCCGGCCGCCTGCCGCATTCGCGCACCACGACCTCGATGGCGGGCCTGGCGAAAGACCTCGAACGGGAGACGCTCACCCGGCCGAGCCGGGTCGTCGCCGAGCGCCGGGACACGCGCCGCGCCAAGGCGATCGCTGGCGACCTCGACACCATCGCGCTCAAGGCCCTGGCTCACGATCCGGCGCGGCGCTACGGCTCGATCGCCGCCTTCGCCGACGACCTCAAGCGCTACCTCGACGGTCGCCCGGTGCGTGCCCGGCCGGACTCGCAGCTCTACCGCCTGGGGAAGTTCGCCCGCCGTCACCGCGTCGCCGTGCTGGCGGCGACGCTGGTCGCGGCCTCGCTCGTCGCGGGACTCTCGGCGGCGCTCTGGCAGGGCCGCCGGGCGACAGCCAATGCCGTCGTCGCCGCGGCCCACGCGCAGCGCGCCGAACGGGTGAAGGAGTTTCTCATCGGCCTGTTCGAGGCCGCCGATCCCGAGCAGTCGGGCGGCAACGTGCCGGCGCGCGAGCTCCTCGAGCAGGCCGGCAAGCGTCTCGAGTCCGAGCTCGCCGCCGAGCCGCTCATTCGCGCCGACCTGCTCGAGGCGGTGGCGCGGATCGATCGCAGCATGGGTCTGCTCGAACCGGCCGCCTCGCTGGCGGAGAAAGCCCTGGCGATCCGCGCGGCGTCGCTCCCCGCCGACGATCCGGCGGTCGCCGCGGCGCGCGCGACGCTCGGAATGGTCCACGTCCATCAGGGCAAGCTCGACACCGCCCTCGATGAGCTAGCGGCAGCGCTTGCCAGTCTCGAAGCGACGGAACCGGCGAACAGTCTGCTTCTCGCGCGCGTGCGCAGCGACTACTCGAACGTGCTTTTCTGGAAAGGGCGTTCAAAAGAGTCGGAGCCGCTCGAACGTCAGGTCTGGGAGACCTATGCTGCAGCTCTCGGCCCCGGCAACTTGCAGACGGCGATCCATCAGCGCAACCTCGCGGTCGTCCTCGACGACCTCGACAGGGTCGACGAGGCGGAGTCGGCTTACCGCGCCTCGCAGACCGTGATCGAGCAGCTCCTCGGCAACGATCATCCGAACACGGCGGCGAGCTATCTCAACCTCGCGGTGCTGCTCGACATGCGGCGAGGCAAGTACGAGGAGGCGGAGGAGCTCTACCGGCGCGCGCTCGCCATCCGCCGCGCCAAGCTCGGCGACAACCATGCGGTCACCGGCCAGTCGCTGCAGCTCTATGCGCTCTTTCTGCTCAACCGCGGCCGGCTCGAAGAGTCCGAGCGCCACTATCGCGAGGCGAGGGCCCTTTTCGCAGCGATCAATCCGCGCCACTTCGAGGTCGGCAAGTGCGACAACGGATTGGCGCTCATTGCCGGCAGGCGTGGCGACCACGCGCTGGCCGAACGGCTGATGGGCTCAGTCGTCGGGCTCTTCCTCGAGCAGCTGGGCGAGAATCACAAGTTCGTCTGGCAGGTGCAGGGCAACCAGGCGCGCGAGATCGCGGCCCAGGGTCGTGTCGCTGAAGCGGCAGAGCTGTCGCGGGCAGTGGCCGCGAGACTGGAGGCGATCGAGGGGCCGGAGAGCGAGGCGGTCGGCACCGAGCTCGAGCGACTGGCGGGCTACCTCGCGGCGCTCGGCCGCGGCGACGAGGCGGCACCGCTTGCCGCGCGCGCCGCCGCTATCGCCGCGAAGACGGCTGCCGGCGGCACCTAGAGGTCAGGCGAGCAGGCCGTCGACCCGCGCGCGCGTCCCCTGCAGGGCGACGCGCTGCTGGTAGAGGCGCAGACCGGCGAGCCCGCCGAGCTCTTCACCGCCGCCGGCGCGCCCCGGGCCGCCGTGCAGCGATTGCGGCAGCGCCGCTCCCGAGCCGTAGCCTTCGGAGGTTGCCGAACCGAAGTAGATCCGGCCCTGGAACGCGCCTCCCTGAGCGAGGTAATCGCCCGCCCATTCGGCGTCGTCGGTGTAGACCGAGGAGACCAGCGAACCGCCGCCGAGGGCGACGATCGCCGCCGCTTCCGCAGCGGTGCCGGAGTAGGGCAGGAGCGTCGACACCGGGGCGAAGACTTCGCGCCAGTGCACCGGGGTGAGCTCGAGCGGATGGTGGGTGCGCAGAAGCGTCGGCTCGACGAAGAAGCCTTTGCCCGCCGGTGCGCCGACTCCCGCCGCGCGGCCGCCGCTGCCGTGCACCAATTCGGCGGTCGCGAGCAGCTCGGCGATGCCGTCGAGGGCGTCGCGCAACTGCCCGCCGTGGGCGAGCGGACCCATGCTGACGCGCGGGTCGGCCGGGTCGCCGGTGACGACCGCGGCGAGCCGTGCGACCAGCGCTTCGAGGACCGGCTCCGCGCACTCCTTCGGCACCAGGATCCGGCGCACGGCGGTGCACTTCTGCCCGGCCTTCTGGGTGATCTCGCGCGCCACGTCCTGGACGAAGCGCTCGAAGGTTAGCGAACCGGGATGGACGTCGGGGCCGAGCACCGCGGCGTTCAGGCTGTCGGCCTCGACGTTGAAGCGCACGCCCGCTTCGACGATCGCCGGCCGCTGACGCAGCGCGAGCGCGGTCGCGGCGGAGCCGGTGAAGGCGACGACGTCCTGCGGTGCGAGGCGGTCCAGCAGGTCGCCGGTCGAGCCGACGATGAGCTGCAGCGCACCCTCCGGCAGCAGGCCCGATTCGACCGCGATCTCGACGATCCGATGCGCGACGAGCGCCGTCGCGGTCGCCGGCTTGGTGATCGTCGGCATACCGGCGAGAAAGGAGCAGGCGAACTTCTCGGCGAAGCCCCAGGCCGGGAAGTTGAAGGCATTGATGTGCACGGCGACCCCGGGACGCGGAACCAGGGCGTGCGCCGACC
>Ga0073905_10001867_pt1 | contig 10812 bp, 13 predicted proteins | sample KloWWTupernatant_FD_65482 | JGI IMG/M metagenome (GOLD analysis project Ga0073905, IMG submission 65482) | Active sludge microbial communities from Klosterneuburg, Austria, studying microevolution and ecology of nitrifiers - Klosterneuburg... | ecosystem: Engineered > WWTP > Aerobic digester >... | reverse complement strand
CCTTCCACTGGTCGCGCGTACCCACCACCTCGCTCGCCGGGAGACTGCTGACCTGTTCCAGGGCGCGGTTCCAGTGAGTGACCTCGTGCTGCGCATTGAGCACCAGTGTTGGTACCGGGTTGCCTTCCACAATCTGGGCCAGCATCTGCAGGGCATGGGCCTGCCGTGCCTCACCCTGTCGCTGCACGGTCAGATCGACAAAGGTGTCCAGCAAGGCGGGGGTACCGTCTACCGGCAACAGGCCCATGGTCTGGTCCACCCAGCACACCGCGCCCGACGCGTCGAGCAGCACGTTCTCGAAACGGCTCCGGCTTGCATCACCCCGAAGGCGGGCCTCCACGCGCTGGCGCAGCGCGTCGCGGTGGTCCGGGTGGGTCAGTTGCTCATACGGCATGGCCTGCAAGGCCGCCAGGGTGTAGCCCGAAAGCGACAGCATGGCCTGGTTGGCATACACGATACGGCCCTCTGCGTGCAGCAGCACGGGCGCTGCCAGCCCTTCCAGCATGGCGTGAAAGCGCTCCTGGGTATCGGCCACGAGCACAGGAAAGTCCTGCGTGCGCACCGTTGAGGTGGCCAGGAGCAGCACCCGGTCGGACTGCTCCTGCGCGTCCTGCAGGGGCACCATTGTCACCTGCACCAGCAGAATGCCTCCATCGGCTTTGCGCAAGGCCAGCTTGCCCAGCCAGCACCTGCTGTGGGCCAGAAAATCCAGCACCTCCGTGGGGTTGAAGCCCTGAGCACCTTCCGGTGCAATGCTCGAGAGGGGTCGCCCCTGGAGCGCCAGGGCATCAAAGCCCAGTGCGCGTGCCAGATGGGGGTTCACCTGCTGGATCTGGCCGCTTCGGCAGACCACGGCAAGCATGAAGCCCTCCCACAAGGCAGGGAGCAATCCAGGCAATGCGGGCATTTCAGGCATCGTGAACTCCTTTACCCCGATGTAACGGATTCGCGCAAAGCCAGCAAGACAGGAAAACGCTGCCCCTCCTGCTGCGCAACCACGCCGCCAGCATGCGTTCCATCGGCGCCTCCCGGCAGGGTGCAGGTGCTGGCAGACATGGGCAGCACGCCATTCACGACATCAGTTGCTGGCAGGCCAGCTGGTAGCGCTCCTCGATACCTGACAGCAGGCTGCGGCTGTCGGACCAGTCCAGCCGCAGGCCTTCCCAGGCTGCCGCCTGGATCACGGGCACCTGGTCCTCGGGCTCCTGCAGCAGATCAAGGGCATGGGCCAGCGAGTGCGCCACATGCACCAGCCAGACCAGCGTGTTGGCCTCGGGGTCATCGCACCGGTGGTGCAGGGCCATGCAGCGGCGCAGGCTTTCGGGCAATTGCCAATGGCGTGCCAGCATCTCTCCCACTTGGCCATGGTCAAAGCCCCAGACGGCCTGCTCTGTCTGCAGCCGCAATGCTTCCACATCCACAGCGTTCTCTGCCACACCCAGCGCCTGGCGACACTGCTCGCGAACTTTCCACTGGCGTGCGGGGTCGATGGTCAGCATTACTAGGCGCCCAAGGTTATGCAGCAAACCCGCCGTAAAGGCGGTGTCCACCGCCACCCGGGCCTTGCGCGCAAGGCCCTGTGCACACACGGCCACGGCCACGCTGTGACGCCAGTGGGCCCGGTGCGCTGACTCCAATGCGGAGTCGGTGGTCTTGAACTGTTCCATCACTGCCGCCGCAAGCGCCAGCGATTGCAGACTGCGCAAGCCCACCAGCGAAACGGCATGGGCAATGGATTCGACCTCATGGGGAAGCCCAAAAAACGGTGAATTTGCCAGGCGCAGGACCCTGGCTGCAATGGCGGGGTCTTTCTCCACCCATTCGGTGATCTGCACCGTGTCCGGGTCTTCTTGCGAAAGGCACTGCAACAAGCGGGCGCGCACGGGTGACATGGCCACCAGATGGTGCATGCGCTGTGCCATGTCCTCCAGGGGCGTCATGGTGGTGTCTCCAGGCGGTAGCGCTGCACAATGCTGCGCAATTGCTGCATGGGCGCGGTGTCTGGTGCATTGCGAAACAGCCAGTCCAGTCTGCGGACGACAGCCTCGGCGTCGGGCGGCGTGCCCTGCGGGATGGGAGGCGGAGCCGCCACTGGCGGCATCGCTGCTGGCTCCCGGCCAGGAGCAGGATTCACGGACATGGTTTCTCCTCCTGCACGGGAATGAATGTAAGCAATCCGCCCTGGCTCTGCGAGCGGCCTCCGACCCGCTGGACACTGACCGTCCAGCCCCTGCCGCCAGAGCGCAACGCCAGAAACCCCTGCCCCAGCATTGCCATTGGCCCCTGCGCAAAAAATTCCAGACCGTCCACGGACTGGATCTGCGTCCCCGGCACGGCCGACGGGAAAAATTGCTGCGCTGCCGCATTGATCAGCACCACCATGCCCCCGCCGTCCACGCCGATCACGGGCACGGCGACGGCGTCAAAGATCTCGTGCGACACGCCCATGACCACCTCGTCCTGCACCAGGCGCTTTTGCTGCTGGCGCACCAGATCGGCCATCTGTGCGTGGGCCTTGACCAGCGATGCATGGGCGATGTGCAGTTCGTCGTGCAGCCGCTGGTTTTCGGTCTCCAGCGCCCTTTGGCGAAAGGCCTCCACGATGTTGGCGCGCAAATGCTCATCGTCCCAGGGCTTGGTCATGAACTTGTAGACCGCGCCTTCGTTGATCGCATCCGTCACCGACTGCAGTTCGGTGTAGCCCGAAAGCACCATTCGTATGGTCTTGGGATAGCGTTTGCGGGCTTCACGCAGAAACTCCACCCCGGTCATGCCGGGCATGCGCTGGTCAGAGACGATCACGTCGACCGGCGTGGTCTCCAGCAACCGCAACCCCTCTTGCCCGCTTTCGGCCGTCAGAATACGGTAACCATCGCGCCGCAGCAGACGCTTGATGGCGCTAAGGATGAATTCCTCATCGTCAACCAGCAGAAGGGTGGGAGCGGTTTGTTCCATGGCGCGGACCATGGTATCGGCTTTTTCACCGCAAGGAAACGCCTATAGGCGCGTGAGCCCGCCCTACCAGAGCCCGTCATGACAAAGGTCAGGCGCCCGCTTCCGGACTCTGCTCCACCGCAGTGATAAGCCGTTCGGCGCCTCCCCCTTTGCGGGGTTCGCCAGACTGGCAGACGAAGATTTCCGCGCCCGTCAGGCGGCAAGGGACAGAGGCTGAACGCTGTTTGCCTGAGCCCGCAGGGTGCGTCAAAACACCCTCAGCGTCTCAGCCCGCTTCCTTCAGCAGGATTTTGACGTCGGTCGCCAGGGCCTCGGCGCCGCTGCCGTAACGGTAGTACACGCGCAGACGGCCCTGCGTGTCGTAGATGTAGCTGCCAGCGGAGTGGTCCATCGTGTAACTCGTGGGTGTCTTGCCATCGACCTTCTTGTAGTAGATCTTGAAGTCCTTGGCCACGGCGGCGGTCTGCTCGGGGGTACCGCGCAGTGCCAGGAACGTGGGGTCGAAGTTGCCCATGTAGGCCTTGAGCATGTCAAGGGTGTCTCGCTCCGGATCCACGGTGACAAAGATCGACTGCAGCTTGTCGCCGTCCTGGCCCAGCATTTTCTTGACCTCGGCCATCTCCTGCAGCGTGGTGGGGCAGACGTCCGGGCACTGGGTGTAGCCAAAGAACACCACCACCACCTTGCCCCGGAAGTCCTTTAGGCTGCGCGGCTGACCGTTGTGGTCCGTCAGCGCGATGTCTCGTGCGTACTCCACCTCGGATATGTCCACGCCACGGAATTCTGGCTTGCCCTTGGAACATGCGGTTAAAAAGCCGCCAGCGCTTGCTGCCATTGCGCATGTAGCTATGATTTTAATAGCATTTCTTTTCAACATGGTGCCTCACAGTACGTAGTGGTCCACCAGCAGTGCGGCAAACAGCAGACTGAGGTGAATGAGGGAAAAACGAAAGGTTTTGCGGGCCAGCGCATCCGAGTAGTTGCGCCACAGCGCAAAACCATAGGCGCAAAAGCCTCCACCCAGCAGCACTGCGGCGACGAGGTAGATCCAGGAGCTCATCCCGTACACGAAAGGCATCAGGCAGCCTGCAAACAGGATGAGCGTGTACAGGAACACCTGCAGCCGGGTATATGCATTGCCGTGCGTGACGGGCAGCATGGGCAGGCCGGACTTGCGGTAGTCCTCGACGCGGTACAGCGCCAGCGCCCAGAAGTGCGGCGGCGTCCAGAGGAAGATGATGAGGAACAGGATCAGCGCCTCGGGGCCCACATCGCCCGTCATGGCGGCCCATCCCAGCACCGGCGGCATGGCACCCGAGGCACCGCCGATCACGATGTTCTGCGGCGTACGCGGCTTGAGCAGCAGCGTATAGATGACCGCATAGCCCACAAAGGTGGCAAAGGTGAGCCACATGGTCAGTGGATTGGCACCTTCATACAGAACCGAAGACCCGGCCAGACACAGCGCGCCGGAGAACACCAGAGCCTGAAGGTCGGACAACTGGCCCTTGGCCGTGGGGCGCCAGGCGGTGCGCTTCATTTTGGCGTCAATGGTTTTCTCGACCAGGCAGTTGAAGGCCGCGGCCGCACCCGCAACCAGCCAGATCCCCAGGCTGGCCACCAGCATCCTGCGCAGCTCGTCTGCTGTGGGCACGCCGGGTACAGCCAGCACCATGCCGATGAGGGCACAGAACACGATGAGCTGCACCACCCGTGGCTTGGTAAGGGCGTAGTACTGCGCCAGGCGCGAGGGTACAGAAACGGCGGCTGTCACGCTCATGCCTCGGCCTTGGCCGCGCCCGCGGGCGCCTTCTGCAACGTGGCGGCGTGCCGGGCAGGCACCTGCGCCGAGCTTGCGGTCAGTGCCCAGGTCAGCACCACCACCAGCGCCGCGGCTCCCCCGGTGTGGAGGACGGCAGCCACCAAGGGCCAGTCAAGCACCACATTGCTCAGCCCTGTGAGAAGCTGCAGTGCGGCCAGGCCCACAATCCAGCGCCCCTGCGCAGCCAATGGCGCAGCCTGCAGCGGCTGGGCGCTGCGCACCTGCGCGGCGGCCCGCCGCACACGCCACCCCAGAACCAACAGCACCAGCAGCACGGCGTAGGCAAACAGCCGGTGCATGTAATGGATGGCCGTGAGCGCAGCAAAGCCGATGTGGCTGCCGTCTTTCAGCAGGCCCAGCGGCCGCCAGATCTGGAAACCCTGGGCAAAGTCCATGGCAGGCCACCAGCTACCCTGGCAAGTGGGGAACGTGGTGCAGGCCAGCACGGCATAGTTGGTACTCACCCACCCGCCCAGAACAACCTGTACCGACACCAGCAGCATCGCAAGCCACAGCATCCAGCGCAGGTCGCCAGCGAGCACCACAGGCCCGCTGCCCTGAACGGCCTGCGAATGGCGCACCGCCTGCACGCACAGCAGCGCCAGCAGCACCAGTCCGCCAATGAGGTGCAACGTGACAATGGCGGGAAACAGTTTCATGGTCACGGTGAGTGCGCCAAAAGCGCCCTGCAGGCACACCCACACCAGCGTGACCGTAGCCCACCAGGGGCTGAGCGGTTTGCGCTGCGGTACACCCGGAGCGCTAGCCACATTGCGCATGTGGGCACGCCACTGGCGCCACGCAGCCACCGTCATCACGATGATGAGCACCCCCACGCCGGTGGCCAGGTAACGGTGCACCATCTCCACCCAGGCCTTGCCATGCGTGACCGGGCCGGTGGGCATGGCCTGTTCGGCCGCGCTGATTTCGCTGCGCGCACCCAGGGGGCTGGCGCTGCCATAGCAGCCGGGCCAGTCGGGGCAGCCCAGGCCCGAGTCGGTCAGGCGGGTGAAAGCGCCGAACATCACCAAATCAAAGGTCAGGAACAGTGTCAATACGGTCAGCGCCTGGAGGCGCCGCCCTTGCGAAGCCCCCCGGCTGCGCCACCAGACCCAGGCAAGCGGGCCGAGGGCAATCACGGTGCCCAGAAGCATCAGGCGCAAGAGGGGCGCAAGGTCGTACAAAGGTTGCGGATCGGTCATTTCAGTTATCCATTGCGCCTGGCGTTGCCCGAAGACCAGGCAACCGGAAGGGCCCGGACGCACAGACTCCCCGTACAGGGGCCACCGCTTCGCACGGGTGGCGGCCATTTTCCAGTATCACGCAGCGCGGCGAGACAAGGGAGACGGCATACAACAGCACAGGGGAGCGTTTCACATTTTCTCCGGACGGCCGGCGGTATCCCACGAGGCAGAGGCGCGCAGGAGGCGCTCCAGGTCCCGCTTGGCCTTGGCGGCGGTGGCGGTATCGAGCGCGGCCGGAAAGCGCATCATCCAGTTGCCCATGGGGTCCACCACATAGAGGTGTTCCGTCAAGGCGCGGCCCTGTTCAGGCGCAAGCCAGCGGGCCAGCGCCTGCGGATCGACACGCAGCACCGTCGCCTGCTGGAGTCCGGGTTGCAAGACCGCCGGAACGGGCGTGTCATCGGTGACCAGCCAGACCCAGTCCAACCGGTCCTTCTCGCGGCCCAGGCTCTCGCGCATCTGGCGCTGCAGGTAAAGGTGGTTCTGGCAGGCCGCATCACAGGCTCCGGGCGCCACACTCACCAGCAGCCACTGGTGCCGCAGCGCGCCCAGCGTGCTGCTCTGCCCGTCAAGGGCCTGGGTGACCATGTCCACCGGCATGGGCTGCTGGGGCTGCACCAGCTCGCCAAAATTGCGCCGCCCTTCGGGCCGCACCACGTAATAGGTGAAGTAGGACGCCACCACGGGCGACACACAAACCAGCAGCAGCAACAGCAGTTTCCAGCGTGCGCGGCGGGTTTTCGCGGTTGCCTCAGGCAGCGGAGTTGCGGGGAGGACGGAAGCGTCGGACAAGTTGGAACCAGACATAAAGTAAAACAATGAGGCCGCTCAGTCCAAACCACTGGAAAGCATAACCATGGTGCTTGTCCACCCCCGAACTGAACGCGGGCCACTGGCGCTGCAGGCCGTCCGACGAACCATCGGTCTGCAACACCGACAGGTCGGCCAGCTCCAGTCCGGTCTCTTCGCGGAATGCGGACAAGTCCAGATTTTGCCGGATGCGGGAAGACCCCGGCGCCTTGTCGGTGCCATCGAGCTCCAAAAGGCGGCCCGGAGGCGCTGCCACGCGCCCGTTGATTTCGACCAGGCCACGCTGCGTTTGCAGTGGCACCAGCGCGGTGCGGTCCTGGAAGTTGCGTGCAATCCAGCCACGCTGCACCAGTACGGACACCGTGCTGCCCTCGATCTGCAAGGGCGTCAGCACAAAAAACCCCTGTCGCCCCTGCATTTGCCGGTTGTCCAGGTACACGGTGTGCTGCTCTTGCCAATGCCCGCGGATGTGCACCTTGCGGTGCAGCAAACCAGCGTCAAGGGCACCGGCTGACCGCGCCTGGCCCAAGAAAGCCGGCGTTTCCAGTGCTGGCAAAGCAGCCCGCGCCTGCACCGCCGCCTCCAGGGCCAGCTTTTGCCCCGCTCGGTCGAGTTGCCAGCGCCCCAATGCGGCGGTGACAGCCGCCCCGCCCAACGCGGCAAGGGTCACCAGCCAGAAGCGCCAGTCCGAAAGCACGCGACGCGGGGTCACGGGATAATGCCCTTCATGAAAATCCTGGTTCTGATTGGTTTTCTGGCCATTGTGGCCAGTCTGGGCTCCGCATTGTTCTTCATGATGCGGACCCAGCGCGACGATGCCGCCGCCGGCAAGCGCATGGCCCGGGCGCTGGCGTGGCGCGTGGGACTGTCGGTGGTGTTGTTTGTCTGCTTGCTGCTGTCCTGGAAACTGGGCTACATCCAGCCCACCGGACTGCCCGCCGCCCGCTGACACCAGGTCAGGAGCCGCTCCAGCGAAAAAGGCGCCTCGTGGCGCCTTTTTGCTTGCAACGAATGGCTCCATCACATCCAGTAGACCAGCACGTACAAACCAAGCCAGACCACGTCAACGAAGTGCCAATACCAGGCAGCGCCCTCGAAACCGAAATGCCGCTCGGCACTGAAATGGCCCTTGTGCAGGCGCAGCGTGATGACCAGCAGCATCACCATGCCCAGGAACACGTGGAAGCCATGGAACCCCGTAAGCATGAAAAAGGTGGAGCCAAAGATGCCGGAACTGAGCTTGAGGTTGAGGTCGGTATAAAGGTGGTAGTACTCATACCCCTGGACGCACAGAAAGGTGATGCCGAGCAAAACGGTCACCCACATGAAGGCGATGGTCTTGCTGCGCTGGTTCTCGCGCAGGGCGTGGTGGGCAATGGTCAGGGTCACACCCGAGGTGAGCAAGAGCGCGGTATTGATCGTCGGCAGCCAGAACGGACCGACCGTCTTGAACGGCTCGACGATACCGGCGGGCGAGGCCGTGGCACCCGCAACCACACTGGGCCAGACGGCCTTGAAGTCGGGCCAGAGCAGGCTGTTTTCCAGGCTGCCAAGCTGGGGCACAGAATGCGCACGCGCCCACCACAGCGCCGTAAAGAAGGCACCAAAGAACATGACCTCCGAAAAGATGAACCAGCTCATGCTCCAGCGGTAGGACAGGTCGATCTTGCGGCTGTACAGGCCGCCTTCGCTCTCGCGCGCAGCGTCGCCAAACCACTGGTACAGCACGAACAGCCACCATGCAAGGCCCAGCGCCAGGGAATACTGGCCCCAATCGTGCCCATTGATCCACTGGCTGGCGCCCAGGATCACAAAGAACAGCCCGGCCGCCGCCATGATGGGGTGACGCGACTCCGCCGGAACGTAGTAGTAAGGGGTCGCGCTGTGGGTTGATGTGCTCATTTGCAGCTCCTGGCTCTCAATATCGTTGTTGTACGTTCCATGCGCCACCGGGGTCAGACGATCCAGTTGACCAGTGCAATCAGAAAGACCACCAGCGCAAAAATGGCCACCAGCCCGACGCCGATGACGTGCAGCGGGTTGACCCTCTCCAGGTCTTCCCGGTATTCGCTGCCCTTGCGCAGCCCGATGAAGGACCACGCCACCGCCTTGACGGTACGCAGCACCGAACCCTTGCGCCGGAGGGCTGGCTCGGGGTTCACGGCATCTGGGCTCATGTGCCCGCCTCCTGCACCAGGAGCGGTTGTACGGCTGCTGTCGACGGTGCGGCAGGCGTCTTGCCTCCCACCTCGAAGAAGGTGTACGACAGAGTGATGGTGGTGACGTCCCTGGACAGGCGCGGGTCGATGACGAAGGCCACCGGCCACTCGCGCTTTTCGCCCGGCTCCAGGGTGTATTGATTGAAGCAGAAGCACTCGAGCTTGGTGAAATGCGCAGCCGCCTGGCTTGGCGCATAGCTGGGAATGGCCTGTGCAGCCATGCGCCGGTCCTGCACGTTCTGGAACTCGTACACCACCGTGGCCAGTTCGCCCGGGTGCACCTGGATGGAGCGCTGTGCGGGCCTGAACTGCCAGGGGCCACGTGCGTTGGCGTCAAACTCCACTGTGATCGTGCGGCTCTTGTCCACCTGAGTGTTCAGTGGCACGGCTGCGTCACGCCCGGCCGCACCGTTGCCAGGCACTTGCCGCTCCGACAGCGCCAGGATATTGATGCCCGTCATCTCGCAAATGGTCCGGTAGATCGGTATCAGCGCGTAGCCAAAGGCGAACATGCCGACCGTGATCACGGCCAGTTTGCCCACCATTCTGGCGTTTTCGCGGGATCGGTTCATGGTGTTCTGCTCAGAGCCTGTGGGTGTTTTCGGGCCAGGACAAAAGGACGCTGGCCCCTCAGTGGCTCAGCAGGACGATCCTGGCCACGAAGCCGACAAAAAACACGGCGGCCAGCGATGCCAGCACCAGCGCCATGCGCAGGTTGGCCTTTTTCTGTTCTGCTGTCATGGCATGCCTCCTTCAGCCGATCACACGGGTGGCCGTGGCGTCCAGCTTGGGCGGGGTTTCAAACGTATGGAAGGGTGCTGGCGAAGGCACTTCCCATTCCAGACCCTCGGCACCATCCCAGGGCTTTTGCGGGGCCTTCTCGCCGTGGCCGCGCATGCACGGCCAGACCACGGCCACGAAGAAATACACCTGCGCCAGACCAAAACCCAGGGCACCGATGGAGGCGATGGCGTTGAAATCGGCAAACTGCATCGGGTAGTCGGCATAGCGGCGCGGCATACCCGCCAGCCCCAGGAAGTGCATGGGGAAGAAGGTGATGTTGAAGAAGATCAGCGACGCCCAGAAATGGATCTTGCCGCGCACCTCCGCATACATCACGCCGGTCCACTTGGGGAGCCAGTAATACACACCCGCAAACAACGCAAACAACGAGCCCGCCACCAGCACGTAGTGGAAGTGCGCCACCACGTAGTAGGTGTCCTGCAACTGGATGTCGATGGGTGCCATGGCCAGGATCAGGCCCGTGAAGCCGCCAATGGTGAACACAAAGATGAAGCCCACCGAGAACAGCATGGGCGTCTCGAAAGTCATGGAGCCGCGCCACATGGTGGCCACCCAGTTGAAGATCTTGACCGCCGTGGGCACCGAGATCAGCATGGTGGCGTACATGAAAAACAACTGGCCTGTGACCGGCATGCCGGTGGTGAACATGTGGTGTGCCCACACGATGAACGACAGGATGGCGATGGACGAGGTGGCATACACCATGGAGGCGTAGCCGAACAGCTTCTTGCGCGCGAAGGCCGGGACGATCTGGCTGATGATGCCGAAGGCCGGCAGGATCATGATGTACACCTCGGGGTGACCGAAGAACCAGAAGATGTGCTGGTACATCACCGGATCGCCGCCACCGGCGGGGTTGAAGAAGCTGGTGCCGAAGTGGCGGTCGGTCAGCGTCATGGTGATGGCACCGGCCAGCACGGGCATCACGGCGATCAGCAGGTAGGCCGTGATGAGCCAG
>Ga0073905_10001863_pt1 | contig 10824 bp, 10 predicted proteins | sample KloWWTupernatant_FD_65482 | JGI IMG/M metagenome (GOLD analysis project Ga0073905, IMG submission 65482) | Active sludge microbial communities from Klosterneuburg, Austria, studying microevolution and ecology of nitrifiers - Klosterneuburg... | ecosystem: Engineered > WWTP > Aerobic digester >... | reverse complement strand
ATCAAAAAGTTTGCTTAAGATCTGCAGTAATATTCAACTGATCCTCAGGCAAACTTTTTGAAAACACCAGCAACGGCGGTAATAAAAAATGCTTTTGGGAAAATTTTTATCTTTTAAATAAAACTTTACCTAAAATTAATCCTTTATGAGCGCAGCCCCAGATGTGACTGTCGAGCGACCTGTTCCTGTTGTCACCTAAAACAAATACACGGTCTTTTGGAATAATTGAAGTAGGAATTTCATAATCCATATCTTCAAATATAAATTCTTCATTTTGCTTTTTTCCGTTGACAAATGAAATTAGATTTGACGGATGTAATCTTTCCGGCGGAGTTTATTTTTATGAATTGAGATCAGGAGGTTTTGTGTCTCAAAAGAAAATGGTTCTTTTAAAATAAGGATTTTTTCATCAGACCTCAATTACAGTACAATTAAACTCCCATTGGGGAAATTGGGAGAGAGGATAAAAACATAATTATAAATTAATTTAAATCTGAAAGTATATAAGCACCTTTGAAAAACTTATTGGAATTACTAATGATTCTTATTATATTTATTCAAATAATCCGAAGAAAAAATTTAAAGAACATAATTCATCTTATGAAGATCTGTTTCATTACAATTTTGTTAACACTCCTTTTTGCTGCCAGTTCCTGTGATGACAATCCCGCAGACAGCAGCGGAAATGCTAAAACTCTAACCTCTGTAAATGGAATTCTTCATGGATATAATCCTGACGAAAATGTTTTAGTGGCAAGGCTGTCTTCTTCTTCAGGAAGTCTTTTAATGGGAATTGATACTGTTGGCTCTGACAGTATTCTTAACTTGCCTTTAATGACTCCACCCGATTCAGCGCTGCTTCCGATGCAGGAAATAGCAAATGGTTACGGCGGACCTTTAACAGTAAGCGATCCGAATGCTAAAGGTACAAATTTCCTGAGATTAGATTTTTATCACAGAGAATTTGGAATAAATTCCGGGTATTTGATGAGAAGCCGGTTCATAGCAAATCCATATTATTATGCCGGTGGTTATGAAGTCAGGTTAGCATATTGCGACCGAAGTGTTAATATTTCCGGAAATATCACATTGATATACAGTATCATAGGTCCGCCGGATACTATGATCTATAATGTAAATATCAACCTCACTAAAGGGTGGAATACTGTTACTTACAGAACTGTCAGCATAAAAGAAAACTATTTTCTGTATGAAGTAACTAATGATGATCCTCCGGATGCGAAATGGTTTTACAGAGATATTCAGCCCGGGGATTTTCTGCCGGCGCGGAGAATGTATGAGTAAACATAAATGTATATTTCGACTATTTGTCTGAGACAAATTACTTCATTATTTTTTATAACCCAATCTTTTATAAGCTGGAAAACTTCAGAAGAATAATTGTCTGATAATAAATAACTATGTTAATATCATCAAAAAAAAAGTGGGTTTTTTGTGCCGTTATTAGTGTTTTCAAAAAGTTTACCATAATAAATCTGGAATTTATATCCTCCGTTTGTTCAAACTTTGTGATCACCAACAACACTGCCAGCGAAGTCTGCTGTCATATAGAATTTTAAACTTTATTTAAATTAATTCCGCAGATCCTATTTTACAAGGGATTTTATAAATCGATAATGTGAAATGGGTTTTATTGCTGCTAACTAATTAAAGCTGTGTGATTCAAGTTTCCGTTTGCTGCAATAAAAACAGAACTCTTAATTACGCACTTTTTGTTCTTGGAAACAATCCCCAATTTTCTATAACCCGATTCTATAAACTGATTCTATAAACTGATTCAGTGTTTTTTTAATTTTCTCCGCTTCTTTTTTCATACACAGCAAAAGTTGCATCGTTCCATGATGTTGGTATGATCAAATAATAGGAATGAAAAAAAGTCAGTCTATATTTGTGCTGCGATGATAATTGAATTGCAAATCTTAGACCTGCTTTTGAAAGGGCAGAAAAATCGGTTGTGACAAGTATTTTTTATATTTATATTTTACTTAGTATTTATTTTATAAAAGTTTCAATTAACTTACTTGCTTATCCAGTTTCGCAATGAGTTCAGCAGAAGTCGTTTCGGAATAGGTTCCAAACGCATTTACTAAAAGCCCTTTCATATTATACTTTTCAGATGAAATGGCAAACAAAATATTTTCATCTCCCACATCTGACATTTCCTGAAAACGATATACCTGGTCAATCTCAAATTCATGAGGCTCAAGATTAATTCTGTTTTCAACACACTGTATGCAATCCCATTTTATATTGAAATTGAAATTATAACCTCTTTTTATCAGGTCGTTTACTGCTTCGGATAATGTTGTATATGTTTTCATTTTATTAAGATTTTAGTGCAAAGAACTTTTTCATCATTACTATCTTTATTTAAGACGCGCAGTTTAAATCGCAGAACCGCTACCGAAGTAACATTTACAATCCGTCCATATTATACAGCATTCTCAGCGGCGAATCATCGCTGATGTTTTTAAGTTATTTTAAAAAATCAGGTTTCGTGTACTATTTTTCGGAGTACTTATATGGAATATCTATTGCTTTATAAACTCACCATCAGCCTTAATTTTCACTTCATCACTAATCAATGGTTCAGGAAAACCAGGCCCAATATTAAAATCGGAACGATTTAATGTCCCTGTTAACTGGAAACCTGATGTGCTTACCTTAGTCTTAGCATCTTCTATAGTTCCTCTGTACCATAAATCCATTTTAACCGGCTTTGTAATCCCATGTAATGTTAAATCACCGCTTAATAAGTATTTATTTTTTTCTACTTGCTGAATTGAATTACTTTTGAATGTCATTACGGGATAATTTTCTACATCAAAAAAATCAGGGCTTTTTAGGTGATTGTCTCGCATTTCTATTTCTGTGTCAATGGTAGCCATATCAACTGAAAGAGTAAATACTGCATCACTAAAATCTTCTTCATTAGTCTCTATTGTAACGTCAAATTTGTTAAACAATCCTTCAACTTCTGAAATACCCAGATGGATAGTGCTAAAGTTCAATTTAGAATGATTTGGATCTACTTTCCAAATCGTCTGTGCGAATAGAGGTGCGCTTAATAGAACAATAGTTAAAAATAAAATAATCTTTTTCATAATTTTTTTTTTAGTTTAAAAGAAATTTATTAAAGTTTAAGCGTTGCTCCAGATTTAATTCTTACCTATGATTCGTGTCACACAAGACACTTTTCTGTCTTGATTATATTTCGTAACACTAAGCACGGCAGCAGAACAGCCCCTTTTAACTATTTTAGAGTTAATTCTTAGTAAAATCTGGATCTTGGTAAACTGGATTTGGATAGGTATAGACCCCTTTTCCGTTTGCTGTCCCCATCCTGCCTTTGTCGAGATATTCACTTTTCAGCCAGCCGGCAACCTTGGCAGAATCTTCATCTCCCTCTTCTCCCCAGGCATTGTACAGGTTGTACGGAGTGTTTGGCCCGATAATATCCAGGAAACCAAACGGACCAATTGGGGAACCGGTGGAAATCATCCATGTTTTATCCACAATCTGCGGTTCGGAAATACCATCAACAACCAATAGTATACTCACTTTGAGATGCGGGACCAAAAGCGTGTTTAACACGTATCCGGGTTGCTCTTTGTGTAGTGGAATCGGAACCATCGCAATCGCTTTGGCAAATTCAATCACTTCTTTAAATACTTCCGGGGAAGTTTTCTCATGCTTCATAATCTCAGCAATATTGAGCTTCCAGATTTCGTTTGCAAAGTGTAAATGCAGATATTTCTCAGGACGACCCGTAAATTCCACCAACTGGCTCGGGATCATCGTTGACGAATTGGAAGCGAAAATTGTTTTTCCCGCTGCAACCTTCGCCAGATTTGTATAAAAATCACGCTTAATGTCGATTAGCTCAGGCACCGCCTCCACTAGCAGGTCAGCATTATCAACCGCTTTTGCAAGATCCGTATGTAAAGTGATCCTATTGTAAGCCGCTGCAACCTCCTCTTTTGTACCATACTTATCAGCCTGATAGCGTTCCATCAATATCTTGAATCTTTCCTTCGCTTTCTCTAATGCTTCATCGTTGATGTCATAGACTGAAACTTCAAAACCTTTAAATGCCGTTTGAAAAGCAATTTGACTGCCTAATACGCCGGATCCGGCGACCGTTACATTTTTAATATTCATAATGATTTTTTTATAATGATTAATTTTGATTTCTAAATCAGGATAATAGGTATGTTCCGTCAAACACGTATGTTTGACAAGTTACGTAAACAAAATAATCAGAAGCCAGGAATACTGCCATGTTAGCAATATCTTTTGGCATTCCAAATTTTTTCATCAGAATTCCCTGCTTAAGGAATTTTCTATGGTCATCAAGTCCTCAGTAAATTGGTGTTTCTATAATACCTGGCGCAATCGCATTTATAAGAATATTGTCTGCTGTATAATTAAAAGCTGTACAAATCAGATAGTGTAGATTGGTGTGTTCTTTATTTTTAAAATAAAATATTTAATCCTATTGATTACTTAGCTATTCTTAAAACCGGTTTAAGTGTTTCACCCGATCTTGATTCTTCAAATGCTGTATTGATGTCTTCAAAATCGTAGAATTTTACCAATTTATCAAAGGGGAACTTCCCTTCCCTGTAAAACTGGATTAATTTTGGAATGAATAATTGAGGTGTGGAATCTCCTTCCACCGCCCCTATAACTGTTTTACCTTCATTTAAGATATCATTGTTCATATTTATTGTAACGTCTCCACCCATGCCTACAATGGCTACTTTACCTCCAACCCGTAATGCATGAATGGATTGTAAAATCACAGGGGATGCACCGGTTGTTTCAATGGCATATAGAACACCACCGTTTGTGATTTTTTTAATTTCTACTACCGCATTAACTTCTTTCCCGTTTAATACATGAGTTGCGCCGAGTTCCATTGCCAGGTCTAAACGATTTTGATGAAGATCGACTACGATAATATCTTTTAGCCCTACGATCTTAGCAGCCATTACCGCACTTAAACCTACTGCACCTCCTCCATAAATGGCGATGGATGTACCGGGTTCAGGACGTAAGGTATTCATTACTGTTCCACTTCCTGTTTGAATACCGCATCCTAATGGCCCTAAGATTGCCAGATCAACGTCTTTGTCAACTTTTACGACATTATTTTTGTGGGCAGTTGAATAGGTTGCAAAAGAAGATTGACCAAAAAAGGTAGAAACTGAATGACCATGCTGATGAATCCGGTTTTTACCATCTCTTGATTTACCGCCAAAGTTTAATTCTCCAAGTCTTTCACATAAAGTCTGATGCCCGGTTAAGCATTGTGAACATTCACCGCAGTACGAGAAAGAAAGCACAACATGATCGCCTGGTTGTACACCCGTTACCCCGGCACCAACCTTTTCTACAATTCCGGCTCCTTCGTGGCCAAGAACCGCAGGGAACGGAGCGCCTCTTCCGTTCATTGATTCTGCATCGGTATGACATACACCGGTTGCTACTATCCTGATCAAAACTTCCTCCGCTCCGGGCTCTGTTAATTCTACTTCTTCAATTTTTAAAGGTTCACCAACACCATGTGAAATTGCTGCTTGAATTTTCATGTTTGTTGAATTTAGTTAAATAATAAATTTACGAAACATTAACCGCCACTAACCAAGTCGAAGATTATTCCTGCTATTTCTTCGCATTCGTATCAACCCATTTTGCAAAAGCCTCCATAAACATTTTCAGAAAATCTTTTGTAGATTCTTTAGTAAGATTTCCTTTATCGTCGAACAACCCTGTTGCCTCTGCTATATAGGCTTCAGGCTGCGGCATGACTGGCACATTCACAAAAACCAGCGATTGGCGGAGGTGATGATTGGCGCCAAAACCACTGATATTACCAATAGAAACACTGACAACAGCGCCGGGCTTTCCGTTCCAGGAATTTTGTCCGTAAGGACGGGAACCGACATCGATTGCATTTTTTAAAACCGCAGGCACAGAACGGTTATATTCAGGAGTAAGGAAAAGAAAACCATCAGCAGCTTTAATCTGTTCACGAAGCGTCAGCCATTCTTTGGGCGGCGTTGCTTCTAAATCTTCGTTGAACATTGGAATTGAGCTGATGTCTATTATCTCAAGAGATAATGTTTCCGGTGCAAGTGCTATTAAAGCTTTTGCTGTTTTGAGATTAAATGATTGTTTACGAAGGCTGCCTACGAAAACTGCAATTTTAAATTGTTTCATGATTGGATGTTTGGTTTACTTTAATAAATTGATTAAATAGATTTTGTCATTTATTCATTTTACACTCATCCCACCATCTTTTACCTGTGTTGTGCCGGTGATAAATTTAATTTCATCGCTGGCAAGATAAACGCCAATTGAGCTATTTAAATAGCTTCGGCATAGCGACCAGCGGTATTACCTGTTTCATTTCTTTTTTTGCAGCTTCTGCCTGTCCCGGTGCATAACCATCTTCAAGAGAACACATCATGCGGTTGTCCACAGGCGCGGGTTTGTAGTATTGAATCTTATTTTTCGTGTTGTCACTTTCAACGTCTGGTTCCTGATCAAACCGACAACGGCATGTTTGCTTAAGGTATAAGCAACGCCTTTTTTATTGGTTTCAATGGTTACATCAAATTTATTGAATAATCCTTCAACTACAGATATTCTAAGATGAATAGTGCTAAAATTTAATTTAGCATGATTATAATCTACCTACCAGGTTGTTTGTGCGAAAATCGGTGTGCCTATCAACAACGGCTAAAAATAAAATAATCTTCTTCATAACTTTCCTTTTTGAGTTTAAAATAATTCTTTAAAGTTACATATATTAACAGTATTCATATTTGAATTTTGTTCAGGATAACATTCTTACCTTGTAAAATTTTTTCATTCTAATTTTACTTTTACTTACTGAGTCCGGAAATTCACCCAATTGATCTTACTCTGAACACATTCTTTTAAAAACAATACCGGCCGTTTGCTAAATCTTTCCATGTTATGCTTGATCAATAATCATTGAAGTCTTTTTGGTTTGAGTAAGTTTAAAAAATTTAATAAAATATTTATTTTAATTCAATACTATTCTGTCGTAATGAGAACAATTGGAGGTCCTTTATACATTGTTGCAGTCTCCCCGGAGGCTTCAACTCTTTAGGGCAGAGGCTATTTATGAAACTTAGCCGGTGTGAAATGAATAATTTGATGGTACACTTTAAAAAAAATGATATTTTCTGAAACATTTTCGCTGTTGCCTGTCTTATTGAGCGCAGCGGACGTGATCAAAAAAAGAATCTTCTGTGCATCTCTACGGTATTGTCTGATCCGGGATTTATATGATTTTAAGTATTACCTGACCTGTGATAATTGAAATTTTTTAATATGAAATCAGGTAATCGTTCTCATCCTCTTCCTCATCCTTTAATCCCGGTTCAGACTTCGGCAGACTTCTGCGCGAGATAATTACTTTCTACAAAATGACCGGTCGTAAAACAACTATTACAAAATCAAACCAAAAGGAGTCAGTAAAAACTATCACTGAAAAAATAAAGATTAGAAGAAATAAAGATGTAATTTGTACTTAATTGGTGTTCCGCCGTTGCAGGTTTTCCAAAAAGTTTGATCTGCAAAACTTAAATTTATCAGCCCGGCTCAGGCAATCTTTTTGTCCACCAACAACTCTGCCGGCGAAGTCTGCTGTCATAATGGTTTTTAACCGAATTTAAATTAATTCCGCAGATCTTAGTTTACAAGGGATTTTATAAATCGATAATGCGAAGTGGATTTTATTACTGCTAACGACTTACAGCTGCATGATACAGGTTTCCGTTTGCTGCCGGTCACGCTCACTCACTAAGACCGGCAGCGGCGGAAATGAAATGAATTTTATCTTTTTCATTTAAATAAAATTTCGATAAATGTATATGTGATTAAATTTGAAAGCTAATTTAGTATAATCAATCAACTATGACAATAATGAATTTCATCTAAAGTTGTAAATGTTTCTAATGGAGATCATACTGCGCGGAGTATGAGCAGAGGCTGCCGCTGTATAATATGCAGCTTCAGTAAATTGTTATCATAGCCTATTTGAAATCAAACAGCAACGGAAAGACGAAGACAACTATTAAAGCCCAGATCAAATACAGAGGCAGGAATTTTGAAATTCTCATTTCAACTTCTTCAGGCTCTCTCTTTTTAAATATTGTCATAAATAATTTAAAGGTTACAAGCAGCAGATTCGAAAGAATAAGAACATTCCCGCCGAGAACAGCAAGACGGTTTGGTGTGATTCCCCATTCAGAGATCCTGAATATGATCGCCGACAGGGCTATGCAGTTTACGATCACTGTAACGAGCGAAAGAATGAGAAGTATCAGCATTTGCCTGCTGTTTCTTTCTGAACGTGAAGTCCCGGCAACTGAGAACACGATCAGTGACATCACTGCTATTAACAGAATATTGAAAGTAAGAAGAAATTCTCTGTCACCGTAAGGATCTTTGCCTGTAACGACTATGGCAATCAGGTAAGCGATGAGAGTAATCAATACCATCGGACTGAATATTTTTGCGATCAAAGGCGAGACCTTACTCACCAGTTGCGGATTTCTTCTGATGACGTAAGTTCCGACCACCGGTACTGCAGCAAGACATGGCACGATTATAAATTGTCCGTAAAACTCAGAGATCTCCATGCCGATAAGGGAAAAAAGAAGTTGAGTGATAGCTGTAAGTATGCCGCCGGAAATCAATATGATTGTTGTAATGACAATAAAGTCGCCATTGAATCTCAGGAAACCAAGTCTCTTCTTATAATCATTAAGCTCATCTCCGGCAAATGCAAATCCGAGTAATGTCCATAAGAATAAAGGAAGATGGATACAGGCTAATTTAAGAGTATCACTCGAGTCGTTTACCGGAAGCAGGTTTATGAACACAGCTGAGATTAAAATTGCTGTGGCGGCAAAGAAAATTTTAGTTTTGGAAAGATTGTTTTTCCATGCAAAGTAAGTTATTAGGACAGGGAATACAATAAAGCCTGTGTTTCGGGGATAATAAAAATTTTCGTCTGTCTGAAAGATGTACGGGATCTTTGCGAGGAAGGCGGCGAGCAGGGAAGCAAAGATCACAAACACAAGTTCACTTTTCATGATTGAGGGAATCTCAGTTGAAGTTACGCTGCTTCTGAAATTAAGGCGTTCATGCCAGAAGACGGCAAGCTGATTATTTATCAGTCCGGGATAAATAGAATTGAATTCTCTTGTGAATTCAGATGGATTTAATCTGTATAAGCTCTCAAGCTCTGCCGGATCGTTGATGTTTGATGCTATGTTCTCTTTCATTTCTTCTGATTTTAAATTGAAGGATTAATGTTATATTAAAAATACTGATCGGGGATGCTTCAAATCATTTATTGTTGATCAGTTGTTCGAGCGCATTTAGATGATTTGTAAAAGCTCTTCTTCCCGGTTCCGAAATCTTATATGTCGTATTAGTTTTCTTTCCGATGATCTTCTTTGTAATTTTTATATATTTGTTTTTTTCAAGAGCGCTTGTGTGGCTGGCAAGATTTCCGTCAGTTACATTCAGCAGTTCTTTTAAGGAATTGAAATCAACAGAATCATTTACAATAAGGATGGACATGACCCCGAGCCTGATCCTGCTCTCAAAGACCTTATCAAGATTTTCAATAATGTCTTTCACGTTCCCGCACTTTCATATTTGAGATATACGTATATACCGAAAACTATGTGTAGTAAACCAAATCCCGTCACCCAAATCAACAGAGGATACTCCGGAGCAAGGGCGGCTAAAATCCCGAGACATATTTCCAATACGCCAAGCCGGGCATTTTCATTGAAGGTGAACTTGCTTACGTTTATTAAAGCAAGTCCGTAAAAGATGAGCATTGAAGACACGATCAGGAAATAAATTCCGTAATAAAAAAGTATCATACAGAATATTCCTCCTGTCAGGAGGAATACTGCAAAATTCATAATAACCCTTTTCGCCATTGCGTCCCGGAAAATAATATTCCTGCTTTTTGCATTACGCGATGAAAAGTAAACAGCAAGTATCGCAGCAAGTATGAAGACTGTACATAATAATATGAAGACGAATGTAACGCTGACGACAGGGTGATCTTTTGAATGAAGCGTGATACCGGGTACCTGCTCAAAAAATCCTAAATGAAAGTACAGGCTGAAAATTACAGAACCTGCTGTTGCAACTATCCCGGCAGCTATTCCCGAAAGACCGCTTAAGGCTGTAAACTTTGATGACCGGTGCATCAGGGATTTTATTTCGTTGAGAGTCTCGAGATGATTATTGTTCATTTGATTGATTTTATATAAAGTAGAAAGTACTTTGTAGTACAAAGTTAATATAAACAAATTATTCTGTCAAGAGAGAAATGATGCTGCGTTGTTATTCCAACCCGGCTTTATACTCTCCTGCGATTACTGGATTAACTGATCGTTCTTCAAAGTATGTATCTTACTCCATTCCTTAATCAGGAATATCTCGCTTTGGTTTGTTTTCGGATTCCCGCTCTTGCTGGATTTCCTGAGCGAAGCGAAGGTCACCAACAACAGACTCTCTCGGATGAAGCGTAATCACGAATTAAATTAATTTCGCATTTGAAAATTATCAAGATCAAATTCATTTGCAGGATTTGTAGACTTGCTTTGAGGCTTTGCTGCCGCCTGCCCGGGATAAATGTTGTTTTATAGTTTAAATCATCAGGAGGGTGACAAAAAAATATGCTTTTAATTTTAACAGCTGTTTGAAGATTTTCTGCAAATTTTTTGGAACCCA
>Ga0073905_10001857_pt1 | contig 10839 bp, 11 predicted proteins | sample KloWWTupernatant_FD_65482 | JGI IMG/M metagenome (GOLD analysis project Ga0073905, IMG submission 65482) | Active sludge microbial communities from Klosterneuburg, Austria, studying microevolution and ecology of nitrifiers - Klosterneuburg... | ecosystem: Engineered > WWTP > Aerobic digester >... | reverse complement strand
CCTCGACCGCTCGATCACATCGTTGCTCGAGAAGATTCGGCGCCAGCAGACATCCCCATGATGACCTGGACGCAGCGTCGGGCACTCTCCTGGATCGAGGCGTACCAGCGTGCGTTTGCCGGACGGCCATCTCCGTGCCGCTTCTATCCCACCTGTTCCCACTATGCCCACGACGCCTTCGAGCAGCACGGTACGAGGCGAGGAGGCTGGCTGACACTCACTCGCCTGCTGCGGTGTCGTCCGTTCGGACCCAGTGGGTTCGATCCGGTTCCCGATTCCACGTCGAGCGTTCGCGCCGGCACCGCTGGCACCATCGTGCCGGCGCCCATCGAAGTCCGAGAGGTCGACTGAGTCGATGTTCGAGATTCCCGCCGCCCTGTTGTCATGGTTCTACGGCCTGACCCACAACTACACCATCGCCATCGCCATGATCGCTGCGGTGGTGATGGCGATCACGACACCCCTCACGCTCAAGAGCACCAAGGGCATGCTCGAGATGCAGAAACTGGCGCCCGAGATGCGCAAGTTGCAGAACGAGTATCGCAACGACCGCACCAAGCTCAACGAAGAGATGATGAAGCTCTATCAAGAGCACAAAGTGAACCCCATGGCGTCGTGTCTGCCGCTGCTCGCGCAGGCACCTGTGTTCTTCATCATGTTCCGGGTCTTGCGTGGTATGGCGTATGCACCACGTGGGGCTGCTGCTCCGGTTGCCGATGCCGTGTGGGGAGCGTTCAATCGCCCGGACGAAATCCTCGACCCGGGCTTCATTCCCAGGTACCTGGCGATCGATTCGGCGTTGTACAAGTCGCTGTTCGGCGAGCAGTCGATCATGTCCTTCGGTCTCGACCTGTCGAAGTCCGCTGCCCAGGCGGTTGCCGATGGATTCGGTACGGGCATCTGGTACGTGTTGCTCGTGGTGCTGCTGGGCGCGCTCTACTTCGTACAGCAGCGCATGGTTGCCGCTCGGGCCTCGATCAGCCCCACGATGTCGGCCAGTCAGCAGAAGCTGATGCAGTACCTACCGGTGTTCTTCGCCGTCTTCCAGATCTTCTTCCTGTCGGCACTCGTCGTCTACTACCTCTTCCAGACCGTGTTCCGGATCGCCCAGCAGGCCTACATCACCAGGGCGTTCTACGGCCATGACGAATCACTCGGCCGCCAAGCACAGCGTGCTGGTGAAGCGGCTCGCGAAGAAGCCAAGAAGAATCCGGATACCGCCGGTGGCGGTTTCTTCGCCCAGGCCAAGCGTGATCTCGGAGGGCCGACACCTGAGGGAAAAGGTGGGGGCGGCAAGAAGCCCGCAGCCCCCAACAAAGACTCCAAGGGTCCCAAGCCCGGCAAGGACCCCAAGAACGACAAGGGTGCGCCGTCAGGCGCATCGTCGACGAACAAGCGGGTCACCGCGCCGAAGAACCGCCCGACTCCCTCGTCGGGAGCGAAGGGCCGGCCGACACCGTCGCGCCAGCAGGCTCAGGCCGACAAGGCCAAGGTCACCAAGGACTCGAAGTCGTCGCGTCCCAAGTCGCCGAAGAATTCGTCGTGACGCGCACTCGCGCCGGTCACACTGCAGCAGAAAGTGGAGTATGAACATGGAGTGGGTCGAAACCACCGGAAAGACAATCGAGGCAGCACGAGAGGCCGCGCTCGACCAGCTCGGCGTCGGAGCCGACGAAGCCGAGTTCGATGTCATCGAGGAGCCGCGACCAGGGCTGTTCGGACGAGTTCGCGGCGAAGCACGCTTGCGTGCCCGTGTTCGCCCGACCGCGGTGCGGCCGAAACAGGAGCGGCGTCGTAAGGGCCGTTCGGACAAGTCGACGGAGTCGTCAGCGGTCGTGGCGAGCGACAGTATCGAGCCCAACGAGTCGTCGAACGACACGCCCAGTACATCGAAGCCGCCGCGCCGAGTTTCCAACACCCGCAAACAGCCGAACCAGGAGAAGACGAAGATGAGCACCGAGGATCGTCCCGAATCGACCGTTTCCCCCGATGAGGTGGGTGATGCTGCTGTTGCGTTCATGGAGGGCCTGACCGAGGCGTTCGGCGTGGAGAGTTCGTCAGCGCTGAGCGTCGATGGCCTCGAGCTCGAGGTCAACGTCGAGGGGTCCGAACTGGGTCTGCTCGTCGGGCCGAGCGGTCGCACGCTGAACGCCATCCAGGATCTTGCCCGGGTGTCCGCTCAGCGTCGGTTGGGTGACCACGAGACCCGTTTGCGTATCGATGTGGCCGGCTACCGTCACCGTCGCGAGGCTGCGCTGGCATCCTTCGCACGCGACGTCGCCGAGCAGGTCCGCTCCACCGGTACAGCGCGTTCACTCGAGCCGATGAGCTCATCGGACCGCAAGGTTGTTCACGACGTGCTGAACGACGAAGATGGTGTGGCGAGCCGATCGGTTGGCGAGGATCCGGACCGTCGGATCATCGTCGATCCGACCTGAGCGACTCGCATCCGAACGGGCCGTTGTGGACACGACGGTCGATCCCGAACTCGTTGCTGTCCTCCGGGAGTCACAACGACTCGGCTTCCTCGGATCCCGCCCGATTCCGGCGGTGATCGCTCATGCCCGCGGCTTCGTCCGGGCACTCGACGAGTTCGAGTCCGTCGCAACGATCCTCGACCTGGGTTCGGGTGGTGGCGTGCCAGGCCTGGTCATCGCTCATGATCGACCGAGCGTGCATCTCACTCTGTTGGATCGCCGAGCCAAGCGAACGGACTTCCTCGAACGAGTGGTTCGACGCCTCAGGTGGCAGGACCGAGTCGACGTGGTGTGTCAGGACGCGACCACGTTCGGACCCGATCATTCCTTCGATGCCGTGGTAGCCCGCGGATTCGGACCACCGGCATTCACGCTCACCACCGCCGACCGGCTGGTGCGCCCCGGATCGCCCATGATGATCAGTGAGCCGCCGGACGAGGATCGGTGGGACGAGCAACTCCTCGATCGCTTGCACGTCGAACGGGTCCAACTCCCACGCCATGACCAGGGCGCTGCTCGATCACCGCTCGATGGTCTGGTCGCCGTCTTCACCAGTCGGTGACCGAAACCGGGCCCGCCGCCACAAGGTTTCACGTGAAACATCGTGGAGCTCGAACGGACGAGACGAGGTGATTCGGATTGTTTCACGTGAAACACTCCGAAATGCTTGTCTCTGGGTGCGGAATCCGGCAGAGTGTGCGGGTCCTCCGCGCGTGTGGCGCGTTCCACACAGCCGGCCCTTGGAGAACGGAGTACCCGTTGTCGGAATCCGACATCCCAGCGGACACGCTGGATCAACCTGATGCGACCGCAGTGAGCAGTGCGATCCCGGCGCCGACTGAGCGACATCCACTGCCACGGGTGATTGCTCTCGCCAACCAGAAGGGTGGGGTCGGCAAGACCACAACCACCGTCAATCTCGGTGCTGCATTGGCGGAAATGGGGTTGCGCACGCTGATCATCGACCTCGATCCGCAAGGTAATGCATCGACAGGCCTCGGCATCGAGAACCGAGGACTCGAGCATTCGATGTACCACGTGTTGTTGCAGGACGAGCCACTCGAGAACGTTGTCGAGCCCACGGACATTCGCAATCTCTTCGTCGCACCTGCGTCGCTCGACCTCGCCGGCGCTGAGATCGAACTGGTACCGGCTTTCAGTCGAGAGCAGCGCTTGAAGCGAGCGATCGAGGCCGTTCTCGACGATTACGACTACGTGCTCATCGACTGTCCCCCATCATTGGGACTCTTGACCGTCAATGGCCTCGCTGCTGCCACCGAGGTGATGGTGCCGATCCAGTGCGAGTACTATGCCCTCGAAGGGCTTGGCCAACTACTGCGCAACGTCGACCTCGTGAAGCGTAACCTCAACCCAACATTGGAGATGAGCACGATTCTCTGCGTGATGTTCGATGCACGGACGAAGCTCTCGGGTCAGGTGGTCAGTGAAGTGCGTGAGCATTTCGGAGAAAAAGTTCTGCGATCTGTGATCCCGCGATCCGTCCGACTGTCCGAGGCACCATCGTTCGGTCAACCCATCACCACGTTCGATCCGACATCTCGGGGTGCCATTGCCTACCGGGACGCCGCACGGGAGGTTCACCATGGCGCGATCTAGCGGACTGGGCAAGGGGCTGAGTTCAATCATTCCGGGAGCAGAACTCACCGACGCCGACGGAACCCGTGGCGCGGTGCTCTCCGACGTCCCGGTGGCCTCGGTATCGCCCAACCCGAATCAGCCACGACGGCACTTCGATGAGGAGAGTCTCACGGAGCTCTCGGCGTCGATCAGCGAGATGGGCGTGTTGCAGCCGATCCTGGTACGGCCGGCCGATGGTGGCACGTTTGAGTTGATTGCCGGAGAGCGACGGTGGCGAGCGGCACAACGTGCGGGTCTGGCAACAATCCCGGCGATCGTTCGTCTGACCGACGACGCGAGCTCAGTCGAACAAGCGCTCGTCGAGAACCTTCATCGCGAGGACTTGACCGCACTGGAAGAAGCGGCGGCATATCAGCAGCTGCTCGATGAGTTCGGTCTCACCCACGATCAGGTGGCGACCCGGGTGGGCAAGAGTCGGTCGGCGATCACCAACAGCCTCCGGTTGTTGGGACTCCCGCCAGCAGTCCAACATCTCCTCGCCGATGGCCAGCTCTCGGCGGGTCATGCACGCGCGCTCCTCGGAACTCCGGACCGGGCGCGCCAAGAGCAGCTCGCTCGAGAGGCCGCTGTTGGCGGATGGTCCGTTCGGATGGTCGAAGATGCTGTTCGCTCCGAGAGTGCTCCGGAAATTGATCCGGTGCCGAACACGCCCGAGCCCACCACCGTCGACGGCGCAGGGTTGACACCGTCGACCCGGTTGCGACCTCCCGGTCTGCTCGAACTCGAGCACTTGTTGGCCGAGCACCTCGACACGCGCGTGAGCGTACAGATGACCGCCAAGCGGGGTCGAGTGACGATCGAGTTCGCTGATCTCGAGGACCTCGAGCGGATCTATCGGGTCATGACCAACTGATTCGGGTGCGGATGACCCACGCGACTCTCACCTCGCGCGTGAACGTGAGAGTCGACGCTGCGTCGCTCGAATCACGAACAGTCACCGAAAGCGAGTGCCTACGCACAGTACGCCTACGCTGCGTGATGGTCGGCTCGATCTCATGTCGAGGCAAACCCACAGGCTGTGTGCAAGACTGTGGACAACTCAGTGTCCGGTCGGGGAAACGCCTGATGTCCACGTGCTGACCGCTTCCACCACGGCGTCCGTGACGGCGTCGGCAGCATCGACCGCCGCACGCACGGGCCCGAGCGAACAGAGCACCGCCGGCATCCTCGTCTCGCGCAGTACCGGTAGTCGCATCCCACGCACCTCAGGAGCGCGCAGGGTGGCGCCCCAGTGCTTCGCAATCCCGGTGGCAAGAACCCGACCTCCGATCGACTCGAACGTGGGTACCGCAAAGTACGCGCACAACGAACGCTCGTCCGATCTCGCCTCGAAACCAATGTAGACGTGGGCACCGAAGCGGTTCGCGGCGGCCGCTTGTGCGCCAGATTCGTACTCGTCGGTGGACATGACGGTGGCGCCACTGGTGCGAAGCGTTCGGGTGACCGAGCGGGTGATGGTGCTCAGCCCACCGAATTGTCCGATGACGATGCGCAGTGTTCGCAGTGTTGCGTGTGTCGTCAAGGCTTCACGCACCGAGGCGACCCCTGGTCCTGAACCGGTCTGGCGTCTGAGCAACTCGAGCATGCGAACCGTACGTGACCCGCAGATGCCGTCAGCGGTCAGGCCACCATTGCGTTGGAAATCCTCGAGCGCTCGTGCGGTCGCGGGGCCGAAGATGCCGTCGGGGCGTCCGCAGTCGAAGCCGAGTCGGTTGAGAGCATCCTGCAGCTCAGCGATGTCATCGCCACGGAGTTGTGGAGCAGCGAGCACCAGCGCTCGGTCGCCGAGGCGCCACCCAGCTTCGACGAGCGCCATCCAGGTGTGCTCGTCACAGGCACCACTCGTGTGGAGCCCTCGAATCCGCTGGAACGAGATCACCGCCTCACGTGTCGACGCACCGAATTCGCCCGGTAGATCGCCGTGCTGAGCCAGTCCGGCAGCACCGAGACGTCGCTGAAGATCGCGGATGGCGTCGCCGTGCTGCCCCTGCGTCAGCGGGAAGCGTGCGATCAGGGTGTGGTCGCGAGGAATTCGTCGAGCTCCTGCAGCAGGGTGCCCTTGCTCTTGGCACCGACGAGACGCTTGGAGACCTCTCCGCCGGAGAAGACCAGCAGTGTGGGAATGCTCATCACGTTGTAGCGCATCGCCAGATCCGGGTGGTCGTCGACGTTGAGCTTGGCGACCGTGAGGTCGGTGGCGTGCTCGTCGGCGATTTCGGCCAGGATCGGGGCGATCTGCTTACACGGACCACACCATTCAGCCCAGAAGTCGACGATGACGGGCTTGTCGGAGCCGATCACGGTCTCGTCGAAGGTGTTGGAGGACAAGTGGACGATGCCGTCTGCCATAACGCATTCCTTTCGAGGTTCACGAGCAGCGTAGGCCGATCGTGACGGGTTCGGTGCAACCACCGATCCACGCCAGAACATTCCCGGACTTTCCTGGCGCGCAGGCGCGGTTCAGTGGTGGACGTTCGCTTCGAGCCAACGTTCGGCATCGATGGCCGCCATGCACCCGGAGCCAGCAGCGGTGATCGCCTGGCGGTACACGTCGTCCTGGACGTCGCCGCAAGCGAAGACTCCGTCGACATCAGTGTAGGACGAGTCCGGCTGGGTGATGAGGTACCCGGTATCGGGGTTCATGGCGAGTTTGTCGACGAAGAGATCGGTGTTCGGGCGGTGCCCGATGGCGATGAAGAGACCGGTCACCGCCAAGGTCGACACCGAACCGTCCTGCGTGTCGGTGAGCTCGACACCGCTGACCGAATTCTCGCCGAGGATGTCGGTGACGTGTGCATTCCAACGGAACTCGATCTTGGGGTTGGCGAATGCACGGTCCTGCATGATCTTCGAGGCACGCAGCTCGTCACGGCGGTGCACGATGGTGACCTTGTCGGCGAACTTGGTGAGGAAGGTAGCTTCCTCGATCGCGGAGTCTCCTCCCCCCACCACGGCGATCTCATGGCCCCTGAAGAAGAAACCATCACAGGTGGCGCAGGTCGACAGTCCGTGTCCGATCAAGCGGCGCTCAGGTTCCAGCCCCAGCATCAACGACTGGGCGCCGGTACTGACGATCACGGCATGTGCCAGGTGGTCGATGTCTCGGACCGAGATTCGGAACGGTCGCTCGGAGAAGTCGACCGCAGTGACCTTCTCGGTGATGATCTCCGTGCCGAAGCGCTGCGCCTGTTGGCGCATGTTGGCCATCAGATCCGGACCCATGATGCCGTCGGGGAACCCGGGGAAGTTCTCGACTTCGGTGGTCAGCATCAACTGACCACCAGGCTGATCGCTGGTGCTCGATGGCTCACCTTCGATCAACAACGGGGCCAGATTCGCACGTGCGGCGTAGATGGCGGCTGTGAGCCCGGCCGGGCCGGATCCGATGATGATGACGTCGCGAACGTCTGACATGTCACTCCCTCGTGGGTCGATTCGAAACGCTTCGTGTGGTGCGTTCAGCCGGTGGCAGCGTTGCGCTTGCGGAACAACACCAGTCCGATGATGCTGAGCAGCCCACCGACGATCAGATAGCTGAGATACACCGCTCGGTCCCAGTCGACGGCGAGTTCGAGCAGTGCTTGCAGCCCACGCATCAGCCCGACGACGGCGATGATCGAGATGAACGTCCCGAGCATCAACGCGATGACGCCGAATACCGCGCCTCGCGCGGCGTAGACCACCTTCTGGGTCGTCTGGGCCCGAACCTTGTCGATCAGTGTGACCAGTTTGTCGGTGGTCTCGGTTGCCCAGTTCGGATCGGTGAGCGGGTTGGCCGGCATGGCGGCGAGGTTAGCTGCCCGCTCAGGGCAGTCGCACCCGAGCCACCTCGGCGCACGTGGCCGCCCGATAGGCAATGGCCACGTTCAGGCCGTCGTCGATGCCGACCACGACCGGCACATCGCCGTACAGGGCGGGACCGACGACCATGTCGACGCCGAGACACAGCGGGAACTCGACATCAGCGAGGAAGGTCTCGGCCTGGGACACATCGTCGTCGCTTGCCGCGCTCGTCGCTGCCGGCACATCGGGTGACACCGGAGCATCGATCGCCGCACCGGCGAAGTCGGCCAGGTCGCCAGGTGTCTGCAACTGGTCGAGGCCGCCGCTTTCGCCAGGTGGCGCAGCATTGTCGATGCCGGTGTCGAGCTTGCTCGTAGCTTCGTCGGTTGCTGCTGCGCCTCCGGGAGCGAGCGCCGCATCTGCTCGATCGTCGATGACCAGGGGACCAGCCGATTCGACCGCAACATCGTCAGCGGCATCTGCCGGCACCACGTCCGCGGATGACGACGAGTCGTCGCTACCACCGGTTCGCAGTTGGAGGGCCACCCCGCCGACGAGGACGAGCAGCAACGCTGCTGCTGCACCGGTGAGCCAGCGGGTCGAGGTCGGGCGTCGACGATCGCTGCGCAGCGGCGTCGGGGCGGTGACGGATGCGGCACCCGCCACCGCAGCAGCGTCGATGCCCACCGGTGTCCGGTCTCGCCGAGCGCCGCTGCGTTCAGCTTCCGGGAGTCGGTCCCAGACGTCGAGTGCCGACGCAAGCTGCGCCTCGCGTGTCGAGATCGACGACGGCTCGACATCGCCGAGCAGGATCCGAACCGTGCGGAGGCGCTCGACCTCGTCCAACGCCTCTGGGTCGGCATCGACCAGGGCGCGCTCGTCGTCGGTCACGTCACCGTCGAGGTACGCGCTCGCGAGGAGGGTGAGATCGTCGTTCATGTCGGATCCATTGGACGTTCGACGGGGGCCGCGCGGTTCCCTCGATCTTCACTGAGGTTCAGTTGTGAGGCGAGGGCAGCGCGTCCGCGCGAGATGCGCGACTTCACGGTGCCGATCGGGATGTCGAGCGCGTCGGCGATTTCGGCGTAGTCGAAGTCGGCAACGTCACGGAGAACCACGGCGACGCGCAGTTCCTCTGGAAGGCGATCGAGCGCAGCATCGAGCAGCAGGCGGTCGGCAAACGACTCGGTGTACCGGTCGGCGCGCGGGTCGACGGCTTCGGGTCGGTCATCCTCGCCGACCGAGTGGAGTTCCGGACGGCGTTGTCGTTTGCGCAATTCGTCGAGCGACGCGTTGGTGGCGATTCGATAGGCCCAGGTGCCGAACGATGAACGCCCGTCGAAACGGGGCAGGCTGCGCACGATCTTGATCAACGCCTCCTGGCAGGCGTCGTCGGCGTCTCGTGTGCCTCCTGCCAGCCGGCGACACACGGCGTGGATCCGGTCATAGTGGCGACGCAACAACTGATCGAGCGCGAACCGATCGCCGCCTTGGGCGGCGGCAACCAAGGCAGCGTCATCGAGGTGGCGGGGAATGATCCGAGCGTAACGAACGAGCCGGGGGCCTCAGCGGATGTTCCAGGCACGAGGTGCAGTGGGCCCGAGATCCTCGATCGGGGTCAGCCGACCACAGCGATGTCGCCGAGGCGGCCCTGGTACGGGTTAGCGTCGCTGCAGCCACCGCCGCCCCGGCCGAGCTCCTTGAGCAGGATCAGGATGTGCTTGGCCGGTATCGCGGGGACCGGGGAGACCACCGTCTCAGGATCGTCAGCGAAGGCGGTGGAACCCAGCGGTGCACCCCACGCCTCGAACGAGGTCGGGATCGCATCGGCACCCGAGGCGAAGAAATCGACTTGGTAGGGCCCACTCTGCACGTCGACCGTGATCGCCTGCTGAGCCAGGGCGTCGAAGGTGACGACCAGGCCGACACCCTGCTTGCCACCCATGTACTTCGACGAATAGCAACTGGTCGTCCAGAACGTGGACGGGTTCGCGTCAGCCAACGACAGCACGGCCCCTGCCTCGTTCTCGGCACCGTCGCCGCCCGGGTCGAACGTGGTGATCGTCGCGATGGTCGTTGGACCGTCGACCACCGGTTCGTCGACTGCCGGAGAGCTCGCTTCGGTCACCGGCAACGCGGTGGTCGACGTCACCGGGTCGCCCCCACCGAATGTCGAATTGGTCCACAACAGCACACCGACGACGAGGGCGGCAACGAGGAGGAGTGCGACCATCGTGAACGCCGGACGCCACTCCTGGGTGAGTCCCTTGGCCGGCTTGCCGCGCAACGCAATGCCTGCGGGGGTGGCGTCGCGACGGGCTGCGGTGGCCACTGGTGCGTGCATCGCCGAGGGAGTCGTCGGCGCTGCGACGTGGGCGACCTCGCCGGGTATCGGACCTCGCCCCGCGGCTGGAGTGAACGCGACGGCGGCGGCAACGTCATCGTCGGCCGGCCGGACTGCCCGAGCTCGATCGACCGCTCGACCGGCGATGTCCGACGGTGCGCGCCGCAGACGTCGTCCACCGATGGGGGAGACCGGTGAGTGTTCGTACGGCGTCGGATCGATGGGGGGTGGGCCCTCCTTGGCGGCGTCGCGCAGCGTCGCCACCAGTTCGGCACCGGTGGTCGGGCGCTGGGCGGGATTACGCGACAGGAGTTGGTGGATGGCCACCACGAGCTTGGTTGGCAGGGTGGCTCGGAGCCGGGTGAGGTCGGTCGGATCGCGCTGGAGACGTGCCAGCGCCGTGTCGGCATCGGTCTCGCCGAGAAATGGCACCCGACCCGCCAGGCACTCGTACAGCACCAGACCGAGTGAGTAGAGGTCGGCGCGGCCGTCGAGCTTCTTGCCACGCACCTGTTCGGGTGACAGGTACTTGGCGGTGCCCATCATGATGTTGTCGCTCGTCAGGTCGGACTCGGC
>Ga0073905_10001849_pt1 | contig 10869 bp, 8 predicted proteins | sample KloWWTupernatant_FD_65482 | JGI IMG/M metagenome (GOLD analysis project Ga0073905, IMG submission 65482) | Active sludge microbial communities from Klosterneuburg, Austria, studying microevolution and ecology of nitrifiers - Klosterneuburg... | ecosystem: Engineered > WWTP > Aerobic digester >... | reverse complement strand
TCGCCGTCCTCAAGATCGGCTGGACCAGTTACGCGACCGCCATGAATACCAAGCGCTGGATTGGCGCTGCCCGTGCGGCCATCACCGATGACATGCCGCCGCGTCTTCGCGCCGCGATCCACCTCTTGAGCGCCGAGTGGAACACCCAGGCAACGCATGAGGACGGTTTACGCGAGTATGAGCAATCGTTGCGCTTGTATCGCGAGGCCGGCGATCCGATCGGCATTGCGGATGCCCTGTTCAACATCGGCGCGCGCCGATTGTGGCGGGATGAAAACGACGCGGAAGCCGCGCAGATGATCCTGGAGGCAATCCGACGGGCTGATGACGCCGGCGACATGATCGTCGCGCATTGCGCGCGACTCGCTCTCGGAGATGAGCGCATGTGTCGGCGGCGCCTTGATGAAGCCGAGGCGCTCTTGCGTGATGGCATACAGGCCTGTCGCAACACGAATGACCTGGCCAATCTGACCCGGTTTCTGGGCACGCTGGGCCAACTCTTGTTGCAACGCCTTCAGTTCAGGGAGGCCATGCCCTGGTTTGAAGAGTCAATACAGGTGGCGCGCCTGATTCAGAATCCCATGGATGAAATGATCCCGCGGAGTTTGATGGCCGAAGCCTTCCGATACGCGGGCGACAAACGCAGCGCGCTCGACATGAATCGCGAGGTGCTGGCATTCGCCCGCGAGCGGTTGGATGATCTCGATTGTTTGCTTCCGATGCTGCTGCTGGCAAAATCGCTGAACGATTTTGGCGAGCAGGCGCAGGCGATCAGCCTGCTGAAGGAGTTGCGGGGGATCTACGTCAAATACCACATTCACGAAGCGCGGTGGTACGACGGTATATTCGACATCCTCGCCACGATTTGTGTCGAACTGGGTGATTACGCGCGGGCGGCCCGATGCTGGGGCGTTGGCGATAGTTGTCTCGCCTCAGTCGGCGCGCGGCGCTGGCTCACCAACGAATGGGAGTACTCCCCCTACATCGCCCGAGCCCGCTCCGCCCTGGGCGACGCCGCCTACGAGGCCGCCCTGGCCGAAGGCCGGGCCATGACCGTCGAGCAAGCGGTGGCGTATGCGTTTGGGGAGAGCTAGCGCAAAACCTCGCGGGTCTTCAAGACCCGCGAGGTTTGGAGGGCACGTCCTACGGCGCGAATCGACCCGCATCGGCGCGCTTCTTCACCGCGCGGGCATAGATGCCCTTCGACGATTCGCCCGAGCGGCCGCGCGACGCCAGCAGCATCTCGGCCGTGGTCTCTTCGATGCTGGGCAGGAACTTTGGCGGCCGGCGCGCCCCGATCACGGCTTCGAAGCCCGAGGCAACCCGGATCAGGGTTGGCTCGCTGAACGCCCGCCCGACAAAGACCATCCCAATCGGCAAGCCCAAGACATCCCCGAGTGGCACGCTCATGACCGGATATCCCGCCTGCGCTGGGGGTGTGACTGGCGCAGCCGGATTTCGCGCGAAGTTGTCGCCGTAGATCCAGTCCGATTTGTAGGCCGGCCCAAAGGCCGGGGCCATCAACGCGTCGAGATTGTGCTGATCCATGATGGCATCGATGCCCAGTTGGCGCGAGCGCGAGCGAGTCAGGGCGAGCGCAGTTTGATAGTCGGGTTCGCTCACCACCTCGTCCTGTGACATCTGCAGGACCTGTTGATCCATGATGTTCAGACGCTCTTCCGGGTGAGTTTCGTTGAAGGCGATGACCTCGGCCAGCGTGCGCGACGGGATGCCGGTCCGGGTCGCCAGATACGCGTGCAGGTCGCGCTTGAACTCATACAGCATCACGTTGAATTCGTCCCATTCAAAGGTGATTTGTTCGATGGTCGGGATGTCAGCCGGGTCCACGATCACCGCGCCGGCGGCCTGCATCGCCAGGATGGCCGCCTCGGCCTGCGCATCCACCGCCGCCCAATTGCCAAAGTAGAGGTGGCGCATCACCCCGATCCGCGCGCCGCGCAACCCGTCGGGGTTCAGGAATTGGGCGTAATTGGTGTGGAACCGGCCGGCGCTGGCCTGGGTGGCTGGGTCCCTCGGATCAACCCCCACCAGCGCGCCAAGCACGATGGCCGCATCCGCCACGGTTCGCCCGAACGGGCCGATCGAGTCCTGGCTGTGGGAGATGGGCACCACCCCGGCCCGGCTGGTCAGCCCCACCGTCGGCTTGATGCCGACCACGCCGTTTACGGCGGCGGGCAGCACGATGGATCCATCCGTCTCGGTTCCGATGGAGACCGTCACAAGATTAGCCGCAACGCTGACCGCCGACCCCGAGCTGGAGCCAAGCGGGTTTCGGTCGAGCACATTCGGGTTGCGGGTTTGCCCGCCGCGCCCGCTCCACCCGCTTGTGAAGATCCAGGCCCGGAAGTTGGCGAACTCGCTCAGATTGGTCTTGCCGAGGATGACCGCGCCGGCCGCGCGCAGCCGGGCAGCCGTCGTCGAGTCGCTCAAGGCTGGCCGGCCGTAGAGCGCCCAGGACCCGGCGGTGGTCTGCATCCGGTCCCCGGTGTCGATGTTGTCCTTTAGCAGAATGGGGATGCCGTGCAGCGGCCCGCGCGGGCCGCTGCGCTTGCGCTCGGCGTCCAACGCTTTGGCAATGTCCAGCGCGTCGGGGTTCAGCTCGATCACCGAATTGAGCTTTGGCCCGCTCTTGTCCAGGTCGCGGATGCGGTCGAGATACTCTTTTGTCAGCTTGTGCGACGTCAGCTTGCCAGCTGCCATCTGGCTCTGCAGTTGCACGATGCTCGGATCGTCGCGCATGTCGGGCGGACGGGCCGGCCCGGACGGGCCTGCCGTTTCGGCCGCGGCCGAATGGGCCCCGCCCAACGTTCCCGCCGCAAGGCTGGTCCCCACCACGGCGCTCAGGCCAAAAAACTTGCGGCGGCTGAGTGTTCCTTCTTTCTTCTTGGTCTTCTTGTTCGTCGACATCGTAGCCTCCTGTTATGGGGATCGCGGCTTTCCCCCTTTACGCAAACACATAATCCGCAATTGCGCAGACTGTAGTAAAACTGAGCGTTGAAAAGCTGACAAATCCGTCAACTCGCCCAATATGGTTCGAGAGGAGCCATCCAAACTTGCCCACATGACGGGGGAATCACGCGTGAGCCATCCGTTCGGCGCGTTGCTGCGGGAATACCGCCGGCGCAAGCCCGGGTTGTCTCAGGAGCGCCTGGCCCATCGCATCGGCTATGACGAGGCCGTCCTCGTCCGCATGTCGCAGGGCAAGAAAGACCTGACCGGCCCGTCGGGGCGGGAGCGGGTGCTGCGCCTGATCGAAGCCCTGCATGCCGATGGCGCGTTGCTCGCGCTCGAGGAAGCCAATGGCCTGCTTGCCGCAGCCAGCCAGCCCCCGCTCTACGACGGCATTCCGCTCGAACGCGCGTTGATCCAGGCGCTGCGCCCAACGGTTACGGCGCGCCCGGCCGAGCTTCACTTCACCTTGCCGGCGCCGGTCTCGTCTTTTGTCGGGCGCGAGGCCGATGTCGCGCGCCTTACGCAGATGCTCCATGACGCCCGGCTGGTCACCCTGACCGGGGCGGGCGGGAGCGGCAAGACCCGCCTGGCCCTGGAGCTGGGCCGGGCCCAGGCCGGCCGCTTCGCCCACGGCGCGCTGTTCGTCGGGCTGGCGTCCGCCCGCCACGCCGACGAGGTTGTGCCCGCCATCGCCCAGGCATTGGGCGTGCGCGAGACGGCCGGCGTAACCCTGCTCGATGCGATCAAACGCTTTCTGGCCGCCAAGACAGTCCTGCTCGTGCTCGACAACTTCGAGCATGTCCTCGACAGCGCAACGGTGGTCGCCGAGCTGTTGATGGCGGCCCCGTGGGTGAAAGTCATCGCCACCAGCCGCGAGCCGCTCCGCCTGAACGGCGAGCATGTGTATGCCGTTGAGCCGCTGGCCCTGGAGAGCGCGGTGGCCTTGTTTGCCCAGCGCGCCCAGGCGGTGAGGACCGCCTTCGAATTGACCCCTGACACTGCGCCCGTCGTCGCCGACATCAGCCGGCGCCTGGATCGCCTGCCGCTGGCGATCGAGCTGGCGGCGGCCCGGATGCGCGAGTTCTCGCCCCAGCAGCTTCTGGCCAGCCTGGCTGGCCTGCGCGCGCCGAGCGGGCTGGATGCGCTCGACGACGGGCCGCGCGACGCGCCGGCCCGCCATCGCACCCTGCGGGCGATGATCGGGTGGAGTTACGCCCTGCTGAGCCCCGCCGAGCAGCGCGTGCTGCGCGCGCTGGGGGTCTTTGTCGGCGGCGCGGAGCTTGAGCATGTTGAGCGCATCGCTGCGTTGGGCGGCGCTCTCTCGCCGCGGGCCAATCTGCAGGCGCTGGTCACCAAGAATCTGGCCCGCGCGATTGAACAGGCCGATGGAACGACCCGCTACGTTTTGCTCGAGCTCATCCGCGAATTTGCCTTGGGACTGCCCGAGGCCGTTGAGCAGCACGCCCTGCGCCGGGCGCATGCCGAGGCCTTTGCCGCGCTTGTCGCGCGCCTCGGTCCGCTGCTGCATGGCCGTCAGCAACGGGAAGCAGTCATGCGACTGCGCCTGGAGAAGGGCAACTTTCGGGCCGCGTTGGAGTGGAGCTTTGCCCAGGGCGGCGATCGGCTGCTGGGCTGCCTCCTGGTTGGGTATCTGCGCGATTTCTGGAATGTCGAGAAGATGATCGGAGACGCGCAGGTGCGGCATTGGGCGACCCTTGCCATGCAGGCCGTTACCGATGACATGCCGTTTGATGCGCAGGGCCGGGTGTGGCTGGCGGCCGACAACTTTGTCAGCTACGTCAGCGGCCATAGCCGGCGCGCCCTGGCCCTGTTCGAGGCGTCCGGAGACCGGGCCGCCGCGCTGATCGCGAAGGGCTATGTCGCGCGCACGCTGTTTTATGAGCATGACTATCCGGCCGCGATTCACCTGCATGAGGAGGCGGTGGCGCAGTCGCGAGCGTTGGGCGATCACGGGGCCCTGCGCTTCAACCTGAGCATGCTGGCCGATGGGGTGCACTATGGCCGGCAGGCCGAGCGGGCCGGCGCCCTGTATCGCGAACTTCTGGCGCTCGATCTGGCTGACGGCGATCTCTCCGATGCGGCGGAGACCCTGCTCTATTGCATCAGCGGGGCAGCCAAGGAGCGCCTGCAGTTCGCCGAAGCGCTCCGTTGCGACGAAGAGGGGTTGGAACTCGCCCGCCAGCTCGAATCGCCGAACCTGGAAGCAAAGGCCCGCCTGCAAATTGCGGAGGACCATCTCTATCTTGGGGATGTCTCGCGGGCGGTGGCCATGCTGGAGGACTGCCTGGCCTTCGCGCGCGACAACGCATCTGGGTACGAACGGGTGACCACCCCGACCTATCTGGCCCGGGCCCTGCTGGCCGCGGGCAATCTTGAGCGGGCCCGGGCGCTGCTTTGTGACGCTTTGCGGTTAGCGGTAGGGATGGGCTACTACAACACCTACGAGATGTTCGATGTCCTGGCGGCGGTCGCGTCAGCGCGGGGAGATGCATTGCGCTGCGCGAAGCTGAACGGCGCGGCTGAGCGGGTTCTGGCCGCGCGCAATCACTATCGCCGCGAGAACCTGACTTGGGAGTTCGCGCCTTATCTCGCCAAGGCCCGGGCCGTCCTCGGCGACGCCACCTACGCCGCTGCCCAGGCCGAAGGCCGGGCCATGTCGGTCGAGCAGGCGGTGGCGTATGCCCTGGGGGAGGGTGGCCGCTGACGCAAAACCTCGCGGGTCTCGAAGACCCGCGAGGTTTTGTTGGCGCCGCCTCACCCCGTCGCCGCGATCGCCCGCGCAAACCCCGGCAGGGCCCGCTCGATCATGCCCTCGTTGGCGGTCAGCGAAATGCGGAAATGGCCCGGAATCTCGCACACGCTGCCGGGCAGGCAGAAGATGTTCTCCCCGATCAAGCGTTGGACAAACGCCGCGTCATCGGCTTGCGGCGAGCGGACCAGCAGATAGAACGTGCCTTCAGGCACACGCATCTCATATCCGAAGCGGCGCAGCGCGCCGACCATCCGGTCGCGCTTCTCCTGCAGCAGCTCCAGATCGATGATCTGGTTCTCCAAATCGGGCATGGCGTATTGCATGAGCGCGCTGGGAAACCCAAAGCCGTTGACAAACTGGGCCAATTCGATGGCGCGATGCAGTTCGGCCCGCTCGGGCATGGTCGGCGGCAAGGCGATATACCCGAGCCGCTGGCCCGGCGTGAGCAGGGTCTTGCCATAGGTATAGATCAGAAGCGAGTGCGGATAGAAAAGCGTTGGGCTGATGAACGGGCGTCCGTCAAACAGGATCCGGTTGTAGGCCTCGTCCGAGATCAGGTAGATCGGGCGGCCATGCCGGGCGCTGGCCTCGCTCAGCGCAGCGGCCAGCGCCCGGAGCGTGGCCGCCGAATAGATCCGCCCGGTCGGGTTGTTGGGTGAGTTCACCACCACCGCCCGGGTCCTGGGCGTGATCGCGGCCGCGATGGCGGCGACATCAAGGTCGTAGTCATCCGCCTTGACCGGCACTTTGACCGTCACCCCGCCCGCCGCGGCGATGAAGCTCTCATACAGAAACCAGGGCGGCAGGTTGATGATGACGTCATCACCCGGATCCAGGATCGTGTTGAACGCGATGTGCAGCGCGCCGGCCGCCCCGTTGGTCATGCTGATGTTTTCCGGTTCAAAGGCCACGCCCATGCGCGCTTGCAGCGTGCGGGCCACGTGCGCCTGCGAGGCCGCCTCGTTGTTCTTGTAGGCATACCAGTCCTTGTGTTCCGGCGCGGCGTGTTTTGCCAGCGTTGGCCCGAAGCCTGGCAATGGCATGTCGTGCGGGTTGCCGACGGCGAAGTCGCAGGCATCCGGGCCCGCCTGCGCGCGCGCCGCGTTGTAGCTGCCCAGCCAGCCAAACAACGGCCCAAGCATGGTTTGCAAATGGTTAATACGACGCGTCGTCATGATTCATCCTCCGAATCAAGTCACGTAACCGCCACATCCGACGCCTGCCGTGTACCGCATAGCGTACGACGCCAGCAAGCAACAATGGGCCACATTGTGGGGCCTTTGCGCTGTGTGTCAAGCGGGTTTGTGATACCCTCCCCGCCCCATGAGCACACCAAAGCGCTCCGCCTGGATCGATGTCATTCCAGAGTCTGAGGCCCAGGGCCTGCTGCGCGAGCTCTACGAGAAGGAATGGGACAAGCAGCACCATCTTGTCGACAACATCCTCAAGGTCCACAGCCTGCACCCCGAGACCCTCCGCGCTCACGTCGACCTGTATCGCACGGTGATGTACGGCAAGTCCGCCATCACCCGCCCAGAGCGCGAGATGATCGGGGTCGTGGTATCGGCCATCAACCAGTGCCACTACTGAGTGGCTCACCACGCGGCCGGTCTGGTCCGCCTCACCAAAAATCCCAAGCTCGCCCGCGATCTGAAGGCAGAATACACAAGCGCCGAGCTCACCCCGCGCCAGCGCGGCATGCTCGACTACGCGGCCAAACTCACCCGCGCCCCCGGCGCGATGCGCGAGCACGACGTGATTGCCCTGCGGGCGCTGGGCTTCACCGACCGCGATATCCTCGATATCAATCAGGTCACCGCCTACTTCGCCTATGTCAACCGGGTGGCCGATGGCCTGGGCGTGCTGACCGATGACTACGCCGAGACTGAAAACCAGGCAATCGACGCGCCGCCGGCGTGACTTCCCGGCGGACCCTGCTTTGGAGACGATGATGAAGACTTTTACCCTGCCCACCGTCCCTGCCGAACTGCACTGGCATGTCCCGCCCGTGGACTGGCGCTTCGACCCCGCCACCGGCCTGGCCATCACGGCCGGTCCCAAGACGGACCTGTTCAGCGATCCCGGCGGAGCCGTCGTCATCGACAACGCGCCGTGCGCGCTGATGACGCCGCCCGATCCTAGCTTTCTGCTCAGCGCCAAAGTGTCGGTCGGGTTCGCATCGACCTATGACGCTGGCGCGCTGCAGATTCGGGTGAGCGAGGACCGTTGGGCGAAGCTGTGCTTCGAGTACTCGCCCCAGGGCCAGCCGATGGTGGTCTCGGTGGTCAACCGGGGCGTGTCGGACGACTGCAATTCGGTCGTCATCGACGGCGCCGAGGTCTATTTGCGCATGGCCCGCACCCCGCGCACGCTGGCTTTCCACTACTCGACCGACGGCCGGTTCTGGCACTTTGTCCGCTATTTCTCTCTGGGGTTGACCGACGTGCTCCGGGCCGGCTTCTCGGCCCAATCGCCGACCGGGGCGGCGTGCCGGGCGGTTTTCACAGAGATCAGCTACCGGGCGGGCACGCTGGCTGACAACCGCAGCGGGGAGTAGGACTTCACGCAGTAAATTTGGACCCATCTATTTTCGGAAGCGCTATCCCCCGGCGAAGCCGGGGGATAGCGCTTCCGAAAACCAGCCATGAAAAGAATCGGTTTTCAATTCAAAGTGCGGCAGGATCGCCTCGCCGAATACAAAGAGCAGCACACCCGGGTATGGCCCGAGATGCTCGACGCGTTGCGCGCGGCTGGCTGGCGCAACTACAGCTTGTTTGCCCGCGCTGACGGGTTGATCTTCGGATACTTTGAGACCGACGACAGCCTGCAGGCCGCCCAGGCCAAGATGGCCGCCACAGAGGTCAACGCGCGCTGGCAGGCCTTCATGGCGCCCTTTACGGATGCCAATGCCCGGCCGGATGAGAGTTTTGTTGAGCTGGAAGAGTACTTTCATCTGCCTTAGGCAGGCAAGTTCCCAGAAGCGATATCGCTTCTGGACACCCCCCGGTTGCGTCCGAGGCGGCCAGGATGCATACTCGCCCAATATGCCTCAGCTCACCCAAAGCTACACCCATGGCGCGTGCGCCACGCCCCTGCTGGGCGACACGATCGGCGTTCATTTTGACAAAGCCGCCGCGCGCTGGCCCGAGTCCGAGGCGCTGGTCGTTCGCCATCAGAACGTGCGTTGGACGTATCGCGCCCTCCAAAGCCGGGTGAATGCCTTTGCCGCCGGATTGCTCGCCCTGGGACTCGAACCCGGCGACCGGATCGGGATCTGGTCGCCCAACAATAGCGAGTGGGTGCTGGCCCAGTTCGCTACCGCCAAAGCCGGCCTCATCCTGGTCAACATTAATCCGGCCTATCGCCTGACTGAGCTGGAGTACGCCCTCAACAAGGTCGGCTGCAAGGCGCTGATCACCGCCGCGGCCTTCAAATCCAGCGACTACGTCGGCATGCTCCGCGCGCTGGCCCCCGAGCTCGACGCGTGCGCGCCTGGCGCGCTGCAGGCCGCCCGCCTGCCCGCCTTGCGCACAGTGATCTGCCTGGCCGAGGCTTCGCAGCCTGGCATGTTTCGTTTTGCGGATGTGCCCGGGATGGGTGGTGATGCTCAGCGCGCGCGCCTGACCGCGCTGGCGTCGACGCTGCAGTTCGATGACCCGATCAACATCCAGTTCACCAGCGGCACGACCGGCTCGCCGAAAGGCGCCACGCTGACCCATCACAACATCCTCAACAACGGCTTCTTCGTCGGCGAGGCCATGCGCCTGACCGAGCGCGACCGGCTGTGCATCCCGGTCCCGCTCTATCACTGCTTTGGGATGGTGCTGGGCAATCTGGCCTGCGTCACCCACGGCGCGGCGATGATCTTCCCGGCCGAGGCTTTTGACCCGTTGTCGGTCCTGCAGACGGTTGAATCCGAGCGTTGCACCGCGCTGCATGGCGTGCCGACCATGTTCATCGCCGAGCTCGACCACCCCGAGTTTGCTCGCTTTGACCTGAGCAGCCTTCGGACCGGGATCATGGCCGGCGCGCCCTGCCCGATCGAGGTCATGAAGCGGGCCCAGGCGCTGATGCATATGGATCAGGTGACGATCGCCTATGGCATGACCGAGACCAGCCCGGTCAGCTTCCAGAGCGCCGTCGACGACCCGCTCAAACGGCGGGTGTCCACAGTCGGGCGCGTCCAGCCGCATGTTGAGGTCAAGATCATCGACGCCGAGGGCCGGGTCGTCGCCCCGGGCGTGCCGGGCGAGTTGCTCACCCGCGGCTACTCGGTAATGCAGGGCTATTGGGATGATCCGGGTCGGACGGCCGAGGCCATCGACGCGGCCGGGTGGATGCATACCGGCGATCTGGCAACGCTGGACGCGGAGGGCTACGGCAACATTGTCGGGCGAATCAAGGACATGGTGATCCGGGGCGGCGAGAACGTCTACCCGCGCGAGGTCGAGGAGTTTCTCTACCGGCACCCCAAGATCCAGGACGTGCAGGTTTTCGGCGTGCCCGACCCGCGCTATGGCGAGGAGCTGTGCGCCTGGGTCCGATTGCGCGAGGGCCAGACCGCGACGGAGGATGAGATACGGACGTTTTGCAAGGGCCAGATCGCCCACTACAAAATCCCCCGCTACGTCAAGTTCGTCGGCGCCTTCCCGATGACGGTGACGGGCAAGATCCAGAAGTTCATCATGCGCGAGCAGATGATGACGGAGTTCGGGCTTGAGGTCGCGCGCACGGCGTGAAGATCATTGCGAATCAACCTTGCGGGCGTAGTGCGATTGATCTCGCGGGTAGGTGCCATAGAGCCGAATGTTCTGTGGCTCCGCGGCGCCTACCCGCGAGGTCAATCCGTTTCAAGATGCGCGCGGCCTACGGCTTGGGCGCCGCAGCCTGGACCTTGGCCGCCTGCTCCGGGGTCAGGATCGCGAGCGGGCGGAAGAAGCGCAGCTTGCCGTTTTCGACGATGAACTCGGCTCGGAACTGGACTTGATCGAATCCCAGTTTGGCGAAACGATCGAGCGAGACTGTGCCTACACCCACGACCGTGTTGCCGCTCATCTGCCAGTCCTTGTACTGTGCGCGGGTGGTCTTCACATCCTCGCGCAGCCAGGCGCCGATCTGCTCCT
>Ga0073905_10001844_pt1 | contig 10884 bp, 10 predicted proteins | sample KloWWTupernatant_FD_65482 | JGI IMG/M metagenome (GOLD analysis project Ga0073905, IMG submission 65482) | Active sludge microbial communities from Klosterneuburg, Austria, studying microevolution and ecology of nitrifiers - Klosterneuburg... | ecosystem: Engineered > WWTP > Aerobic digester >... | reverse complement strand
GACGCCGGTAAGACGACGACGACCGAGCGCATCCTCTTCTTTACCGGCCGTGTTCATCGCCCGGGCGAGACCCACGAGGGCTCGGCGACAATGGACTGGATGGTTCAGGAGCGCGAGCGAGGCATCACGATTACCTCGGCCGCGACGACGTGCTTCTGGCGCGGTCATCGCATCAATATCATCGACACGCCGGGCCACGTCGATTTCACCGCTGAGGTCGAGCGGTCCCTGCGCGTGCTCGACGGCGGCGTCGTTGTCTTTGATGCCGTCGCCGGTGTCGAGCCCCAGTCCGAGACGGTCTGGCGCCAGGCTGACAAGTACAACGTGCCGCGTGTTTGCTTCATCAACAAGATGGATCGGACTGGCGCGGACTACTGGCGAACGATCGAGATGATCAAGGATCGTCTCAAGGCGCGCCCGGCCGTTCTGCAGATTCCGATCGGCAGCGAGTCGGCCTACCAGGGTCTCATCGACGTGCTCCGGATGCGTGCGTTCTACTATCGCGACGACATGGGTCAGAACATCGAAGAGACCGACGTGCCGGCTGATCTGCTGGCCGAAGCGGAATTGCGCCGCAATGAGCTGCTCGAGACCATCGCCGAGTCTGACGAAGATCTGATGATGCGGTACCTCGAGGAAGAGGACATTGAGATCCATGAGTGGGTCGCTGCGCTACGACAGGCGACGATCCGCTCCGAGCTCGTCCCGATCCTCAACGGCACGGCGCTGAAGAACAAAGGCGTTCAGCTCATGCTCGACGCCATCGTTGATTTCCTGCCGTCGCCGCTGGATATCCCTCCCGTAGATGGCACGAATCCTCGCACCGGCGAGGAAGAAACGCGCGACACCGACGCGTCCGCGCCGTTTTCGGCGTTGGCGTTCAAGGTCGCGGCGGATCCGCATGTCGGCCGGCTCACATTCATCCGCGTCTACTCCGGCACGATGCAGTCGGGCTCGTATGCCTACAACTCGACCAAGGGCGACCGCGAGCGCGTGGGGCGGTTGTTGCAGATGCACGCCAACCACCGCGAGGAGATCGAGTCCGTTAGCGCGGGCGATATCTGCGCGATCATCGGTCTGAAGACCACCTTCACTGGCGACACCCTTTGTGACCCTGACAAGCCGATCGTGCTCGAATCGATCAGCTTCCCTGAGCCAGTAATCGAAGTCGCAATCGAGCCGAAGACGCGCGCTGACCAGGACAAGATGGGGATGGCTCTTGCCCGGCTTGCCGAGGAAGACCCGACGTTCCGTCTGCGGACAGACGAGGAGACTGGCCAGACCATCATTATGGGCATGGGCGAGCTCCACCTCGAAGTTATCGTCGATCGGCTTCTTCGCGAGTTCAAGGTGACCGGCAACGTCGGCAAGCCGCAGGTCGCCTATCGCGAGACCATCACCAAGTCAGCGCGGGTGGAGGGTCGATTCATTCGCCAGACAGGCGGTCGCGGTCAGTTCGGACACGTCTGGCTGGAGGTTGCGCCGCTCCCACCCGGCGAAGGCTTCGTCTTCGAGGACAAGATCGTTGGCGGAGCCGTGCCGCGGGAATACATCCCTGCGGTTCAGGCAGGTGTCAGGGAGGCGCTGGCAACAGGCGGCGAAGCGGGATACCCCATCGTCGATGTCAAGGTGGCGCTCGTTGATGGCTCGTTCCACCCCGTTGACTCCTCAGAAATGGCGTTCAAGATCGCTGGCTCGATGGCCGTCAAGGATGGCGTTCGACGCGCCGGCCCGGTCGTGCTCGAGCCGATCATGAAGGTCGAAGTGACGACGCCCGAGGAGTTCATGGGTGATGTCATCGGCAACCTCAACGCGCGGCGCGGCCGCGTCGACGGGATGGAAATGCACAGCGGTTCCCAGGTCGTCCGGGCCTTCGTGCCGCTGGCCAACATGTTCGGGTACACGACCGAGCTCCGGTCGATGACTCAGGGTCGGGCGACCTCCTCCATGGAGTTCGACCACTACGAGCCATTGCCAGATTCTCTGGCCAAGGAGCTCATCGCGAAGAACCAGCGCGCATAAGTCGCGGATCGAACGATGCAGGCTCACGAGCGGTTCGTGGGCACTGGATGTAGGACCGGGAGGTACGAGGGACAGTGGCGAAGCAGAAGTTTGAGCGGACGAAGCCGCACGTAAACGTCGGGACGATTGGTCACGTTGATCATGGAAAGACGACGTTGACGGCGGCGATCACGAAGACATTGGCGATCAAGGGTGAGGCGGCGTTCCGGTCGTTCGACTCGATCGACAATGCGCCGGAGGAGCGCGAGCGTGGGATCACGATCGCGATCTCGCATGTGGAGTACGAGACAGACGCGCGGCACTACGCGCACGTGGACTGTCCCGGGCACGCGGACTACGTAAAGAACATGATCACGGGTGCGGCGCAGATGGACGGTGCGATCCTGGTGGTGAGCGCGCCGGACGGGCCGATGCCGCAGACGCGGGAGCACATTCTGTTGGCGCGGCAGGTAGAAGTGCCGGCGATGGTGGTGTTTCTGAACAAAGTCGACATGATGGACGACGAGGAGCTTCTGGAGCTGGTTGAGCTCGAAGTGCGGGAGTTGTTGAGCCAGTACAACTTCCCTGGGGATGAGATTCCGATCATCCGTGGGAGCGCGCTTGCGGCGTTGGAGTCGACGAGCACGGACATCACGGCGCCGGAGTATGCGCCGATCCTGGAGCTGATGCAGGCGGTAGACGACTACATTCCGACGCCGGCACGAGCGGTGGACCAGCCGTTCCTGATGCCGGTGGAGGACGTCTTCGGGATCAAGGGACGCGGGACGGTTGTGACCGGTCGGATCGAGCGTGGGCTGGTGAAGATTGGGGAGACGATCGAGATCGTCGGGATCCATCCGACGCGAGCGGTAGTGGTGACCGGGGTCGAGATGTTCCAGAAGACGTTGGACCAGGGGGAAGCCGGGGACAACGTCGGGTGTTTGCTGCGGGGCGTTGAGCGAGCGGACATTGAGCGCGGGCAGGTCTTGGCGAAGCCCGGGTCGATCAAGCCGCACACGACGTTTGCGGCGGAGGTGTACGTCTTGTCGAAGGAAGAGGGTGGGCGTCACACGCCGTTCTTCCCGGGGTACCGGCCGCAGTTCTACATTCGGACGACGGATGTCACGGGAGCGATCCAGTTGCCGGCGGGTGTTGAGATGGTGATGCCTGGTGACAACATCCAGATGGACGTAGAGCTGATCCAGCCGGTGGCGATCGAAGAGGGGCTACGATTCGCGATTCGCGAGGGTGGTCGCACGGTCGGCGCTGGCGTTGTTACCAAGATCACCAAGTAGCCAGCGTCAACGCTGAGGCTGCGGTATACTTCAAGATCGAATAATTGCCGTGTCGGGCGGCTCACTGGCCGCCCGACACCTTCCTCGGCCGGAATCGGGGTGATGTATAATGGCCAAGAAGAGCAAGGCGGACCGGATGGTCATTACGCTCGAGTGCACGGAGTGCAAGGAGCGCCCGTACACGTCCGAGAAGAATCGTCGGAATGACCCGAGCCGCCTGGAGTTGCGGAAGTTCTGCCCGCGCTGTCGCTCGCATCGGCTCTTCCGCGAAACGCGGTAGACGCGCCGATATCTTAGGGTCGTAGCTCAATTGGTAGAGCAGCGGTCTCCAAAACCGCAGGTTGCGGGTTCGATTCCTGCCGGCCCTGCCCCTTCCTCTCTGGAGGAGGGGAAGAACCAGACGGTGACGCGACGGTTGTGGGGCGAAGCGCCGAGGCTCGCCCCGTCTTTGTGTTGATAGCCCGGCGACGGCGCCGGTATTGCCGCGCGGCGCGCCGCCGTCAGGCACGATCCACACGACGAGGAAGGCGACATGTCGACCAGGACGACGAGTAAGGGCGGTCAACGCGGTGGTTTCGTGGGCTCGCTCCAGACGCTGGTGCGAGACACGATGACCGAGGTTCGCAAGGTCTCATGGCCGGACACCGAGACGACCCGCAACCTGACGCTGCTCGTCATCGCGATGGCAGCGATTCTCGGCGCGGTTCTGGGCGGGATCGACGCGGTCTTTATCCGGATCTGGGAATGGATTCCGTCCTGACCTCAGGTCGGGCCACGCGGATCGGGAACGGGAGACGAGGAACGGTGACACGGTCGATACGCGAGCGCCTGGCTATGGCACGGGACACACAACGCGCCGAAGAGACTGGTTCGCAGGGCCAGTGGTACGTCATTCACACGTACTCTGGCTATGAGAATAAGGTGCGCCAGAATCTGCTGCACCGCGTCGAGTCGATGGATGTGGCCGACAGGATCTTCGAGGTGGTTGTCCCGACCCAGGACGAGATCGAGATCAAGGCCGGCCAGCGTCAGACCGTGCAGCGCAAGGTGTTCCCGGGTTATGTCCTCGTGAAAATGGTCCTGGACGAAGATTCCTGGCATGTCGTCAGAAACACCCCCGGCGTCACCAGCTTCGTTGGCTCGGGCAACAAGCCGATGCCGCTCGATGATGGGGAGATCGACTCGATCATGCGCGGCATGACGGCCGAAGCGCCGAAGGTCAAGGTGTCCCTCTCGGTCGGCGACACAGTCAGGATCATGGACGGCCCATTTGCGGATTTCCGTGGCGCAATCGACGACATCAACCAGGAGAAGGGCAAGATCAAGGTACTCGTGTCGTTCTTCGGACGCGAGGTGCCGGTTGAGCTTGACTTCTTGCAGGTTGAGCGCGAGGTCTAGGATCGGGTGCTACGACATGCCCGCACGGTGGTGCGGGCATCCTCTTGCATCGATAACAGGTCAGGAAGGGAGACGTTTGACGGTTGGCTAAAAAGATCAGGGCGTATATCAAGCTGCAGATTCCCGCAGGTAAGGCGACCCCCGCGCCGCCGATCGGCCCGGCGCTGGGGCAGCACGGTGTCGCGATCATGAACTTCTGCAAGGAGTACAACGAGCGCACCGCCAGCATGGTGGGACAGATCGTCCCCGTTGTTATCACGGTGTTCGAAGATCGTTCGTTCACCTTCGTCACCAAGACGCCGCCGGCCGCGGACCTTCTCCGCCGTGCTGCGGGCATTGACAAAGGCTCCGGCAACGTCAAGACCATCTCCGGCAAGGTCACGCTCGATCAGGTCCGCGAGATCGCCGAGCTGAAGATGCGCGATCTCAACGCGGTCGATCTCGACGGAGCGATGAAGCAGGTCGAAGGCACCGCGCGGTCCATGGGAATCCAGATCATCTAGGCTCGCTACGAGCTACATCGTGGGAGGGGCGCGCTGCCCCGCACGCACCACAGGAGGAACAGACATGCCCAAGCGTGGCAAGAAATACCAGGCAGCAGTGAAGCTGCTCGAGCCGGAACGCGAATACGAGGTCAAGGATGCGGTCGAACTGCTGAAGAAGATGTCGTACGTCGGATTCGACGAGACTGTCGAGATGCATTTCCGACTCGGCATCGACCCGCGACAGGCAGATCAGGCGGTTCGCTCGACCGTTATTCTCCCGGCCGGCACCGGCAAGGTAACGCGCGTGCTCGTGTTCGCCGTCGGTGACGCGGCGCGCATCGCGCAAGAGGCCGGCGCGGACTATGTCGGCAGCGACGATCTCGTCAAGCAGATCAACGATGGCTGGCTCGAGTTCGACTCGGCGATCGCAATGGCTGACCAGATGGGCAAGGTTGGCGGACTCGGACGAATCCTGGGTCGTCGCGGCCTGATGCCAAACCCCCGCTCCGGCACCGTCGTTCGCACCCCGGAGGATCTTCCCGGTGTCATTCGTGAGCTGAAGGGCGGTCGAGTCGAGTTCCGTAACGACCGGACTGGCTTGGTTCACGTTGCGATCGGCAAGTTGAGCTTCTCCGAAGACCGCCTGGTGGAAAACGCGAATGCGCTGATCGACGCGATCCAGCGCCACAAGCCCCAGGCAGCCAAGGGCATCTATTTGCGGACGATCACGCTCACCAGTACAATGACCCCCGGCATCCCGCTCGACGTTGCTGCCACCGTCGCTTCGGCGGCTCAGGCAGGATAGTCACGCAGGACGCTGGATACACCAACGCAACGTTCGCGCCGAAGACAGCCGGGGCTCGACTTCGAGCTTAATCATCCGGCCGAGGACGCGGGGAATTGTTTCGCAATCCCTATCGGGATCTGTGTGGACGCCCTCGTGCCGTCTGGCGCGAGGGCGTTTGCATTGGATTCTGAAGGAAAGGAGGTGAACCGGATGCCAACGAAGAAGAAGGTCGATACCGTTGCGGAACTGACTGAAGTCCTCAGCCGTTCTCGACTGACGATCCTGGCCGACTACCGCGGGCTTTCCGTCTCGGACATGCAGAACCTGCGGACGCAATTGCGGCCGCTGAATGCCGAGGTTCGGGTGGCGAAGAATACACTCGCCCGACGCGCAGCGCAGCAGAACGAGATGGACGCGCTCGCGCCGGAGCTTGTCGGGCCGATGGCCATCGTTACCGCGTTCGATGACCCGGTCCAGCCGGCCAAGGTCGTCTCGGACTTTGCTCGCACCTCACGCATTCTCCAGATCAAGGCGGGGATGCTCGAGGGTCAGCTACTTCGCGCAGATCAGGTAGAGGCGCTTGCCAGCCTGCCAAGTCGTGACGTGCTGATCGCGAGGGTGGTCGGCGGGCTAGCGAGCCCGTTGTACGGGATTGTTGGCGTGCTTGCCGCGCCGATCCGCTCGCTCCTGTATGTCCTGCAGGCGCGATCAACGCAACTTGGCGGCGAAGACGAAAGCACAGCCGCCTGATTCGGGACGCATGAGAATTTCGAGCAACAGGGAACAGGGAGAAGTCAAGCTATGGCGATGTCCGAAGAGAAGATGAGCGAGCTGATCGCGTCGATCGAGGAGATGAGCGTTCTCGAGCTGTCACAGCTCGTCAAGGCGCTCGAAGATCGTTTCGGTGTGTCGGCAGCCGCGCCGATGATGGCGGCCGCTGCGCCGGCAGGCGGCGGCGCCGTGGCCGAGGCTGTGGAAGAGCAGACCGAGTTCGATGTCGTCCTCACCGAGATCGGCGCGAACAAGGTCCAGGTCATCAAGGCGGTCCGTGAGCTGACCAGCCTGGGCCTGAAGGAGGCAAAGGACCTCGTCGAGGCCGCCCCGAAGGCTGTCAAGGAGGGCGTGACCAAGGACGAGGCCGAGGCGGCAAAGACCAAGCTCGAAGAGGTTGGCGCCAAGGCCGAGGTCAAGTAGCCACCACCGTCTGATCATCAATCGGAGGCCGCGCGCATCGTGCGGCCTCCGATTATCGTATACTGACGACCAACGACGGGGCGTGGCGCAGTCCGGTAGCGCACCGGTATGGGGTACCGGTGGTCGGAGGTTCGAATCCTCTCGCCCCGACCGACGACCACTTCCACTGACGATGATTCATCGACGCATCGTTGCCTGGTCTCCTGGACCCGTCAGCGGGCGGCTGCCGATACAGCGTAGAATCGGAGCCGGATCTCGCAGCGATTCGTTTGCAGGAGTAGGGTATTCGCATGTCGACGACGACATCACCCCCAAGCACGCGCATTATCATCGCAGACGATGAGTCGCTCATTCGTATGGATCTGCGCGAGATGTTGTCGCATCTCGGATATGACGTTGTCGGTGAGGCGGGCGACGGCCGTGAGGCGATCGAGCTTGCTGACCGATTGCGTCCCGATCTCGTCATCATGGATATTCGCATGCCAGAGCTCGATGGGATCAGCGCCGCTCAGGAGTTGGCTGTTCGACGCATCGCCCCGGTGGTGCTGCTGACCGCGTACTCCGAGCATTCACTCATCGGCCGGGCGAAGGACGCTGGAGTCTGCGGATATCTCGTGAAGCCATTCCGCGAGACAGAGTTGATGCCAGTGATCGAGCTTGCACTTTCCCGTTTCCGTGAAATGTGCCACCTCGAGCAGGAGGTTACTGACCTTCGTGAGGCACTCGAGACGCGCAAGCTCGTTGAGCGCGCCAAAGGAGTTCTCATGGAAGTCCACGGCCTCCGTGAGTCTGAGGCGTTCAATCGGATGCGGAAGACGAGCATGGACAATCGGAAGTCCATGCGCGAGGTTGCGGAGGCTATCCTGCTGACCTACGAGGTTCAGATGGGGTCGCCCGCGCGGCCGTGATCGTCAGGGAGCCACGGTAGCCGTTGGTGTCGGCGGTGGTGGCAGGACGATCGTGACCGTCACCTGCTGTGGCGCATCGGCATATTGGACGCGCGGCGGAAGAATCGCGCGTGGGCGTATATCGCGAACCCCGGCGCCCAACCCTCCGACATCGACGACAATCGAAATCTCTGACCCCGTCAACGCTGCGATCTCTTCCTGAGGTCCCTCAACGGTCAGGCTCGCCGTCGGCGGGCTTACCGTGACAGTTGCGCCCGGAGGTCGATTCAATACCTGAATCGGAATGTCCTCGAACGTCCGCGTTGACACCTGTTGGCTGACCTGGACAAGGACGCTGACGACCGATGGATCAATCGTCACGCCTTTCGGTAGCGAAGATGTCTCGATCTGTATGTCGTTCAGCACGGTCGTCGCAGTGAGGCCCCCTGTGTCGATCGGCGTCGTGTAGATGTACTGAATCTGGGCGAGGGCGTCAGAGGGACCGTCGAGAAGGACGGTCGATGGTGAGGCTTGCGGATAGCCCAGCACCTGGAACCCCGGCGCGGCAGTGCAACCGCACTGGACGAAGACGGGGATCTCCTTGCCACGCGTGGCAAGGTCGACTGAGAGTGTGACTGTCGATGGGGTGAGAGTGATGCTGTCGATCGGCATGTTGTTTTCGTCGACGGCCTGTGGGGTTACCTTGGCAGTAAACGACGTCGTTCGGCCACCGATAGCCACCGGGACGATGACCTGGGCAACACGTTCAACGTTCCGCTGAACCCCTGTCACCGTTACCGTGTCGATGTCAACATTCGATTTCGTGACCTCCAGGTTACGAGGAAGGTCGTTCGGCGAAAGAAGCTTCACTGGGAATGTCTGCGATACGAGCGTATCCAGCGCGACCGGAATCTCCGTCGGCGTGACTCTGGCGGTCCGCACACCGCGGGGCACATCTACCCCCACCTTTTCTGTCGCCGTTCCCGGACCAGTCCGATCGTCGAGACTCACCCAGGCGACGATGCGGCTCGGATCCAGCGTCTGAATGACGCTGCGGGGCGCCTGAATCCTAATTTCAACGACATCGAGCGGCGAGACGATCTCCAGACTCGGCGCTTTTTGGCGGATTTCAACTTGCACATTGTTCGCGATGTAGGTCTGCTCCGGATCATTCTCGTTTGTCACCCATGCCCAGAGCGCGAACGCGAGCACCAGTGAGAGGCCAAAGCGCACGAGATTGCCCGTGTCGGCAAATGTGCGTACACGTCTAATCATGGTTATTCGTCTTATCTTTCGAAGAGTCTGGCTTCGAGCCCGTTCTGCGCGGAGTCTCGCTTTGGCCATCCTGGGACGGCGTGGAATCGTCGGCAACGAACCGGTTGAACAGGCCGCGCAGGAGTGACGAACGAGGCGACCGTTTCTCTTCCGCCGCTGTTCCGACTCTCAGCAACGAGAGTAGCGCTCGGCGCAGCCTTTCGGTATCGAGATTCTCCGTCAACTGGCCGTCGTGAGCTATCGAGATGCGGTTCGTCTCTTCGGACACAACGACTGCGATCGCATCCGACTCCTCGGTGATGCCGACCGCGGCCTGATGTCGTGTGCCGATCTTTCCTCCGGGGATCTCTCGCTGGGAGAGTGGCAGGATGCAGGCAGCCGCCACAATCCGGTCGCCCCGGATGATCACCGCGCCGTCGTGGAGTGGGGAGTTCGGGAAGAAGATGTTGATCAGTATCTGCCGAGAGACGAGTGCGTCGATCCGCACGCCGCGGTCGGCGTATTCCTGCAGGCCAGTCTCTCGCTCGATCACGATCAACGCTCCGTAGCCGATGCGGCTGAGCTGAGAGGCGGCGCGGCTGATTCCATCGAGCGTGCGTTCGGCGTCACGGTCGGGGCTAATCGCAAACGGTGGCCGCAGCCAGGCACTGGTATGTCCTAGTTGCTCGAGCGCGCGCCGAAGCTCTGGCTGGAAGATAATTGGAATCGCAACGATGAGCATCGGCCAGGATCGCGAGATCAACCAGTTCAAGGCCGTCAGGTTGAAGATCCGCGAAGCGGCGAGCACGCTGACGATCAGGATGATCAGTCCGCGGATGAGTTGTGCCGCGCGCGTTCGTTGGGCGAACCACAACAGCCAGAAGAAAATGAGTGATACCGCGAAGATATCGATCAGCGCGCGGGCATCGAGCCTGGTAAATATCCAGGGCAGTTCTGGCATAGCCTACCCAGACGTGCGACGACGGTGATTCTTACCTGATTGTAGCCCAGCGGCGTCTATTGCTGCCGCTACGCGCGTGCGATGTCTCCGTCAGACCACTGGATCCGCCAGGATCCACTAGCGTCCGCGAGATCGTGGCCGGCGGGGTGATCGATCCCGATAGTCCGGCGCGTCGATGTAGATCGTCGTGGCGAGCTGCCAGTCCACCAGCCGCGACCGGATCCGCGGATCGACACGGTCGAGATCGTTCGTAGTGACGACCATCGGCGCATTCTCGTTGTAGCGGTGATTGATGATCTGGAACAGCTTCTCGCGCGCCCACGGCGTTGCGTTCTCCGTCCCCAGATCGTCGAGGACGAGCAGATCCGCGCCGCGGAATGCGGCGAATCGGTCGTCGTAAGACGCCTCCGCGTCCGGCCCGAACGTTGTCCGCAGATAGTCCAGCAGATCCGGGACAACTGCGAATACCGGATTCATCTGGAGCTCGTGGAGCGCATAGTTCGCGATCGCGGCCGCAAGGTGAGTCTTGCCGCATCCGTAGGGGCCGACAAGAACCAGCCAGCGGTGTGGGTGGCGAGCAAAGGCGAGGGCGCTCTCGAACGCCTCCTGGGCTCCACGGATC
>Ga0073905_10001840_pt1 | contig 10890 bp, 9 predicted proteins | sample KloWWTupernatant_FD_65482 | JGI IMG/M metagenome (GOLD analysis project Ga0073905, IMG submission 65482) | Active sludge microbial communities from Klosterneuburg, Austria, studying microevolution and ecology of nitrifiers - Klosterneuburg... | ecosystem: Engineered > WWTP > Aerobic digester >... | reverse complement strand
ATGGTACACGGAACATCACTTTTCCTATGAGGGCTTTGAAGTTGTTCCCAATCCGGTTCTGATGTCCACCTGGACCGCGGCCCACACCAAGCGCCTTCGCATTGGGCAGGCGGCCAACATCATAACATTCTGGCATCCCCTGCGTTTTGCCGAGGACATTGCGATGCTTGACCACATGTCAGGCGGACGCATCGAAGTGGGCGTTGGCCGCGGCATTTACGGCCGCGAAGCCCTGCAGCTCAACAAGATGGCTGATACCCGCAATCCGGCACAGAATTTCCGGATTTTTGCCGAGGCTTTGGAAGTTGTCCGAAGGGCCTGGTCAAACCAGTACTTCGAATTTCACGGGGAATTTTTCAATTTTCCTGATCGCGGTTTCATCTGGGATCACGGCATGTCGCCGAAGAGCGCTGATTATCAGAATATGGAAACCTTTGAGCTGGAGAAGCTCACAGTTGTTCCCCGCACCCTGCAGCAGCCAACGCCGCCCATTCATCAGGTGGTGGATGGCCATTTGGCCATTCAATACGCGGCGGAAAACAACATGAGGGCCATGATGTGGATCCCGCCCACAGATGCGCTGAAACCCCGGTTCGAGCTGTACCGTGACAAGAAGGCGGCAAAGGAACAGCGCGCCGTAAACCTCGGTGAGGGGGTCAGCCTGGTGCGCGACATGTTCTGTGCCGAAAGCAAGGCGGAAGCAAAGCGGATTGGCGGGGCGGGAATCGTGGATTACCTGCGTTGGGTTTGCCATTGGCGCGGGCTTGATAACCACCGGCATCTTGGCGAGGAATTGCCGAAAACGGAGAACAAGCTTGACCTGCTCTCCGTTGATTTTCTTGACGAGCGCAACTTGCTGTTCGGGACACCGGATGAAATATCCGCCCGGATTGAGGAAATGATCGATGTCCTGAATCTGCAGCACCTGCTGGTTTGGTCGCATTTTCCAGGAATTGAGCATGAGGCAGCGATGCGTTCGGTGAAGCTCTTCACCGATGAAGTGATGCCACGCTTCAAGGGCCGGGTCGGCCTGCACCAGGCGGCGGAGTGAGTTCATGAAGCCGAGCATTCGCAAGACCGTTACGTTCATCGAGACGACGTACATTGAAGGCGGGCGGGCACCTGATGTTCCTGTCGAAATGGCGGGGGTGGCGGCGGTGATCCAAAATCCCTGGGTTGGCCATGGTTTCGTGGAAAATCTCCGACCTGAAATCCTGACCATGGCGCCCATATTGGGCGATTTGCTGGTGCCGCTCCTTCTTGAACAGCTTGGCGGCGGCGACAGGATCGAGGCCTATGGCAAGGCAGCCATTGTCGGCTTGAACGGTGAAATCGAACATGCTTCGGGGCTTATTCACACCTTGCGATTTGGCAACAAGTTTCGAGACGCGGTCGGCGGAAAATCCTATCTGTCATTCACCAACAAGCGCGGCGTCGCCGGGTCTTCCATTCAAATCCCGATGATGCATAAGATTGATGAGGGTTTCCGTTCACACTATCTGACTCTGGAATTCGCGGTGCCTGATGCGCCTGGGCCGGATGAGATTCTGGTTGCCATTGGCGCTGCAACGACGGGCCGGGCCTTCCCGCGCATTGGCAACCGATACATCGACAAGGAAGAAATGGCGGCCGAGAAGAAGGCGTGAAGCAGTTTTCGCTCCATGGCACCGCGCTTCAAATATCCGGCAGCGGACCGCCCGTGGTCTTGCTACATGGTGTCGGCCTGAACCAATCCATTTGGGCCGCACAGGTGACGGCCCTGGAATCCGATTTTCAGGTCATTACCTATGATTTGCTGGGGCATGGCCGGAGCGCCCCAGTGACTGAAAATGCCCAGCTTTCTAATTGGGTTACGCAACTCAACGGTGTTTCTCACGATCTGGCGCTGGAGAAGTTCTCACTTGTCGGGTTTTCTTTTGGCGGGTTGATTGCGCAAGCCTATGCGACCCGGCAATCGCAGAAGATTGACAGGCTGGTGCTGATGAGCACGGTTTATGACCGCAATGAAACGGAGCGGGCGGGTGTTCTGGCGCGCCTCGATCAGGCCAAATTGGAAGGCTCACAAGCCACAATCCCTGCGGCGCTTTCGCGCTGGTTCTCCCCGGAATTTTCCAAAGTTCACCTCGATACCATACATCAGTATGAAGTGCTTTTGCGGAGCAACGACGCTGCTTCGTTTCTCTCCGCATATGAGTGTTTTGCAAGGGCGGACCAGGAAGTGGTGGAAGCGCTTGCAGGCTTTGATCGTCCAGTTCTGGTCATGACGGGTGAGTTGGATACGGGCTCCACGCCCGCCATGGCGCGGAAACTGGCGGGGATGATTCCGGAAGCTGAGTGTTCTATCATTATCGGGGGGCGGCATATGATGCCGGTGGAAATGCCTGAAGCCGTCAATTCCGTGCTGCTCCGGTTTTTGAAGAAGGGACGTTCATGAGGACATTGCTGAAAGCCATTGTGTGGATCATCGCGGCACTTGTCGTAATCTTTATCGGCGGTGGCTATCTCCTGCCCAGTGAAGTCAACATGCAGCGGGAAACGGTGATCAATGCGCCACCAGAGAAGGTCTTTGCTCTGGTGGGCGGATACAAGCGCTTCAATGAATGGTCGCCTTGGGCGGAGCTTGACCCCAATGCAGTTTATACCTTTGAAGGCCCTGAATCGGGTGTGGGTGCAAAAATGAGCTGGGCTTCCAATGATCCCAATGTTGGCGCCGGGTCGCAGACCATCACGGCGCATGTTCCCAATTCCCATGTCGCCGTCGATCTCGATTTCGGCGCAATGGGCAAGTCGCAATCCACCTGGGAATTGAAACCGGAGGGGGCGGGAACGTCGGCCACCTGGGGCTTCAAGATGAAACTTGATGGCATGATGGACCGCTGGTTTGGCGTGCTCATGGAACGGTTCATCGGGCCTGACTACGAAAAGGGGCTCGCGAAACTGAAGGCGATTGCGGAGAAAGAGGCGGCGGGTGGCTGAGCCTTTTCAACTTTATATCGATGGGGCATTCGGGGCGGCCGAGGGCGGGGCCACGTTCAAAAGCACCGATCCTTCTACGGGGAAAGCATGGGCCTTGATGCCCAAGGCCAGCGCGGCTGACACAGATAGGGCAGTGCGCGCTGCATCTGCTGCATTCAATGCTGGCCCATGGCCGGCGATGACAGCCACAGCGCGGGGCAAGCTGCTCTGCAGGCTGGCGGAGTTGGTAACGCGGGACGCGGCCATCATTGCAGAGCTTGAAACCCGCGATACGGGCAAGGTGATCCGTGAAACCAAAGCAGTCACGGGATATGTGGCGGAATACTATCGTTACTTCGCGGGGTTGGCCGACAAGATCGAGGGGGCAACTTTCCCGATCGACAAGCCTGACCTCGAGGTTTCAACCCGGCGCGAACCCTTGGGCGTTGTGGCGGCCATCGTGCCGTGGAATTCGCAGATGTTTCTGGCAGCAACCAAGCTTGGCCCGGCGCTGGCGGCCGGCAATACGGTGGTGATCAAGGCATCGGAAGATGGGCCAGCACCGCTCCTGCATTTTGCCAGGCTGGTGCATGAAGCGGGCTTTCCCGCAGGCGTCGTCAACATCATAACCGGGTTTGGCGCTGATTGCGGGGAGGTTTTGACCTCACATCCGCTGGTGGCGCGGGTTGCTTTCACTGGCGGCCCGGAAACGGCGCGCCATGTGGTGCGCAATACGGCGGAGAATTTTGCGGTGACCACGCTGGAGCTTGGAGGAAAGTCCCCCGTCATTGTGTTCGATGACGCAAATCTGGACTCGGCCTTGAACGGGGTGATTGCGGGCATCTGGGGCGCCACAGGGCAATCCTGCGTGGCGGGATCGCGCCTGCTCGTTCACGAGTCCATCCAGGATGAATTTGTGGCGCGCCTCGCAAGGCGGGCCGGAGGCATCAAGATCGGCTTGCCGCTGGACATGGCAACGGAGATGGGGCCGCTTGCGACCCTGAAGCAGGTGCAGCGGGCGGAGAAATTGATTACGGAAAGCCTTGCGGCAGGGGCGGTGCTGGTAGCAGGCGGCAAATCCCCAATGGGTGACGGATATTTTTTTGAACCGACCATATTGCTTGCACCAAGCGTTGAACTGCCATGTGCGCGCGAGGAGTTCTTTGGCCCGGTGCTCTCCGTTCTCAAGTTCAATACGGAAGATGAGGCGGTTGCCCTTGCCAACGGAACGGCTTACGCGTTTGCCGCGGGCATTTTCACGCAGAACCTGGGCCGGGCGCACCGGCTGACGAAGAAAATCAGGGCAGGGGTCGTGTGGGTGAATAGCTATCGAGCGGTTTCGCCCATTGTGCCTTTTGGCGGTAATGGCTACACGGGCTATGGGCGCGAAAGCGGCCTGGATGCCATCCGGGACTACACGCGCACGAAATCAATCTGGATCAATACTTCGGATGCTCCGATGGCTGATCCCTTTGTCATGAGGTAGCGATGAGAACGGCTTTGATCACCGGCGGCGCACAGGGCATTGGTGCGGCGGTGGCGCGCAAATTCCTGAGTGAGGGATTTTCCGGCGTGCTGCTAGTGGACCGCAATGCGGAAAAGCTGGTTGCGGTGCAAAAGCAAATCGGCAAGGGCGCTGAAATCTATACGGGAGATTTGCGGGATGGGGGTACACCGGCGGGTGCCGTAGCCAAGGCGATCAAGAGTTTCGGGCGGCTGGATGTGTTGGTAAATGCCGCCGGGAACACGGAGCGCTGCGGAATCGCGGACACGACGCCGGAAGCCTTTGACCGCCTGTTTGAGGTGAATGTGAAAGCGCCGCTGTTCATGATGCAGGAAGCGGCGAAGCACATGGTGGCGGCGAAATCCGGCGTGATCATCAACGTGGCCAGCATGCTGGCGCATGGCGGCCCACCCAACTTGGCTACCTATTCTGCCTCCAAATCGGCATTGATGACGCTGTCGCGGAATGCGGGAAATACTTTCAAACGAGATGGGGTCCGGGTGTTCTGCATAAATCTCGGATGGGCGCTGACCGATGGCGAACACGAATTGCAAACGACCTTTCATAAGCTGCCGCAGAGCTGGGCCGAGGACATCGGCGCGCGCATGCCTTTCGGCCGGTTGATCACCTCGGATGATGTGGCGGGACTCTGCGCCTTTCTGGTTTCACCGCCGGCGCAAATGATGACAGGTGCGGTAATCGACTACGAACAGATGCCCCTGGGCACGTTCGACAGCCATCCGGCACTTAGCCCGTAAGATCAACCACGGTGATTTCGGGCGGCACGCCCAGGCGAACCGGCAGGACCGAGCAGCCCAGCCCGCCGGATACAATGAGATGGCGGCCATCTTCGATGATGTGGCCATAGGCAAAGCGGTTGCCGAACTCGGAGGGCACGATGGGCGACCAGCCAAGAAGGCGCACCTGGCCGCCGTGGGTGTGGCCACTCAGGGTGAGGGAGACCCGGGGTGGCATCTGGGTAAACAGGTCGGGCTCATGGGCCAAATGGATGATCGGGGCCGCATCGGTGACTTGCGCCAGCGTGCCGGGGAGATCGTCGCGCCCTTCAAAGCGGCCACGGACTTCTGTCTTTAAGGCAACGATGCTTGCGGTGCCGGAAAGCCAGAAAGGGAGATTGTCCTTGGCAAGGCGTGCCACCCGGTTCTCGAGAACGGGAATACCGGCATCCTCCATGGCGCGCTCGGCGAGGGTCGGTCCATGACCCAGGCTTTGGGCCGTGGCGTCGCCCCACCAGTCATGGTTGCCAATGATGGCATAGGTTCCCAGCCGTGAAGTGAGTTTCTTTGCGGCGTGCGCCGTGTCGGCAATAGGGATGCGGCTGGTTACGAAACGATGGGTTGCCGCGAAGTCTCCGAGCAGAAGATTGAGGTCGCCTTCCAGAGAGTTTGCCAGGTCAAGAATGCGACTCCACCGGCCAAGACTCATGTAGGGTTCGCCCAGATGGGGATCGGCAATCAGCACAAGACGAAGCTTGAGGCCGGGCGTCCAATTCGGCGGGGTGAGGGCATAGTATTGGGTGCGCAGCAGGAAGCCGGGTTCGATGGCCAGCGCATAAGTGCCGACAGAGGCGCCTGCGATTGCGAGGCCGCCAAGCCATTTCAACAGGCCGCGGCGCGTCACGGGGTATGGCCTGTAACGCCTGCTTCCCTGAGGGCCCATTCGCGGAAGGCTTTCACCATGTGCGTGTCCGCCGTCTCAATGGGGGAGATGACATGGTAGGCAAATTGCGGTGGCGCGCGCAGCGAGAGTTCGAAGGGCTTGACCAAACGCCCAGCCGCAAGATCATCCGCCACAAGATTTGAATCGCCCAGCGCCACGCCCTGGCCATTGATGGCGGCCTGGACGGCCAGGGAGGTTTGGCTGAAATGCAGACCCGCGGCATCATCGAAATCGCGGATGCCGGCGGCCAGCATCCACATCCGCCAGTTTGGCCAGGGCAGGCCCTGGGCTTCCCAATCCAGATGAATGAGCTGGTGATGCTGAATGAGATCGCGCGGTGTCTTCAAAGGCTTGTCCTTGGTGATCAGGACTGGGCTGCAGACCGGGAAAACCTGATCCTGGAACAGCAGGTCGGAGCGCAGGCCCGGGTATTTTCCATTACCGAAGCGGATGGCAATGTCGATGTCGTCCCGGTCAAAATCGAGAACTGCGGCAGATACGTCAATGCGCACATCGGCGCCGGGCACCTCGGCCAGGAAGCGGTCGAGGCGCGGTACCAGCCATTTTGCGCCGATCGAGGGCGAGGCCGAGACTTTCAACTGTCTGGTGTTTTTGAGTTTGCGGATTTTCTGCAGGGCGTGGTTGAGGGAATCGAGCGATTCAGCGGCCGCAGCGAGCAGGATTTCGCCTTCGCGGGTGAGCCTCATGCTACGGCTGGTGCGGGCAAACAGTGAAACGCCAATCTGTTCCTCGAGCTCCTTGATCTGATGGCTGATGGCGGCGGGGGTAACCCCCATGTCGGAGGCTGCACGGGTAAAGCTCAAATGCCGGGCGGCGGCATCGAAGGCGCGGAGGGAACGGAGGCCAGGAAATAGCTCGAGCATGGCATATCTTCAAATTTCATTTGCAGATGAATTGAAAACTAGTCGTTTGTGCAAACAAATACAATCACCTATGTTGTGATCATAAACAAATACTAATGAAAGATTAATTCCATGTCTCGCTTTACCAGCCAAACCGCCCCAACAAGCTACGGTTATTCGCCAGTTGGAGCTACTGACAGATTGTGGCTCTTCCTGAAGGGCATGGTCCGCTTCGAGCCAGTGGCATCTGCCATGTATGCTGAAAACGACAGGGTTCGGATGAGCGGACGCAATTGGCTGATGTAATCAGCGGCCTTTCCAGACGGGCTTACGCTTCTCGGCAAAGGCCTTGGCGCCTTCCATTTGGTCTTCGCTTGAGTAGAGCTTGTCCACCGTTGGCAGCTTCCGTTTGGTCACCAAGTTGAACGCTTCCTGCACGGGCAGGTGCATGGTTTCGCGCAGGGTTTCCTTAATGGCGGCAAAGACCAGCGGCGGGCCGTCGGCCAGCAACGCCGCCACGGCGCGGGCCCGGGCCATGAGATCTGCGGCGGGCACGATTTCATTGATGATTCCCCAGTGCTTGGCTTCGGCTGCGGTAAAGCGCCTGCCGGTGAAGAGCATTTCGGTTGCCACCTGATAGGGGATGCGGCGTGGCAACTTTATGGTGGCGGCGTCCGCCAGGGTGCCGGAATTGATTTCGGGCAGGGCAAAGGTCGCATGCTCGGCGGCGATGATGATGTCTGCCGAAATCATGATTTCAAAACCGCCGCCAAAGGCCAGGCCGTTCACGGCGGCGATCACCGGCTTGTTGAGGCCCGGCAACTCCTGCAGGCCGCCGAAGCCGCCGACTCCATAGTCGGCATCGGGCGTCTCGCCTTCAGCTGCGGCCTTGAGGTCCCAGCCGGGGCAGAAGAACTTGTCGCCTGCGGCGGTGAGGATGGCCACGCGCAGTTCCGGATCATCCCTGAATTTAGCGAAGACATCACCCATAATGCGGCTGGTTGCGGCATCTATGGCATTGGCCTTGGGGCGGTTGATGGTGACTTCAAGCACAGGGCCTTGGCGTTCGGTTGTTATGGGTGAGGTCATGTCAGTCTCTCCGCATACGGATAAGGGCATCAACGGCAACAGCGCCATTGGGCAAAACGAGCAGGGGGTTTACGTCGAGCTCTTCGATTTTGGTGCGATGGGCTGCAGCGAAATCCGCCACGGCGAGGATCGCCGCGATGACAGCCTGCTGATCGCCCGACTTGCCGCGGAAGCCTTCCACCAGTTTCCACACCTTCAATGATTTCAGGGCGCGGGTGATTTCCTCGCGCGAGGTTGGCAGCAGCAGCGTGACGCTGTCCCTCAGGAGTTCGGTGAGAATGCCGCCGGAGCCGATCACCAGAGCCAGGCCAAACTGCGGATCGTTCTTGAGGCCGATGATGAGTTCGGCCACGGCGCCGGTGACCATGCGCTCGACGAGAACATCGGGCGCCAGTTTTGCCATTTTCCGGGCAACGGCCTCGGCCTCTTCAACGGTTTTGATATTCAGCGCCACGCCGCCCGCTTCGGTTTTATGGGCGATGGCTGAAGATGATGTTTTGATGGTGACGGGGAAGCCAAGGTGCTTGGCAACGCTTGCGGCTTCGGTAGCTTTGCACACCTTACCTTCTGGCACGGGAAGGCCGAAATTCTTCAGGAGAATCTTGGCATCATGCTCGCTCGGGATGATTTCACCCTTGCCTGTAACCGCAGGTGCGGATAGGGTGGGCAGAACTTCATTTCGCGCCCAATTACGGCCAATGAGTGCGGCGGCTTCAAATGCTGCAAGCGTATCATCAAGGCCCATCATGGGGGCAACACCCTTGGCCGCCAGATCGGCGGCAACTTCGGGAAGCATGCATTCGGGAAGCGAGGCAGTAACAACGGCGCGTGCGCCGGTGTTTCTAGCGGCTTGGGCAAGCGCCTTTGCCGCAACGACCCAGGCGGCGGCATTGCTTCCCTTATGTGTCGGTGCATCCAGAATCAACACGCCTGCATCAAAGCCGCCACGCAGCACGGCTGAATAGGTCGCGGTCAAATTGTCGAACTGGTCCCAGATGAAGGTGTGATAGTCGAGCGGGTTGTCGATTGAGACATATTCATTGAGGGTGGCCTTCACCTCCGCCTTTGTCTTCGGGTCAAATGGCGGGAAGCTCACCTTCCGCTCCAGCGCCATATCGGCGATGAGGGCGGCTTCGCCTCCCGAACAGCTCATGGACACAATGCGGCTGTCAGCCAAGGGCCCGCCGTGGTGGAGAAACTTCAGGGTTTCCACAAATGACGTCACCGACTTCATGCGGGCGATGCCGTAACGCTCGAACAGTGCGTCATAGAGGGTGTCGGCGCCGGCGAGCGATGAGGTGTGGCTCATTGCCACTTTTGCGCCTTGCTCCGAACGGCCGGTTTTCAGGGCGATAACCGGCTTCTTGAGCTGGCGGGCAACCTCGGCGGCACAGGCAAAGGCTGCCACGTCGGTTAGGCCTTCAATATGCAAGCCGATCGCCGTGATGCGCGGGTCGCGGGCGAGTTCCTCAAGCAATTGCGCCATATCAATGTCGGCCTGGTTGCCGATGGCAAAGATGCAGGCAAGTGGCAGGGCGCGGCGGGTGAAGGTGAAATTGCAGGCGATGTTGCCCGACTGGGTGATGATGGCAACGCCCCTGTCGATGATTTCCATGCCGTGTTCGTCTGGCCAGGGGGCGACGCGGGCGAGGCAGTTCACGAAGCCGTAGCAATTGGGCCCCATGAGCGGCATGCCATCCGCCGCTTCAAGCAGTTCCTTCTGGAGGTGGGCATCGCCTGTTTCGGCGAAACCGCTGGCGTAGATCACCGCTCCGCCACAGCCCTTCTTCCGCAGTTCACGGACCACTTCGATTGTCGGTTCGCGCTTGATGGCTACGAAAGCGGCATCGAGCGCGCCTTCGATTTCGGCAACGGATCTGACGCAGGCAATGCCGCCGAGACTTTCCCGCTTGGGGTGGACGGCCCAGATCTTCCCGGGAAAGCCCAGTTCGCGCGTGCGGCGGATGGCGACATCACATTCGGTGCCGCCGATGAAGGCGATTGACTTGGGGTTGAGCAGGGCAGTGAGGCTACGCGTCAAGATCAGCCACCCAGGGGGCGCAGCAGGGCGCGGGAAATGATGTGGCGCTGGATCTCGGAGGTGCCTTCCCAGATGCGCTCGACCCTTGCATCGCGCCAGATGCGCTCCAGCGGGAGATCAGACATCAGGCCCATGCCGCCGTGGATTTGAATGGCCTCATCGGCAATGAAGGCCAACACTTCAGTGGCCTTCAGCTTGGCCATGGCCATGTCCATGTCAGTGACGGTTTTCTGGTCGAACTTCCAGGCGGCCTCGAGGGTGAGCAGTTCAGCGGCTTTCAGTTCCATGGCCATGTCGGCGAGCTTGAAGGACACGCCCTGGAACTTGCCGATCTGCTGGCCGAACTGGTAGCGGTCCACGGCATATTGCTTGGCATGTTCCATGGCGCGTTCGGCACGGCCTAAACAGGTTGACGCGACTTGCAGCCGGGTGGCGCCCAGCCATTCGTTGGCGACTTCGAAGCCCTTGTGCAACTCACCGAGAATCTGCGATTTGTGCAGGCGGCAGTCGTTGAATTCGAGGATGCAGTTGTTATATCCGCGGTGGGAGACATTCTTGTAGCCGTCACGCACGGTGAAGCCCTTGGTGCCCTTGTCCACAAGGAAGGCGGTGATCAGTTTTTTCTTGCCGCGCGGTGTGTCTTCCTCGCCGGTTGCAGCGAAGAGAATCGTGAAGGTAGCTTCGTCGGCATGGCTGATGAAATGCTTGGTGCCATTGATCACGAAATCATCGCCATCCTGTTTGGCAAAGCATTTCAT
>Ga0073905_10001838_pt1 | contig 10894 bp, 13 predicted proteins | sample KloWWTupernatant_FD_65482 | JGI IMG/M metagenome (GOLD analysis project Ga0073905, IMG submission 65482) | Active sludge microbial communities from Klosterneuburg, Austria, studying microevolution and ecology of nitrifiers - Klosterneuburg... | ecosystem: Engineered > WWTP > Aerobic digester >... | reverse complement strand
CGGAAGTACGCGCCGTCGGCCCCCAACTCCTCGGCCGCGACGGCCAGCTCGATGGACTGCAGCAACGCGTCCGACGCGCTGCGCACCTGCGAGTGCGGCGAGTCCGTCCAGTGCCCGAAGGAAAGGAATCCGATCTTCTTCACGCCTGGCTCAACACCGGCAACCCCGAATGCCTTCCGCGCCCGTCCCGCCCGAACGGCCACCGCGACTCTAGGCTGAGGCTTGACCGGCAGCGGCGCCGACACAGCACAGCGAGGACGCACGTGAGCACCACCCAGATCAGTACCGACCGCCCGACTGTCGAGACCACAACCGGCCCCGTCCAGGGCATCTGGCGGGGAGGCTCAGCAGCCTTCTACGGCATCCCGTTCGCCGAGGCTCCGGTCGGCGAGCATCGGTTCGCGGCACCGGTGCCGCGCCGGCCTTGGGACGGTGTGCTGGACGCGTCCGCACCGGGCGCGACGCCGCAGCGGCGTCCGTTCGGCGAGGTGACCACCATTCCCGAGCCGTCGTTCCCGGGCGATTCGACCCTGAACGTGAACGTGTTCACCCCGGCACCCGGCCGTCCGGACGCGAACCTGCCCGTGCTGGTCTGGATCCACGGCGGCGGCTTCTTCGCCGGGTCGCCGTCCAGTCCCTGGTACGACGGACGCAGCTTCAACCGCGACGGCGTGGTGACCGTGTCGCTGTCCTACCGACTCGGCTTCGACGGCTTCGGCTGGATCGCGGACGGCCCGCTCAATCGCGGCCTGCTTGACCAGTTGGCCGGGCTGGCCTGGGTGCAGCAGAACATCGCCGCCTTCGGTGGCGATCCGAACCGGGTGACGATCGCCGGCCAGTCCGCGGGTGGGTCGTCGGTGATGGCGCTACTGGCTTCCCCGGCCGCGAAAGGGCTGTTCAGCCGGGTGATCTCGCATTCGGGAGCGAACCTCGCCATGACCGCTCAGCGCGCCGAGAAGATCGGACGCGACTTCGCCGCCGGCCTCGGAGTCGAGCCCACCCGCGCCGGCTGGTCGCAACTGAGTGAGGACGCGATCCTCGACGCCCAGGCTGCCCTGACCTCGATGGACGAGCCGCCGCCCGCGAGCGCGTCCGCTTTCGTGGCGAACGTGCTCGCCGGACGCGCGCTCAATCTGGCTTTCGTGCCCGCGGTCGGCGACGAGGTACTGCCGTTCGGGGTCCTCGAAGCGCTGCAACGCGGCATCGGCGCCGAGGTCGACCTACTCGCGGGGACGGTGGCGCACGAGTTCACGATGATGACGATGGGCGCTCGCGAAGCGTGGGCCGGCAGCGATGCCGTCCAGTCCCTGGCGGACGGCGGGATCGCCCCGGAGGCGGCGACGACCTACGTCGCCGGCCACCCGGAGCTGACGTCCACAGCCGACGTCTGTGGCCAGCTGATCACTGACTTCAGCTTCCGCATTCCCACGCTGACTTGGGCGGACGCCCGCCCGAGCAGTACCTGGCTGTACGACTTCCGCTGGCCGACCCCGTTGCTGGGGCAGTCGGTCCACTGCCTTGAACTGCCGTTCGCGTGGGACCTGCTGGACGCCGACGGCGTCACCCAGGTGACCGGCCCGAACCCTCCGGTACGCCTGGCCCACGACATGCACGAAGCCTGGGTTCGGTTCATCGCCGACGGTGACCCCGGGTGGGCCACCTGGAACGGCGCCAACGCGCAGGTCTTCGGCGCGGATGCGGCCGACACCTACCGTCCCGAGCAAGTGCTGGCGGCGTCGCTGTTGACAGGTCACCGGCCCGCACTATAAGTTGCAAGGCTGCCCGGCGCCGGACCCGTCCGGAAGCGGGCGGCAATCAGCCAAAGCGGCACAGACCAGGAGCGAGATGCAGGACCACGGTTACGCCAGGAGCGCGACAGTGCTCGGGTTCGGCGTGCGGTCTTGGTGCGATGCCGAAGTAGGCCAGAAGCTGGCGCCCCCGGAGCGATCGTTGGAATGAGGTGAGCGAGAAGCCACCCATGCCAAGGGTCGTTCCAGGCGGAATCAGCCAAGGAACGACCCTTTTCCGTACCCCAAGTCCACGAGGAGGTGAACCCGATGACGACAGTGATCGTCTACAACGCAGGTGGAGCACAGGTGCTTCACGAGGTGAGCCTGCGGCACGCCATCGGCATGTTGCACCGCCGCGTGGCGCGCGTGCTCGAGGCTGACCCCGACGCGACCTTCGGTCCGTACCCGGTGCCGAGGTCGCTCGAACTCGTCCGCTGGATCTACACCCGGTGGATCTGGGACGGCGCGGGGCCGGTCCCCTACAGCAACGAGGGCGTGCTGCGCCGCGACCATCGGCGTTGCTGCTACTGCGGGCGCACGGCCACCACGATCGACCACGTGCTGCCGCGCTCCCGCGGGGGCGCGACGAATTGGACGAACTGCGTTGCGGCCTGCTTCGACTGCAACGGCCGCAAGGCCGACCGCACCCCGTCAGAAGCCGAGATGCAGATGCTCTGGCCGGCAAGAGCGCCGGCCACGCTGGCCGAGTTGCTCCCACGCCGGCACCGGTGACCCGTCCGAACGGCGGGCGGGTCACCACCCAGAACCACGATCACGAAAGGAGTACCGATGAAACTGGCAGAAGCCCTGGCGGAGCGAGCGGACGCCGTCCGCAAGCTTGAGGAGCTGCGCGCCCGCATCGAGGCGAACGCGACGTTCCAGGAAGGCGAGACCCCGACCGAGGACGCAGCCGTCCTGCTGCGCGAGGCGGACGCGGCGCTGGCCGCGCTGGAGGTCCTGATGCGCCGCATCAACCTCACCAACACCGCGGCACGGCTGGCTGACGGCCGCAGCCTCACCGATGCCCTGGCGCGCCGCGACACCCTGCGCCTCAAGCACTCGATCTGGGTGCAAGCGGCCAACGCTGCGTCCGGCACCCGGATGCGCGGCTGGGGGCGCCAGCTGCGGTCTGAGTTGGCGACGCTGTCGGCGCTGGACGTGCCGGCGCTGCGCGGGCAAACGGACGCGATCTCGCAGGAGCTGCGCAAGCTTGATCTCCAGATCCAGGAGGCCAACTGGAAGGTCGATCTGGTCGACTGAAGGGACGTGGAGCAGGTAGTCGTCGCGGACGGGCGCGCATGAAAATCCTCCGGGTTGAACCAACCATCTCTCGCGGTAGAGGGCAGCCGCTGCAATCACAGAGCAGCCCAGCACGAGGAACGGTTCACCTCACATGGAGCACCCCGCATCACCTCATGCGGACGCACGCGACAACGAGGGTGGGCAAGGGGCACTCCACGTCCCCTCAGTTCTAGCGCCAGTTGCTGGTTCGCCCCCTGGGGTGAACCAGCAACTGGCGATTTTCTTGCACTCAGGCTTTGAAGTCGACCTTCGCGCGACTGGTCAGGAAGCCAGCGCCAGTGCGGGTGTTGGTGCAGGTCACTCCGGCCTTCGCCATCGAGCAACGGAAGTCTCCGGCGACCAGGGTCTTGCCGTAGGGAAGGACGGCCAACTGCACTGAAGGGTCCATCGGCCAAGGGATGGACTCGCCGAAAGTGGCGTCCCACCAGTCGACGCCATCACCACCCTCGTCGTTCAGGAATGGGAAGGATTGCGCGTCGCTGCCGCAGAACCAGGCTGCCGGCTTGGTGCCCTCGACCTGCACTCCTTCCACGACTCCGTCGTCGCACATGGTGCGCGGGGGTTCAACACCCTTGTTCCAGGTGCCTGTGCAGCGGGCTCCCACGGTGCTGAGCGTGCAGAGGAAGTTGCCGCTCGGGGAGGCGAAGAAGTTCTCCAAGTACTCCTCGGACTCGGGGTATCCGGCCCGTGCCCCGACCAAGCTGACGTCGCGCACAGTGCCACCGGAGCTGAACGTGGGCTCGGTGGGAGTCGGCCCGCTGGTTGCCGACTCGCTGGGGGTGGGCTGGACGGAGGTGGGCGAGACCGGGCTCGGCGTCGCGGCGATGTTCTGCTGCGCCCGACCCGGAAGGACGGTCGAGCCCCAGGCGACACCGAGGACGGTGACGATCGCGAGCGCGGTGCCGCCTGCGATGCGGGCCCGGCGAATGCGGCGGCCAGTGGCCGCCGCGCGGCCGGCGAGCGCCTCATCGGGGAGGGCAGCCGGAGTGTGGTCGCGCAGCGATGCGCGGATGAGATCGTCGAAATCACTCATGATTCGTCGCTTCCCAGGTAGTCGCGAAGGTGGTCCAGGGCGCGGGAGAGTTGGCTCTTCACCGTGCCGATGGAGATGCCGAGGGTCTCGGCGATGGTGGCGAGGTCGAGATCCTCGAAGTAGCGCAGGACGACAACGGCCCGCTGGCGGCGTCCGAGCCGGTCGAGTCCGCGCCAGATGAGGTCGCGGTCAGCGGTCGCGTCCGAGCCTGGGGTGGGTGCGTCCGGCGGACTGGCAGTGGGTGCCTCGCGACTTCCCCACCGTCGCCAGGCGGACACGTAGCTGCGTGCCATGGTCACTCGTGCATACGCGGCCAGGTGGCCGCGGTCATCGATCCGGTCCCAGGCCAGATAGAGCTTGACGAGCGTGGATTGCAGGAGGTCATCGGCGTCGTGCCCGTTGCCGGTGAGCGCCAGAGCGTAGCGCCGAAGCCCGACTTGGTGGGCCGCGACGAAGGACTCGAACCTGACGTCAGGAGCCAACTCCAGGGTGGGAGACAAGGCTGTCATGCCCCTGAAACGCGAAGCGGACGCGAAAGGTTGCATGGGACGCCGAGCGAGTCGTGGCGCAGCCCGGAGCTCGATGGACCACCTGTCACCCGGACGACTCTAGAGCCCGGGATACGAGCACCCGGCTGCGTGTCTGATCCCAGTTGGCGTCACTCCCCGAGGTCCCCGACGAGCGGTGCACCGCGCAGTGCCGCGATCCGCTGTGCGGCCGCGATGGCGACGTCGAAGCCCGCGTCCGGATCCCTGATCAGCCGCTCGGTGGCCACGGCGTGGGTGCGGACCCCGGCATCGGCGTCCAGCGTCCCGCGTTCGATGACAGAGGCAGCTGCGTCCCCGAGCGCGGCCAGTGCGCGGCTGAGACCACGCTGCGTAGCGCGATCGCCACGGCTGAACTGTGTCGCGAGGATCTCGGCGAGTGCGGCGGCTTCCTGCGGCGGAACCAGTACGGACGCAGCTCGCCACGCGGTCCGAGCCACCTCGTCGTCGGAGTCCTGCAGGAGCTCGGTGGTGATCGCAGGCCACGCCCGCCGATCGCCGAGCTTGGACAAGGTGTGCAACGCCTGGCCTCGAGCCTGCGGAAACACCGAACGCAACTCCGGCAGGACCCGCTCCAAGGTTCGGGACCGGTCGTGCTGGATCAACGCCCAAGTGATCGTGTCCCGCACGAAGAAGTCCGGCTCGACCCCGAACCTCGCCACCAGAGGATCGATATAGGCGTCGTTGGGACGCAAGCCCGCCGTCATCGCCGTCTGCAGACGGGCGGACGCCGAATCGGCCTCCAGCGCCATCTTCAGCTTCTCCACGACTCCGTCCGCACCATCTTGAGCCATTGCGACCACCTCCGCATCCAGTGAAAACCTTGCCGCGACGTCAAGGTCAAGGCAGGTGCGAGAACTGCCGCTGGCCATTGTCGCTGCGACAAGGGCGGCCTGGCCAAGCGTGGCAGATGGGGATTCAGGCGCCCCGCACGACACCGTAGGACGCACGCGCGACATCGCTCGTTGGCTCAAGCGACTGATCCAATTCTCCGGGGCGCTTCGTGCGACGCAAGGGGAAGCCTGCCCACATCTCACTGAATGGGGAGTCGATCAATTTCCCAGACGTTCCGCTGTCAGCTATAGTCGACACATGGTCGAAGTCCTGACGACGCAGGTGTTCGACCGCTGGCTCAGGAAGCTCAAGGACCGCGAGGCAAGACTGCGGATCCTGGAGCGTGTCGACCGGCTCGTCCACGGCAACCCCGGCGACACCAAACCGGTCGGTCATGGGGTGTCGGAACTGCGACTGACCTACGGCCCGGGCTACCGGGTCTACTACCTGCAAGACGGCGACAACCTGATCCTGCTGCTGTGCGGCGGAGACAAGTCGACCCAACAAGCAGATATCGATCGGGCACACCAACTGGCCGACGAATGGCACCTTGAGGAGGACGCTGATGACGACCAAGGCTGACAAGTACGCCCGCTTCGATGCGGCCGACTACCTCGACGGCATCGACGATGCGGCCGCCTACCTCCAGATCGCTCTGGAGGAATCGGCCAACGATCCGACCGCGGTCCCCCGCGCGCTGGGCGTGATCGCGCGTTCCCGGAACATGAGCGAGCTGGCGCGGCGGGTCGGGATGAGCCGCGACGGCCTTTACAAGGCGCTTTCCGCCGATGGCAATCCGACCTGGTCCACCGTCCTAAAGGTCACCGACGCCCTTGGACTGCGCTTGTCCCTCCACGCCGTCGCCTGACTCCGAGCCGTCGAAGTGACCGCTGAAGGCTCACGACGCTCGCACTGGGTCGGCACCGCCTGATAGCGGAGCTGGAGCCGGGCAAGCTCAGCGAACTCGAGCGAAGATACGCCGAGCTTCGCGTGGAGAACCAGCGCCTACGGACTAACGAAGCTGGTCCGGTCGCCGTCTGGACTTTCTCCACGATCCGTGGAGGAAATGCGTTCACCCAGCGGCAGGAACCACTGGTCCGATTCGGCGACACCGCCGGACTCGAGGGCGGTTCGACGGAGCGAGGATGTTACCTCGGATGTGACCACAGAGGTAACAATTCGAGGCAACACGGTTGATTGAACCAAGGTCTGTTCGATTCCGAAAGATGCTTTTGACAAGGGCTTTCACATGGAGCGGATGACGGGAATCGAACCCGCACTGTCAGCTTGGGAATGTAACCCATGCGTGTGGCTAGGGGAAACGCTACGTTAGGAACGTCGTCGTTACGCTCACAACGGTGGCTAACGTGGGATCCGAGGTAACAATTCTAGGTAACACGGTTCCAGCCCTCGACAGGAATCGAACACGGGCGGCAGGGGCAGGCTTGTTCGAGTAAGTCCGCTCAACGGAGTGAGTGCCTCGCCCACGAGCCCGCCAATGCACAGCATCTGGGCGCCGCCAGGTCCTACTCGCCGTCGGCCCCCGGGCCGGGTGGCAGTTCCTTGAGTCGTTGGCGGCATGTCGGGCAGCAGGGTAGCGAGTCGTGGTCCTGCGTTGGCACGAAGTAGACGCCGCACATGGCACGGACGGCCTTGCCTTCGATTGTGTTGCCGGCCAGGTGCTGGCGGTGGGCGTAGTGGGCGTGATCTCCAGGCACGGACTCTTCCAGCGCATTCTCGGCCACCAGCGACTCGAGTGCGGCAACCCTGGTGGTGAAGTAGCCGGGTTCGGCGATCGTGCTGTAGGTGTCTTTGTAGCGGTCCCAGCCCTGCTCGGGTGGGCTGAGCGTGATCAGGGCTCGCACGGTGAGCTGCCAGACCAGATCGCTCCCGGCGTAGGCGCGCTCGGCGAGGATCTCCACTGTGATCTCATCGGCCTCATAGCTTTCGTCACGGACGGGAACGACCTCGATCTCGACGACGCAGACCCTCTCGTCGGCACGTACCGGGTGGGCGATGTCGATCCGCACGGTTCCTCCGGAGTGGATCTCTCGGAGCGCGTCGAGCAGCTGCCTCTGGATGTTCAGTTCCCAGGCGGTGATCAGGCGTGCGGCGGTCTCCCGTTTCAGCAGGCGAACATCAGCCTCGGTCGGCAACCAGGCTGCGGAGCCGCCGCTGTCGTTCTCCCGCTGGACGCGCTGGTAGAAGTCGTCACGGTCCTGGTGCTCGCCCTTCGCCAGCCCCGCCGCGACCAGCCAGTGAACCCCCGACTCCTCATCCCGCCACACACCACCACGCCACTGCCCCGCCCTGATCTCCATCAGTCGTAGCCGGGTGCTGCTCACGATCAGGCCCGCGTGGTTGTCGGCGCTGGCGTCCATGCCGAACGACGCCATTGCTTTCGCGATGATCGGGTGCGGCAACTCGCTGAGCGGATGCAACTCATCCAACCTGCCCTCATCCAGCATTCGGCGGGGTCGGGGCGAGGCCCAGCCGGCAGTCAGGTCCTCAGCCAGCAGGCGTAGGGTCGGACGGGCTCGACGAGAATGCACCCCCTGATCATGCCCGAGCCGCCCGACACAGGGGGCGCGGCCCGCCCGCACTCAGAGGAGATCAGCCACCTCATCGATGGCGGCATCCCAAGTCTGACGCTGCTTCGCGAAACGCTCGGCAAGCTCGCGACGATCGCTTTGACGCCGCTCCTCGAACGCGACGAGATCGGCGACACGGATGCGGCGGTCGCGACCAACACGGTGCGAGGCGATCTCGCCTCGATCCAGCAGCTTGTACAGATGCGTGCGGCTCATTCCGAGGCGCTCGGCAGCCTCCGCCGGCGTCAGCGTGACAGACGCCGCTTCGATCACGGCGAGATCCGCGCCTTCGCTGATGCAGCGGCTCACGCTGAGCAGCACCTCTCGCAACTCAGGGCCGGCAGCGTTCTTGGCGAACTGCGCGAGAGCCTTGAGCTGGTCAACAGGGACGCTCGAAGTCGGAATGGTTTGCATCACGGGACCCATCATAGATGTCACAACTGACGTAGATGTCACAGATGACATTACGTCATGGCGGGTCGGCTGGACAAGCCTGACCAATACGCTCCCGAGATGCGGCTCAACCGAGGGTCGTCGCCAACCTGTTCACAACACTCTCACAAGAGCAGGGAGACCGCGGTGACGAGTCCGAGCCAGTCGCGCGGACAACGATACGCAGCTACGCGCGCCCGGTGATGCGGCAGCGCAGCCTCTCCATGAGGGCGTGCACGGTGAGGTGGTGGAGTGAGATGTCAGCCGCGATGGTCACCGGGGTGGTCTATTGGGCCCAATGCTCGACCGCTGCCGCAGGCGGCGGACGTCGCGACCTTCGCAGCACGAAGCCCGCGGGGAAGAGCGGGAAACGCGTCAAGACCGGCTTGACACTTGGTCGGGGGTGTCCGCCGTCTGCCGAAGCCTCCGCGTCTGCACCGTCGTAATACGACCTCGGGGATGGCTGGTAACCACGCCGCAGGCGCGCTCGTCTCGCTCTGCCCAGCGCAGGAGGCTGATAACAACGGTGGAGCCGCTCCGACCCAGCAGCGTCCTGAACTCGGCACGATCGACCGCGGGACCGGCGGCAAAGTAGTGCGTTTGCCATCGAAGCCGGACGCCGCGGGCGGATAGGCAACTAGCCTTAGCCCATGGCAATCCAGGGGAGCGAACGCACGGACGCCAGCCGCCGACAACCCCGCGTCGGCGTGGCGTTTCGGTCCACTGATCTTGTCAAGGCGCTCCGCGAAGGGCTTGGAGCGTGGCTCAGGCGGGAGGGCTTCAAACAACAAGGCAGCAACGGGTGGGTTCGATCAAGCGGCCCCAGCGACCACCTAATCATCGTGGCGCAATGCAGATTGAGCGGCTGGGACAGTCGCGCTGGTAGCAGCTTCGTCGTTGAGTTCGAGCGATCTCTGACCCCGGCGCGGGCCACGGGGTACAACCGTCAGCGACTCTGGACTCTCCTCGAGGAACAGGCTCGGCGCGAGGCACTCAGGATCAACACCCAGGTTGCCCAGACCTTGCCTCAGCCAGACCAGCGCTTCTTGCTCGAGTTGCCTCACGACGTGCGCGACCACTATCGCCGCGCCTTCACTGCGACGACGCAGACCGTTGACTCAACGGATGTGTGGTTCGCCTACTACGACGAAACAGACGCGGCCATCTGGGCCGACTTCCTCTCGCGAGAGCTGCCACCCGCTCTGCATGCCTTCGACGTTCAGCCACCGTCGTTCTTCGGGCATCGGCCATCAACCCACGACCGCAGCTAAGAACCGGAGGCGAGAAGCGCCACAACGAACCGCGCGGGGTGCGGCAAAGTAGTGCGTTTCTCAGTCAGGGGATGCTTGAAGTATCTCAGTCAACGCTTCGAACGTTTCCGATCTGAGCCACGAGGTCGCGTTCCCAAGGCGTTCCGTGGTGCTGTACTCATTGGTCCCCATCGCACCGGCGACGTCGTGAACGCCGAGCCAGATGCGCGAAGGCTCCCACCCGACGTCGCACCACCATTGCCCATGGTCTCGGGTGACTCGAACGCGGGCCGGCCCTCGCGTCCAGATCGACTGCTCGTCGCCGAATGCCTCACTCGCGCCGCCGATCCGTGAGCGAAGCTCGAACTGGTTGCGTCCTAGCCAGAGCAGCACCTCGGCTGCCTCATCTTCGCCGATGTCCGTCACACGTCCAGCCTCGCCTACTTGGTTCGGGCCAGCAAGAACGGCCCAAACTCAGCGGCAAGAGCGGGCGTTGCTGCGCGTCCGCTCAAGGGCTTCGCGGCGACGAGGTTGGGCCGACCGCGGCTCACCGAACGCTCGACTGCCCACGTCGATGTCGGCGCCGGTGGTCGCCCTGGCGGCCGCCAGAATCGCCGGGTGTTCGGGCCGCGTGACCCGGCGGCCTTACCCCTGTGCTGCCCGCCGTTCGCGGAGGCGCGGGTGGGGAGTTGCCGCCGGTTCAAGAGTGTCAGTAGGCGCAGGTAGCCTCGGCAGGGAAGTCAGCCAACGGACTACCCTTCTTCGCTCCAACTCGGAGGCGCAAATGACCTACTACACCGCAAGTGAACTCCGACCGCGCGCCGGCGGGATGTCGGCGAGCGGGGCTGATCAGGAACTGTCCCGCCTTTCGAAGGTCGCCGGGGGCAACTTCGACGTCTTCTTGAGTCACAGCCTCCGCGACGCGCTGCTCATTGTTGGCCTGAAGAGGCTACTCGAAGCCGATGGCCTCAGCGTCTACGTGGATTGGATCTCAGACCTGAGTATGTCAACTCGATTTGGCCCCACCATGGCGGCTTGAGTTGGCCCCACCTGCTCGGGTGTGGGCGAGGCGGTAGCTGGTGGTGCCGGTCTCGATGATGGTGGCGTCGTAGGTGAG
>Ga0073905_10001835_pt1 | contig 10903 bp, 10 predicted proteins | sample KloWWTupernatant_FD_65482 | JGI IMG/M metagenome (GOLD analysis project Ga0073905, IMG submission 65482) | Active sludge microbial communities from Klosterneuburg, Austria, studying microevolution and ecology of nitrifiers - Klosterneuburg... | ecosystem: Engineered > WWTP > Aerobic digester >... | reverse complement strand
CTCGGTCATGAACTATGGATACGCGCCGGCCGGCGCGACGAACAGCCTCACGCTGCCCCCTGGCAAGGAGCAGGAACGGTGGGGATACCAGATGTACCGCGTCGTCGCGGGCGCTGTTGACCTCGCAGGGAAAGACGTCCTTGAGGTTGGCTGCGGGCGCGGCGGTGGCGCGGCTTTCGTGCTCACGTCGATGGCGCCGCGCAGCGTCACCGGGGTCGACTTCGCGGATCGTGCGATCGCCCACTGTATCGCAAACCATCACGACGCACGGATGCGGTTTATTCAGGGCGACGCCGAGCAGCTCCCGTTCCCCGGATCATCCTTCGACGCGGTAATCAACATAGAGTCGTCACACGCCTACCCCGACTTTGACAGGTTCCTGAGCGAGACGCATCGCGTCCTTCGCCCTTCCGGCTATCTACTGTTCGCGGACTTTCGCAAGGCGGACCAGTTAGCCGACCTCTATCGCCAGCTCGACAGTGCCGGCTTCATCATCGTCGACGAAGAGCAAATAACGGAGAATGTCGTGCGCTCTCTGGAGGACAACTCGCGGAGAATGCAAGAGATCGTCGAGCGACATTCGCCAAGGCTGCTGCGCGGGCCCACGCGGGAGTTCATGGCTCTCGAAGGAACCATGATGAACAGCGGATTCCGGAGTGGCGATCTCGCATACCTCCGGCTCGTCCTGCAACGAGCACCGTCGCCATCCGCGCGTCAGTCTTCGGGCGTCTCCTCGGCGAACTTCGGATAGGAGCCGAAGACCTTGAAGATATCGGTTTTGGCCCGCATCCGCTCCAGCGCCGAGGCAATCTGCGGATCGAGCCGGTGGCCCTCGATGTCGATCAGGAAGTAGTACTCGCCGAGCACGTTCTTGGCCGGCCGGCTCTCCAGACGAGTCATCTGGATCGAATCTGCGGCCAACTCCTCCAGCACGGCAAAGAGCGAGCCCGGCACGTTGCTGCGCACCGCAATGGTCAATGAGGTCTTGTCCTTGCCCGTCTGCGGATGGTCGCGCTCGGCGAGGGCGACAAAGCGTGTGACGTTCTGATGGTTGTCCTCAATATTTCGAGCCAGGATCTCCGCGCCATACGTCTCGGCGGCGCGGGCCGGACCGATCGCTGCGACGGTCGGGTCGCCCCGCTTGACAACTTCCTCGACCGCGCCGGCTGTCGAGAGCGCCGCGGTCTGGTGGGAGTTTGGAAGCACACGCTCCAGGAATCGGCGGCACTGGCCGAGCGCCTGAGGGTGGCTGTGAACCGTCTTGATCCCGGTGATCTCCGCCCCCGGAACCGTCACCAGGCAGTGACGGACCGGGATGACGACCTCCCGACAGATCTGCAGCGCTGTCTCGTGGATCAACAGGTCGAGCGTCCCAGATACGGAACCTTCGATTGAGTTCTCTACCGGCAATACCGCTACATCGGCAACATCCGCCTCGACTGCCGAGATCAGGGCCGGAAACGACGCGAACGGAATCAGCACGTCGCCCTCACCGGCAACACGCATTGCCGCTTCCTCGCTGAACGTCCCCACCGGTCCGAGAAACGCTATCCGCATCCTGCTCCGCCTCCGCTCCGCTGCCAATTACCGTGAACGGTGCGAGTATACGCGGCGCGAGGCTTACGCGACGCGCCCTGACGCCGAGAGGAGACGGCCATGACTCGGGATGACGCCCACAATTGGACAGGCACGCGTCTGACATCTGCGATCGGCGCTCTCTACGGAGGGTCGAAGCCTGATGCGCCGTTCGGCGCGGTGATCGATACGAGCGTCTGGCAACATCTCCGGCCGGCGATTGTCGAGCGTGGCTGGCAGCAACACGTGATCACGGCGGTCAAGCTGGCCCACACGCTGATCTTCTTGATTCTGTCCAGCCTGATTGTCTGGTTCGCGTGGTCGGGTCTGCGCGGACGCTGGTCGCGCCGGATGGGGCTGGCGCTGGCGTCAGTCGGCGCCGAGGCGGTGGTGATTACTGCCAACGGCGGCCGTTGCCCGCTCACGGGCATCGTCGAGGACCTGGGGGCAGAGCGCGGAACCGTCTCGGACATCTTCCTGCCGCGCTGGGCGGCCCGTCGTATCCCGCACATCTCCAGCAGCCTCGTTCTTCTCGGCTTGCTCGGGCTGGCAGCCCACCGGCTGGCTCGACGCTAACCCGCCATGCGGCGAATCCTGTCGATCGCAATCGGTGGGACGAGGCGTTGCTCGTCCCGCACAGACTGCTGAATCGCCCGGACGACGTCCATGCCCTGCGCGACGCGACCGAACGCCGCGAAGCCCTGACCATCGGGATTTCGCATTCCGCCGAAGTCGAGTGACGGCCAGTCCCCGATGCAGATGAAGATCTCCGAGTGTGCGCTGTCCGGCGCAAAGCGGGACATCGAGAGCGTGCCGTCCAGATGTTGGAGGCCAGTGGCGCTCGTGCGCTCCAGCGGAATTGGCGGGAAGCGCTCGCTTTCGCGCTCCGGGTTGATGCCACCCTGGATCACCTCGATACAGATCTCGGTGTCGGGCTGGTTATCCGGCACAACCGTGCGATACCAGCGGCCATGCTCGTAGAAGCCGGCATCGAGGTATCGCAGGAAGTTCGTGGCGGTAATCGGCGCGCGGTCCTCGAAGATCTCGGCCACGATCTCCCCAAGCGCCGTCTCGATCACAACGCGCGTATTCCCCATGCCATCTCCTTTCAAGGCTCTGAGACGCCGACCCCATCATTGTGGCCCACGGCGTCACTGGCGACACGAGGCGCCAATGGATTATCGCGATCGGGGCAGACCAAGTCAGTCGACTATACTTGAGCGTTATGGTGACGAGCGGACAACGACAGCAACAGAGACCGCAGAGCGAGGCCGCCGCATGGCGCGTCTTCGCCGCTGTGCCGGTCAGCGACGATGTTCGCGAGCTCATGCGTCGCGCTGAAGAGACGCTAGCGCCCCGTGGCTGGCCGATGAAGTGGGTGAAGCCGGAGCTGGCCCACCTGACGTTGAAGTTCTACGGCAATATCTCTACCGACCGACTATCCGATCTCTCGATGCGCCTGGCAACCGTTGCCGCAGGCGCCGGGGCGTTGCGCATACGCACGACCACCGCCGGCGCGTTCCCGTCGGCTGCCCGACCCCGGGTAATCTGGCTGGGCCTGGCGGGAACGATCGACCCGCTCGCCGCGCTGGCAGCGCGGGTCGAGGCTGCGTCCTCTGGGTTCGGCAAGCCAGAGAGCCGTCCGTTCGCGCCGCATATCACGCTGGCACGGCTGCGTGATGGCGCGCCCGCGCCAACCGACTTCGCGGCGATAGCGGCCGGCCTCAACCTCCCCTCGATCCCGTTCACGATCGACCGGCTGCAGCTTGTCCGGAGCATCCTCGGCGCGGCCGGCCCGACCTATTCCACGGTCGGAGAATGGCCGTTCAGCGGTATCCCCGAGATTGATGACCACGGCTAGCGTCCTCCGACGGAACCGCCGTGACCGCGAACGCCCACTGACGAATCAGGAGACCAGACAATGACCGATATGTTCGACCGCCTCAAAGAGCTGGATCGCCGCTACGACGAGCTCACCCAGATGATGGCCGATCCGGCCGTCGCGACTGACCCCGACAAGCTGATGGAATATGGTCGCGAGCGCGCCGAGATCGAGGATGTCGTCGTCGCCTTCCGCAACCTGAAGGCACTGGAGGGACAGATCGCGGACGCCGAGGCGATGGCCAACGATAGTGACCCGGAGCTGGCCGAGCTGGCCCGTGATGAGCTGGGTACGTTGCGCTCCGATCGCGAGCCGCTGGTCTCCCGGCTACGCGCCCTGCTCGTGCCGAAAGACCCGAACGACGAGAAGGACGTGATCGTCGAGATTCGCGCCGGGACGGGTGGTGACGAGGCCGGCCTCTTCGCCGCCGAGCTCTTGCGTCTCTATTCGCGCTACGCCGAGCGACAGGGCTGGAAGACCGATATCCTCACCCTCAACGAGACTGGCGTCGGTGGGATCAAGGAGGCGATTGTCGAGGTCCGCGGTCGTGGCGCCTATAGCCATCTGCGCTACGAGAGCGGCGTCCACCGCGTCCAACGAGTGCCTGTCACCGAATCGAGCGGGCGGATCCACACCTCGGCAGCAACCGTTGCCGTCTTGCCAGAGGCCGAGGATGTCGATATCCAGATCAACGACAACGACCTGCGCGTGGATGTCTTCCGCTCGACCGGCCACGGTGGTCAGAGCGTCAACACGACCGACTCGGCAGTGCGCATCACCCACCTTCCATCCGGTATCGTCGTCACCTGCCAGGACGAGAAGTCACAGTTGAAGAACAGAGCCAAGGCGATGGCTGTCCTGCGGACGCGGCTGTACGACATCGAGCAGCAGCGGCTCGATTCGGAACGTGGCGGCATGCGCCGCTCGCAGATCGGCAGTGGCGATCGATCAGAGAAGATCCGCACCTACAATTTCCCGCAGGATCGCGTCACCGATCATCGTCTGAAGCTGAACCTCAGCAACCTGCCAAGCGTCATGGACGGCAACATCGAGACGTTCGTCCGCGAGCTTCAGGCGCTCGACCAGGCCGAGCGATTGCAGATGGCAGGAATGGGGGGATAGAGGAGGGATGGGGGATGAGGCACATGGGATGAGAGGTGGATTGGTGGAGGTCTGCACGGGCACAAGGGCGAACCAAGGGGTCAGACCGACGTGTCTGACACACCCGTCCTCCACCCACCGGCCCCCATTCCTCATCCCTCATCCTTTCCTCACCTGGCCCTCGTCCCGATGAGCCGCACGATCTGGGACGCCATCGAGGACGCGACGTCGCGGCTGGAGGACACCAGCGAATCGCCGCAGCTCGACGCGGAGCTGCTCCTGCGTGAGGCAACCGGGCTGAATCGGGTGGGAGTGTTCATGCGCTACGGCGAACCGCTGCCGGCCGCGCAGGATACCCTGTTCGCGCAGCTGCTTCAGCGTCGGCTGGCTGGCGAGCCGATGGCATATATCCTGGGGCAACGCTGGTTCCGCACGATCGAGCTGTGCGTCGATGATCGGGTCCTGATCCCGCGGCCAGAGACGGAGCGATTCGTCGAGCTGGCGCTGGGTTGGCTCGCGTCGCACCCCGGGCCGTGCCGGGCAATCGACGTCGGAACCGGCTCAGGGGCGATCGCTCTCGCGCTGGCGACGGAGCTGGGCAAGCATCGGCCCGACGTCCAGATCGTCGGGAGCGACGTCTCCCGCGAGGCGCTCGCAGTCGCCGCGCTGAATCGCGAGCGGCTGGGCTTGCGTCACCGGGTCGATCTCGTTGCGAGCGACCTGCTGGCCGGCCTGCGTGGGCCGTTCGACTTGATCCTCGCCAACTTGCCCTACTTGCGCCCTGACCAGCGCCACCCTTCGACCCGTCGCGAACCGCCGGTCGCGCTGTTCGGCGGGCCAGACGGCTTCGACCTGCATCGTGCTCTGCTGCGTCAGGCGCGCGACCAGCTCACGCCGGAGGGGCTGCTCGTCGGCGAAATCGATCCGGCGCAGGGAGAGTTCGCCGTCTCATTTGCCAGGCAGGCCACCGGCCGGCCAGCCCGGATCGAGCCAGACCTGGCCGGAGACGCGCGCTACATGATCGTCGGCAACCCGGAGTGATCGCCCCCGCGCGATTCATGTCGTGTGAACGTGCGACGGGCGCCCGTGTTGGGCGCCCGTTGGCCGGTATTGGTTACGGCGTCGAGGGTTACGCGCGGGCTTTGCGGGCCTTGTCGATATCCAGCTCGATGCCCGGCTTGGCGAGCGTCTTGATGCAGCGAGTGCAGGCGTTAATCTGGGTCAGCTGCCCGCTGGAGAGTACCCGCGTCTTCTGGATGTTCGGTCGGAAGGCGCGGTTGGTGCGCCGCTTCGAGAAGCTGACGTTGCGCCCAAAGGTGACGGTCTTGCCACAGATCTCACATGTGCCGGCCATAACGTTCCCTACTCCCTGTCCGGATTCATACCCTCTCGAACCGACGGCCCGAATACGGGCAGGAAGAAACGTCGGCCACAACCCGGAATGATACAGGAGACGGCAACCGGCCGGCAATCAGCGTTCAGACGGTCGGCGCATTGACCGGCGGGGCGGCCAGCTTGAGGTAGCGACGGACGCTCATCCGATTGCGAGAATCATCGGCCAGGCCGAGGAGTGTCAGCAGCTGTTCTTCGTCGGCCCCCTCGCGCGCGCGCTCGACGGCGTAGGTGTCGCGCAGCGTCTGGGGCGAGACCTGCTTGCTGATCCCGCCGGCACGGGCGACCCGCTCGACCAGCTTATTGACCGATTGCGGCAGTAGCTCGAAGAGGTGATCGGTCGGCGCATACTCAGCAACGAAGGCGTCGTAGAGCACGGCCAGCTCGGGGGCGGCGCTCAGCTTACGCTCTTTCCCGCGCCAGCGAGGGTTATCGTAGAAGACATAGACGACCGGCACGTCTCGATCGCTGAAGTCGACGTGATCGCGCCGCAGCGCCAGTAGCTCCCCCCGCGAGAGCCCCAGATTCAACAGCAGCCAGACGATAATCACCGCGCGGGAAGAGTCAGCGGCGGCAGCGTCGAGGATGGCGCGCTGCTCGGTCTCGAAGAGTGGACGCGGCGTCTTGAGCGGGATATGGTCGGGGTAGAAGGACGCGGTCGGATCGGTGTCCAGCATCTTCGCGCTCACCACGAGCCACTTGAATAGCTGGCTCACTGAGGTGAGGCGGCGCTTGCGGGTCGAGCGTGTGTTGGCCTCGCCGAGGTAGTGCGCGATATCACGCGAGGTCACCTCGTCGATCGGCTTCGGGCCGATGACTTGCTCGAAGATGGCCAGATCGTAGAGGTATGACTCAATGGTGTTCTTTGGGTGTTGGGCTTGCTCGAGCGAGCGGCGGTACCAGTAGCGAGCAACTGGAAGTGACGACCGTGGCGTCAGCGCGCCGATTCCACCGATCCGCGGCGCGTAGTTGCTCCGACCAGTCACATCGAACAGTGGCGGCTGGCTCACTCGCTCGATCTCGTCCTCACGCTCGTCCGTCATCGTCCCCCTCGCTTCGGCCCGATGATGTTACTGTAGCGGAACAGATGTTCGGAAGCAAAGGGCCGGCCAGCGAGTGCTCACGTCTTCCCCGGGGCTGCGCCGATCAGCAGCGTAGCCGGATGGTCGGGCCGGGTCCCTACTACTCAGACGATCGGTGTCAGCGCCGGCTGCGGGTAGCGGCTATTGGCCTCGCGACGGTCGGCAAGACGGTGGATGGCGTTGGAGAGTCGGCGGACGCCCTCGTCGATCTCTTCCTCGCTGGGCAGGGTGAAGTTGAGACGCATATCGTAGCGCCCACGGCCCGAGGCGGCATCGACGTGGAACGATTCGCCGGGCGCAAAGACCACCCCTTCGCGGGCTGCCTCCGGCAACAGATCCCGAACTCGAATCCCTTCGGCCAGCCGGCACCAGAGATAAATCCCGCCCTCCGGCCGATTGGCAGTGACGAGGTCGCCACAGTACTCCTCCAGGGCAGCCAGCATCCTGTCTCGCCGCTGCGGATAGACGCGGTTGACGCGGGCGAGGTGCTGATCCAGCAGCCCGCGCGAGAAGAATGCCCAGACTGCCCGCTGGGCAAGCGCGTTGGTGTCGAGGTCGACCAGCTGCTTCATCAGTGTCAGGCGCTCGACAACCGGCTTCGGCGCGGATACCCAGCCGATCCGAAAGCCCGGGAAGAGCATCTTCGAGACAGTCGAGAGGTAGATCACGTTCGCCCGCCCCTCGGCCTGGTCGATCGCCGACAGCGTCGGCAATGTGCGGCCGTCGTAACGCAGGGCGCCATAGGGATCATCCTCGACGATGGGGATCTGGTAGCGGGCGGCAAGGTCGAGCAGGCGCAGCCGCCGGCCCATCGACAACACGGCGCCAGATGGGTTCTGGAATGTCGGCAGGGTATAGATCAGCTTTGGCCGGCGGCGAGGCAGCACCTCCTGGAGCAGATCGACCTGCATGCCATCCTGGTCGACCGGGATAGTCAGCAGGCGCGCGCCGGCAGCGCGAAACACCTGCGCTGCGCCAAGGTAGGTCGGCGACTCGACGACGACCAGGTCACCGGGATCGATCAACGTCCGGGCCAGCAGATAGAGTCCTTGCTGGGAACCAGCGACGACGACGATATGGTTCGGGTCGAGGGAGCTCGGCGCGCCGGCCGCGGCGGCAGCGCGGTCCATCCAGCGCGCCAACTCGTCGCGCAGCGGCGGGTATCCCTCGGTCGGCGTATGCTGGAGAAGCGTCTGGCCGGCATTGCCGAGCGCCTCATCGAAGATCGCGCGGATATCTTCGATCGGGTACAGCTCTGGCGAGGGGATGCCGGTTGCCAGACGGATGACATCGGGACGAGCCGAGACAGTCATCGCATCGCGAAGCAGCGGGTCGTCCATCACGTCGGTCGTGGCGGTGAAGAGCTGCGCCCACGGGATCGGCGTCGCGCGCGACCGTCCAGCCTCGACCAGATAGCCGGATAGTCGCCCGCCGTTGGTGTCGTAACGCGGCCATTCGCCAGATCCGGTCGGGGTCGGTTCTGCCTCGGGCGCGCCGTAGGTAACAATCGTCCCACGGCCGACCTGCCCGGCGACGAGCCCATCCGCTGCGAGCTCCCGGTAGGCATTGACGACGGTTGTGCGGTTGACTCCGAGAAGCTTGGCCAACCGCCGCTCCGGCGGCAATCGCGCGCCGGTGGCCGGCTCTCCGTCCAGAATGGACTGGCGAATCTGATGAGCGATCTGGAGATAGATTGGAACTGGACCGTCGCGGTCGAGGATGACGTGCATTGCGGCGCTCCCTGGCAACCTCCCGGAACAATGGCCTGTGCCAATGCCAGCCATTGTGGCACATTGGGTGTCTTCGCTGCCAGATTAACCGGTAACAGGGGCAGATGGATGCATCCACTTGTGCGTCGCGCACAGGCATGATATTCGTCGGCGAATGAGACGCGGGACCTGGGACGTGGGGGTTCAGACATGGCCGACATCACCATCGACGACATCCTCCACTGGCAGCGTGGGCTGACGTACCGAGCGCCGGCCGGCAAGCCGATGGACGCTGGCATCGACGCCAACGTCTCCTGGGCGGTGACGATCCGCGCGGCAGCGCCGATCCTGCCGCCACTGCGAGGAGGCGAGATTGTCGTTGCGCCCCCTCGGCTGCTGGAACAGGTGCGCGAGTCGGAGATGATGGACAGCGCGGCGCTGGTGAGGGCGCTGACCGGGCAGCCAATCGCCGCGCTGATGGTTGACCCCGCCTTTAGCGAAACGCAGGTGGCCGTGCCGCTTCTTATCAGCAGCGGCACGTTCCCTCACAACGCTGAGTCGACGCTGAACCGGCTGATCATCGAACGGCGCGCCGAGCTATACCGGATCGGTTCGGACCTCTCGCGAGCACTGTCGACCGCCACGATCTCAGGGGCCGGGCTCGGCCAGCTGCTCGATGCCGTGCGCGGCGTCATCGAACGGCCACTGCTGCTGGTCGAGACACATGGCGCGGTCGTTGCCCGCTCACAGGATGCCCCCGCCGATTGTCCGGTTGAGCCAGCCGCGATCGCCGCCGGGCTGCGCGCCGGCGATCAACCACGACTGATCGGCGCCGAGGGCCACGGCTGGCTCCTCCAACCGATCCAGCCGGGCGCGGAGACGGGGGAGCGGCGCGCCATGGCGTTGCTGATCGGGTTGGCGCCGGACGCGTCGAGCGAACCGGAACGACTGGCGGCTTCGCAGATCGCGGCGACGCTGGAGGTTGTGCTTGCCCAGGCGCTGCCGGCCGACGGCGGAGGGCGAGAGTGGAGCGCGCGAGAGCCGCTCGTTGCCGAGCTGCTGACCGGACATCTCACCAGCCAGGCCGCTGCCGAGAGCCGCGCCCGGATGATCGGGCTGGACCCAACCAGGCCAGCCCGGGTGGCGCTTTTCACCTCTCCCACTGCCGGCCTCTCGCACCGCGCCCGCTCGGTGCTTTCGGACCAAAGGGGTCGCGCGACCGCGGCGCTGGGCGAGCGTGAGTTTGCCGCGCTGATCACCGACGAAGATCATCTCGACATCACCCTCGTCGACCTCGCCTCCGCCATCCGACGCATTCAGCGCGCCGATCCGGAGGCGCGGATCGTTGTCAGCGAGCCAGTGGCGTCGGTCGCGTCCGCCGAGGTTGCGCTGGCCGAGACGAGAATCCTGGCCCGGCTAGCCACGGCCGGCCTGCTCGGTGGCGAGCTGATTCGCGCCGACGACCCGAGCCGCCTCGGCGTCTTTGGCCTGCTCCTTCCGATCGTAGCCGGGGCCGATACACCCCCGAACGACCTGCGCGCGCGCCTGGCAGGATTCGCGACGGCGATCCTCGGGCCACTCGAAGAGCACGACCGTCGGCGACGCAGCCAGCTCGTTCCAACGGTGGAGGCATGGCTGCGCCACGGCGGGGCGCTGGCGCCGACTGCCGACGCGCTCGGCATCCATCGCAACACCCTCGCCTACCGGCTCCAGCGCGTCGCCGAGCTTGGCGCCTACGACCTGGATGATCCGCAGACCCGGTTTGTCCTCCGGCTGGCGCTCGATCTCCGCGCCCTCACTGTGGCGGCCGGCTGACGATTCGAGGGAGCATGGTACGATGCGCGCTCGAAACCGGCGGGATGGCCCCGGCCGGCACAGACCTTCGACGCTGGGGGAGAGACGAGTGAACGACGAGACGAGAGCCTTCCTGACACGCCTGCTGGCAACCGCCAGCCCGTCCGGATTCGAGGAAGGGGCGGCCCGCGCCTGGCGCGCGGAAGCAGAGACATTCGCCGATGAGGTCGTCGTCGACGCGATGGGCAACTCCTACGCGCGGCTCGCCGGCAATGGCCCAACGGTGATGATCGAGGGCCATATCGACGAAATCGGCATCATGATCTCGCATATCGACGACGACGGCTTCCTCTGGTTCCAGCCAATCG
>Ga0073905_10001833_pt1 | contig 10908 bp, 11 predicted proteins | sample KloWWTupernatant_FD_65482 | JGI IMG/M metagenome (GOLD analysis project Ga0073905, IMG submission 65482) | Active sludge microbial communities from Klosterneuburg, Austria, studying microevolution and ecology of nitrifiers - Klosterneuburg... | ecosystem: Engineered > WWTP > Aerobic digester >... | reverse complement strand
CTCGACGTCGACACCATCGTGATGTGCGCCGGCCAGGAGCCGCGCCGCGAACTGCTCGCCGGCCTGCAGCAGGCCGGCGTGGCGGTGAGCCTGATCGGCGGGGCGGATGTTGCGGCCGAACTCGACGCCAAGCGCGCCATCGACCAGGGCACTCGCGCCGCCGCAGCGCTGTGAAGTCGGTCGTTTTTCAAAATACCGGTTAGTGCAGTGCGCTCCGCACCGCAGGGGGATACTCGGTAATGCCGACAGTTAGCCGTGAGAACCGGCTTTGCGATTTCGGAAAATCGATGCTCATGCAGAACGCGGCAATGATGCCGGCCAGGCCTGAAACCAGACCCACTGCCCAGTTCATCGTCAGCGCCGCGGTGACGACGCTACCGTGCAGCATGGTGACGACGCATCCGGCCAAGAAGAAGGCGACGGCCAACCACTGGTAGATAGTCAGCCCGCAATGGATGTTTGTCTGCGGTTCCCCGCGAAAATGCTCTTCCGTGAATCGCGCCAGCGAGGACAGGACCAGATAAAGGCCGCCGATGAAGGTCCACGGCGCGCCGGTCGTCAAGAGCCGCAGGAGAACCAGCGCAATGACAACGTTGCCGATGATCGAATAGAGCTGGGTCGGGTGTATGGGAATGCCGCCGAGGTTGGCAAGGGCGATGACGCGGGACATGGGGTGCGTGACACGGAGGCCATCGGCCCGCTTGACGGCCTTGCCATGGCAGCATCCTTGCACGAGGCAGCGCAGTCTGCCGATCGCCTGTGCTAGGGGAGCCGCGGCTGCGAACCCGGCAGCCAGCGGCGCGATATCTCCGCGCAAGATGCCGAGCAAACCCAGGGCCGCCATCGCGCCGCAAAGAAACCCATAGTATCCAAAGGGACGTGACAACCGGCCGCCGCCTTCCAGCCAATAGCCCCAGGCGCCTGCGCTGAGCAGGCCGATGACGACGATTGCGGCATTGGTGGCATGGCTGGGTCCGGCTAGGAAGAGCGCCAAGGCGGTTCCCGACGAAGCAGCCAGCGCAGACCAGCTCGCATGGTTGATGACGCGGACGGGTCCGATCTCGACGGCACCCCAGGAATTGCCAAGGCGCTCGCAAGCACGAATGAGCCGGATCCAGAGTCGGTCAATTCGCCAGCAAAGGATGCCCAGGAAAAATCCGGCAGGCACGTCGATAAATGCGTGCGAACCGGTCGTGATGCAACTGACCGAGATGCCCGCTGCAAGCAGCCACCAGACCACCTTCAGTGTTGGCCACCTGCGGCTGAAGCAATAGGCTGCGAACACCGACCAGAGGGCGTGGAAGGATGGGAATGCCAACCAGTCGGCATCCAGCGAACGATTGGCCTGGGCGAGCAGGGACGTGAGCCCCGTGTAATCCGAAGACAGCAAGGCGGCCTTGCCGGGCACCAGAATCATCAGGGCATATCCCACGAACGTGGCAGCCCACGCGCCGACCACGAATCGTCTTAGTTCGGCATGGGTCCGCAGGACGAGGGGGCTGGCGATCACGAAGGGATACGAAAGCGAGTACAACCAGATTGTCCAATCAGCTCGTGGGAGGCTATATTCGTAGGCAAACCGAAGCTCTCCGGCACCCTCGGGGGCGGGCAGCAACGAAAAAGTCGCGTACGCCAAGGCCCATGGGCCGAGTGCGATTGCGCCCGTGGCCAGCCGGCGCGAAAACTGAGCGTCGGTTTCCTCGCCAGGCGGAAGCCCCAGCAAGGGATAGCCGGCCGGGTTGCCGAAGCGTTCCCGCAATTTCGGACCTTCGTACCCCACGACGAGCGCTATCGCCGCGAGAGCGGACAGGGGCGTGACGATCCACAGCCCGCTCGTCGAATTGGCCAGGATCGAAGCGCCTGCGGCCATGAGCGTGAATCCGAAGTAGATCGGGTGGGCGAGGATCGCATAAGTCGACGTGGATACGTATTGGCTCGGCGGGAATGCATTCATGGGCAGCCCGCGGCCTTTGGTCCAAAGCGCCCACATCGATACTGCCATGCATGCCATGCCGCAGACGGTTAGGGCGGCTCCGACCCATGCCGGAAAAGGTTGCGGCCAGAAGGCGATGCCGGAAGTGTCCAGCCGCCAGGCCCAGAGGGCTAGCAGTCCTGGCCAGAGGGCGATGAACAAGGCGCCATATCCGAGTTTTCCGGCAATCCGCGCTATTCCCACGAGACTTCCTCGAATACGGCGTGCCCCGCATCGGGCGGCAAGCCCGCAATCTCAAGATTCGCTTCGGCCAACCACTTGGTCTCGGTTCCCCTGAGGAGCGCCCGTGCCCCGCGCCCGACCGGTAACGACCATCCCTTCAGTGCGCCCGTGCCGATGGTTTCGTTGATCAGCGCACGCGAGGAACGAAAATGCAGAGTCGCCGAGGAGGTGCGAACACCGTTCCGCGTCGCTTCGTTCAGAGTGACGGGTTGCGCGTTCAGCAGGGCAAGTCGCAGCGGGAAGGACCCCCGCCATTCAATCCACGTCAAGCTGTGATGCTCGCCGCAGAATCGACCCCACTTGAGCAGCTTCAGGCCAAGGCGCCAGGGGGCGAAGTTCATTTTCAATCTTTCCGCGTAGCCCCGTGCGCCGTTGTGCACCAGCTTGCCGTTGAGGACGATCGGGTCCCAGGTGATCGTTTTGTCCCGGTCGCGCCAGAGTTCGATGGGACGCGCCGCGGCATTGTTCCAGATAAAATTCGTGCCGTCCTCTTCCGGCCAGATGAGCGAGTCGTGTCCGACGCAAGGCATAGGAATGCCACCGAGGGAAATCCGCGAAACCGTGCGCCTCTCATTGGAAAGGCATCCGCGGTAGCCGATGGCGACGGGACCGAGCGTCAGGTTGGCGCGGTAAAAGATATGCAGTTCCCCGCCGTAGAAAACATCTCCGTACCACTTCTCAAGCATCATGATTAAAAAGGTGAATGAGTGTGGCTTATCCCGCCGCACTACGTCATGATAAATGAATTACTGCGGGGTCGATAGACAACCGCCATCCGTGCGTCGGCCTGAAGAAGTCCGCCGCAGAGTCGCCGCCGAGGCCGACGCCGCCGGCGAGATCATCTACGAATAGCGCGGCGGCCGGGCGTGCGGCGAGGGTGGCGGGAATTCATGCCGCCACCCAATGCGCGACGGGCCGCATCAGGAAATCGTCCAGCGCGATGCCGTCGCCGCCCACCAGCAGCGTGCGCTTCGGCTTGAATGCCTGCACGAACGCCGCCGTGCCCGGGTGCGCCTGCGGGGCGCGGCCGCTTTTCACCTCGATGGCGGTGAGCCTGCGCCCGGCCTGCACGACGAAATCCACCTCGTGGTTGCGTTCGCGCCAGTAGTGCAGCGCGCATTCGCCGCGCATCGCCGCATTGGCCAGGTGCGCTCCCACGGCGGATTCCACCAGACGCCCCCAGAATTCGCGGTCGGCGCGCGCCTCGGCCAGCGTGTAACCGCTGGCCGCCGTCATCAGGGCCGTGTTGAGCACCTGCAGTTTCGGGCTGGAGCCGCGGCTGCGCGCCGCATCGCCCGCATACTTGGGCAGGCCGCAGACCATGCCCGCGCCCGCCAGAAGCTCCAGATAATGCGCCAGCGTGGTGGTGTTGCCCGCATCCTGCAACTGGCCGAGCATCTTGGTGTAGGAAAGCACCTGCCCCGAATAGCGGCAGGCCAGCTCGAAGAGCCGCCGCAACAGCGCGGGCTTGTCCACCCGCGTGAGCAGCAGCACATCGCGCGAGATCGACGTTTCGATCAGGCTGTCCAGCACATAGCGCGCCCAGCGTGCGGGCTCGCCGATCAATGGCGCCGCGCCCGGGTAGCCGCCGTAGAACACATACGCATCCACCGGCCAGCCGAAGGCCGCCCGCATTTCCGCATACGACCAATGCGGCAGCGGCAGCACCTCGAAGCGCCCGGCCAGGCTCTCCGTCAGCCCCTGGGCGATCAGCAGCGGCGCCGAGCCGAGCAGCACCGCCTTGAGCGGACGCTTCGCCCGCGTGTCCTCGTCCCACAGGCGCTTCACCGTTTCCGACCAGCCGGGGATTTTCTGGACTTCATCCAGCACCAGCACCGCGCCTTCGGCATCTTCGATGGACAGCCTGGCCGCCTCCCACTGCTGGGCGACCCAGTCCGCGCCGCGCAAGGTCGGCTCGTCCGCGCTGGCCTGGCGCACGGGCAGCGCCAACGCATCGGTCACCTGCTGCACCAGCGTGGATTTGCCCACCTGTCGCGGCCCCGCCACCACCTGGATGAAGCGGCGGGGTTCGGCAAGACGCGCCGCCAGCACGGCGGACTGCGGGCGCAGGAAAGGGGCTTTCTTTTTGCTCGGCATGATGAGTAATTTTACTCAATAAACTGAGTAAATCAAACTTGGCTGATTTGGCCCGACGCCGGAGCGCATCTGCCGCGGCATCCGCCTCGCCTCGATCTGGGCCGGCACCAACGAAGTGATGACCATGACCGTCGCCCACGAGTGGTACCGCGAGCACGGCAAGCAGTGCCGCGAAATATAGAGGATGGGTCGGGTGGGGACCTGCCGCCAGTAGTTCTTGATAATAAGTTCGTCGTAATAGCCGCGGAGAGCCTGTCCGGAATTTTGTGTGTGAGGCATATCATGAAGCCTGAAAGGAGCATGGCTGCGGCAGACTGCCCGCCAGCATCAGGACAAGCGGCTGTCGAAGACCTTCGTCGCCGTTCGCGAGGAAGCACCCGACCGCGCCTGCGCCTACTGCGCGCTGACGCTCGCCGAACTCGAAAGCCGCCATCAGCCTGCGGCCTGGCGCAAGAAGCTGCCGCGCCGCATACCCGGTGTGCGGCTGGGGAGGCTGATCGTCGACAAGGCATTCCAGGACAACGGGCTCGGCGAGCTGCCGCTTCTTCCTCATTGAGCTTTTCCGCTATGATTCATCGACACGTTGCTTTGCTCAGGAGTCATCAATGACTGTTCAAGTGGATTTTTCGAAGCTGGACCTGCAGGATGCGCTCGACCTGGCCGTCCTCATCGAGAAGGAGGCGGAGGAGCGCTATCGCTGGTTCGCGGACATGCTCGGCGAGCGTTACCCGGGCGATGCGGCGGATTTCTTTTCCATGATGGCGCGCAACGAGCAGCGCCACGGGACGGAGCTTGCCGAGCGCCGGCGTGCGCTGTTCGGCGATGCGCCTTCGCGCGTGGCGGCGGACATGATCGAGGATGTCGAGGCGCCGGACAGCGGGAAGCCGCGACCCTTCATGTCGCCGCGGCATGCCCTGGAAGTGGCGATGGACTCCGAGATCAAGGCCTGGGAGTTCTTCGACCAGGCCCTGCCGGGCATAAAGGATCCCGCCGTCAGACAACTGTTCGAGGAACTCCGCGACGAGGAAGCCATGCATCAGGGGCTCCTCGACAAGCAGAAGGCCAAATATCCCGACACGATGGAGCCGGATGTCGATCCGGAGGATGTCGATACGCCTGCATTGTAGAGGCGCCCGACTGGCGGGGTTTGGCAGGAGTCAAAAGGGGCAGCTTCGAACTTCTCGGCTTTTCTTGCGCCCGCGCTTGCTTGTCAGTGCTGCTTCCAGCACTTTGGCAAGGGTAGCGGCTCCGGCTTCCATCTGCGGCCTGTCGAATGCCGCAAAGCCCAACACCAGGCCACTCGGCGCTGCCGCTTCGATGGCATATGCGGAGAGCGGACGGGTTTCGAGGCCGGCCGCGATCGCTTGCCGCGCAACCGATGCGTCGTCGGCTGCGGCAGGCAGGAAGGCCGTGGCATCGATGCCGGTCGTGATCGGCAGGATGGAGAGCAGTCCGTCCATGCGCCGGGCGATCACATCCTCCAGCGCGGCCGCACGCTCTCCGTAGGTGAGGCGCATGCGCCGGATGTGGCGGCCGTAGTGGCCTTCCGCCATGAATTCGTGCAGCACCGCCTGCGGCAGCAGCGACATGTGGCGCGCGGTCAGCGAGAGCGCCGCCGCGAAGGGGTCGCCCAGCCAATCCGGCACCACCACGTAGGCCAGCCGCAGCGAGGGAAACAGCAGCTTGCTGAAGGAACCGGCATAGATGACGCGGCCCCGGGTGTCGAGGCTCTTCAGTGCCGCCAGCGGGCTTCCCAAGTAGCGGTATTCGCTGTCGTAGTCATCCTCGATCACGCAGGCGCCAGCCTGTTCCGCCCAGCGCAGCAGGGCCAGGCGTCGTTCCAGGGTCAGCGGAACGCCGAGGGGTGACTGCCGTCCGGCCGTGACATACGCCAGGCGCGCGCCTGGCGCGCGCCGCAGGCCGGTCTCGACATCGATGCCGTTCCGGTCGACGGGCACGCCCACCACTTTTGCGCCGGCGGCCTGGAAGATCCGCAGGGCGCCCGGATAGCCGGGATCCTCCATCCATACCTCATCCTGCGGGTCGAGCAGCAGTCGGGCGCACAGGTCGAGCGCCTGCTGCACGCTGCCGACGATCAGGACCTGGTCGTCGCTGCAGTCGATGCGCATCGAATAGCGCAGGTGTTCGGCGATGGCGCGGCGCAGCGGCCGGTAGCCGCGCGCATCGCCCTCGGCCAGCATGGCGCGCTGGGACAGCCGCGTGCGGCGCGCGGCGATGCGGTTCCACAAGGCGAAGGGAAAGGCGGACAGGTCGGGCTGATTGGGGCGGAACGGACGCGGCGCCTGCGGCCGGCCGCCGATGGCGAATGGACTCTCGGCGAGCAGGACGCCGCGCCGCGAAAGGCGGCCCTCGGCCTTGTGCACGGCGAGGCTTGGCGCGACGGCGGAGCCGGGCCGGGCGGGCAGGCGTGTGGAGACGAAGGTGCCCTTGCCAACCGCGCCGACCAGGTAGCCTTCCGCGATCAGTTGCACAAGCGCGGCGAGCACTGTCCCGCGCGACACGCCGAGCTGGCGCGCGAAATCGCGGCTGGGCGGCAGGCGCGCGCCGGGCGCCAGCCTGCCGCAATGGACGGCCGTGCGGATCTCGCCGTACAGCCAGCTTTGCCGCGAGACGCCGGGCATGCGCGGCGCCAGCGCAAACTCCAGGTCTTCGGCTCGGCGCATGCTGTCTCCTTCGTAATTGGCACAATCATTTTATGCTTAATGGCGCTTTCCGTCAGGCCATATGGCAGGCATCATCCGGCCATCCGCCAACCCTAGCCCGAATGGAGCGATCATGAACGAAGCGACGCGCAACGAACTGCAGGCCCTGATCCAGCGCCACCTCGAGGCGGAAAACGCCCACCGGATGGAGGACACGCTGGCCACGCTCCACCCGGAGTGCGTGTTCGAGGATGTGCCCATGCAACGCATCTTCCGCGGCCACGACGGCGCGCGCGAGTTCTACCGGATGGGGTGGGAGGGCCTGCGCACCGTGGTTGCCCCGGGCAAGGGCGACCGGCAGATGTGGACCGACGACGGCACCTACGTCGCCGAAACCCGCTTCGCCGGCGTCCATGCCGGACCGTTCCTCGGCATCCCGCCGACGGGCCGCGCCGTTGCATACCGTTTCACTGTATTCGTGACGTTCCGCGACGGCCTGATGGCGGGAGAGCGCTTCTACTACGACCTCGATGGCCTGTTGCGCCAGCTCGGCGTCGACCGCCCGGCGCTTGCCGCCTGACGATCGGGAAGGAGACGGCCATGCAAGCACGCTTCGACCTGCGCGCCTCCAGCCCGGCGGGCTATGCGGCGATGCTGAAGCTTAACGCCCACGTGCACACCTGCGGCCTCGATGCGGCGCTGCTGGAGCTGCTCAAGGTGCGCGTCTCGCAGATCAACGGCTGTGCCTTCTGCATCGACATGCATGTCACGGCGGCACGCAAGCTGGGCGTGGAGGAGCAGCGCATGCATCTGCTTGCCGCCTGGCGTGAGGCGCCGGGCTTCGGCGCGGCCGAGCGCGCGGCGCTGGAGTGGGCGGAGGCGCTGACGCGCCTGCCGGACGGCGCGGTGCCCGCCGCCTACGAGCAGGCCTGCGCTCACTTCACGGTTGCACAGGTCGCAGAGCTGTCGCTGGCGGTGGCGGAGATCAATGCCTGGAACCGCCTGATGATGGCGGCGCGTACGCCGCCGATGGGCGCCGCATCGTGACGCACGACGACCGTCTCGCCGAAACGCCGCGGACGACGCTCAGGCGGCGCGCCGAGCGCGGCAGCCGCGAGCGGGCGAAGATCGACGCGATCGTCGACCAGGCACTGGTGTGCCATGTCGGTTTCGTCGACGGCAGCCCGACGGTGATGCCCGCCTGCCCCTGGCGCATCGGCGACTGGCTCTACCTGCATGGCGCGGCGAACTCACGCCTGCTCGCCCGTTTCGCCGGCGGGGACGAAGTGTGCGTTTCGCTGGCCCTGGTCGACGGCCTGGTCCTGGCCCGCTCGGCGCTGCGCCATTCGCTCCACTACCGTTCGGTGGTGCTGTTCGGCCGCGGCGAAGCGGTCGACGCGCCGGCGGACAAGCATGCCGCGCTCATGGCGCTGATCGACAAGCTGTCGCCGGGCCGTTCTGCGACGGTCCGGCCGCCCGGCCGGGAAGAGCTTGCCGCCACGGCAGTGGCGAGAATGCGCATCAGCGAAGGCGCAGCCAAGATCGCTGCCTCGCCGCCGGGCACGACAGGCATCGATAAAGCATGGCCGGTGTGGACCGGCATCGTGCCGGTGAACCTGCGTGCGTCGGCGCCGATCCCAACGTCTGACGCGACAGGGTTTCTTGCCCCCATGCTGCCGCCCTGGCTGGAGTAGTTGCCTCTGCCGCGCCGTATTGCGGGAGCTGACTTTTCCTACTGCGCCAGCGGGGCGCGCCCGAAAATTCGCCACAGCGTTCCGTCGCGGTTGAACAGGGCATGCTTGAGCGCCGCCAGCACGTGCGCGGCGAGCGCGAAGAGCATGACCTTCGCGGCGAGGCCGTGCGCGTTCTCCAGCGCCTTGTGCAGCGCCGGCATTTCACCCATTGGGCTGGGCAGGGCGAACCAGCCGAAGACGTCGATGGCGCGTCCGCCGCTCCACACGGCGAGCGGGCCGCTGACGAGCAGCACGGCGATCGCCGCCAGCAGCGCGATGTGCAGCACGCGCGACGCTGTTTGCAATGCCGGCGGCTGCGGCAGCGGCGCCGGCGAAACCGAGCGCGCGCGCCAGAAGACGCGGAAGGCGAGCGGCAGCAGCGCCAGCGTGCCGAGCGCGATGTGCAGGCGCAGCCAGTAAAGCTTCTCCTCGCCGCGCGGCATGTCCTCGAAATACAGGCCGATGGCGAGCAGGGCAACGATCAGCGCCGCGCCGAGCCAGTGGTTGAAAACGGAAACGGCGCCGTAGCGCGCCGGAGTGTCTTGCAGGTTCATTGTCGCTCCCTTGTCCTTGTCATTCCGGGCGCCCCGACAGGGGCGACCCGGAATCCAGTCGTTGTTGTGGATTCCCGCTTGCGCGGGAATGACGGGTGCTTGCTCAGCGCATGCCGCCCATTCCGCCGCCCATTCCGCCCATCTGGCCATGACGGCCGTGGTCGCCGCGGCCGCCGTGTTTGCCGTGGCGGCCGCCCATCGGCTGGCGCGTCATGTCGGCGAGGGTCTTCGCCTGCTCCGGCGTCAGCGCGCCTTGCAGCCTGGTCGTGGCGTCGGCGAGGGTGGCGAGTTTCGTCGCCATCTTCGCGGCGCTGTCGGCGCGGTGGCGCGCCAGCGTGGCGGCATCGGCGTCCTTCGCCGGCGCCTTCATCGCGGCAGGGTCGAACTGCTCCTGGTGCACTTTCGCGTAGGCCTGCCAGGCGTCCTGCTGCGAGGCCTTGATCTCCAGGCGCTGGGCCATCTTGTCGAGGCGGGCCTGCATGCGGGATTGCATGCGCTGTTGCATCTCCGGGGTCATTTCGCGCATGCCGGGGCTGGGCGAGGCCGAGGCGGGCACGGCGGCGAGTGTGGCGGAAAGGGCGAGGCCGGCGGCGAAGAGGGCGGTGGCGAGCTTGCTGCGGGAAGCGGTGTTCATGTGAATCTCCTGTGTGGTTGAAGGTACGGAGCCCATTAAACACGCCCGGTGTAAGCGGGATTTTTCATCCACCGGCGCTTTTGTTAACGGCATGTAACGGTTTGTCGTTCCCCTGTCACATCCGTGCCGCCGAGGCCCCGGCGCACTACACTAGCGGCCATGAACAAACGGATTCTTGTAGTCGACGACGATCCCGAGCTGCGCGAGCTGCTGCGCGGCTACCTCGGCGGCAACGGCTTCGCGGTGGACGTCGCCGGGGACGGCGCCGCCATGCGGCAGCGTATCGCCGCCGCTGCGCCGGACCTGGTGATCCTCGACCTGATGCTGCCGGGCGAGGACGGGCTGGCGCTGTGCCGCGAGCTGCGCGCCGGCCCCGCCACCCTTGCCACCCCTACGCTGCCGATCCTGATGCTCACCGCGCGCGGCGAGGACACCGACCGCATCGTCGGCCTGGAGATGGGCGCCGACGACTATCTGCCGAAGCCCTTCAACCCGCGCGAGCTGCTGGCGCGCATCCGCAGCATCCTGCGCCGCGCCGGCGAGAACGCTGTGCGCGGGGCGCCGGCCCGCGCGCTGGCCTTCGCCGGCTGGACGCTGGACCTCGGCGCGCGTCACCTCGTCGGCGCCGACGGCGTCGTCGTGCCGCTCTCCAACGGCGAATTCAAGCTGCTGCGCGCCTTCGCCGAGAATCCCTTCCGCGTGCTCACGCGCGACCACCTGATGGATATCCTCGCCGGGCGCGAGGCCGGCCCCTTCGATCGCAGCGTGGACGTCATGGTGCACCGCCTGCGCCGCCGCCTCGATGACGACGCGCGCGAGCCGGCGCTGATCAAGACGGTGCGCAGCGAGGGCTACATGCTGGCGGCGGACGTGGAGCGGCGCACATGAGGTTATTGCCGAAGAGTCTTTTCGGCCAGATCGTGCTGGCGCTGGTGGCCGGCGTCGTCGTGGCGCAGCTCGCCGGCGCCTGGCTGCTGCTCGACGACCGTTCGCGCTTCGGCGACCGCCTGCG
>Ga0073905_10001823_pt1 | contig 10937 bp, 11 predicted proteins | sample KloWWTupernatant_FD_65482 | JGI IMG/M metagenome (GOLD analysis project Ga0073905, IMG submission 65482) | Active sludge microbial communities from Klosterneuburg, Austria, studying microevolution and ecology of nitrifiers - Klosterneuburg... | ecosystem: Engineered > WWTP > Aerobic digester >... | reverse complement strand
GCGTCGACCAGGGCGGCGAGCATGCCCTTCACCATGCCACGGTCGACGGCGCAGATCACCGGGTGATCGGTGGCGACGTCGCCGAACGGACAGTGATCGTTGATGATGCGGAGCTGGCCGTCGCGTGCGTCGGTGTGGGCAGCGAAGCCCTGCGCCGTGAGCGCATCCGCGACCGCCTGCATCGCCGACCGCAACGATCGACGTCCCTGCGTGAGGTCATGGCCGGTGAGGCCGGCTGCCATCGCCCGGCCGTACTCCTGGCCGACCTCCTCGGCAATCATCTCGGCCTCGTCGTGTGGGAGCCGATCGAGCGCACGCCCGAGGAGCGAGAGCAGCAGGTCGTCGCTTCGAACCGGGAACTCGGTGGTGCCCATCGCATCGTCGACGACCACGTACCGCTTCGACGGTCGGCCGGCACCAGCACCCGACACCTTGCCGGACACCACTTCGAGATAGCCGCCGGCTGCGAGCTTGTCGAGGTGGTGGCGAGCCACATTCGAATGCACGCCGACCTCATGGGCCACCATCGACGCGGTGACGCCAGCGGGCTCGTCCGTGGTGGGATCGGCCGACCGTTCCTTGGCGAGGAGATAGATCGAGCGACGAGTCGGATCGCCGAACGCGTCGGTGATCGCCGACACGGTGGCGGTGAACGACGGGCTCGTGCGCACGTGAACAATTCTACCTATCCGCGTAGTGCAAATTCGATCGGCCGTCGCCACAATGGTTTCATGGCTGTCGTGACTGAGGAACAGATCATCGAGGCGCTCCGCCCCGTGCAGGACCCCGAACTCCACCGATCGATCGTCGATCTCGGGATGCTGCGTGGCGTGTCGATCCGCGACAACGGCGTCGTGGGTGTGCTGATCGCACTCACCGTGCCCGGGTGCCCGCTCAAAGGTGAGATCACGCGTCGGGTGTCCGACGCGGCGACCCAACTCGACGGCGTCGAGTCGATCGACCTCGAGTTCACCGTGATGAGCGATGAAGATCGAGAGAACCTCCGTCGCACGTTGCACGGCGACGCCGGTGCAACCGCTGGATCGAACCAGGCGCACGGTCACGCCGAGGGACGAGAGATCCCCTTTTCGAAGAACACCTCGAAGACCCGGCCGCTGCTGATCTCGTCGGGCAAGGGTGGCGTCGGCAAGTCGAGCGTCACCACCAACCTCGCGGTCGCCCTCGCCTCGCAGGGCTATTCCGTCGGTGTCATCGATGCCGACATCTACGGCTACTCGATTCCACGCATGCTCGGCACCGACCGCGATCCCACGGTGATCGACGAGATGCTGATCCCACCTGAGATGTGGGGCGTGCGTTGCATCTCGATCGGCTACTTCGTCCCCGAAGGCCAGGCGGTCATCTGGCGCGGTCCGATGCTGCACAAGGCGCTCGAGCAGTTCCTCACCGACGTGTTCTGGGACGAACCCGACTTCCTCCTCATCGACATGCCTCCCGGCACCGGCGACATCGCGCTCTCACTCGCCCAATATCTGCCCCGTGGGGAGGTGTTCGTGGTCACCACGCCACAACCCGCTGCTCAGAAGGTGGCGTCACTGTCCGCAGCCATGGCCCAGAAGGTCAACCTGCCGGTGCGCGGCGTGATCGAGAACATGTCGTGGTTCACCGGCGATGACGGCAAGCGCTACGAGATCTTCGGATCGGGTGGCGGCCAGTTGCTCGCCGACGAACTCGACGTGCCGTTGCTCGGCAAGCTCCCCCTCATCCCGGCGCTGCGAGAAGGCGGCGACACCGGACGCCCGATCACCGCCGTCGATCCCGAGTCCGAGGCGGCGCGCATGTTCCAGGACATCGCCACGAAGATCGCCGTCGAGATGAAGCCGAAGAAGGTCTTCTCCGACAAACTCAAGATCCTCTGATCGACGACCTCGGAGCACTTCGTGCGGGATCAGTTGCGGATTCCGCAACCAGATCCGCACAGAGCCCGCCCGATGGCACACTGCGAGCGTGGAGATCGTGCCGCGGTACAAGTTCGAGGCGTTGGTGGCCGACGCCCTCGATGACCTTCCGGACGAACTGCTGCACGTGCTCGACAACGTCGTGGTGCAGGTGATCGACCGCCATTCCGGCGAGCCCGATCTGCTCGGGCTCTACGAAGGTGTTCCCCACACCGAGCGCACCGGTCACGAAGGCCCCGACATCGTGTCGATCTTCCGGATTCCGCTGTGCGAGATGTGTGCCGACCTCGACGAACTCGCCGAGGAGGTCTACGTGACCGTCATCCACGAGGTCGCCCACGCTGCCGGGATCGACGACGAACGCCTCCACGAACTCGGCTGGGCCTGACGTCACATCCCAGCGATGAGCAAAGCCACCGGATACGGGGATCTCGCTCATCGCCTCGAACGTCACACCCCAGCGATGAGCGAAGCCACCGGATACGGGGATCTCGCTCATCGCCACCGAGTCGCGCCCGCTCTCCGTGGGCCTTCGGGGAGCCCATGGCGCACGATCCGCGCCCGCTGCGTCCCGCTTTGCGGGACCGGAGGGGCTCAGATCGTGCGATGGGACGCTGGGGGCGCAGATCGAGAGGGATGGTAGACACCGAGCCGTGGATCCCGGGCCGTTCGAACCCAACGAGGCGGTGTCACTGTCGATCGATCCCGACATCGGCGCCGTTGCGATCGGCGAACACGGACGAGAACTCCGATGGGCTCCGCACGAGGCACATTCGGGGATCGAGCGGATCGATCGCGACATCAGCCCGCGCTGGGTGTGGTGGACGCAGGACACCGCCCGGGCACTCGTCGATGCAGGGATCCGCCCGGCACGCTGCTGGGACATCGACGCCGTGCACCGACTCGTCCACGGCGGGTGGCGCGCCGGACCCGCCAGGACGTGGGCGGCCGCACGCGACCTCGACGCCGAAGCACTGCCCACGACCGGCCCGATCGACCTGTTCAGCGCACCCTCCGATGCCGACGGTGCCGATCCCGACCACCCGATCCGCCCCGACGGCCATCTCGACCCGTCCTGGGTCGAAGGTGGATGGCACGACAACCTCGATCGTCTTGCGACGTGGGCGGTGCTGGCACTCGACGTATACCGGTTGCAGAGCACGCAACTGGATGAGCTCACAGACCGTCGCGCCGCACCGGCGACTGCTCGGTCCGAGTCGGCAGCATCGTTGTTGTGTGCCGAACTCGAACACGACGGCATACCGGTCGACGTCGTCGAAGCCGAGCTGATCATCGCCTCGTTCATCGGCCCACGACCCTCCGATCCGGCCGACGAACGCAGCCTCGCCATCGAGCGCGACGCCCTCGTGCTGCGGCACCTGCCACTCGATCTACGCGACGGGGTGGACCTCCGTAACCCGGCCAGCGTCAAGTCACTCCTGCGCCGCGCCGGAATCGAAGTCGACGACACACGGGCCTGGCGACTCGAACGACTTCGCCACGAACACCCGGTGGTCGACGCCCTCCTCGTGTGGCGCAAGGCCGAACGGATCGCCACCACCTTCGGGTACCGATGGCTCGACGAACACGTCGGACCCGATGGGCGCCTCCGCGGCACCTGGGCGGGTTCGGACGGTGCTGCCGGACGGATGACGGCAACTGCCGGCCTCCACAACCTTCCTGGCGATCTCCGATCTGCCATCGCCGCCGGGCCGGACCACGCCTTCGTGCGCGCCGATCTGGGCCAGATCGAGCCGCGCATCCTGGCCGCGGTGTCCGGTGACGAGGCGCTGGCAGCAGCAACGTTGGAGGCCGACATGTATGCACCGGTCGCCCAACGACTGAAGGTCAGTCGGGACATCGCAAAAGTTGCCGTCCTCGGCGCCATGTACGGCCAGACGACGGGCCACGGAGCAGCGGCGTTACGCGGCCTCGACGCCGCGTATCCGGTGGCGATGGCATATCTCACCGATGCAGCTCGGGCCGCCGAAGCCGGCAACGACCTCCGCACCCGAGGAGGCCGACTGGTGCGGATGGCTGGCGGCGACGACCCCGACGCCAACGAACGCGATCTGCGTTCGCGAGCGGCTGCGCGTGGCCGCTACGGCCGCAACGCCATGGTGCAAGGTGCCGCTGCGGAGTTCTTCAAGACGTGGGCCGTGATCGTTCGTGCACGGGTTCCGCCGAGCGCACGCATCGTGCTGTGTCTGCACGACGAACTGCTGGTCCACGTGCCGATCGGTGACGCCGAACGGGTCGCCGGGATCGTCGACGACGCGCTGCAGGAAACTGCATACCGCTGGCAGCAGCTCGACCGACAACGCACCGTTCGATTCGTCACCGAGACCAGCGTGATCGCACGCTGGTCGGATGCCAAATGACCGTCCGGCCGATCGACGAGCCCTGCTGACCATCACGTCGGACCCACTACCGTGGGGATCGTGAGCGACGTCCCGTCCCCCTCCGCCGACGAGCCGATGTCCTCGACGTCGCCATCGTCGCCACCACCGCCTCCACCTCCGGCTGGATTGACCCCACCGCCCGGATACGTCGCGTACGATGGTCACCCATCGCCCATGGGCGGGGTGCGGCGGATCGGCGGGCTGGCAACGCCGATCGTCGTGTCGACGGTGATCGTGGCACTCGGAACCGTGATCTCCAGCGTGCTCTCGGCGAGCATCTCCACCGATGCTGCCGACTTCCTCGCTGGTGGGATCAGCCAGAATGAGTTCGAAGACGCGATCGTTCCGCTCAATTCGGTCCAGCTCCTGGTCAGCGTCGCGACGCTGGCAACCGGTGTGCTCACGATCGTGTGGATGTTCCGCATCGCCAGCAACGTGAGAGCATTCGGCCGGGTGACCACGTGGAGCCCGCTGTTCGCGATCTTCGGTTGGTTCCTGCCACCACTGGTGCTCTACATCATTCCGTTCCTCGTGCTGCGCGAGCTCTGGAAGGCTTCCGAGCCAGCGCACGTCGATGGGTCCGACACCTGGAAACGTGCACCGGACACGCCGCTGCTGTGGGCCTGGTTCGTGCTGTTCGGTCTGCTCCCGGCAGCGCTGTTCGCGATCCAGGTCGGCTCGTTCGCAACGGGTGGCATGCCCACCGGTGACATCGAATCGGTTGCGGAGAGCCTGGACGACTTCGGCGCGATCGGATGGATCACGGCTGCGCTCAACGTCGCTGCAGCGGTGGTGTGGGTGATGTTCGTGCGAACATTGACGCGTCGGCACAAGCAGTTGACGAACGAGACGTGACACCGGCTGGCACCGCATGAGCAATTCCGACATCATCTACCTGGTTCGCCATGCCAAGGCCGGCGAACGACGGGTGTGGGAAGGCGACGACGAGGCGCGCCCGTTGAGCAAGCACGGATGGAAGCAGTCCGAAGCGATTGCGAAGCGCCTCACAGCGAAGGGCGCCACGTCGTTGCATTCGAGCCCGTACATCCGTTGCATGCAGACGTTGCAGCCGCTGGCCGAGCGGCTCGGTATCGATGTCGAAGCCGAGCAGCGTCTCTACGAGGGTGAACCGTTCGAGCCGGTGCTCGAGCTCCTCGGTGAGGTCGGCAACGGTGCCGTGTTGTGCAGCCACGGCGACATCATCCCCGAGGTGATCCAAGCGCTCGCTCGCCGGGGCATGGAGGTCCAGACCGGCCCCGACTGGCGCAAGGGCAGTATCTGGGTGCTCAAGCGCAAGGGCGACCGCATCACCAAGGGCAAGGTCTGGCCCCCGCCGTCGAGTTGACCGCGTTGCGGTGAGTTCCAGCGCGCACAGGTCGCAGCGAAACTCACCGACGCACACGCCGCCGAGCTGCGGTGAGTTCCAGCGCGCACAGGTCGCAGCGAAACTCACCGATGGGAACGCCGCCGAGCTGCGGTGAGTTCCAGCGCGCACAGGTCGCAGCGAAACTCACCGATGGGATCAGTTGGCGGCGCGGATCTCGGCGGCGAAGTTGGCGACCATCGATGCGACCTCGGCCGGCGGATTGCTGGCCTCGCACTGCTCGATGTGCGGGAGGGCCGCGGCGGCATCGCCACGGAACTGGAATTCGACGATCGCGAGGAAGCACTGCGGATCGGCGTAGTCGGGTTCGAGCTCGGTGGCTCGTCCGAGCGCCAAGACCGCAGCGTCGTAGCGTTCGGCCGCCTGTGTCTGATCGGGGTTCTGCCGCGTGAGTAGGGCCAAGGTCCAACCGAAGTACGCCACCGCCTCGGCGTTCTCGCGGCCACGCGAGCGCTCCATGTCGATCACCTCGGCGAACAATGCATTCGCCGTCGGGAAGTCTCCCGTGCCCATCGCGTCACGAGCATTGGTGAGGACCACCCGCGACTCGTCGCCGGGAGTGAGCCCGGTGATCTCCTGGCCGGACGACCGTTCGCCCCACTGGTCGGCGAGCACGAATCCCACGCCGACCGCCCCGACGACCACCGCTGCAGCGACTGCCACGACACGACTCCAGCGGCGACGGTTCCGCACAGCCAGACCATCGCGGCCCTGCTCGATCTGGCGCAACACGCTGGCCGCGCGCACCGTGTAGCCGTCCTTGAGCGTTTGGTAGTCGAGGTCGTCGACGTCGCCGGCATCGTGCTCGCGCTCGAGATCGGTCAGCGACCGCAGGAGGAAACGGCGCTCGTCCTCCAGTCCGGCGAGACGATCCAGCTTCGTGCCGCTCGCGGTCATCGGCCCGAATCCTGCGACTCGGCGGACTCACGGTCGGCAGCCAAGGCCGCTTCGACGAGCGCTCGATCGTCGTCGGTCGGATCCGCCACGTCGGCAGCCTCACGCTTCCAGCGCCGGAACACCACGATCAGGGCCGTCAGACCACAGGCGAACGCAACGGCGGGCAACACCCACACGAGCGCGTCCAGCCCGGTCGCCTTGGGAACCAGCAGCACCTGTGCGCCGTACCGGGTCTCGATGAACGCGATGATCTCAGCGTCGCTGAGGTCATTGTCCGCGACCAGCTCCGCAATCTGGTTACGCAGCGCGATCGATGCATTGTTCTGCGATTCGAACACGCTCTCGCCATCGCAGATCGGGCAGGCGACCCGTTTCGCGACATCGTCGATCCGGTCGCCCTGACTCGCCGGGCCCGTGTCTCGGGTGGCTCCGACCGCCAGGAATCCGGCGATCACGAACACCAGCGCGACCCAGCCTGGCCAGCGTTTCACGCGGCGGTTCAGCTCGTTCGCCATCAGCCGTACTGCTCGCGGTACTGGCGCAAGATGGCGTTGAGCTGGTCAGCGGTGACCTGAGAGATCAACCGCAACTGCACCACACCACTGGGGTCGATGATCCAGGTCTCGGGCACCTGTGCCACCCCGAACGCAACCGGGAACTCGTCGGCGTCGGAGTAGATCGCGGGCCAGTCGCCACCGTTCTCGGCAAAGAATGCCTCGATCTCGTTCTGCTCGCCTTTGGTGACCACGGAGTACATCTCGGCACCGTCGGTACCCAGCGTCGCCTGATCCTCGGTGAACTTCACCAACTCGGGGTGCTCACGGATGCACGGCACGCAGGTGGGGTCGAAGAAGTTGAGCACCACCCAACTGCCCTTGCGGCGGGACAAGTCGAACGACGTACCGTCGGACAGCGTGCCCGTGGCCTCCGGGGCGGGCCGGCCGATCAACGGCGAGTCGGCGCTGGTACCACCGTCGTCGGGGGACGCCCCGACGAGCACGATGAACAGTCCCACCATCACCACGGCGATCACACCGACGATCAGCGGAGCGAGCCGCCGACCACGTGCGCTCGATGGGTTGGTGTCGTCGTCGGGAATGTCAGCCGTCGACGGGCCGTCGAGAAGATCGCTCACACCGACACGCCCGTCTCGGAATCTTCGTCCTGCGAATCGACGATGAGTGTGTCGTCGACGGCGGTCCGGGTGCTGGCCGGATCACGATCGGCGCCGGCAGTCGCATGCGGATCGGGACCACCGACAGCAATCGGCGCGGACACCGGATCGATCGCCAGGCGACGACGTGATCCGGGGAAAGCAGCCAGCAGCGTGCCGAGGGCCATGATCGCGCCACCCATCCACAGCCACAGGATCATCGGCTTGATGAACACCCTGATGGTCGCTTCGGTGTCACCGGGCGACGCTCCTTGGCTGAGGGTGAGATAGACGTCCTCGTTCCAACCGGTACGCACCGACGGAGTACCGATGTCGGCGCCCATGTTGAGATATCTCGTGGTGGCCGGGCGATACGTCTGCGCGCCATCGAGCACCACATTGGCGGCGATGCGACGTTCACTACCACGGTCGTTGGTGCGCTCGTCGACCGACAGCAACTCGAAGGTGTGCCCGCCCCATTCGACGACCTCACCTTGGCGGAGGTCGAGGGTGGCCGAGTGCGTGAAGCTGTTCGATGCGGCGAGCGCGATCGCAATGACGATCACACCGATGTGCACCACCATGCCGCCGTTGGCCCGACCGACGAGACCACGCCAACCCTGACGCCGAGTCGCGAGCGCGAGCTGTCGAACGGCAGAACCCATCGCGAAGCCGGCGAGACCGAACGCCACCAGAGGCGCCCATCCATCGGCGCCGAGGAGCACGGCGATCGCCAGTCCGCCCGCACCGGCCCATGCAGGCCAGAACAAGCGGGTGCGCAACAATTCGGCCGACGCCTTGCGCCACGGCAGCACCGGAGCCACCCCCATCAGGAACAGCAGCATCAACCCGATGGGCTGCGACAGCCGATCGAAGTACGGGGCACCGACGAGGGTCTTGCGATCCTGGAGCGCCTCGACGAGCAGCGGGAACAGCGTGCCGAGCAGCACGATGAACGCCCACACGGTGAACAGCACATTGTTCGCGAGGAACGAGCCTTCACGCGACAGCGGCGAGTCGATCGAACCGGGTGAGCGGAGCCGGTCGCCGCGCCACGCGATCAGACCGAGCGACACGATCACCACGAGCGCGAAGAACCCGAGCAACCAGTTGCCGATCGGGCCGTCGCCGAACGCGTGGACCGAGCTGAGGACACCCGAGCGAGTGAGGAAGGTTCCGAGGATCGTGAGCGCGAACGTGGCGACCAACAAGCTCAGGTTCCACACTCGCAACATGCCGCGGCGTTCCTGCACGAGGACCGAGTGGATGTAGGCAGTGCCGGTGAGCCATGGCAGCAGCGACGCGTTCTCGACGGGGTCCCACGCCCACACGCCCGACCAACCGAGCACCTCGTAGCTCCACCAGGCGCCGAGCAGGATGCCGATCGTGAGGAACGCCCACGAGAACAGCGCCCAGCGGCGGGTCTCCATCAACCAGCCTTCGCCGAGTCGACCGGTGACCAACGCAGCGATGGCGAATGCGAATGGCACGGCGAATCCGACGTAACCGAGATAGAGAATCGGCGGGTGGAACAGGACCAGGATGTGGTTCTGCAGCAGCGGGTTGGGGCCAGGACCGCTCGTGACACCCACCGCACCAGCCGTGAACGGGTCGGCGGGGCCGAAGCTGAGCAGCGCGAAGAACGCCGTGATCACGAACATCACGATCAACGCCCAGCCGACGAGCACGTCGTCGGTGCGCTTGCGGAACCTCCACGCGACGGCTGCGGTGAAGCCTCCGAGGATCAGCGACCACAAGAGGATCGAACCCTCGAGCGCCGACCACATGGCGGCGACGTTGTACAACGGTGGGGTGTCGGCGGAACCGACCTGTTGGACATAGGCGAGCGAGAAGTCGCGTGTGATCAATGCCCGCTGCATCATCGCCACGGCGAGCACGATGCCGGCGAACGCCATCCATGCATAGAGCGGACCCTGCTTGAGCAGTTTGGGATCACGCCGACGGACGCCGTAGAGCACGGCGAGCGCGCCGAACACCGATGCAGCGAGCATCAAGAGCAGCCCAGCACGGCCGAGCGCCGAGTTGATGCTGGCGGCGAACAGCATCAGGCGGCGGATGCGTCGGAGCAGCCGGCGGCTTCGGCGTCCGCGACACGCTCGTCGTTGACGGCGACGTACTCATCGGAGTGCTTGACCTCGACACGATCGCCGAGGAGCGTGCCGTTCTCGATCACGCCGTGCACGACGACGGGAATGCACTCCTTGAAGATGCCACCGGGTTCGCCGTCGTACGTCACCGGCATCGTCACGCCGTTGAACGAGATCGTGAACACGGTGGCGTTGGCCACCCGTTCGACCGAGCCTTCGTCGACGGTGCCCTGCAAGCGGATACGACGGTCCTCGTCGCAACCGCCACGGCGACCGACCTCGTCGACGTTGCAGTAGTAGTCGACTGCCTGGGTGAGGAACTGGGTGACGATCACGCCGCCGGCCACCACGACCAGGCCGAGCACCAGGATCGGCAGCCATTTGCGCTTGTTACGGACCGGTGCGGCGGGTTCGACCGGAGACCGGGGGGAGAGGTCCATGTCGCTCATGTCAGGTTCATTCTGCTCGCTCAGAGCCAGTATTTGTCCTCATCTGGAACTTGCTTGCCGAGTCGCTTGCCCGAGCGCAGGACCCGCCACGACATGAATGCCACGGTCACGAACGTGAGCACGTAGCCACCGATGATGAATCCGGCGTCTTCCATCAGAGCCTTCCTTCCGGTTCGATTTCGGTTCGGTGGTGCCCGGCCTCGGCGCGACGCGCGGCGAGCGCATCGTCGAGACCGCGATCGTCGAGCACGTCCTCCATGGCCATCACCCTGGTGCGGTGGATCACCAGCCACACGTACAGCAGCGAGAATGCGACGACGCCGACGAACAAGCTGAACAGCATCAGTCCGTCCATGCTCACATCAGCATCCGTTCCCAACACCGTGGCTTCCTGGTGCAGGCTGCGCCACAATCGCACGCTCCAGTGCACGAGTGGGATCTCGAGCACCGCGAGCATGCCGATGACGGCGCTCCGACGAGCTCGCTGCTCATGGGTGCCGCCGAGGCGGCGTACGGCCAGGTAGCCGATGTAGGTGACGAACAACAGCGCCGTGGTGGTGAGCCGGGCATCCCACTGCCAGAACACTCCCCAGGTGAGGCGGCCCCACATCGCACCGATCACGAG
>Ga0073905_10001818_pt1 | contig 10945 bp, 16 predicted proteins | sample KloWWTupernatant_FD_65482 | JGI IMG/M metagenome (GOLD analysis project Ga0073905, IMG submission 65482) | Active sludge microbial communities from Klosterneuburg, Austria, studying microevolution and ecology of nitrifiers - Klosterneuburg... | ecosystem: Engineered > WWTP > Aerobic digester >... | reverse complement strand
TCGCCACCATGGCGCAGGGAAGAAGCCACGAGGGCATGGGCAAAGGAGCGGTCGCGGCCCTCAAGCAGGCGAAATTCGGCATTTGTATCAAGCAACTGATCAAGCGGCAGTTGATCGATGGTGATCCCTTGCAGCAGGCTTATAGCGGCACGCCTGGCCATAAGGCCGGGCTTTTCAGGTTTTGCGGCTGACACTGATCAGCCCCAAGGGCCCCTTGGCGCTGTGTTCTGGAAGGTTTCGGGTGTGCCCATCTCTGCGGCCATTTTCTGAAGCTCGGCAACGCGATTTTCGGTTGCGGGATGGGATGAGAACAGATTGTCCATGCGCTGTCCAGACAAAGGATTGACGATGAAGAGATGGGCCATGGCGGGATTGGCCTCGGCGGCTTCATTGGGAATGCGATGGGCGGCTCCTGAAATCTTGTGCAGGGCTGAGGCCAGCGACAGCGGCTGTCCGGAAATTTCGGCGCCGCCGCGGTCGGCCTCATATTCACGGGTGCGGCTCACGGCAAGTTGCACGATCATGGCGGCAAGCGGCGCCAGGATGACCAGCACAAGGCCGCCCAGGGGACCCAGGGGGCTGTTGCGATCACGGCCGCCAAAGAGAAGACCAAAATTCGCCAGCATGGATACGGCGCCAGCCAGGGTTGCGGTGAGGGTCATGACAAGCGTGTCGCGGTTCTTGATGTGGGCCAGCTCATGGGCCATGACGCCGGCGACTTCAGAATGAGAGAGTGTTTGCAGAAGTCCGGTTGTAGCTGCGACCGCTGCGTTTTCCGGATTGCGGCCCGTGGCAAAGGCGTTGGGCTGCGGGTTGTCCATGACATAGACTTTTGGCATGGGAAGATTGGCCCGCTGGGCGAGGGTAGCCACGATGTCATAGTATTCGGGAGCTGTGGCCCTATCGACTTCGCGGGCGCCCTGCATGCGCAAAACCATCTTGTCGGAATTCCAATAGGCAAACAGGTTTGTCCCGGCGGCGAAAAGAAAAGCCAGCATCATGCCGCCCTGGCCACCCAGCAAGTAGCCAATGGCGAGGAAGAGGCCGGTGAGGCCTGCCAGCAGAAGTCCGGTTCGAAAGGTGTTCATGGGTCGAGACTTTTCCTTTGTTCCAGCATAAAATGGTGCTGCCCAGGAGTTTCGACAAGATGGAAAAACGCGATTTGCCCCCCTCTGCTGTCCGGGCTTTGGCCGAGGCCGAAGAGCGTCGCGCGGCGGTCTTGAAGGTGGAACGGCCCAAGGAGATCAATGGCCGCAAAGGGCCGGAGCCGACGCGCTATGGCGATTGGGAAAGCAAGGGCATTGCCTCTGACTTCTGACGCCAAGAAATTTCCGGTCATTGAAACGGACGCCGACATCGCCACCGGGGCAGAATTTCTGGTGGGGCGCGAGCCGTGTTTTGAGAAAGTTATCGCGGTCCATGGGCTGCCATCGTCGCGGCGGGTCGAAAACTGTCTGGCGAGCCTCCTGAAAATTGTCACCGAGCAGTTGATCTCGCTCAAGGCAGCGGATGCCATCTGGCGGCGCATCGAATCCAGGCTCCACCCCTTTGAGCCGCGTGAAATCCTGAAATTTAGCGTGGAAGATCTGCAAAGCCTGGGATTGACCCGGGCCAAGGCGCGAAGTTTTCAGGCCATTGCGAATGCCATCCATCGTGGTGAGCTGGATTTCGACTCACTGCATCAAGCGTCGGACCAGGACGTGCTTACCAAATTGCTGGCTCTGCCGGGAATCGGACCATGGACGGCGGATATCTATTTGCTGACGGCGCTCGGGCGGGCCGATGCCTGCCCCGCCGGGGATCTGGCCCTGCAGATCGCGGCGCAGGATTTATTCGCCATGGACGGCCGGCCGACGCCCAAGGTGTTTCTTGAAAGGGCAGAGACCTGGAAGCCGTGGCGCTCAGTTGCGGCGCGTTTGTTGTGGAGCCATTACCGGGGTTTGAAAGGCCTTTCCCAACGGGTTAATTGAGCCCTTCACAGGATTGTTGCCGATATATAGTATGTCTCCCACGTCAAACCTCAAGAGGTTAAGGTGTATAACGAAGCCGCCGCACTGGAAGCCTGCCCTGCGCTGGTCCTCAACGCCGACTACCGGCCGCTGAGCTACTATCCCCTGTCCCTGTGGAGCTGGCAGGATGCGATCAAGGCGGTGTTCCTTGAGCGCGTCAATATCGTTTCCGAATATGACCGGGTGGTGCGCAGCCCGACATTCGAGTTCAAGCTTCCCAGCGTCGTTTCGCTCAAGACCTATGTGAAGCCATCGCGGACGCCGGCCTTCACCCGATTCAATGTCTTCCTGCGCGACCGGTTCACCTGCCAGTATTGCGGGGCTCACGAGGATCTGACGTTCGATCACGTCACGCCGCGCTCAAAGGGCGGCCATACAACCTGGGACAATGTCGTGGCGGCCTGCTCGCCGTGCAATCTGGCCAAAGGCGGCTATCTGCCCCACGAAGTCAAAATGTTTCCGGCCAACAAGCCGCACTGCCCCACGGTCAACCAGCTTCACAGCAATGGCCGGCATTTCCCGCCAAACTACCTGCACCAGAGCTGGCAGGATTATCTTTACTGGGATACGGAACTCGATCCTTGATGGCGCGCACCCGCCAAGGCAACCACAGCCAGCGCTGCTGAAATTATCGCATTCCATCCGGCAAGTGAAATCCCAAGAATACGGAGTGCAGCTTCGTTGCAGGCAACGACTACTCTGGTGAGATCCGGAAGACCCCCCGAGATGTCACCGCTGCAGGTATCCGGCCCCGGCCACCATTTCCATTCAACGCCGGCGTGGTAGGCGCCGAAAATGGCGCTGCCGAGCATGACGACAGCAAGCAAGTAAAGTCCGCGCCTTGCGCCCTTGGGGGTTTTTCCGGCGCTCACTGACAAAAGCAGGGAAAATGGAATAGCAAAATAATAGGGCCAACGTTGCTGCAGGCAAAGATGACAGGGATCATAGCCGGCAAACTGGAAAATCCAGGCGCCAACAAGGGTCGCCGCTGCAATCACAAACAAAGCGAGCGAAGCTTTTTGCGGGTTCAAATTTTCTAACATATCGTTCCGATTCCCGATGCACTGAAATATTTTAGAATGAAATAAAGGCCGATGAGCGCCGCCGCCGCCGCTGCGGCAATAAGGCCCAAGCGCTTCTCGATAAACATCCGGATGGGTTCACCATATTTTTTCAATGCCCAGGCGAGAGCGAAAAAACGCGCGCCGCGGGCCAGGATGCAGGAGAGCACAAAAACAAGGAAACTTGCGTGCACCACGCCGGCCAGAATTGTCACGATCTTGATCGGCGGAAGATGGGCAAGGCCCGAGGTGACAAGCAGGAGGGCAATGGTGTCTTCATCGGTGCAGGTCCGCAGCGATTCGAAGGCCGCAAGCTTGCCATAAAATTCGAGAATGGGTTGGGCAATGGCCTGATACGCATAGTAGCCCAGGAAATATCCGGCAATGCCACCCAGTGTGGATGCCAAAGTTGCGATGAGAGCCAAGCGATAGGCGCGGTCCGGGCGCGCCAGCGCCATGGGCAGGAAGAGCACATCGGCGGGCACGAGAAAAAATGAACTCTCAACAAAGGCAATGACCGCAAGCCAGACCTCGGCTGATTTCCGGGCGGCGAGCGAAATGGTCCAATCGTAAAGCTTACGGAGCATGACGGAACTGCCTAATCAAATGACGGCTTGGTGCGCCGCAGGTTTTTGGTGGTGGAGCGTTTTGATTTTGAATCGAGACGCCTGGTTTTCGAAGCCTTGGTGGGCCGTGTGGCAATGCGTCTTTTTGGACGAAGGGAAGCCTTGCGCACAAGTGCAACGAGTTTTTCAAGGGCAGTGGCGCGATTTCTCTCCTGGGAGCGATGCTCTTGCGCGGTCACGATGAGTATCCCATCCTGGGACAGCTGCCTTCCCGCGATGGTCTCCAAGCGCTGCTTTACCTCATAGGGGAGCGCCGCGTTGGCCACATCAAACCGCAGCTCCACTGCCGTGGAGACCTTGTTCACATTCTGTCCACCGGGCCCGGATGCGCGGATGAAGGACTCGGAGATATCCCGCTCATCGATGCTAATGGAATTCGAGATTCGGATCATGATTTTTGCTTTAAGCGCCTTTCGGGTTGACGGCGCAAGCCTCTACGCTTTAGAGGAAAGCTCTGGCTTGCCCTTGTGGTGGAATGGTAGACGCGGCGGACTCAAAATCCGCTCTCGAAAGAGGTGGGGGTTCAAGTCCCTCCAAGGGCACCAGAACCTGTGGCCGCACTTTCATCGCATTCCTGGTGTCTATGGCAGGCTGGCAGCTTGAAGCAAATTCCGGGGCGGTATTCATGGCGATCAGGCAAGGAACATAGTTTGGCGGGGCATTTTCGAAAACCGGTTCTGATGCTGGGGCTGCTTAGTATCCTTGCATCACCTGTGGCCCATGCGGGGCCTTCAGTTTTGTTTGATGCCGCGACAGGCGAAGTCATTACGCACGACCGGGCGGGCGAACCCTGGTATCCAGCTTCGCTCACCAAGCTGATGACCGCCTATATTGTTTTCAAGAAACTGAAAGCCGGCACCTTGCGCCTTGACCAGAAGATCCTGGTGTCGCCCCTGGCCGCTTCGCAGGAGCCCAGCAAGATCGGCATGCGCCCGGGCAGCGCCATTTCGGTTGACCTGGCACTTCAGACGTTGCTGGTCTATTCGGCCAATGACATGGCCTATGTGCTTGCCGAAGGCGCCAATGGCACGGTTTTCAGTTTTGTCCAGGAAATGAATGCGACTGCCAAGAAGCTGGGACTGAGTGCCACTCATTTCGTAAATCCCAACGGCCTGTTTGATCCACGCCAGCTCACATCGGCACGCGATATCGGTGTTCTTGCTGCCGTCATCCTTGCGGAGTTTCCCGAGTACAGCGGCTATTTTTCCCAGCAGCATGTGGCGATCGGCAAGAAAAAACTGCTCAACCGCAACAGCCTGATCCGGAGCATGCCGGAAGCGGATGGCATGAAAACCGGATTCGTCTGCAATTCTGGGTTCAATCTCGTGGCTTCGGCGACGCGTGACGGACGCAAACTGATTGCCGTTGTTCTGGGGGCCCCCAATTCCGGCAGCCGCGCGGAAATCGCGCGGACACTCCTGGCGGAAGGATTTCCAAAGGGGACCCTGGCAAGCCGCCCGCGCCTGGCGCAGATCTCCAACAGCCCATTGGGCGCCATTGTTCCGGCAGATCTCACCAGCACGGTATGCAAGAAGAAGCCGCCAGTGACTGCGGTCCGCGCCAGGGAACTCGCCGGATGGGGGATTTCCTTCGGAAGTTACGACACCCTGCAAAAGGCCGACATGGCGCTGCGCGGACGGCTGATCAGCCCCGCCGGCATGGATGCGCCGGGCAAGGCCGGTGTCGTGCGCATGCCCAATAAGCAAGGCTTTGCGGCCATGCTCTGGAATATTGATCAAGCCACCAGCCAGGCGCTGTGCAGTGACTATCGTTCGCAAAACGCGGTGTGTGAAGTCATGACGCCCGCGGCCTTTGCCCAGATTGCGGCGCTGTCAAAGGAGCCGGAACCCAAGCCCAAGGTGCAGGCGCCGGTGGCGCAAGGCTCTGACGGGCAGAAACCAGCCAAAAAGAAAATCAAGAAAACCGCCAACTGAGCCCTGAAATATGATCAGCAGGATCAGGCTTGGAGTTGGTTGCGCCCTGGCGGCGGCCAGCATTTATGGCCTTGTCCCCAATTTTGTCCGTGGTGCCTTTGAAAATGGGATTCCGCCGGTTGAAGCCACGTTCTTCCGAACTTCGGTGATTGCGGTCGCGTTTGCCCTCATCGCCGTGGTGCAGGGAGAGAGCTTCAGAGTTCCCCGCGCCGCTATTGCCGCCTTCGCGGGGCAGGCCGTCGCCACCCTGGTGATCTCGGTGTCCTATCTGGCGTCGGTCCAGTTCATTCCCATCGGCCTTGCGGTCATCATCTTTTTCACTTTCCCGGTTCTCATCATGCTTGCCTCGCCCATGGTTGAAGGGAAGTTTCCCGGATTTTGGCGAATCGTGATCGCAGTTGTCGCGTTTGGCGGACTGGTCATCGCCATCGGCCCGAGCTTCGGCGAGCTTGATATTCGCGGCATCGGGCTTGCAACACTTGCCTCACTCGGCGGCGTTGTGCAGTTTTTCACCGGGCGATCGATCTCGCGCTATCTCACGCCCGCCGTGTTCGGCAGTCTGGTGCATATCGTCATATGGCCGGCAACCCTGCTGGTCGCGCTCTATGTGAGCGGGGGAACCCTGCAGATGATGCCGGGCGGGGCCGGCACGGCGACGGGTTTTTATTTCCTCTTGGGAGTGGCCGGCATCTATGTCGCTGCCTATATGCTGCAAATGTCTTCCCTGCGCTTTGCGCCAGCATCAACTGTCGCACCCTTCTATAATCTGGAGCCGATTGTCACCACGGCTTTTGCCGGGCTGCTGTTTGGCGAAATCCTCACGGCCAATCAATATGCCGGGGGCGGCATTGTTCTTGCCGCTCTTGTCGTATCAAGCCGCCTGGGAAAGCAGGAAAACAGGGCATGAACGGCCTTCCAATCCCCGTTGCCATCCTCACCGGCTTTCTCGGCGCTGGCAAAACCTCGCTGCTCAATTCGCTGCTGAAGGACGAGATTCTGTCCAATGCCGCCGTCATCATCAATGAATTCGGTGATGTGCCGCTGGATCATCTGCTGGTTGAAAAATCCGACGAAAACATCATCGAGCTGGCGTCGGGCTGCCTGTGCTGTACCATCCGCGGTGATCTCATCGACACGATGAATGATCTTCTCGGAAAGCGGGACCGGGGTGAGGTCAAAGCCTTTGGCCGGATCGTCATTGAAACAACGGGCCTTGCTGATCCTGCTCCCGTGCTGCATTCGGTCATGAGCGAACCCACTCTGCTTGAGCGCTGCCGGCTTGAGGGTGTTGTGACAGTGGTTGACGCTTTCAACGGCTGGGCCACGCTTGATGCCCATTCGGAGGCGGTCAAGCAGGTTTCGGTTGCCGACCGCATTGTGCTGACAAAGGTTGATCTTCTCTCCGGTCGCGAGGGGGAGGACATGCTGTTTGCGATCATCGCCCGCCTGCGCAAGCTCAATCCGGCGGCACGGTTGCTCACAACACACCGCAATGAAGCCACGGCGCCACGGCTTTTCAACATGGGCCTGTTTGATCCGGAAAAGAAAACCGTCGACGTCCGGAAATGGCTGGCGGCGGAAGCCTACGAGACGGCTGAGAAACGCCACCGCCATCATCACCATGACGTGTCGCGTCATGACGCGCATATCCGTTCGTTCAGCTTCACCGAGACGCAAGCCATCAGCCCGGCCGGGCTTGAGCTTTTCATGGAGCTTCTGAAATCCTATCACGGGGCCAACATGCTGCGCATGAAGGCCATCGTGAAAATGACCGATGAACCGGAGAAACCCATCGTTTTGCACGGCGTGCAACATGTCTTCCACCCTCCAGTGCGCCTGCCCAATTGGCCAGACGGGGATGAAACCACGCGCATGGTGTTCATTGTCAAGGATATTGAGAAGGCAATGATCGAGGGCCTGTTCAAGGCTTTCACTGATCAACTCACCGGGGGTGCGGAGGCTTTCACTGACAAGACCCTTTCTCTCAACAGGTGAGCGATGAAGCTGCAGGTATTTGGATTGAAAAAATGTTCGACCTGCCAGAAAGCACTCACTTGGCTTGATAAAAATGATCTGCAGCACAGTTTCTCAGACGTGAGAGAAGTGCCACTTGATTCGGCGCAGGTTTCGAAGTGGTCCAGCGCGCTGGGCGGCTGGGAAAAGATGATCAACCGCGCCGGTTACACCTGGCGCGGCCTGTTACCGATGGACACGGACAATCTTACGGAAAAGAAAGCGGTGGCCCTCGTCCTGCGCAATCCTTCGCTTATCCGCCGCCCACTGATTGAGCATACGGATGGATCGGTGACGGTCGGATTCTCGGAGAAAGTCCGCGGCCAGCTCAAGCCCTGACGAGCGGCCTGGTCATGCAGGTGGGGCCGCCCTCGCCCTTGCGACAAATGTCATAGCCCTTGATCACTTCGACATTCACGCCGGCAGCGCGCATGCGTCTCCCGGTCTCGGGATTTCCTTCCACCATCATGGCGTGGCGGGGGCCAAGGGCCAGAACATTGCAACCCATTGTTTCAAACTCGTCGTCAGGCACATGAACAAATCTGATGCCGCGGGATTCCAGAAATTCCACCAGCCTTGCTGCCATGAGCGGCAGATAGACGACGGCCAGATCCGCGTCGAGCGGACTGAGGCAAGACATGAGATGGAAGACATCGGACCTGCCCTTATAGTGCGGCATGTCGAAGGCAAGAATTTCCACATCAGAACCTGCAAGCTCTGAAAGCTGGCGGATGCCCTCCTGGTTGGTGCGGTAGCCGATACCGGCAAGCAGGGTATTGCGGTCGATCCAGACGAGATCGCCGCCCTCCAACTGGCCAGGGGCTGCGATTTCGCCGATAACGGGAATGCCTAAGGATTCGAGATGAGCTCCGTTGACCCTTGGTTCGAGACGGCGGGCGGGCTTGCCCATGCGAGGCCGCACGAGGCCGCGCGGTGTTACGACCAAGGCATCATGGGTGTAAAGGGAATCAAGGGTCAGGCCCTCGCCAGCGGGCAGCCGGATGACGTCTGCTCCCGACTTGCCAAGGATTGCCTCAACCGCAATGAATTCCTGCTTTGCTGCGTCGAGGTCGGGCCTTGAATGGTAGTTGAGCTTCTGCCATTCGGCGTCAATCCTGGCATCGCTGTGAAAGGCCACAGCAGGGGTGCGGAGAGCCACCTTTTTCAAAGTGCCCCAATTGTTTAAACTGCCGAAATCATAGGTCATTTGCGCTTGATCCTGAAGGTGAAGACGTCGCCCTGCTTTGCATTTGTGAGAAGGATGTGACCCTGCTCGCTGCAGAAGTGCGGCATGTCTATGGCGGACATGGGGTCACTGGCAAGGACCTTCAGAACATGGCCGGACGGCATGGATTCCAGGCGCTTTCGGGCTTTCAGCACTGGCAGGGGGCAAAGAAGCCCCGTAAGATCGATGAACTCTTCAAATTCAGAGTAAGACATGGCACTTGTATAGGCTAAAATCACGGAAATGGGAGCCATCGTTGCCGCAACTTTTGTCAAAAGCGCCATTCGTTGGCCGGGTCCGTAATTTGCTTCTCGGTGGGGATCGCGATGCGGGGCTGGAAAAGGCAGAAGTGCCGCGCCTTGAATTGCTCTTTTCCGGGATCAAGGGTGACATGCATGCGGGGCTGACGCGGAAGTCGGATGTGCGCACGATCAAGCAGTATGCCAGGGATACCGACATCCGCAATGTCAGGCAGCTCACCATCGTGTCCGAGGAGGAGCTTGCGGAAATTGCCGGTCTCATGGGCATCCCTGAAATGAAAGCGGAATGGCTGGGGGCAAATGTGGTGACATCGGGAATTCCCGATCTGACGCTGCTCACGCCTTCCACCCGGCTGCAGTTTCCATCGGGCGCCACGATCGTGGTTGACATGGAAAATTTCCCCTGCCGTCAGGTGGCTGATGTGGTGGCGCAGCACCATCCCGAACCGAAGGCCGGGCTGGTTGCTTCCGCCATGCATAAGCGCGGCGTCACGGCCTGGGTTGAACGAGAGGGGATCATCAATGGCGGTGACGACATCATCGTGTGGCTGCCGCCACAGCGCATCTATGCCCATACGGGATCATGAAGATCATTGGAGCCATCATTGCGGGCGGAAGGTCCAGCCGCATGGGAGGCCGCGAGAAGGCCTTTCTTGAACTGGCTTCCAAGCCTGTGATCTTGCATGTAATCGAACAGTTTGAACCCCAGGTCGACCAGCTCGTGATCAATGCCAATGGCGATGCGGCAAGATTTTCTGAATTTGGCCTGGAGGTTGTGCCTGATGCCTTGTCGTCACTGACGACTCCGCTTGCTGGCCTGCATGCGGCGCTAGTTTTCACGAAGAAAGTCGAGGCGAAGATGCTGGTGACGGTTCCGTCCGACACGCCATTCCTGCCATTCAATCTGGTTGCAAAGCTTCTGGAGAAGGCCTTGGTGAGGGGCGCGGCCATTGCGGCTTCCGGTGACCAGGAGCACTACATCATTGGCGCGTGGAAAACTGACCTGCTGGACGATCTTGATCGCGCCATAACAAGCGACAATCTGTTCCGAGTCAAGGACTGGGCCCAAAGGGCAGCGGCGCAGAGCGTGATATGGCCGGTTGAGCCTTATGATCCCTTTTTCAATGTGAACGCGCCGGAGGATTTACGCATCGCCGAACAGATCCTGGGTGCCTCATGACGCAAAAGATAATCGGTGTCGCCGGCTTCAAGAATGCCGGCAAGACCACGCTGGTTGAAAAGCTGGTGGTCGATCTTACGAGCCGCGGGTTTCGCATTTCGACGGTAAAACACGCGCATCATTCCTTCGACATCGATCATGAAGGCCGTGACAGTTTCCGCCACCGCAAGGCGGGAGCCTCTGAGGTAGCGGTCGTTTCAAGCGGGCGCTGGGCCATCATTCACGAATTGCGCAGTGAAGCGGAGCCCAGCCTTGATGACATCCTGCGAAAGCTGGAACCCTGTGATCTCGTTATTGTCGAAGGCTACAAGCGCGACGGCCACGACAAGATTGAAGTGCGCAATCTGGCGCTTGATCACCCCCGGCTTGCCGGTGACGATCCCACCATTGTTGCCATCGCAGCAACTGGCGGCATTGCCGACGCCCCGGTTCCGGTTTTTGGCCGGGATGACGTGAGGGCGCTGAGTTCCTTCATTATCAGCCACATGGGACTTGCGAAGAGCTAGTCCCGGTGTCGGATTCCGCCCTGCCCGCGTCGCTCCACTTCACGTCTGTTGAATTTCTCTCACTAATGTGGCCACAATCGAGTTTCCAGGTCCAAAGGAATTTCCATGAAAACGCAGGCGCGGGCAGTTGT
>Ga0073905_10001817_pt1 | contig 10947 bp, 7 predicted proteins | sample KloWWTupernatant_FD_65482 | JGI IMG/M metagenome (GOLD analysis project Ga0073905, IMG submission 65482) | Active sludge microbial communities from Klosterneuburg, Austria, studying microevolution and ecology of nitrifiers - Klosterneuburg... | ecosystem: Engineered > WWTP > Aerobic digester >... | reverse complement strand
ACCGGGTGGCCGCCGCCTATCTCGATTACATGGACGGAGTCTTCGCCTTCATCGAAGAGGTCTCGCGCCGGGTCACCGGCCGCGAGATCGCGCAGGTGCTGCTCATCCATGCCAACGCGTTGAATGCGGACCACTTCGACGAGCTGGCGACGAGGATGGAGAAGCGCGGCTATCGCTACGTCACGCTCGAAGAGGCTCTGCGCGATTCCGCCTATGCCCTCCCCGACGACTACGTCGGCGCCTGGGGAATCTCGTGGCTGCATCACTGGGAGACGACCGCCGGCAAGCCGCGATCCCCCTCGCCCGATCCCCCGGTGTGGATTCAGCACGCCTACGACGCTCTGCCGCAGCGCTAGCTCGAGAAAGCCACGACTTGAGCGAAGAACCCACTCCGCCCGGCGAGGGCCTGCCGCCCGGTGCCGCGGACGACGCCACCGTCGCCGAGCCGATCCGGGCCTGGTCGGGCGGCTCGCGGCCGCAGTTGCTGGGGCAGCCGGTATCGAGGCCGCGCCAGATCGGCCCGTTCACCGTTCTCGACGTCCTCGGCGAAGGCGGCATGGGCACGGTCTACCTCGCCGAGCAGACGTCACCGATCCGGCGCAAAGTGGCGCTCAAGCTGATCCGCGCCGGCGCGGTCGATGCGGAGCGACTGGCGCGGTTCGCCACCGAGCGCGAGGCGCTGGCGCGGATGAATCACCCCAACATCGCGCAGGTCTATACCGCCGGGACCAGCCGCGACGGCCAGCCGTGGATCGCGATGGAGTATGTGCCAGGGGCGCCGATCACCGACTACTGTGACGGGCGGCGGTGGCCGATTGCTCGCCGCATGGCTCTCTTCATCACTGTCTGCGACGCCATCCAGCATGCCCACCAGAAGGCGCTGCTGCACCGGGATCTCAAACCCTCGAACGTCCTGGTCGCGGAGAACGAGGGCGGCGCGCTCGCCAAGGTGATCGACTTCGGGGTCGCCAAGGCGCTCGACGATCCCGGGTCCGGCGGCGACAGCAAGGTCGAAACGGCCGTCGTCGGAACGCCGACCTACCTCGCGCCCGAGGCGCTCGCCGCCGCCCGCGGCGAGGCCGACGTCGACACGCGCGCAGACGTCTATGGTCTCGGCCTGCTGCTGTTCGAGTTGCTCGTCGGCGAGCAGCCGTTCGGCACCACTTCGAGTTTCGCCGTGATGCGACGCATCGTCGAGGGGGACGTCCCGCGACCGAGCGACTTTTTCCTGCGGCTCCCCGCGGCGCGCCGCAGGGAGCTCGCCGCGGCGCGCGGCTGCGATCCGGCGACGCATCGTCGCGCGCTGCGCAACGACCTGGACTGGATCGTACTCAAGGCGATGGCGCGCGAGCGCGAGCAGCGTTACGGCTCGGCCGCCGAGCTCGCCGACGACCTGCGGCGGTCGCTCGATGTCCTGCCGGTGCGGGCCGGGCCCCCGGGAGCCTGGTACCGGCTGCGCAAGTTCGGCCGCAGGCACCGCGCCGCCGTCGCCGGCGCGGCGCTCGTCGCGCTCGCTCTCGTCGCCGGTATCGTCGCCCGCAGCCGCGAAGCCACGCGGGCCAATCGCGAGGCGGCAAGAGCGAACCAGGAGGCGCGCACGGCGAGCGAGGTCTCGCAGTTCCTCATCGGCCTCTTTCAGGGATCGGATCCGGGCCACAACACCCGGCCGGACATCACGGCGAGGGAGGTCCTCGACCGCGGTGCGGCCCGTGTCCGCGGGGAGCTTTCATCGCAGCCGCTGGTCAAGGCGCGGCTGCTCAATGCGATCGCGGTGATCTATCGCCAGCTCGGGTTGCTGGACCAGTCGATCGAGCTCGGACGCGAGAGTCTGGCGCTCACCGAGCTGGCGGGCGGCGCAGGAACGGCGGAAGCGGCGGAGGCTCTGCTCAGTCTCGGCACGGCCTACGAAATGCGCGGTGACGCCGAGACGGCCGAGCCGTTGCTGCGGCGCGCCGGGGCCGGCTTCGAACGGCTCGGAGACGGCGTCGCGCTGGCCGCCTGCAGGATGCAGCTCGCTTCGACTGCCGGCCGGCTGAGGCGATTCGATCTGGCCGAGAGTCTGAGTCTCGAGGCGATTCGGGGCTGGGAGGCGACTCTGGGGCCCGACAGCGAGCGCATCGGCGCGGCGCTCAACAATCTGGCCAACCTGTACTACGACCAGAAGCGCTGGAAAGAAGCCGAGGCGGCACATCTGCGGGCGATCGCGATCAAACGCAAGGCCTTCGGCGAGGAGCACTACTACGTCGCGCAGAGCATGAGCAACCTCGCCAACGTCTACGTCGAGCAGGGCCGCCTGGCGGAGGCGGAGGAGCTCGCGCAGAGTGCGCTGGCGATCAAACGCCGGGTCCTCGGTCCGGAGCACTTCGAGATCGGCGTGAGCCTGCACAACCTCGGCGACGTCGCCCTGAAGGCCGGCCATCCCGACCGCGCCGCCGAGCGCTACGCGGAGGCGATCGCTTTCTGGGAGAGCATCGGCGGGGCGGGCAAGGGCTTCGTGAGCTACAGCCTCACCGGCCTCGCCAACGCCGAGCGCGATCGCGGGCGCTACGCCGACGCTGAGAAGCTCTACGCGCAGGCACTGGCGCGCATCGATGGGCGCAACGAGGAAATTGAGCGCGAGGTTGCGAACGGGCGGCAGAGGCTCGCGGCGCTCACGCCCGGCTAGGCGTCAGTCCGCCCGCTCCTCCCACACCTGGACGAGCTGGACGACGGTCTCGACCGCCTTTTCCATGTCCTGAACCGAGACCCATTCGAGGCGGGAGTGGAAGTTGTGCTCGCCGGCGAAGAGGTTCGGCGTCGGCAGGCCCATGAACGACAGGCGCGAGCCGTCGGTGCCGCCGCGGATCGGGCGCTCGCGCAGCGTCAGCCCGGCGCGCCGAATCGCCTCGCGCGCGTTGTCCACCACCTGCGGATGCTGGTCGAGGACGACGCCCATGTTGCGGTAGCTCTCTTCGATCCGGATTTCCACCGAACAGCCCGCCCAGTCGGCCTCGGTGGCGCTGGCGAGCTCGGCGAGGAAGGCCTCCTTCTCCGCCAGCCCGGGGACCTTGAAGTCGCGGATGAGCAGCCTGACGGCGGTGCGCTCGACGCTCGCCGTCACCACGTAGGGGTGGACGTAACCCTCGTAGCCGGCGGTGGTCTCGGGCGAGAGGCGGTCTTCCGGCAGCCGCGAGATGAAGTCGGCGGCGACCTTGATCGCGTTCACCATCCGCCCTTTGGCGTAGCCCGGGTGGGTGTTGAAGCCCTGGAAGGTGACCGTCATCGCGTCGGCGCAAAAACTCTCCATCTCGAGCTCGCCCAGGGTCTCGCCGTCGAGGGTGTAGGCGCAGAAGGCGCCGAACTTCGCGACGTCGAAATGCTCGGTGCCGCGACCGACCTCTTCGTCCGGGGTGAAACCGATCCGGATCGCGCCGTGCGGGATCTCCGGGTGCTGCATCAGGTACTCGGCCGCGGTGACGACCTCGGCCACGCCGGCCTTGTTGTCGGCGCCGAGCAGCGTCGTGCCCGAGGCGGTGACGATGTCGTTGCCGATCTGCTCGGCGAGCCACGGGTTGTCGGCGAAGCGCAGCACGGCGGTGGGGTCGTCGGGCAGGACGAGGTCCTGGCCCTGGTAGTTAGTGTGGACGATCGGCTTGACGCCGTCGCCCGGCATCTCGGGGGAGGTGTCGACGTGGGCGAGCAGGCCGATCGTCGGCACGTTCGCTTTCTTCGTCGTCGCCGGGATCGTCGCCATGACGTAGCCCCACTCGTCGATCGCCGCGTCGGCGAGGCCGATCGCCTTGAGCTCCTCGACCAGCGGCCGCAGCAGGTTGAACTGCTTTTCGGTCGAGGGATAAGTGGTCGAGTTCTCTTCGGACTGGGTGTCGATCTGCACGTAGCGCAGGAATCGCTCGAGGACGCGTCGGCGGAGTTCGCTCATGGTTCCCGAAGCCTAGCGCAGCCGGCGGAAGGAGGGGGCAGCCAGAGGATATCGTCAGCGCTGCCATGCCGCCCGAGCGTCCCGCCATCCCCAGACTCCTCAACTACGACAGCGCCGTCGATTGGCGCTCGCGCCTCGCGCGCGAAGGTCCGTTCCTGCTCGGGGCGCTGGCCGGAGCCCCCAGCCGGCGGATCGTCGATCTCGGCAGCGGCACCGGCGAACACGCCCGCTGGCTTGGGCATCAGGGCTTCGAAGTGGTCGGGATCGAAGGCGTGCGCGAGCGCTGGGAGCTCGCTAAGCAGTTCGCGGTGCCCGGCGTCGAGTTCCTGATCGGCGACCTGGGGGCCGTCGAAGCGATGGTCCGGGGTCAATTCGGGGCCGCGCTCTGCCTCGGGAACACTCTGCCGGCTCTCATCGGCGCCGAGGCCGTGTCGCGGATGTTCATTGGACTACGGCGGCGCTTCCTTCCCGGCGGCGTCCTCATCCTCCATCAATGGAATTTCGATGGCCTGGCGCGCCGCGAGGTGCGCGAGCTCCCCGAGCGCCGTCTGCCGCAGGACGACGGCGAGCTGCTCTTCCGCGCCGCGATCGCCTTCGAAGACGACGGCGTCGCGACGGTCACCGAACGCGTCTTTCACCTCGCGCCGGGAGAGACGAGTGAAAGCGGCGCGCCGCGCCTGCTGCACGAGCGCCACCGTTATCTCCAGGGCTGGCGTCATAGCGAACTGCTGACGCTCCTCGACGTGGCGCGCTTTCGCGAGGTGCGCTGTTACGGCGGCTTCGCCGGCGAGCCCTTCGACCTCGATCTGTCTGAGGAGCTGGTGCTGGTCGCCTCCTGAGGGCCTTGCCAGCGACTCTCCTTGGCGGATGAGAAAACAGCCGGCGCCGATCCAAGGATCGGCGCCGGCCGGGGGTGCTGCGCCGGCTGTTCGAGTCAGCAGGTCCGTTACTGCGGAAACGCCTGGATGTCGCCGTCGCTGCCGAAGTTGCCGAGCGGATTGGTGTAGACCTTCTGCACGTCGGCAACCGTATCGGTCACGGTGACGGTGTACTGGACGTTCGAGGCGGAGCCGTGGAACAGCCAGTAGGCGTTGTTCACATCGCGGCCGTCGATCACCTTGATCAGCAGCTCGATGTTCTCGGGCGAGAAGAACCAGAACTGCCCGGTCTGCGACGTGGTGTGGAAGATCTTGGCGACGCCGCTCTTGCCGGCGAAGTCAGTGAAGGTGGCGTCGATGCGGAAGCGATCTTCCTCTCCGAGATAGAGCGTGCGGTCCGCCGAGCCGTCGGCGACGAGGCCCGAGGCGTAGGCGGTGTAGACGACGCCGTCACCCAAGGCGAGGCCGCGCAGCTGCAGAACCTCGGTGGCCGTGCCGGCCACCCGCACTTCGAGATCGTAGGTGCCAGCGGGAACGGTGATCGTGGCGTCGGCTCCGAACGGCGCCCCGGCGATGAGGACGGGTCCGCCGATCAGGGCGATGTCGACCGCGGGAGCGTCCGGCGAGCCGTGGAAGAAGCGCACGCGGGAGCTGCCCGCCGCCGGGGCGGAGTTGTCATCGACCAGGACGGCCGGGTAGATCTCCGCCAGGAAGCCGCTGGCGATCACCGTGTAGTCCGTACCGGCGGTGAGCGCTACGTCGGCGTCGATGACATACGGGCCGGTGTTCGCGGCCCCGGCGGGAGAGACCTTGACGTTGTAGGCGCCGCCGGGCACCGACAGGTAGTCCGAGATGGCTCCGAACGGGACGTTGGAGAGTGCCACTCCGCCGTTGACGATGACGTCGACGTTCGGGGCATCCGGGGAGTTGTGCACCACACGCAGCCGCGCCACGCCTCCCGGATTGGCCGTGGCGTTGTCGACGGAGAGCAGCGCGTTGAGCGGCGTTGCGGCGTGCGAGGCCGCAGCGAGGGTCAGGCCGAGAAGCGAGAAGGCGAGCAGAGTGCGTGCGGGTTTCATCTGGGGCTCCTGAACGTAATGCGATGCATGAGTGAGGCGGCGTCGCGCCACGACCGCCTCGGTTTGCGGGGGACGTCGCCCGCAGTTGCTATTCGGGGGTTTCTCCCCCAATTGTTCTGTCTTACGAAGGTTCCGACGATCCGGATGAAAAATCCGTCGCATCGTCGCGCGACAGGGAACCGTCGCGCCGCATAGACTTGGCGGCATGACCGAGAGAACGATCGGGCGCGCCGAGGCCGTCGGCGACGAGCCGCCAGAGCCCTCGCCGGGGCAGGAGCTGGAGAGCCCCCTGGTCGCCAGGATGCGGGCGGCGGCCGAGTTCCTCGAGTCCGTCGAGGCCGACCGCGGCCTGCTCGCCCAGGTCCCGGACGAGGATCGCCAGCGCCTCCTGCGGGCGACGCGGCAGGTGTCGCATCCCGACCCGCGCGCCCGCCGCCGGCTGGTGAAGGCGACGACCAGGGAGCGCCGCGCGCAGCAGGTGCGCAAGGACGAGAGTCTCTTCCACGCCGTGGGGATCCGCGAGCTGCGGCGCAAGCCCCCGGTCACCTCGCCCAACGTCTACCCGCCACCCGGCTTCGTCGCAGAGGACGTCGACGAAGCGGCCGACCGGGCGGTCGACGGCTCGGCCGGGCAGCTCCCAGAGGCGCTCGAACCGGCGGCGCGTGTGCTGCTCGAGGAGCGTCACTGCTACGCCTGCAAACAGCACTACCGGACGCTGCATCACTTCTACGACCAGCTCTGCCCGGATTGCGGCGACTTCAACTTCAGAAAGCGCGAGGAGTCGGCCGATCTCTCCGGCCGGGTCGCCCTGCTCACCGGCGGGCGGGTGAAGATCGGCTACCAAGCCGGACTCAAGCTCCTGCGCGCGGGTGCGCATCTGATCGTGACCACGCGTTTCCCGCGCGACTCGGCGCTGCGCTACGCCCGCGAAGCCGATTTTTCGAGCTGGTCCGACCGTCTCGAGATCTTCGGCCTCGACCTGCGCCACACCCCCAGCGTCGAGACCTTCTGCCACCTTCTGCTGACCCGGAACGAGGGCCGCCAGCGGCTCGACTTCATCGTCAACAACGCCTGCCAGACAGTGCGCCGGCCGCCCGATTTCTATCGCCACATGATGGCCGGAGAAGTCGCCGCCTTCGACACCCTCGAGGAGCGCCACCGGCCGCTGCTCGCGAGCTACGAGACGCTACGCGATCCGCAGCGGAGCGCGGCGTCCGGCGCCGTGGCGCGCTCTTCCGCCCCGGCGTACGGACTTGCCGCGGGTGCCGGCGGAGTGGGCCTCACCTATGCTGCCGAGCTGTCGCAGGTGGCGCTCCTGCCGGAGGAGCTCGCGCCCGAGCCCGGTCTCTTTCCGGCGGGCCTGCTCGATCAGGACCTGCAGCAGGTCGACCTGCGCGGCCGCAACTCGTGGCGGCTGTCGCTCGCCGAGGTCTCCACGGTCGAGCTGCTCGAGGTCCAGCTGGTCAATGCCGTCGCGCCGTTCGTCCTCAACGGCCGCCTGAAGCCCCTGATGCTGCGCAGCCCAGAGCGCGACAAGCACATCGTCAACGTCTCGGCAGTCGAGGGGCAGTTCTACCGCAATCTGAAAACGACTCGCCATCCGCACACCAACATGGCGAAAGCGGCGCTCAACATGATGACCCGCACCTCGGCCGCGGACTACCATCATGACGGCATCCATATGAACAGCGTCGACACCGGCTGGGTGACCGACGAGGATCCGGCGGAGATCGCGGCAAGGAAGCTCGCCGACCATCGCTTCCACCCGCCGCTCGACATCGTCGACGGCGCCGCGCGGATCGTCGACCCGATCCTCACCGGCTTCAATACCGGCGAGCACCTGTGGGGGAAGTTCCTGAAGGACTACAAGCCCACCGACTGGTAGGCGCCGCGGACGGTACCGGAGTAGACTGTCGAAACATTTCCAGCAGTCGAGGAGAATCGTCCATGCGAAGCTCGGCCCGGTCCGTGGCACGCTCCAGTTGGCTCCGCCTAGCGATGCTCATGGCGCTCGCGCCAGCCGTGGCCGGCGCCACGAGTTACGTCATCACGACTTTCGCGGACGATGATCTGGTCAACGGTAACTGCACCCTGCGCGAGGCGATCCGCGCTGCCGACGGCGACACTCCGGTCGACGCTTGCCCGGCGGGCGACCTCTCCGACGACATTACGCTGCCCGCCGGCACCTACCCGTTCAGCGGCGAGGAACAGCTCTTTTTCGCTGGCGATCTCACGATCCGGAGTGCGACGCTGGACCCGCTCACTGTTTCGATCGATCTCGGATCCGCCGGGAGGTTCCTCTATCTCGTGGGAGGAGGGAGCTACGTTCTCGCGGGTCTCGAGATCAAGAACGGTTCGGTTGGGGGGGCAGCAGTAGAAGATGGAGGGGCGATTCGGGCCTTCGGCTCGCTGGAGATGTACAACTTCCGTTTCGTGTCGAATCACTCGAACGGGAAGGGAGGGGCGTTGCGATTTACCGCCGCCTCCCCGGGGCAGGTCCTATCGCTTCACGACGGCACGTTCATTGGCAACCAGGCGGCGAGCTCGACGAGCCTCGAATACCTAGGCGGTGGCGCCTACGCTTCCGCGGGGAACGGCGGGACGGTCGATATCCGGGATGTCAGTTTCGTCAACAATGCGGCCTCGGAGCCGGCCTGGAATGTGGGGGGCGGAGCGCTCGTCCTGTTTGCGAACGGCGTGGGAGCGTCAGCGTCCTGTATCCGCTGTACTTTCTCGGGCAACCACGTCTCGGTGTCAACCTCCGGTATGGATGTGTTCGGAGGCGCGGCGATTGTGGTTGCATGGTATGGCGCCCGCAGCCAGGTAGTCGACAGCCGCTTTACTGGGAATTCGACGAGCGGCGGGTACCTTCGGAGCAACGCCCTCCATGGGTGGGCCCGAGACGGCGGAGAGGTGCTGCTGGAGCGGCTCTACTTCTACGCCAACACCGGGGCGAACAGCGCACAGGCCTTCGACGTAAGGCTCTTCGTCGACGGGGCATCCAGCCGGGCCTCGCTCTACGATTCGCAGATTACTTACGGAACCGCTGGGGGGCTCCTGGCCTATTCCACCAGTGTCGTGGACCTGGGGCATCTCACGATCACTGGCTACAACGGCGCCGGGCTCGACGTCACCTCCGACATTTCGACCGGACAGGTCTACCTGGAGAATTCCATCGTGACCTCCAACGGCACGAATGTCGTGGTCCAGCCGGGCTCGGCTCCCCTCATCCAGACCGCGAACATGATCGGCGTCGACCCGCTGTTCGTGAACTCGATCGGCGGCAACTACCACTTGACCGCGGCCTCGCCGGCGATCGACGCCGGAGCCAACGGGGCAAGCACCGTTCGGCCGTTCGACCGCGATCACCGCACGCGGATCGTCGGTAGCGCGACCGACATGGGCTGTTACGAGTACGGCAGCCTGTTCGCCGACGGCTTCGAAGTGGGCGACGCCGGCTCCTGGCCGCCGGCGCCCTAAGCGCTGGGAATCGCGCTTGCCGCGATCTTCTTGATGGCCAGATCGGTTCCCAGGGAGATTCCTCAGTGATGCGCGGCGGCCAGCGCCTCCGCCTTGGTGTGCTGGATCGCTCCGTCGGCATGCTGCGGCGAAGAGTAGAGCGTATAGAGCCGGAGCAGTTTCGTCGACGACGCATTGACCACGTTGTGGAAGGTACCGGCGGGGACGACGACGGCGTCGCCGGCGCGCACGAGGTGCTCCTCTCCGGGGCCGAAGACGAAGCGCGCGACCCCTTCTTCGACACGGAAGAACTGATCGAGATCGGCGTGGATCTCGCGCCCGATGTCGTCGCCGGGCGGAAGCGCCATCAACACCAGTTGATGGTGTTTACCGGTGAACAGGACATGGCGGAAATGGGTGTTCTCCTCCGCGACCTTCTCCAACGAGCTGACGAACGGTTTCATCGTGCAGTCCTCCTGCAGGCCTGGGGCGGCCCGACTGTCTTCGATGGTAGTCCTGTGTCCGTCTTCGTCGCCACCCTGGCGGGTGGGTCGCGGGCGGAGAGCGCGACTCAGGGGGTTCCGCTGCCCCAGACCAGAGTGTCGCTGGACTCGAAGCCGTCGCAGAAGAGGTCTTCTGGCGGCGGAGATTCGTGCGTCGAGGCGAGAATCTGCGGCGGACCCATGCCGAGGTAGAAGAGCCACTGCCAGGGCGCGGTGTGGAAGCCGCCACTCGGGCAGTTCCAGATCCAGCTGCGGTCGACCGTCAGCGTGCCGGTGAGGTTGTTGCTGACGAAGAAGATTCCGCCGCCGCCTTCGGGGGCCTGATTGTCGTGGATCCGCGAGCCGCAGACCGAGAGGTGGAAGGTGTTGCCGTCGTTGTAGATCGCGCCGCCGCTGCCGCCGCCGGGAGTCCCGGGCTGCGGCGGGTTGGCGCCGTCGCCGGTGACCGTGTTGTAGCTGATCTCGCTGTTGAGGACGCTCCAGGAGACGCCGATCGACGACAGCGCGCCGCCGTTCGAGCAGGTGTTGCCGAGCCCGGGGGCGCCGCCGAAGGTGCTGCCGACGACGTAGACGGGCAGGCCCTGCGACTGGCTGAGGACGCGTAGCGCTGCGCCGCCGACATCGGGCCCATCGAGCTCGCAGCGGTTGTTCTCGAAGCGGCTGTTCACCACCTTGATCCGTCCGCCGCGCGCGAAAACCGCTCCGCCGCCGCCGCCATCGAACGTCTGGCCGATCGAGTTGCCGTTCCTGAAGGTGAGGTTCTGCAGCGTGAGGCGGGGGTGATCCTGGTCCTGGCAATGGTTGGTGGTCCAGACCTGGGCCGGGTCGCAGGTGTTCATGTAGAGGATGCGTCGCACGCCGTCGCCGTCGAGCGTCACCTTGGAGCCGCCGTCGATGACGATGACCGGGCCGGTGTTGTTGAAGATCTTGGCCGTCGCGGTGAGCACGATGGTGATCGGGTTCGGACCGCAGTTGAAGGTGATGATGCCGCCCTGCGCGATCTTCGCGACCACCTCCGCCGAAGTGCAGCTCGCTGGCGTGCCGTTGCCGATGACGCGATCCGGGTTCGAGGTGTCGACCGCCAGTGCCTCGGGCGGGACGGCGCAGAC
>Ga0073905_10001814_pt1 | contig 10955 bp, 11 predicted proteins | sample KloWWTupernatant_FD_65482 | JGI IMG/M metagenome (GOLD analysis project Ga0073905, IMG submission 65482) | Active sludge microbial communities from Klosterneuburg, Austria, studying microevolution and ecology of nitrifiers - Klosterneuburg... | ecosystem: Engineered > WWTP > Aerobic digester >... | reverse complement strand
ACAGGACCGTGAAGGTTGGTCTGATTGCTGAGGTTTCGGCGTATATCGCGAATATGGAGCGTGCTGCTTCTAAGACGCGTGAGATTGGTTCTGAGTCGGAGAAGTTGGCCCAAAAGGGGCAGGCTATCCAAACTCTGGGTCATTCGTTTCTTACGGTTGGGACTCTTGCTGCGGCTGGGTTGGCGATCGTGGTTGCGAAGGCTGCTGAGTTTGATTCGGCGATGTCTGGGGTTCAGGCTGCGACTCATGAGTCTGTTGCGAATATGGGGGCGTTGCGTGATGCTGCTTTGCAGGCTGGTGCTGACACGGTGTTTTCTGCGACTGAGGCGGCGCATGCTGAGGAGGAGTTAGCTAAGGCTGGTGTTTCGACCGCTGATGTTTTGGGCGGTGCGTTGGCTGGGTCTTTGGATTTGGCTTCTGCTGGGAGTCTTGGGGTGGCTGATGCGGCGTCGATTGCTGCGACGGCGATGACGCAGTTCAGTCTTTCGGGTTCTGATGTTCCGCATATTGCTGACCTTCTGGCGGCTGGTGCTGGTAAGGCTCAGGGTTCTGTCCAGGATTTGTCTGCCGCGTTGAATCAGGGTGGCCTGGTTGCTGCTCAGGCTGGGTTCAGTATTGAGGACACGACGGCGACGTTGGCTGCTTTTGCGTCTGCTGGTCTGATCGGGTCTGATGCTGGTACGTCGTTGAAGACCGCGTTGTTGTCGTTGGAGGCTCCGTCTACTAAGGCGAAGAGTCTTATGGAGCAGTACGGGATTAACATTTATGATGCGAACGGCAAAATGTTGTCGTTCTCGGGGATTGCTGGGCAGCTGAAAACGAAGCTTGGCGGTTTGACGGATGAGCAGCGTAACTCTGCACTTGCAACGATTTTTGGTACGGATGCGGTTCGTGCGGCTTCGGTGTTGTACTCGCAGGGTTCTGAGGGTATTGATGCGTGGAATGAGAAGGTTAATGATTCTGGGTATGCGGCTGACACAGCACGGGAAAGAATCGACAACCTCAGCGGCGATGTTGAAGCCTTAAGCGGGTCAATTGATACAGGTTTGATTAAGTCAGGGTCGGGCGCTAACGAGGTTCTACGAGATCTTGTTCAGGGTGCAACTGGTTTGGTGAATGCGATAAGTGCTCTCCCTGCACCTGTTGTTGGTGCGGGTGTTCGCATTCTTGCCTTGGTTGCTGGTGTGGGTCTTCTGGGTGGTGGACTCATCACAGTTATACCGAAGATTGCAGCAACCAAACTGGCGATGCAGGAACTTAATATCACTGGTGGAAGTATCGCTAAAGGCCTTGGTAAGGCAGGTGGGGCACTCGCCGCAGTTACTGCACTAAGCGGTGGGATGGATGCGCTTACCCGCAATATAAGTCTGAGTGTCGATAAGGCTGCAGAACTAGATTCTGCGTTTAAGAGCGACAACATTGAACGGCTCAACGAACAGTTCGGGTTCGCTGAAGATAGCCTCGGGAACATTCAAGGCTTTGCTCCCACCTTGAATCACATGTTTTCTGGCGATTTCTCGCAAAACGGTCAATGGTTGCAAGCGGTAAACGGTGCTGTCGATAACCTCACCCAGGGCCTGACGTCTTTGTCTGCTGGGTGGGATGAGAATAAGGCAAAATTCAAAGCACTCGGTGTGGCTTTAGCCCAAGCTGCTGCTGACGATTTCCCGAAAGCTGCCGAAGGATTCAAACATCTTGTAGAAGCTACCGATGGCAGCGATGAGTCTATTCGGCAGCTCTTAGAGGCAATGCCTGACTATAAGGCCGCTCTTATTGGCATAGCGCAGGAGCAAGGCAAAACTGTCGAAGGGCAAGACCTCTACAACCTGGCCATGGGCGAGGGTGACATTGCTACACAGGCAATGCGCGACGCAACAGCGAAGAATTCTTCGGCGCTAGCGGACATGTCAGCTGCTGCCCAGGATACGACCGGGAATGTAAAAACCTTATCTGACGAGATTAAGAATTTTGGTGCCGCACAATTCGATGTGGAACAGGCAACAAACAGCTTCTACCAAGCTTTTGACTCCTTATCTCAACTGATGGCTGAAGGTGCAGGTTCACTCGATCGCACTACTGAGGCTGGGCGAAAAACCAGTGAGGCTTTACTAGAGACGGCATCTTCAAGCAATGATCTTGCCGCAGCAACCTTTTCTATGGGTGGTTCCACTGAGGAAGTTAATGCGCTTCTTGATCAGGGGCGGCAGAAGATTATCGCAACGCGTGTCGCTTTAGGGGAAACAGCTGAACAGGCTCAAGCGTATGCGGATAAGTTGATCGCAACACCTGAGCAGGTCCGGACGCAAGTTCAACTCTCTGGGGTGGAAGCTGCCACAGGTCAGATCAACTCTTTCATCGACTACATCAATTCACGTGTCGCGACGATAACAGTAAATGCAACGAACCCAAAGGTTGGATTTGGATTAGGGGACGGCGGGCTGAGATATGCCAATGGTGGCACCGTTGGCTTTGCTGGCGGTGGGACTGTGTATGGTCCGGGGACTGAGAAGTCTGATTCGATTCTGGCCCGGTTATCTACAGGTGAGGAAGTAGTTCCAAACCCGTGGTCGGGTATTTACCGGTCCCAAATAAAGGAAATCAGCCAGGGGCGAATTCCGACGTATTGGCCTGGCGCGGTCGCTGGTTACCCAAACAGTTCTGCTGGGTCTGCTGGGCCTGCTTCTCGTTCTGAACCTCGCAATATCAACATGAACGTGTCTGGTGTTGTTGACCCGACGGTTGTTTCTGCGTTGATGTTCCAAAGGTTGAAGGCTGGTATGGCCGGATGATGACTTTGACCGTTGGTGGGTTAACGTTCACTTCTGACCCGGTTTCTGGGTGGGGGTTATCGGAACTTGAGGGGTGGTTTGCTGGGGCACCGTTGAAAACGGAGACTCGGGAAAGATCGCAAGCTGATGGCGGTTTCGGGGTTGCAAAATTTTATCGCTCTTCCCGAGTAGTTACTGTTACTGGATATTTGACTGCTGATGCGACCGTAACAGCTACAGCAATGCGATATGCGGTCGCTGCTATGCAATCAGACGGGTTGCCTGGCTCGTTTGTTGTCGACGAGGACGGGTTCGTTCTTACGATGTCGGTAACAATGGTTGGAACCCCAGAAATTGTTCTCATCACGGACACTGTGTATTCGTACACACTCCAATTTGTGGCTTCTGATCCTTTGAAGTATGGCCCTGAGCTTGTGGTTTCTACTGGTTTGGGGACTTCTGGGACTGGGTTAGCTTTCCCCATTGAGTTTCCTATCAACTTTGGTACACCAGGCGACCCAGGCCGTGTAATTACCGTAAACGTCGGGACAGCTGCTACATACAGTGTTTTTGATATCCAGGGCGGCCTATCTGGTGGCTTTGAATTGAAGGCTATAGAAACTGGTGAAATTGTTCGATTCGAGCGTGCCATCCCAGTTGTATCAACTATCAGGCTAAATCCTCGAACGGGCCGCGCATCAATTGATGGGCAATCAGATGTGTCTAGATATTTGACTCGCAGGGAATGGTGGTCAATCCCTGCCGGTACAACACGAACTGTTCAATTCACTGCCATCGGTTCAACATCAGGAACCCCAACCTTGACCGCATACACCAAACCGGCGTACTGGTGACAGGAGACTACCATGACATGGTATTTCTACGGTGACCTCCGAACAGGCGTGATATCCGGTGACCTTGATGTTTTATCAGGCCCGTGGGATGACCGTCTAAATACTTCTGAATCGATCTCAGTGAGTGTCGATTTGCGGAACCGTGATATCCAATCACTGAATCTGCACGATACAGCTAAGTCGTGCAAAACATTCCTTGGCGTTGCTGAGGGTTCTACCATCATGGCCGCGGGACCAGTTTGGAGCCGTTCTTATAGTCGTGGTGCGGCGACCTTAAGTTTCTCTGCTAAAGGCATGCATTCGTATTTCGATCACCGCCATATTTTACCTATTGCCGCTCTTACAGCAGCTACGACTTCTTTCGCTATTACAGATCCTTTTGATCCTAAAAAGACTATTCCGAACCCAGCACTTGCAACGATACTTTCGAGTCTTTCTTTAGGAACCATTGCCAAACGGTTAGTTCAACAAGCGAGGCTTTGGACGGGCGGTAATCTCCCTATCGTTTTTCAAGCTGATGAAGCTGGGATCAACCAGAGACGCTATGACGGTCTGGAGTTCAAGAGCATAGGTGAAGCTCTAAATCAACTCTCAGAAGTTGAGAACGGGCCTGATATCAATTTTCAACCCAGATTTACCAGTGGAGGCCTCGGAGTTGAGTGGCTTTTCCAAACCGGCACAACTGCTCAACCATTTATTTCTTCTAGCTCTACACACATATGGGATGTGACGGCAGCTGAGTCTTCTATAGCTGAACTAACGATTGATGAAGACGGCTCGAAAATTGGTTCGCTTGCCTGGGCAACAGGCGGACGAGTGAGCGATGAGGTACTTATTGCGAGAGCTTATGCATCTCTACTAGTCGATTCAGGGTATCCGCTTTACGAAATTCTTGATACGTCACATTCAACAGTCAATTTGCAGAACACTCTAAACGGTTACGCCGTTGAAGCGTCAACTATTGGTAAACGGCCAATAGAAACGTGGGGTTTCAAAGTCGAAGCCAGACCCAAAGACATTTACGGCAATGCTGCTGGCCCACAAGTTGGGCAATTCAGTGTAGGTGATTTTGCTGATCTGATTGTGTCCAAATTTGATCCTGTTCTCCAAAAAGGTGACCCCTTCATTCCTGAAGGAAAATACCGGCACCGCATAGTTGGACTCTCCGGTGATGAGCAAGGAACAAGAATTGGTGTGCAATGCGCACCGGACCAGGTGGCATAAGTGGCTAGCGGATTCACGACCCCGCCCGGTGACGCGTGGGAGCCTTTACTGCGACGCGCTGATGACACTGAACGACGATTGCGTGAACTCGAATCCCCTACAGGAACATCGATTACTCGTGCTGTGGCAACACTTCAAGATGCTGTAGACACTCTAACCGCTTTAGCTGATGTGCAATATGCGGAGTTCACTACTGGAGTGACAGGCTTTACCGGTTTCTATACGGGTGTTGTGCCGGTAACGAACGTTACGTCTCCGACAGGTCGTATCGAGATTGGTTTCGGCGGGTCGCTGAATGGCGGCGACGGCTATTTCTGTTACTCAGTAACCACGGGTGCCGGTGCGGTGATTGTGAACCGGGCCACAGTGCAAGCTAACCCAGCTCGACGAGTCGCGGTTACTGGTGGTGCATCTTTTGCGCCGTCTGGTTACAAACAGGTCATCGTGTCTGTGCCTATTGCTACACCGCTGGTTGTGAAGCTGGAACTTTTCGCTAGCACAGCGTTCACCTATTTTTTCGGCGGCTCTATTCTCTGCCGCCCTTCTCTGTAACCAACTTTTTTGGTTCCTATCTTAAGGAGTTCCCTATGGTTTTGGTCGACGGTTTCCCAGCAGTTTCTCTCGCTGCTGACCAGTTCGAGGTGCGCAAAGACCTCGCCGGTTTGGTGGCCCGGAATTCTGCTGGTGTTCCACGCACCGGAATCTTCTACCGCAACAACAGTACTCTTCTGGCCGCACGGGCAGATATGGGTATTGACGTTGCCGCTTTTGAAGCGTGCTCTTTGCGTTCGGGTGGCGTTATTTTCAACGCTAACGACGGAACAACAACGGTAACTTTGTCCGCACCTCCGGTTGCTGATTCACGAATCGATGTTGTTTGCTGCAAACAGTTCGAGACTGCGGCACCGTCATCGGATGCAACCGACGGGCCAGTTTTTTTTGTAGTGACAGGAACTCCCGGCGCTTCACCGGTGAAACCTACGGTAACTGAAGTAGGTGCTGTGGAACTTGGAACTGTTCTTATTCCGTCTACAGCGACAGCAACTAACTCAGCTGGTGTAGTTATCACTCCAACAGTTCCTTACACCGCAACTACGGGTGGAATCGTTGTCTGCCGGAACAGTACCGAGCTTGCTGCGTGGACCCCTGGTGATGGGAGTTTCTCTCTCACTCTTTCGGATAGTTCTTTTTGGCAACGGGTGAGCGGGGCATGGAAACGGATCGTTAGCCCCGGATCGGCGTACGCGATGGCTGCCGGGATTGGTAGCAATCCGGTCGGGGCTAACACTCTGGTGACATTCCCGGCAGGAAGATTCACGGTAGCGCCGATTGTTCTTGCAGGGAACACGGGCAGCAGTGTTTCGGTAATGAATGTTCAGACCATCACAGCAAGTAATTGTCGAATTGCTGGGTATAACACTGCTGGTTCAGCTATTAACACGAACTGGATGTGGATCGCTATACAAATGACCCCCACGACTGCTGCCGGCTAACCAACTTTTCTTACCTGTTCCCGCCCCAATTTCGGGGCTTTCTTATTTTAAAGGAGTAGTCATGATCCAGCCCACAGATGCACCTTATGACTCTGCTGACCCGTTTGGAAACATGGGTGGCCGATCCTACCCGCATACTGGCAGCGATTGGTCGTGCGGTTATGGCAGCGAAGTCCGCGCTGTCTCTTCCGGAACAATCGTTGCCACCGGGTGGAGTGATGGAAATGGCTACTATGTGGCCCAATCTCTTGACGGGTTCAATCTTTACTGGTCTTACATACATTTGAGCGACATCTCTGTCTCCGGGGGACAACACGTCAGTGAGGGTGATGTTATTGGTGCTTCCGGTAACAGCGGTTTCAATTCTCGTGGCCCCCACTTGCACTGCTCCTGCTCGGATTCCGTGCAGGTGTATGTAGGTATGGGAAACAAAATCGACCCGCACGCTTTCCTGGTATCGAACGGGTCGAGCGGCGGCGGTTCGTCTTCGAACGTTGCCGCCTACCAAACCATGCTGAATGCTTTCGGCTACAACTTAGATGTCGATGGTATTCACGGCCCGGCGACTGATGCTGTTGTGCGCGACTTTCAAGCTAATCATGGCCTTGTCGTTGATGGTGAGGTCGGCTCGATAACTTTGGGTGCTTTACGCAACCCTCCTCTTGATGTCGACGGCGATTGGGGGCCGAAGACCACGAAAGCTTTGCAGCGTGTTCTCGGTGTCAAAGATGACGGAATTCTTGGTCCAGACACTTATGCCGCTTTGCAGCGCAAGCTCGGTATCGAGGACGACGGACTCGTGGGGCCACAAACACGCAGCGCCTTGCAATCCTATCTTGGTGTGACCGTCGACGGCGACTGGGGGCCAGAAACCACAACAGCTTTACAGACCCGATTGAATGCCGGAACTTTCTGATGCCGGTCATATGTGGAGGAATCACAACTGTTAGGTAGCCCTTCTACCCCCAGGAGGGATGCCGAATGGATGTTTTGACATTCCTCGCGAACTCAACCGTTGTCGATATGGGTTCGAAGGCATTAGTGGCTTTATTTGTGGTCATGCTCTTCACGGACAGGATCATCCCGCGGCGTACCCACTTGCGCGAGACGACCGAACTTACCGCTTCACGAGATGCTTGGAAAGCCGCGTACATCAAGTCGGAGAAAGCAAGACAGGAGCTTGGAAATCAACTCAATAAATTTCTCGAAACAGCAAGAACCTCAATCATTGTCCAGACTGAACAACCTCAGAAACGGACTCGTAAGAAGGCTACGGATGATGTGTCCTAAAAGCTGGAAATGCTCGGATGAATCAGCGGAGATCAATGAGGCTCGGAAGGCTGAGCAGCGCGCCGATGAGGTTATCCAGAAGGTTAAGTCTCAAGATGCGGAAGTAGACCAATTGGTGTCTCACTTGGCGGCGATTTTTCGAAAACCGCAATTCGACGGCCTGCTCACGCTCTCAAACGCTATCCATAGCTTCTGATTTTTACCAAATAACTGATTTAGGAGTGACCATGAAAATTTTCACGAAAGCCTTTTGGGCTTACGCCGGGGAGCGTGCTATCAAAACGGTTGCGCAAACCGGTCTTGCCGCTCTCACTGTCACTGGCGTAACAGGTGTGCTTGACGTGACCTGGTTGGGCGTAGCATCAACCACCGCATTAGCAGGAATCATTTCTGTTCTCACTTCGATCATCATGTACGACGGCATCACTAAAGCGGCTTCTTCAGAATGAGCGTACGTGCGGAAGCGTCGGTATCATCTCGTCCACATGGCGGGGTGGTGGTGTTCCTTGATGGTGGTGAGGACATCCAGTACACCGACTTTGTACCGGTAGCTGAAGCCAATGGTGGTCTGCTGAACTTTGCCCTGTATTCTGACGGCAACTCGGTCGAGGCTGGCTTCGGTGGCCAAATGTCCTGGGCGCAAATCGTTGACCTCACCGACAGGGGGCATGAGATTGTGTCCATGTCAAAGTCCAACGCTGATATGACAGCGATGGCCGCAGCTGATCGGGTACCTGAGTGGGATGATTCCCGAACCGATTTGTACAGTTACGGTGTACCAGCGGACACGATTACTTCTTTTGTGTACCCGAATGGGCAGCACGAGATCGCATTAGACCGGGAAGCATATTTGCGTTACGACCGCGTTTTCGCCGGCTCGAGCGCCCCCTATGTGATGCCTCGCGCATCTCGTGACCGTGGGATAGCTTTCGGCCGTGCTACATGGGCTGAAGACGACTACTACCATCAAAGAGCGCTGCAACTTCTCCGACGTGCAGCAGCAGAAGATGTCATCGTTACCCTGGTTGCACACACCAACGGGGTGACCGGCGAATCACCAACACTCGCCCAGTTCACCGAGTTTTGTGAACTCGCCGCCGAACTGGGTGTGCCAATGATGAGCACCTCTGAAGCTTTCCCCGCTTATACGACAATCCCTGATGCGGGTTTTGAAGACTCGAATTTGATCAACTGGGAAAAGAACCTTGCGGGTGGGGCCACGATTGTCAGCGCTACCCACACCCCTCTGGTGGGGTTCACTGGGACGCGTAGCCTCAGCATCCTCGGAGGCGACGACGTAAGCAACCCTCATGTGCTTGCCCGCCACCCCATCCCGATAACTAGCGCAGAAACGATCACTTTCTCTGCCCACGTCAAACAAGCAGAAGTGACCTCCCACGGCGGCTTAGCTTACGACTACGGTGGCTACATTTTCATCAAAGAATACGACCAGTACGGCACCCAGATCGGCGCTAACATTTCCAGCCCCTTCATTCCCTCCCTCGCTTCGACAGCCTGGGAGCAACTGACAGTCGCTTACACTCCTAATTCGAATGCTCGAACTTTCAGGCTCGGTTGCGGGCAATACGCCCTAGCCGACTACACCTATTTTGACCATCTCCACATCGGCCCTGCCCGCTTTGGAGTTCTCGGATAACCCTAACTTCACGAGCGTCATCACCTAATGGGTAGAGACGCTTTCTCATGCCAAACCCAGAAGGAATCTTGTCTTGAAACTCAAAATCATTCTTATTACGATCTTCGTAACCATTTTTGCTGTCCCTGTCGCCGTTTCAGGATGGGGTTATGCCAACAACGTTCCTGTTTTCTTTAATGCATTGGCATATGCGGATAACGGGTCAGATCCCGGTAATGTTCTCGGAAATGATTGCGACTACGGATGCCCAACCCCAACACAAACCCCAACCCCAACACAAACCCCGACATCGACTCCCACGCAACCATCAACACCCACCCCGTCGTTTACTGTCCCGGAACCCACCCAACCGGTTACCCCAACCGGCCCGCTGAAAACTGAACAGCTCGCACCCACCGGTATCGATGCAGCACCAATTATCGTCATAGCAGTATTACTTGCTGTCGTCGGCGCAACCATTTACCTTTATCTGCGTAAACGCCCCCGCAAATAATCACACAAAGAGGCCCCCTCGCTTGTCCTAATGGATAGCGAGGGGGTACTTTTTGTTCACTCATGACATACTTACTATGTGACTAATGGGGAAAAGCGCAGTTATAGCGATTTTCTTACCACTGGTGAAACGGTTGAAGAATCAGTCGCAGAATTATGTGACCGGTTAGAAAATCTCCGCAGGGCCGCGTCGAGGGGTACGGACTAATTCATATTCCTCGAAAATAAAAAGGACGCCGTGTCTGAGTTTCCTCAAAACCTGCAAATATCGGCGCAGTCACGGCGTAATGAAAGGTTAACACACTGCTGCGACATTGCAGCATATTACCAGGCAACTTTAACCCAATACCGGCAACCTCATCCGGCCATTCCCGCCTTCAATCTCTGGAACATCAGAGCGGAAACCAGTGTCGGATCAACGACACCAGACACATTCATGTTGATATTTCGCGGCTCAGGTTTCGCAGAACCTCCACCGCTGCCGGAACTGCCAGTTGGATTGTTCGGGTAACCGGGAACTGCACCAGGCCAATACGTCGGCACCTTGCCCTGGTTCATATCCTTCAACTGAGAACGGAAAATACCAGACCACGGATTCTGGATGACCTCCTCACCGGTAGACAACCGTCGAACAGCTAGGTAGGCTTCCAGGTCGGCTTCAGTACACGCAAGCACATCGGTATGTTCTCGCCGTAAATGATTGATGTGCATGAGTCGCTGTGCCACTGTTCCTTGTGCTCGGCCTCCTGAGTAGAGATAGTTTTTGTACTCATCCATCATGCTTATCCCCTTGAAGTCAACAAGAAGCTCCCCGTTAAGCCCCTCCTTGAACTTAGCGGGAAGCGGAGATTTGCGTAACCTGGGCAAGGAAATCAGTTTGTGTTTTTGGGCAGGTAATTGAGGGCAAACCTTTAGGGCTTCGTTCACTGGGGCTTGTTATCGGGGCAAGCCGTAAACCGGCAGGTTCTTGGTTCGAGTCCAAGTCGGGGAGCGATGTAGGTCCAGGGAAACTTGGGTCTTCTTGCTTTTCGCCATAAAGAATGGCTACTGAAACCCCCAGGGCTGCAGCGACATCTCCTAGTTCACTGCCCTTCCACGGGATGCGACCATTGACCCTTTTGCTGATGTCATGCTGGTTGAGGCCTATTACTGCTCCTAGCTGCGCTTGGGTAGCGCG
>Ga0073905_10001812_pt1 | contig 10961 bp, 8 predicted proteins | sample KloWWTupernatant_FD_65482 | JGI IMG/M metagenome (GOLD analysis project Ga0073905, IMG submission 65482) | Active sludge microbial communities from Klosterneuburg, Austria, studying microevolution and ecology of nitrifiers - Klosterneuburg... | ecosystem: Engineered > WWTP > Aerobic digester >... | reverse complement strand
GTCGCCTCCACGCCGCCTGCAAAGGCGGAGTTGTAGCCAAAGCGCTTCATCAACGGAATGGTGAATTGCCCGGTAGTCACCACGTTGGCCACGCCAGACCCGCTTATGGTGCCCATCAAACCCGACGAAATAACAGCCACCTTGGCCGGACCGCCTCGGGTGTGGCCCACGGTGCCCAAGGCAAAGTCGGTGAACAGCCGAATCATCCCGGCTTGCTCCAGAAACGAGCCAAACAAAATAAACAAAAATATGTAGGTGGATGACACATAGGTCGGTGTGCCGTAGATGCCCTCAGTCCCAAAGCCCAGGGTGCTGACAATCTGGTCCAGCCCAAACCCCCGGTGGGCCAAGACGCTGGGCAAATGGTTGCCAAACATGCCATAGAGCAGGAAACCTCCACAGATGACTGGCAAGCCCCAACCCATGGCACGGCGGGCGGCATCAAATACCAAGGCGACGGTCACCACGCCCACCACCCAGTCCATGGTCGTCAAATCACCCGAGCGTTGCGTCAGCTCTGCCTCAAATACCCACTGATAAATCCCAAACGCAAAGCCAATCAGGCCTAACACCCACCCCAGCGCACGCGACCATGCCACCCGGCCGCCCAGGGGCGGATACAAGCCGTAAATCATGAGCAAAACAAAGCCCACGTGTATTGACCGGATTACCAGGCTGGACAGTGGATGAAAAGCGGCCATCCATATTTGGTAACTGGAAAACAGGATGGCGATGACGAACAAGGCGCCGTGCAGGGGCGCATGGACGGCTTCGTCGGGAACGGTAGGGGCTTGCGACATGCGGACCTCTTCAAATAGCAAACAGAATCGGCCGCATGGATGGTGCGGCCGATTCAGGAGACAACAAGTATGGGGCTTACTTGATCAAGCCCACCTCGCGGTAGTAGCGCTGTGCACCGGGGTGCAGGGGAATGGGCATGCCCTTAACCGCGTTCTCGCGCTTGATGGCCTTCGCTGCATTGTGGGCTGCATACAGCGTGTCAAGGTTCTCGTACATCGTCTTGGTCATTTGGTAGGCCAACTCGTCGGACACGCCAGAATGGGTGACCAGGAAGTTGGGGATAGCAGCCGTGGCTACATCCGCCGTCTGACCGCCATAGGTGTTGGCAGGAATGATGGCGTTTTGGTACGCCGCGTCACCCACCTTGGCCACTACGTCAGCCGGCACGGGAACCACTACGATCTTGATCGCGGTAGACAAGTCGCGGATGGAGGCCACGCCCAATCCGGCTGACTGCAATGTCGCATCCAGCTGGCGGTTTTTCATCAGCTCGACCGATTCGCCAAACGCCAGGTACTCCACCTTGGCCAAGTCTGCATAGCTAAATCCCGCTGCTTTGAAAATGGCACGGGCATTGAGTTCGGTGCCCGACTTGGCGGCTCCCACCGACACGCGCTTGCCTTTAAGGTCAGCCAGCGTTTTGATGCCTGACTCGGCACTGGCCACGATCTGGATGTAATTGTTGTAGGTGGCAGACAGGCCGCGCAGCTTGTCCAGCGGTTTGGCAAAGCCAGCCTCGGCATCACCTCGCCAGGCGTCAGACACAGAATCACCCAAGGCCAACGCGAGCTCGCCACGCCCGGCCTGCAACAAGTTCAGATTTTCGGCAGACGCTTTGGTAACCTGTGCGGTAGCGCGCACGTTGGGAATGGCCTTGGCATAGATCTGGGACAGTGCCACACCCATGGGGTAGTAGACACCGCTTTGCCCGCCGGTCAGTACGTTGATAAATTGCTGTTGAGCATGGGCCGCACCGGCGACCAAGGCCACACTCAAGCCCAGTCCTAGACTCACCTTTTGAATCAATCGCATCGTAATATCTCCTGTCTTATTGAAAGAGGTTTCCAGCATACCGCAAGTGCTCTCAGGGGAAACCCAGGTTTGACAGTACCCACAGGCTTTGCTTGCAACCCCAAATGCGCAGCTGGCGGTCTGCTGGAAGATTTGCCAAAATCGGAACAACCACCCAACCGGCGCAATGCGTTTACGGTTTAGCGGTTGCCTAAAGAGCAGAAGGAATACCGCCTACCATGACTACAGCCTCAACCGCCAGCCAAGACCAGCGCATGGAACACGATTCCATGGGCGAGATAGCCGTCAGTAACGACGCACTGTGGGGCGCACAAACCCAGCGCTCGCTACTGCATTTTGCGATCTCCACCGAGCGCATGCCGCAGGCGCTACTGTACGCACTGGCAAGTACCAAGCGCGCTGCCGCGCATGTGAACAGTGAGCTGGGTTTATTGGATACAGCGATTGCCAATGCCATTGTTCAGGCTGCAGATGAGGTGCTGGCAGGCCAGCATGCGCACGCCTTTCCGCTGTCCATCTGGCAAACGGGCTCCGGCACGCAAACCAATATGAATATGAACGAGGTGCTGGCCAATCGCGCCTCCGAGATACTAGGCGGCCAACGCGGCATGGACCGCCTGGTCCACCCCAACGACCACGTCAACATGGGCCAGTCGTCCAACGATATTTTTCCCACTGCCATGCACGTCGCCGCGCTTGCCGGACTCACTCACGACCTGTTGCCGGCGCTGGGCGCGCTGCAATCTACGCTGACTGCCAAGGCTGAAGCATTTGCCACCATCGTTAAAATGGGGCGCACCCATTTGCAAGACGCCACGCCTATTACCTTGGGCCAGGAAATGTCGGGCTGGGTCGCACAACTGGTGCACGGACAGGCGTGCATAGAACGCAGCCTGGATGCCCTGCTGGAGCTGGCCGTGGGCGGCACCGCCGTAGGCACGGGGCTTAATACCCATCCCGAATTCGGCGCGCGCGTGGCACAGCGGCTGGCGCAGGAATCCGGCTTGGCATTGCGTTGCGCCGACAACCGCTTTGCAGCGTTGGCCGCACACGACGCATTGGTCAGTGCCCATGGTGCCTTGAAGACCTTGGCCGTTGCCTTGATGAAGATCGCCAACGATGTGCGCTGGCTGGCCAGCGGTCCACGCGGCGGTTTGGGCGAGTTACGGCTGCCTGAGAATGAACCCGGCAGCTCCATCATGCCCGGCAAGGTCAACCCTACCCAATGCGAGGCACTCACCATGGTGTGTTGCCAGGTAATGGGCAACGACGTGGCGTTGGGCATCGGTGGCGCCATGGGCAACTTTGAGCTGAATGTGTTCAAGCCCCTGATCATCCATAACTTCCTGCAAAGCGTGCGCCTGCTGTGTGATTCCATGACCAGCTTCGACCACCATTGCGCACAAGGGCTGGAGCCTGACCGCACACGCATTGCCGCACTGGTGGAAAATTCATTGATGTTGGTGACGGCACTGAACCCGCATATCGGCTACGACAAGGCGGCTGAAATTGCCAAGTATGCACACCAGCACGGCACGACGCTGCGCGAGGCGGCGCTGGCGTTGGGGACGGTCAGTGGCACGGATTTTGATGCCTGGGTGGCACCGCAAAATATGGTTTAAACAGAACCACACAAACATGACGATAGACAGCGAATTGCCGAAAACCACCTCTAATCCAGTCTTGGCCGACTTTGTGGTGCCCAGCTACACACCCGCACATCCCCAAAGAAAGTGGGCTGCGCTGAGGTGGATAGTGCGCGGGGTTGTCGCTCTGGCGGTGGTGTCCTTGATCGTGGGGCTAAGTGGCAACGCACGTTGGAGCCGCAATATCGATGCGCGCATGCAGGCGCTAGCGGCTGCTACACCGCAAACGCATTCCCAGCGCTACGACGACGAAGAATTGAAGAACTTGCCGCCCGTGGTGCGTCGATACCTGTCGCTGGCGTTGAACCCAAACCAGCCTATTGTGCGCGGGCTCTATCTGGAGCAGACCGGCAGCTTCAACCGCAGCAGCGATCCCCAGACCCCTCAGTGGGAGCCATTTACTGCACGCCAACGGGTGGCGACCAAGCGTCCGGGCTTTGTGTGGGACGCGGCCATCACGGTGTCGCCCGGAATCACGGTGCGCGTAGTGGACGCCTATGTGGCCGGCGTTGGCAGCTTGCAGCCTTCGGTGTTGGGACTGGTGGATGTGGGCAGCAGCGAAGGCAATACTGACATTGCGCGCGGCGAGCTGATCCGCTATTTCGCCGAGAGCGTGTGGTACCCCACGGCCTTGCTGCCCAGCCAAGGCGTGCAGTGGGAGGCTGTCGATGCACATTCTGCCAAGGCCACATTGACCGATGGCCCACTGACGGTAAGCCTGTTGTTCGCATTTGATGCGGTTGGCTTTGTAGAACGCATCAGCAGCACAGAGCGCAGCGCCCTGCTCAACGGTGCAATGGTGCCCATGCCCTGGGAAGTGCGCTTGTTCAATTATGCGGAGCACGACGGCATGCGGGTGCCGCAAGTGGGGGAAGTGGCCTGGCTGACACCCAGAGGTCGCTTGCCCTACTGGCGCGGCACGATCGCCAAGCTGGTTTACGACATGCCGCGCTAGACAGGGCAGGCCCAGTTCACGGCTATCTGGATGCAAACAGGGGTGACTGTTGCGCAGACACCTTCGTACCCATTTCCTTTAGGCAATCATTTTTATCGCTCCAGTTTGGCAAGGCATTGCAGCGCAACGTCGCCGTAGTTTGGCTTGCCTGGGCCTGCCGCCGCAACTCGCCAGCTTGCACCGCACCACTGACAACCGAATAGAAAAGTACCAGCATGCCCACCACAACCAGCGAGCCAGCAAACGCAAACCAAGGGGATTCTTCGGTAGCTTTGAACGGTATCGTTAACATGGAATTCTCCTCAATCATTTACTATTATTTTTATAGCTATCTACGTATATTCCACGAGGGCTATAGGCCAATTTAATTAGAACTTTTTGGCTACCCATGGCGTGATCCAATAGACCCCATGGTGCACGCTGGCGCGCTAAAACACTGTGCTGTAACGCACACTTGCAAGCCATACTTTCAACTATTTACTGGGAGGTACATCACCATGGCAAGCATTCGCAGTGGTAACAAGTCTGTTCTGCTCGTCGTTGACGTGCAGGTCAACGTCGTCAAGGGTGCGTGGGAAGCACCCCGCGTCATTGGTAATGTGGCGTTATCCGTCAAACGCGCGCGCGCCCAAAAAGTGCCAATAGTCTGGGTGCAGCATGCAGACGACGATTTAGTTAAAGACAGTTCCGGTTGGCAGTGGGTACCCGAATTGATACCCGCCGCGGATGAGCGGTTACTCCACAAGCAGTTCAACTCTTCTTTCGAACATACACCGCTAGACGAAGAATTGGCCAAGCTGGGTGTCACCCACATCGTCCTGGCAGGCTGCGCCACCAACTGGTGTATCCGTGCAACGGCCTACGGCGCGTTGGAACGCGGTTACGACCTGACCCTGATCAAGGACGCCCATACCACCAAGACCCTGGAGCTGGAGAATGGCATGAAGCTTGAAGCCGCAACCTTGGTCGAGGACCTGAACATTGCAATGACCTGGCTGAGCTACCCGGGCCGCAAGAACACTACGGTCGCGGCTGAGGCCGTTGAGTTTTACGGTGAAGGGGGTAAGCGGCTTTAGTTCTGCAAGTAAACCCAGCGTCGGAAGAAGGCGCTTAGGTCCATACCGCTGGATGCCTCCATAGCCCGCTGGAAGTCTGCAGTTTCAACCGATTGGCCCCAGTGCGTGCGTGTGTAGCGGGCAAACCCCTTCCAGAATCGTTCTTCTCCCATCAGCTTGCGCAGTTCGTGGACGACCAGTGTGCCCTTGTCGTAGACCAGTGAACGGTCGGCTGCAGTTGGGGCATCCCAGTCAGGAAACACCAGTGGGCGGTCCAAGCCGGCGTCTTTGAGGCCTTTGTATTTGGTCGGTGCAGCTTCGATCTGTTCATCGTCGGCTGGCTGCTGCAACGGCGCACGCGGATTGCCATTGCCCACACTGACCAATTGGGATTGCAAAACCAGGGCCAGCATCAAACTGGCGCGCACCGAGGGGGCATCCGGGCAGGGAGTCCACTGGCTGGTTGAAAACGCTGTAGCCACCTACCACCTGCAGGCTGCCGACAATGGTCTTGGTTTCAAACCGGGGTTGCAGTTGCAGCGCAAAGTGCTGAACGCTCCAGCCCTGTTGCGCCCAAGCCGACACGGGCAAGAGCAGCAGAGCCACCAACAGCTTCACGACTCTTGCAACGCATTTCATAGCGGCTGCACGCACGGGGCGTCTGGTTTCTGGAGCCAGGCTGCGCTCTGGACCTTGACGCGGCCAGCCATATGGTTGGCACAGTGGGTGAAATGAGTACGGATCAGCGCGCAAAGTGGGCACAGCACTAAAACTTGTTGGTTAAATTGGCCGCTAGCCCTCGTATCCATTACGTTGGCAGCTACTGAATTAATAGTATTTACAAGGCCCGGCGGGTAGCTGAAGAGCAGGCGCCACGTTGGGCGTGGGAAAAATCAAACCCTCCAACCATGCGATTACTGTATTGCCCCTAAACTTAGATGGACCTATTCCAATCCTTTACCCAGTCCAGATATTCCTCGGAAGGCATCGGTCGGGCAATCAGGTACCCCTGCACGGTATGGCAGTCCAACTGCCGCAACATGTCCCAGTCCGCTTGGGTTTCCACTCCTTCGGCAACGGAGCAGATATTGAGTTTCCTGGCCATTCCCAGGCTGGCTTCCAGTATGACTCTGGCGGATTCTTGTCTGCTCGCATTGGCCACAAACGACTGATCAATCTTGAGCTCGGTAAACGCAATGCGGATGAGTTGCTGCATGGAAGAGTAGCCCGTTCCGTAGTCGTCAATCGACAAGCCGAATCCTTTCATGCGCAATCGTGCAAGGTTTTCCAGCGTATGGCCCACATCTGTGGTCAATGCCGACTCTGTAACCTCCACCACGACATCGCGCGGTTCGACATGGTGTGCGCGTACGAGTTCGATCACATGATCGGCGGTGCGCACATCCACCAGGGATCGAATCGACAGGTTGATGGAGACGGATCCGTCTATGCCGTGGGCCGCCCAGGTCCGGCGAAATGCTGCAGTCTTCTCGACCATGGTCTCGGTCAGCGTACCGATCTTTCCTTGCAGCTCAAGCGTTGGAATGAAGTCGCAAGGTGCAACTAGCCCGTATTGACGGTGGTTCCATCGCGCCAGCGATTCGGCGCCTGAGACTCGGCGGGTCGCCATTTCGATCTTGGGTTGGTAGTACGGCTCGAATTCGCCATCCCTCAGCCCTGCAAGTATTTCCTCCAAAGTAAACACTGGGCTTGTGCGGTGCGGTAGCTGGCTCGCAAGTATGCTGTGCCGTGCGATGATGGGGAGCAACTTGTCAGGCGTAAGGGGCTTTTCCAGCACACCCAACAAATTGATCCCGTAGGCTTCTGCCATGGTTTGAATGGATGCAAGCAGATTGCGATCAAGCGCGCTGGCGAGAATAATGGAGACGCGAACGCCACTTTCCCCCAAGTTGCGAACAAAGGCCATTCCATCCATGCCTGGCATGTCCAGGTCGCTGATGATAATGTCGACGGGCTTGCCGGGCTCCTGCAGAATTGCCAAAGCGCCCACACCATCCTTCGCTTCATAGATCGCGTTTGCGCCAATTCCGTGCAGGATTCTGACCAGCATTTTTCGCTGAAAGTCATGGTCTTCAACAACCAGAAAGTTCAACCTCGCGATTGCCATCGCTCCCTCCTCACTATTTTTTATCTGCCCAATTTTAAGTCTGCTCTATCACATTCGTGAGGAAGGCATTGAGCTTTTCCCACTCCTTGTCAAACGCACCCATGTTGCCCAGGACTGTCGTCCAATCATTGGCTCGACTGGCCTTATCCAAGCGCTCGCCGACGGCTGCCAGTCCGATGGCGCCCACCATTGCGCTGGCACCCTTGATCCGATGCGCAGCAATAGTCAACTGGGCCATATCGCTGTTCTCAACCGCGAGTCTTAGCAGGGCAATGTCTTCAACGGCAGCACGCCGAAAGTCCTTGAGTATATGGCGTTCGTCTGCAGCATCTCCACCGGCAACGGCTACCAACACCGTTGGATCAAACACGCCATTGCCCACCGTCGCGTACGTTGGTTTACCAACGATTCCCTCAGATGGTCCATGTTCGTGCGGTATGGGAAGCCACTGATCGAGCTTCTTCAAAATCTCGGATAACTCGACGGGCTTGACCATATAGTCGTCCATCCCGGCTGCCATGCATTTTTCGTTTTCGCCGTCCAATGCATTGGCGGTACAGGCGATGATGGGAGTGCGGGCCTTGCCGGTACTGGCTTCAATCTCACGGATTCGGCGGGTTAAATCGTAGCCGTCCATTTCCGGCATGTTGCAATCAGTGATTAACAGTCCATAGCGCCCCGACTTCCATTTTTCCAAGGCGTCGACCCCGTGCACGGCGCTCTCGGCCGCATAACCCAGCGCATGCACTTGGCGCATCAGTACGGCCCGGTTGGTGGAGTGGTCGTCGGCCACCAGCACCAAGGTTCCCTCCGCTTGTGCCTGTTTCGCATTGGGCGCGGCACGCCGCATACTTGTTGTAGTGCTAAGCCAATCGCGGTCGGCACGGCTATCGCGGCCTGGCAAGTCCTTGGCATCAGCCGTCGGCAACCACAGTGTGAGAAACATGGTCGTGCCTTTGCCAAGCTCGCTTTGCATTTCGACCGAACCGCCCATCAGATCAGCGAGCCGTCGACAGATCGTAAGGCCCAATCCGGTACCACCCATCCGTGGGGCCACCTTGTTTTCGATCTGGATAAAAGGCTGAAACAAGCGCTTTTGGTCTTCTTCCGAAATTCCGATGCCCTTGTCCACCACCGAAAATCGCACACGCTCAGAGTTGTTCGCCTGATCGATCAGTTCTGCCTTAACCTCGATGACGCCTTGCGACGTGAATTTGAGTGCATTGCTGACGAAGTTGTTGAGAATTTGACGCAGCCTCGTGGGGTCTACCCACACGGCAGGGCTGATATGCGGGTCTACATTGCGCTTGATCAACAAGCCAAGGCTGCTGGCGTTTCCTGAAAAGATGTTGTGAACATCTCCGATCAGATCCTCGATCGATACCACTTCAGGGCGAACTTCCATCCTGCCGGCCTCAATCTTTGAAAAATCCAGGACGTCATCAATGATGCGCAGCAAGGACTTACTGGACATGCGCACAATGGCCAGCGACGTGTATTGCTCGGCATCGAGCCGAGTCAGGCTCAGCAACTCCAGCATTCCAAGGACACCGTTCATGGGTGTTCGAATTTCATGGCTCATGGTCGCAAGAAACGTACTCTTGGCGCGGCTCGCCGAATCGGACGCTTCCTTGGCTTCCTGCAATGCCAATTCCATTCGTTTTTTCCCGGTAATGTCGGCCACATACACGTTCATGACGATACTGCCATCGCTTTCCCGCTGAAGTGAAGCTTCCTGGTGCAGCCACTTGTCGGTGTTGTCGCCACGCTTGACCCGGTAATCGTGTTGAAAAGCAGAAAGGTTCTTCTTGGCATCGTCTAAAGTTGCGAGGAAGTCCGTTTTGTCTCGGTCGTCAATGGCACCCACAATCTCATCCCATCCCGGCGTATCCTCCGTGCCATGGCTCGCCGCGATCCCATGGACACTGCGTAGATTGACACTGGAAAAAGTGATCTCTGACAGATCAGATGGGGATTGCCGCAACTGGTACATGGCACCAGGCAGACTGTCGGCCATCGCTCGCAGCCTGTTTTCGATCTGCGCGCGCACACGTGCTTGGTGAGAAAAACCCAGGTATCCCGGAATCAGGACCAGCATGCCGATCAACGTGCTGCCTAGCAGCACGAACAAAGTGATGTCCTGAAGATGTTCCGCAGTTGCATGGCGCAACTTCAACAGGTCAAGCTCCTCCTGGCGCAGTGCTTCGGTTATTTCAAAGACCTTCTCCGTGGTCTGTTTGCCGATGTCGGACACGGCAATCGTCTGATCCACTGCCTGGCCCTGGATGCGCCGCAGCCCGGCATCGTCATGCATGATCGCAAACCGCTTGGCGACCATGTCCTCCAGCAATGGCATCTTGCCGCGTTGCTTGGCGTTATCCATTGTCATCTTCTTGACAAATTGCACTGAGGTGTTGGCTTTGCCGATGGTGCGATCGCGTTCGGTCAAGAATATTTCGTTGCCCGACAGAAGGTAGCCGCGTTGCGCAGATTCCGCCGCACTGACTGAGGCATCGATGTCGGTCAAAGCGCGCAACACTTCTTGACTATGGTTGCCCCACCGCGAGGACTCCAATTGGCTTTGGCTCACTGCATAGAGCGTCCCGCCCATAACTAGAATCACCAGCATCGCAAGCGCGAAGCCTATGTGGGCCACGTACCTCGTGACAGGTGCTGCCATGGTGACTCCGATCGTGAACCGTGGAGCCCATAGTACATCCAAATTTTGCCGTCCACGGTGTTATCCGCCAGGGCCTCAAAATTGAGTGCGGCACGATGATAGAGATAGCTTTTCGCTGCTTTGGGATGGTCAGGCAGGCGCCTAAGAAATAAAATAGAGTACTCTGTCCAATAGAGCATATGATTTGCCAACCATGCCAGACCACATGACCATCACCCCCGAACAAGCCGGTGCAGCGCTCCTGTCAATCGAAGATGCCAGCCGCCACAGCGCAATCCTGCTCCGGTATCGCCGCGCTGCGCCTTTTTTTATCCTGTGGGGCTGCTGCTGGGCCTTGGCTTATGGGCTGTGCAATTTCTATCCAAACCACATGGGTGTGATCTGGAGCGTCAGTGATGTCATCGGCATACTTGGCTCATGGCGCATCATGCGGGCCCGTCCGATCACAGCCCGCCACCATGGCGCTTGGCGGCTCATGGCCGCCGTGGCCGTGGTGGCAGCCTTTGTTGCGGCCAGTTTTTCGGTGCTTGCGCCGCAGTCCGGGCAACAGGTGGCCACGTTTATCACCCTGGTTTTTGCCGCAGCCTATGCGCTGTTTGGCATTTGGGCCGGCTGGCGGCTGGTAGTGATTGGGGGCCTGGTGGCATGTATTGCACTGGCTGCG
>Ga0073905_10001811_pt1 | contig 10963 bp, 8 predicted proteins | sample KloWWTupernatant_FD_65482 | JGI IMG/M metagenome (GOLD analysis project Ga0073905, IMG submission 65482) | Active sludge microbial communities from Klosterneuburg, Austria, studying microevolution and ecology of nitrifiers - Klosterneuburg... | ecosystem: Engineered > WWTP > Aerobic digester >... | reverse complement strand
CGAACATCGCCGCCAGCTCCAGCGCCAGGTATTCCGGCAGCACCGCCAGCCGCGCACCGCCGGCCTTCGCCTCCCGCAGCAGGGCCTCCTGCCTGGCCGCGAACGCCTCGAAATCGCGCGGTTCGCCGATCGGGTACTTCGCGACTGCGACTTTCATGGCGTCTCCAGTGGCCGCAGCCAGAATGTGAGCGGATGCGTCACATCGCCGATGGCGAGCTCGTTCCAGTGCAGGTGCATGGTCATTCCCGGCTGGCGCACGTAGCCACGCCTGGCCCAGAACGCCTCGTTGCCGCGATGCCCGGGCGGGCGCCGCGGATCCGCGTCACCGCGATCGACCGCGGCGAACGCGGTCCAGCCGAACCCGCCCAGCCTGCGCGCATGCGCCTCGCGGGCATCGAAGAAGGCATGGCCGATGCCGCGCCTGCGCCACGCCGGCAGCAACACCGACTCGCCGCAGTAGAAGACCTGCGCCACGTCGATGCCGCGCGCGCGGAACGGCGCCTGGAATCCGGCGCTGTCATGGGCCAGCGGAATCCCGGTGCTGGCGCCGATGAGCGCATCGCCGGCGCGCGCCAGCACCACCACGCTGTCCGCCGATTGCGCGTACGCGGCCAGGTACGCGCGTTCGTAGCCCACGTCGCCTTCGTAGAGGTAGGGCCAATCGCGGAACACCGCGATGCGCAGCCTGGCCACATCGTCCAGGTGCGGCAGCAGGGCCGCACCGGATAGGCTCTCGAGGGAGATCGCGTCGTGCATGCGCCGATTCTATCGACAGGCTAGAGCGACGTCGGCGCGGAGGGCGCGCCGATCCTCGCCCCCACCTGGTACCAGTCCACCTTGCGGGTAGCGACCATGATCGCGGCCAGCACCACGAACAGCAGGCCCGCGCCCAGCACCAGTGCGTTGTCCTCCGACATCAGCAGGCCGTACAGCGCGGCGTACAGCAGGCCGAGCATCGCCGCGAAGCCCATCCCGCGCGTGCGGCTGCGCAAGACATGGCCGACGTAGTAGCCGATCAGCCCGATGCAGGCGAGCGCCGCAGCCAGGTAGGCAAGGCCGAACGCGATGTGCTCGGACAGGCTGAGCAGCAGCAGGAAGAAGATCGCCAGCGCCAGCCCGACCAGCGCGTACTGGATCGGGTGGATCGGCAACTGCTTGATGGTCTCGAACAGGAAGAAGCCGACGAAGGTCAGCAGCACGAACAGCAACCCGTACTTGCTGGCGCGATCGACCTTGGAATACAGGTTGACCGGCTCGACCAGCGACAGCCCGACCCTGTCGATGCTGGCCGACGCCTCCACCGCGGCGGCGACGCCATCGTGACCCGGCGCAGGAGTGGCCTTGCCCATCGCCGCGCCGCCTTCGCGGTATTGCGCCTGCGCGTTGCTGGCCAGCGAGGACACGTCCCATTCGGCATGGAAACCCTTGCCGTCGATGCGATGCGTGCGCGGCAGGAAATCGCCGTTGAACTGCGGATGCGGCCACGGCGAATCCAGCACGATGCGGTTGGTGTCGGCCAGCGGCACGATCGCCAGCGCCTCGGTGCCGCGCAGGGCGAAACCGAACTGCACGGGGAACGCGATGCGCTCGCCGGCGACCAGCGCCGCAGGCAGTACCGCATGCACGCCGCCACCGCCGCGTCCCTTCTGGCCCTGCAGGATCGGCGTGGCGGCGCCGGCAACGCGCAGGGTGGGTGCGCCGACCAGGCCGCGCACGTCGGCGATGCCGATGTCCAGCCACGGTGCGCCGAGCGTGCGCGGACGCGCCGGATCGGCGTCGGGCAGACGCACGTCGAAGGCGGCATCGATGCTGCCCTGCCATTCGTAGACCCGCACCTGGTGCAGGCCGCGCTTGCGGATCGAGGGCAGCACGCGTCCATGCACGTGCATCGTCTTCGGGAAGAACAGCCATTGGCGGTCGACCTCGCGCACCTGCTTGCGCAGCACGCCAGTGGCGTCGCGTTCCTCGACCTCCACCTGCTCGCGATACGGCACCACCAGCACCGGCCCGGCCAGGCCCTGTTCGCCGGCATAGCTGCGGGTGACCTCGTCCACAGCCTGCTGGCGGTATTGCTGCCGCTCGGCGATGGTGCCGCGGATCATCGCCAGCGGAATCAGGATCGCCAGCACCAGCACGACCACCATCGCGATCTTCAAACCCAAGCGCATGACGCCTCTCCCTTCCTGTGGAGAGGGGATGCTGGCGCGCGCCAGTGAGCCGTCGTGGTGCTGGCGATGAAGCGTGGGTGAAGTGGGGTGCGTCGCGGGCATCGTCGGTCGGCTGGGTAGCGCCCGCCGCTCGGTCCAGTCGTCCAGGACTGATCTCGCGGGCGCGCGCCATCCATGGCGCGCTCGGGCGCTACCCAGCCGACCGACGCTGCCCCGGAGTTTTTCGCGTGAGGGAGGTCAGAGCGGAAGCAATAGCGTTGCTATCGTGCCGCCGCCGTCGCGCTCACGAAGTTCCGCACTACCACCATGCAGCTCTGCCACCTGCGCCACGAACGGCAGGCCCAGCCCGCTGCTGCGGCTGCCGCCATGCGGGCGCGGCAGCGAATAGAAGCGCTCGAACACGCGGTCACGCGCGTAGCCGGGCACGCCCGGTCCGCGGTCGGCGACTTCGAAGCGGATCGCATCGCCGTCGCGCAGTGCGCGCACTTCGACCATCGATCCCGCTGGCGCGAAATCCAGCGCGTTGTCGAGCAAGTTGACCAGCGCCTGCCGCAGCAGGAACGGATCGCCGGACAATCCCGGCGCATCCGCCGCATCCACCTGCAGGCCGATGCCGGCGCCATCGGCATGCGCGCGCACGGCGTCGACCGCCTCGCGCAGCAACTGCGCCGCATCCAGCGCCTGCGGCTGCTCGATTCGCTGGCGATGTTCCACCGCCGCCAGCGCCAGCAGCTTGTCGACCGTCTGCGCCATGCGCGTGCCCTGGGTGGCGATGCTGGCGACGAAACGCTGGCGGTCGGCGTCCGGCAACGGGCCTTCCAGCAGCTCAGTGGCCCCGCGGATCGCCGCCAGCGGGCTTTTCAGTTCGTGGGTCAGCGCGTGCACGTACTGTTCGACGTACTGCTTGCCTTCCAGTTTCTCGCGCATGTCGTGCAGGGCACGCCCGAGGTCGCCGAATTCGCCGGCCGCCGCCGGCTGCGGCGCACGTTCGCCGGCTGCCACCGCATCCGCGTAGCGGCGCAGCGCGCCCAGCTGGCGCGACAGCCACCATGCGGCGGCGATCCCCACCAGCAGCGCGGCACCCATCAGCACCAGGCCCCAGCGGGCCACGATCTGCTGGCTGCGGGCGATGAACGGCGCCATCGCCCGGTTCGGCTTGGCCACGGTCAGCACGCCGACGATCCGCCCCTGGTCGTCCCGGATCGGCGCAGCCACGTGCATCACCGTGCTCGCCTCGTCGCCCGGATCCTCGCGGGTGGAACGCGCGCCGTACTCGCCGCGCAGGGTGCGGTAGACGTCGTTCCAGCGCGAGTTGTCGCGGCCGAGGTCCTTGCCCTCCGAGTCGAACACCACGATCCCGCGCGCATCGGTCACCGTCACCCGGAAACCGCTGCGGTCCTTGGCGAAGCCCCAGACGTCGGCGTCGAGCTTGCGCGCCTGCACCGCGCGCAGGCGCCGGGCGAAGCGGCCGTCGGCGATGCGCCCGGCCAGCATGTCGTCGCTGGCCAGCTCCGCCAGGGTGTTGGCGGTGTCGATCAGGGTGCCTTCCATCGCCTGGCGCACGCCCGGCTTGACCTGCTCGACGAACACCTTGCCGACCAGCAGCGCGGCCAGCGCCACGATCAGGAAGTAGCCCAGCAGCACGCGCAGGCCGATGTTCACCGCTCAGCCCTCGACATGCACGGCATAGCCCAGCCCGCGCACGGTGCGGATCGGGTCCGCGTCCGGGGCGATGGCGCGCAGTTTCGCGCGCACGGTCTTCACATGGGTATCGACCGTGCGCTCGCCCGATTCCAGCGCATCGCCCCACACCCGGTCCATCAGCCGCGCCCGGTCCAGCACCGCGCCAGGGCGCGCCAGCAATGCCTCCAGCAGGCCGAATTCGTAGCGGGTCAGGTCCAGCAACACGCCATCGAAGCGCAGCCGATGGCCGGTGGCGTCCAGTTCGAAGCGCCCGAGCCTCCGCCAGCCAGCGGTGTCGTCATGGACCACCTGCCGGCGCAGCCGCGCGCGCACCCGCGCCACCAGCTCGCGCGGGGAGAACGGCTTGGCCATGTAATCGTCGCCACCGAGTTCCAGCCCCAGCACGCGGTCCAGCTCGGCGTCGCGCGCGGTCAGGAACAGCACCGGCACTTCGCTTTCGATGCGCAGCGCGCGGCAGACGTCGAAGCCGCTGGTGTCCGGCAGGCCCACGTCGAGGATCACCAGGTCGATGCCGCCGCGCCGCAGCCGCGGCAGGACCTCGCCGCCCAGCAGCACGTGCTCGGCGGCATAGCCTTCGGCACGCAGCGCGTACAGCACGGTCTCGGCGATCGCGCCCTCGTCTTCGGCCAGCAGGATGGTCATCGGCATGCGCCGCATCCTAGCCGAGGACGCCGCGGCAATTGCGTTGCGGGTGTGAAGTGGCGCGCGATGCGACAATGCCGCGATGAACTATCGCCACGCCTTCCATGCCGGCAACCACGCCGACGTGCTCAAGCATGTCGTGCTGCTGGCGCTGTGCGATGCGCTCACCGCCAAGCCGGCCGCCTGTTTCGCACTCGACACCCATGCCGGCCGCGGCCTGTACCGGCTGGATGGCGAATCCGCGCAGAAGACCGGCGAGGCCAGCGACGGCATCGGCAGGCTGCTCGCCGAGGCCCCGCGGAACCCGCCGATCCAGCGCTACCTGGCCGCGATCAAGGCGTGCCGGCAGCAGCACGGCGCGCATGCCTACCCCGGTTCGCCGTGGCTGCTGGCGCATGCGCTGCGCGCGCAGGACCGGATCTCCGCCTGCGAGCTGCTGCCCGAGGAAGCCAACGTGCTGCGCGACACCTTCGCCGGCGACCCGCGGGTGGCGGTGCACGCGCGCGACGGCTACGCCGCGGTCAAGGCGCTGTTGCCGCCCCGGCATGGGACGGTGAAGTTCGCGCGCGGGCTGGTCCTGGTCGACCCGCCCTACGAGGCGCAGCTGGACGAATTCGACACCGCCCTGGCCGCGATCCGCGACGTGCTGGCGCGCTGGCCGCAGGCGATGCTCGCGCTGTGGTACCCGATCAAGCAGCGCCGCGCGCTGCGCCAGTTCTACCGCAAGGCGGCCGGGCTGGATGCCAGGTCCAACCTGCTGCTGGAGTTGCTGGTGCGCCCGGACGATTCGCCGCTGCGCATGAACGGCAGCGGGATGCTGCTGTTGAACGCGCCGTGGCAGTTCGACGTGGCGATGCGGCCGGCACTCGACGGCCTGTGCGCGGCGCTGGGCGAGGCCGGCGGGTCGGCGCGCGTGGAGTGGCTGCGCCTGCCGGCCTGAGCGGCACGCAGGAAAAGGGGCCAGAGTGAAGTTTCGCTTCGAAGGGTCTCGCTGAGGAAGAAGTACCAGCGCGAAATTCACTCTGGCCCCTTTTCCGTTTCAGCGCCGCCGCGACAGGCCGTATGCGAAGATTCGCCGCCCCCGACAACGCGCATTGCCATGGCCTCCAGTTTCTTCGCCCTGTTCGACGACATCGCCACCCTGCTCGACGACATCTCGGTGATGACCAAGGTCGCCACCAAGAAGACCGCCGGGGTGCTGGGCGACGACCTGGCGCTGAACGCGCAGCAGGTGTCCGGGATCCATGCCGACCGCGAGCTGCCGGTGGTGTGGGCGGTGGCCAGGGGTTCGCTGCTGAACAAGGCGATCCTGGTACCGGCGGCGCTGGCGATCGCGGCGCTGGAAGCGTGGCTGCGCGGCCGCGGCTTCGCCATTCCGCTGATCACGCCGCTGCTGATGATCGGCGGCGGCTTCCTCTGCTACGAGGGCGTGGAGAAGCTGGCGCACAAGTTCCTGCAGAGCCGGATCGACGACGCCCACCACCACGCCGAGCTGGTGCACGCGGCCAGCGACGAATCGGTGGACATGCTCGCGTTCGAGAAGGAGAAGATCAAAGGCGCGATCCGCACCGACTTCATCCTGTCCGCGGAAATCATCGTGATCTCGCTGGGCACGGTCGCCACCGAGCCGTTCATGCGCCAGCTGGGGGTGCTGGTCGCGATCGCCCTGATCATGACCATCGGCGTGTACGGGCTGGTCGGCGGCATCGTCAAGCTCGACGACCTCGGCCTGCGCCTGGCCCGCGAGGGCGCCGGCAGGGCCCGGGCCGCGCTTGGCCGCGCGATCCTGGCATTCGCGCCGCGGCTGATGCGGTTCCTCTCGATCGCCGGCACCGCGGCGATGTTCCTGGTCGGCGGCGGCATCCTGGTCCACGGCGTGCCGGCCCTGCACCACCTGGCCGAGGCCGCGCAGGCCTTCCCGCCCGGCTGGCTCTGGGAAAACCTCTTCAATGCCGCGGCGGGCATCGCCGCCGGCGCGGTCATCGTCGGCGCGGTCCTGCTGGTGCGGCGATTGCGCGGAAAGCCGCTCACCACGGCCCACTGACCCGGTTGCGGGCGCCCGCGGCAACGCGCAGCCATCCTGCATTCACATTTTTAACGTCGATCGGGCGATGATCCGGAAATGGCCGCCCGCAACCGCATGCCCCCGTGGCACGAGAACGTCCGCCTCAGCAATGGCCGCGACGTCCTGATCCGCCCGATCCGCCCCGAGGACGCGGTGCCGCTGCGTGCCGGCTTCGCCCTGCTGCAGCCGGACGAAGTGCGCATGCGCTTCCTGCACCCGATGAAGGAGCTCGGCGCCGAGCAGGCCGAACGCCTGACCCGACCCAACACCCGCCGCGAATTCGCGCTGGTGGCCGCCGAACCGCTGCCGCCGGGCGAGGCGCTGGTCGGCGCGGTGGCACGGATCGTGGTGGACGATGACGGCCGCGCCGGCGAATTCGCGATCCTGGTCAGCCACTACATCAACGGCATGGGCCTGGGCCGCCACCTGATGCGGCGGCTGGTGCGCTGGGCCAAGGGCCGCAAGCTGGAGCGCATCTACGGCGACGTGCTGGAGAGCAACCTGCCGATGCAGGCACTGGCGGCCTCGCTGGATTTCCACCGGGAACCCGGCCATTCGCCCGGGCTGGTGCGGATGGTGCTGGACCTGCCGAAGCCGAAGCCGCGCACCCCGCCACCCCTGGTCGCCTGAGCGCCGGCAGCGGCGCGCTAGACTGCGCACCCCCTGCCGGGCACGCCATGTGCCCGGCACCGCCGTGCATTGGTGCCGATGACCCACCTGATCGATTTCCCGACCCTGCCGCTGCCGAAGCCCGGCCAGTTGCGCGCGTACTGGCGAGTGCCAGCCTCGGCCAGTGCGCTGGCGGTGGCGATCGCCGCGGCCGCCGCCCAGCATCGCGCACCGCTGCTGCTGGTCGCGCGCGACAACCACGCCGCGCACCAGCTGGAAGCCGACCTGCACACCCTGCTCGGCGGCGACCCCGCGCTGCCGGTGCTGACCTTCCCCGATTGGGAAACCCTGCCCTACGACCGTTTCAGCCCGCATCCGGACATCGTCAGCCAGCGCCTGGCGACCCTGGCCCGCCTGCCCGGACTGCAGCGCGGGATCGTGGTGGTGCCGGTCGCCACCCTGATGCAGCGCGTCGCCCCGCTTGCCCACGTGATCGGCAACCGCTTCGATTTCCGCCTCGGCCAGCAGCTCGACCTGGACGCCGAGAAGCGCCGCCTCGAAGCCGCCGGCTACCGGCACGCGCCGCAGGTGTTCGACCCCGGCGACTTCGCGGTGCGCGGCGGCCTGCTCGACGTGTTCCCGATGGGCGCCGAGGTGCCGTTCCGGATCGAGCTGCTCGACGACGAAATCGATTCGATCCGTGCGTTCGACCCGGAATCGCAGCGCTCGCTTGAACGCATCGAACGCATCGAACTGCTGCCCGGGCGCGAGGTCCCGCTGGACGAGGCCCCGGTCAGGCGCGCGCTGGACGCACTGCGCGACCGCTTCGACATCGATACCCGCCGCAGCGCGCTGGTGCAGGACCTGAAGGCGGGCCTGGCCCCGGCCGGCATCGAGTACTACCTGCCGCTGTTCCACGCCGGCACCGCGACCCTGTTCGACTACCTCGGCAGCGGCATGCTGCCGGTGCTCGGCGAGGGCGTGTTCGAGGCCGCCGAACACGCCTGGGCGCAGATCGGCGTGCGCCATGACCAGTTGCGCCACGACGTCGAACGCCCGCTGCTGCCGCCCGCCGAACTGTGGCTGTCGCCGGACGCGCTGCGCGAAGCACTCAACCGTGGCGAGCGCATCGAGGTCTGTGATGGCGCCCATCCGCGCCACGCCGACGCCCACCCGCTGCCGCTGCAACCCGCGCCACCGCTGCCGCTGGCGGCCAAGGACCAGGCCCCGGCGCAGGCGTTGCGCGACTTCCTGGCGCACTACCCCGGCCGCGTGCTGGTCGCCACCGATTCGCCCGGCCGGCGCGAGGCGATGCTGGAAATGCTGCAGGCGGCGGGTTTGCAGCCCGAGGTGCTCGCGGACTGGCCGGCGTTCGCCGGAAGCTTCACCGCGGGGCGCGGGGGGCTGCCCGAGTCGCTCCCCGATACTCGCTTGGTCGGTCTGCCCCCTGCGTCCCGCGGCGAGGCCAGCAAGTTCGCCATCGCGGTGGCCCCGTTCGACGACGGCTTCGCGCTCGATGATCCCGCCCTGTGCGTGCTCACCGAACGCCAGCTGTTCCCCGAACGCGCCTCGCAACCGCGCCGCCGCAAGCGCGCCGGCCGCGAACCCGAGGCGATCATCCGCGACCTCGGCGAGCTCTCGCTGGGCGCACCGATCGTGCACGAAGACCACGGCGTCGGCCGCTACCGCGGGCTGCTGTCGATGGACATCGGCGGCATGCCCGGCGAGTTCCTCGACATCGAATACGCCAAGGGCGACCGCCTGTACGTGCCGGTCGCGCAACTGGACCGGATCAGCCGCTATTCCGGCGCCAACCCGGACACCGCGCCGCTGCACAACCTCGGTGGCGAGCAGTGGACGAAGGCGAAGAAGAAGGCAGCCGAGAAGGTCCGCGACGTCGCCGCCGAACTGCTGGAGATCCAGGCCAGGCGCCAGGCGCGCAAGGGCCTGGCGATCGATGTCGACCGGGTGATGTACGAACCGTTCGCCGCGACCTTCCCGTTCGAGGAAACCCCGGACCAGCACGCCGCGATCGAAGCGGTGATCCGCGACCTCGCCAGCTCGCAGCCGATGGACCGGGTGGTCTGCGGCGACGTCGGTTTCGGCAAGACCGAAGTCGCGGTGCGCGCCGCGTTCGTCGCCGCCGCGGCCGGCAAGCAGGTCGCGGTGCTGGTGCCGACCACCCTGCTCGCCGAACAGCACTACCGCAACTTCCGCGACCGCTTCGCCGACTGGCCGCTGAAGGTGGAAGTGCTCTCGCGCTTCAAGTCGAAGAAGGAGATCGACGCGGAACTGCAGCGGCTCGCCGAAGGCAAGCTCGACGTGATCGTCGGCACCCACCGCCTGCTGCAGCCGGACGTGAGGTTCCCGGACCTGGGGCTGGTCATCGTCGACGAGGAACAGCGCTTCGGCGTGCGCCAGAAAGAGGCGTTGAAGAAGCTGCGCGCCAACGTGCACCTGCTCACGCTGACCGCCACCCCGATCCCGCGCACGCTGAACATGGCGATGGCCGGTTTGCGCGACCTCTCCATCATCGCCACCCCGCCGGCCAACCGGCTGGCCGTGCAGACCTTCGTCAACGCCTGGGACGAGGCGCTGCTGCGCGAGGCGTTCCAGCGCGAACTGGCGCGCGGCGGCCAGGTGTACTTCCTGCACAACGACGTCGAAAGCATCCGCCGCATGCACGACGAGCTGCAGGCGCTGGTGCCGGACGCGCGCATCGGCATCGCCCACGGGCAGATGCCGGAACGCGAGCTGGAGCGGGTGATGCTCGACTTCCACAAGCAGCGCTTCAACGTGCTGCTGTGCTCGACCATCATCGAATCCGGGATCGACATCCCCAACGCCAACACCATCATCATCAACCGCGCCGACAAGTTCGGCCTGGCCCAGCTGCACCAGCTGCGCGGCCGCGTCGGCCGCAGCCACCACCGCGCCTACGCCTACCTGACCATCCCCGACCGGCGCTCGATCACGCCGGATGCGAAGAAGCGGCTGGACGCCATCGCCTCGATGGACGAACTCGGCGCCGGCTTCACCCTCGCCACCCACGACCTCGAGATCCGCGGCGCCGGCGAACTGCTCGGCGAAGGCCAGAGCGGGCAGATGGCCGAAGTCGGCTTCAGCCTGTACACCGACCTGCTGGAACGCGCGGTGGCCTCGATCAAGGCCGGCAAGCTGCCCGACGTCGACGACGTGGACCGCCACGGCGCCGACGTCGACCTGCACGTGCCCGCGCTGATCCCCGACGACTACCTGCCCGACCCGCACGCGCGCCTGACCCTGTACAAGCGCATCAGTGCCGCCCGCGACGCCGATGCCCTGCGCGAGCTGCAGGTGGAGATGATCGACCGCTTCGGGTTGCTGCCCGATGCCACCCGGCACCTGTTCGCCACCGCCGAACTGAAGCTCGACGCCACCCGCCTCGGCATCCGCAAGCTCGACCTCGGTGCCAGCGGCGGGCGCATGCAGTTCGTCGAAAAACCCAACGTGGACCCGATGTCGGTGATCCGCCTGATCCAGGGCCAACCCAAGCACTACCGCATGGACGGCCCGGACAAACTGCGCATCAGCCTCGACATGGCGGAAGCCGCCACCCGCTTCAATGCCGCGCGCGGGCTGCTCGCTGCGTTGCAGCCAGCCTGATGGCAAGGCAGGAAAAAGGGGCCAGAGTGAAGTTTCCCGTCCTGGTTGCTGGGACGTTCGGAAATGCTCGACCGGAAATTCACTCTGGCCCCTTTTTCCGACCGACCGCTATGCTGCCGCGCATGCGCCT
>Ga0073905_10001795_pt1 | contig 10999 bp, 10 predicted proteins | sample KloWWTupernatant_FD_65482 | JGI IMG/M metagenome (GOLD analysis project Ga0073905, IMG submission 65482) | Active sludge microbial communities from Klosterneuburg, Austria, studying microevolution and ecology of nitrifiers - Klosterneuburg... | ecosystem: Engineered > WWTP > Aerobic digester >... | reverse complement strand
CGTCGCCAATGCGGTGACCATCGACGGCGAGGTGGCGTTGTTCGCACGCCAGCAGCAGCTTGGCGGGGAACTGGTGCGGCTCGAAACCGCCACGCTCGACATGCTGGGCGAGCACAAGGTGATGCGCCCGCGTCTGCCGGTGCTGCAGTGGTCGATCGTGAAGCCGCCGCAGTGGCTGGTGCCCGCATGACCGGGACGCTGCATCTCGTCGGCGTCGGTCCGGGCGACCCGGAACTGCTCACCCTCAAAGCCGTACGCATCCTCGGCGCGGCCGGGGTGGTCGCCTATCCGACCACGGGCGAGGACGCGGCTCTGGCCCTGTCGATCGCCGAGGGCTTTCTTAACCCGGCAGCCGAACGCTTGCCGGTCGCCATTCCCATGCAGGTCGAGCGCGGCCCGGCGCAGGCGGCCTATGATGCGGCGGCTGCGGCCATCCTTGAGCACCTGCGCGGCGGCCGCGATGTCGCCTGGCTGTGCGAAGGCGATCCGCTGTTTTACGGATCGGCCATGTATCTCGTGTCTCGGATTGCCGGGAGCGCGCCGGTGTCGGTGGTGCCCGGCGTCACTTCGCTCACGGCTTCGGCGGCGGCCGTCGGCCGCCCGCTCGCGGCCCGCAACGAGATGCTGAAAATCCTGCCGGCGCCGCTGCCTGACGACATCCTGCGGACCGAACTGGCGGCAACGCCAGCCGCCGCCATCATCAAGGTCGGCAGGCACTTTGACCGCGTCCGGGCGCTGCTCGCCGAAACCGGCCATGCCGAGGGGGCGGTGGTCGTCGAATACGCCACCGGCGCGCGCCAGCGCATCACGCCCCTGGCGGCGTTCGGCTTTGACGAAAGACCCTACTTTTCGACCATCCTCTGCTATCGTGGGGATGAAGCGTGGGCCAATGGTCCGCGGAGGTTTGGGGCATGATACCGGCAGTCATCACGTTCTCGGCGAATGGCGCCGAGCTCGCCTTGCAGGTTGCGGCCGCCACCGGGGGGCGGGTGCACCATTGCGGCAGCAATGCCGAAAGCGCGCAGGTCCTGCTGCCACGGCTGTTTGCGGACGGCACGCCGATCATCGGCATCTGCGCTTCCGGCATCCTCATCCGCATTCTTGCGCCGCACCTCGCCGACAAGCACGAGGAACCGCCGGTGCTGGCGGTTTCGGCGGATGGCAAATCAGTTGTGCCGCTGCTGGGGGGGCATCACGGCGCCAACCAGCTTGCCCGCCAGATTGCCGAAGCGCTGAACGGGCATGCCGCGCTCACCACCGCGTCGGACAGCAAGTTTACCCGCGGGCTCGACGAGCCGCCGGCGGGTTGGGAACTGTCGTCCGGAGATGACGCGAAGCCGGTGATGCTGGCGCTGCTGGCGGGGGCGAAGATCGCCATCGAAGGGCATGCTCCGTGGATCGGCGATGCGGGCTATCCCGTTTCCTCGATGGGGGCGGTCAAGGTGCTCGTGACCGAGCACAAGCAGCACGTTGACCGTGGCCTCGTCTATCATCCGAAGACGCTGGTCGCCGGCGTGGGCTGCGAACGCGGGGCCGATCCGCGCGAGGTGATCGAGCTGATCAATGTGGCGCTCAGCCGCGATAATCTTTCGCCGCGCTCGCTGGCCGCGCTCGCGACGATCGATATCAAGGCCGACGAGACGGCTCTGCACGTGGCGGCCAAGCACTTTGGCGTGCCGCTGCGCCTGTTCACCGTGACCGAACTCAATCAGGAACGCTACCGGCTGACCAATCCGTCTGCCGCGGTCGAGGCCGAGGTGGGGACGCCCAGCGTCGCCGAAGCCGCCGCGCTGAAGGCGGGCGTGCTGGCGGTTCCGAAGCTGAAATCGTCGCGCGCCACCTGCGCCATCGGCAAGGCCCCGCGCCCGATCGATGCGACCATGCTCGGGCGGCCGCCGGGCCTGCTCCACATCGTCGGCATCGGCCCCGGCGAGGCGGCGCAGCGCACGGCGTCGGCCGTCGCGGCGCTCGATGGCTCGACCGACTGGGTAGGCTATGGGCTCTATCTGGATCTCATCGGCGACTTGAGGCGCACGCAGACCGAACATCGCTACAAGCTCGGCGACGAGGAAGCGCGGGTTCGGCACGCGCTCGAACTCGCCGGCACCGGCAAGCAGGTGTCGCTGGTGTGCTCGGGTGACGGCCAGATCTACGCCATGGCGGCGCTGGTGTTCGAACTGCTCGAAGTGCGCGGCGAACGCGCGGTGTCGGATGCGGCGCGCCGTGTTGCGGTTGAATCGCACCCCGGCATTTCGGCCTTCCAGGCGGCGTCTGCCGCAGTCGGGGCGCTGGTGGGGCATGACTTCTGCTGCATCTCGCTGTCCGACCTGCTGACGCCGCGCGAGGAAATCCTCAAGCGGCTGGACGGTGCAGCGGCGGCCGATTTCGTCACCGCGCTGTACAACCCGCGCAGCCAGACGCGCACCGACCTCATCGTCGAGGCCAAGACAAGGATGCTTTACCACCGGCGGCCGGATACCCCCGTGATCGTGGCGCAGAATCTTGGCCGTCCCGAGCAGAAGGTCGAGGTTGTCGAACTGGCGGCGTTCGAGCCCGAGACGGTCGACATGCTGACCATCGTGCTTATCGGCGCATCGACCTCGCGCATGTTCCGGCGTGGCGACGGACGCACCGCCGCCTTCACGCCGCGCGGCTATTCGCGCAAACCCATGCTCGACTATCAGGCGCAGCTTGCCGCCGAGCAGGCGGTGGCTCCGGCGCCCGTGCCGGTGTCGCCGGCCGTTTCGGCGCCAGTGCCACCGCCGCCCCCGATGCCCTCGTCGGTTTCCGCGCCGCTCGATATTGCGCCCGCGCCGCAGCCAGCGCCGCTTGCGGTTGCGCCGGTGGCGGGGCATCGCAACACCCTGCGCGCCGGGCTCGATTTCCTGCGCAACCGGGCGCGTGGTGCGCATGGTCCGGCCGGCAAGGGCGACCCCGAACAGCGATGACGAGAGCATGACCGTCTATTTCATCGGCGCCGGTCCCGGCGCGGCCGATCTCATCACCGTCCGCGGCCAGCGGCTCATCGAGCGTTGCCCGGTCTGTCTCTATGCCGGTTCACTGGTGCCGCCGGAAATCGTCGCGTCTGCGCCTGCCGGGGCGCTGGTGCGCGACACCGCGCCCATGCATCTCGACGAGATTGTCGGCGAAATGCAGCGCGCCCACGAGGCGGGGCAGGATGTGGCGCGTGTGCATTCGGGCGACCCCTCGATCTATGGCGCGGTGGCCGAGCAGATGCGGCGGCTCGATGCGCTGGGGATTGCTTATGAGGTGGTGCCGGGGGTGCCGGCGTTTGCCGGGGCGGCGGCGCGGATCGCCACCGAGCTGACGCTGCCGGAAATCAGCCAGACCATCATCCTCACCCGCACCAGCGGCAAGGCCTCGCCGGTGCCTGACACCGAGCGGCTCGAGGTGCTGGGGCAGAGCCGGGCGACGCTCGCGATTCACCTGTCGATCCGCAACCTCGCCTATGTCGAAGAGGCGCTGACGCCGCACTACGGCGCGGACTGTCCGGTGGTCATCATCTATCGCGCCACCTGGCCGGACGAGGAGATCATCTTCACCACGCTGAGCCTGATGCGGGGCAGGGTGCGCGAGGAAAAGATCACCCGCACCGCGCTGATCTTCGTCGGCCACGTGTTCGGGGAAGCGAAGTTCCGGGACTCGAAGCTGTATGATGCCTCGTTTGCCCATGTGCTGAGGAACGCGGGCAAGAAGAAGTCGCGGGCGGCGGGGTAGGTCTTACTCGCGCCGGTTGAGGTGCAGCGCGGCGATGGCGGTGCCGACGGTGCGGGCTTCGTGCGCCGGGGGAAGCACCGGGCGGGCAATCATGACGATGGCGAGCCGCAGCTGCTGCGCGGCCCTGAGCTTGGCTTCAGTCTGCACGCCGCCGGAGTTCTTGGTGATGAGGTGCGTGATGCCCTCGAACTGCATCAGTTCGGTTTCAGCGCCCTCATAGAAGGGCGGGCGGGCCAGCAGGGACTGTGCGTGCGGCGGCAGCGGCTCGGCGGGTGGCTCGATGGAGCGCACCACGAAACTGCAGTCGGTGCGGGCGAGATAGACAGCGAGCCCGCTGTGCCCGACCGTCAGCAGGACGCGGGCGCCCTTGGGCAGGCCGGCCGCGGCATCCTCGGGGGTCTGCACATGGTGCCAGAACGCGTAGTGCGGTTCTTTCCAGGCGGGCCGCACCAGCCGGACCAGCGGCACGCGGGTCAGTTGCGAAGCCTCGACGGCGCTGGTCGCGATCTGCACCGCGTAGGGGTGCGTGGCATCCACCAGGCGCTGGAAACCGTGCTTCTGGAGATAGTCGGCGAGGCCGCGCGTGCCGCCGAAGCCGCCGATGCGGTTTTCGCCCTGGGGCAGTTGCGGGGAACTGGTGCGGCCGGCGAGCGAGGTCGTGACCTCGTGGCCCATGCCGACGAGCGCGTCGGCCAGAAGCCGCCCCTCTTCCGTGCCGCCGAGGATCAGAATACGCACGATGCAGGCACTCCCAAGATATTCCCCAGTGGTCTGCTGCCCGCTGGTCCTTGCCTACGATTCGCCGGGCGTTGTCACGCCGGCTGGTGATGAAACCGTTCGAATCTAGCATATCGTGAAGCGGTATGGTGCGGCGCGCATCCACCGTTCGGTAGAAGCGGCTTGCCGCCGGGCGCGCGATCGCCGAATACGTCTGTCATGTTCACAATGAATTTCAGGCGGCGGCAGCACAGATGACGGGCCATTTCGCAGCGCTCGACGGGCTCGGCTTTCCGCCGTTCGAACCGGGCACGGTGTGGCTGGTCGGCGCGGGACCGGGGGCGCCGGGGCTGATTTCGCTGCTCGGCTACTACGCGCTCGGCCAGGCAGATGTGATCGTCTACGACGCGCTGGTGAGCGAGACGCTGCTGGCGCTGGCGCCGCCGTCGGCCGAGCGGGTCTACGCCGGCAAGCGCGGCGGCAAGCCGTCGGAGAAGCAGGCCGATATTTCACTGAAGCTTGTGGAGTGGGCGCAGAAAGGCAAGCGCGTGCTGCGGCTGAAGGGCGGCGATCCGATGGTGTTCGGGCGCGGCGCCGAGGAGGCCGGCGCGCTGGTGGCGCGGGGCATCCCGTTCCGCATCGTGCCGGGGATCACGGCAGGCATCGGCGGGCTCGCCTATGCGGGCATTCCGGCGACGATGCGCGATACCAACCAGAGCGTGCTGTTTCTCACGGGGCATGACGAGACGGGCAACCTGCCGTCGGCGCTCGACTGGGCGGCGGTGGCGAAGGCGGCGCCGGTGATCGTCATGTACATGGCGGTGCGGCACCTTGGCTCGATTGCGGACAAGCTGATGGCGGGCGGGCGTGATCCGGCGGATCGCCTCGCTGTCGTCACCAATGCCACGCTGCCGGGGCAGATGGTTGTCGAGGCGACGCTTGGGACAGTGGCGGAGATCGAACATCTGCTGGTGACGCCTGCCATCGTGGTGCTGGGGCCGGTGTCGGCCCAGCGGCAGGACTTTGACTGGTGGGTCGGCAGTCTCCGGGAAAACGGCCTTGGCTAACGGCCTTGTCATCGCTGCGCCGCGCTCGGGGTCGGGCAAGACCATCGTTACGCTCGGACTGCTCGCGGCGCTGAGGGCGCGCGGCATTGCGGTGGCGCCGGCGAAGACCGGGCCGGATTATATCGATACGAAGATTCTGGCCCGGACGGCGGGGGCTGAGGCGATCAATCTCGACCCGTGGGCGATGTCTCCGGGGCGGGTTCGTGCGCTGGCTGCGACCCATGCGAAGGGTGCCGACCTGCTGCTGGTCGAGGGCGTCATGGGGCTGTTCGACGGGGCAGCCGACGGGACCGGCTCGACGGCCGATCTCGCGGCGGCGCTGGGATGTCCGGTGATCCTTGTCGTCGATGCGGAGAAGCAGTCGCAGTCGATCGCGGCGCTGGTGCATGGTTTTGCGACGTGGCGGCCAGGGGTGAAGGTTGCGGGGGTGATCGTGAACCGCGCGGCGACGACGCGGCATGAGCGGATGCTGCGGGCGGCGCTTGAGCCGACGGGGATTCCGGTGCTCGGCGTTCTGCCGCGGCGCGATGGGCTGGTGCTTCCCGAGCGGCACCTCGGGCTGGTGCTCCCCGATGAGGTGTCGCAGTTTGAGACGGTTGTCTCGGCTGCCGCGGAGGCGGTCGGCGAGTATGTTGATCTCAACCGGCTGTTGTCGCTGAGCGCCCCCCTCATCCGGGCTTCGCCCACCTTCTCCCACGGAGGGGAGAAGGCCATGGAGCCGATGGTACTTTCGCCGCTGGGCAATCATGTTGCCGTTGCGCGGGATGATGCCTTTGCGTTTGTCTATGGCCACTGGTTGAGGGACTGGCGGAAGGCGGGGGCGGCGGTGAGCTTCTTTTCGCCGCTGGCGGATGAGGCGCCGGATGTGGCGGCGGATGCGGTGTTTTTGCCGGGGGGGTATCCCGAGTTGCACGCTCAGCGCCTTGCGCATGCCGAGAGTTTCCTCGGTGGGCTGCGGGCTTCGGCGGCACGGGGGGCGCTGATCTACGGGGAGTGCGGGGGGTATATGGTGCTCGGCCAGACCCTGACGGACAAGTCGGGCGCGACGTATCCGATGGCGGGGTTGTTGCCGGTGGCGACGCGGATCGATCGGCCGAAGCGGACGCTGGGGTATCGGCGGCTCGTGCATGACAGTGCGCTGCCGTGGCCGAAGCGGCTGACGGGGCATGAGTTTCACTATTCGACGGCGGTTGCCGAATCCGATGCGCCGCTGTTTGGGGCGGCCGATGCGGCGGGAACCGTGCTGGCGCCGATGGGGGCAGTTTCGGGCCGCGTGCTGGGGTCCTATGCACACGTCATCGACGTCGCGCCCTAGAGCGGGCGGCGGACCATGTAGGTGTCCATGACCCAGCCGTTGCGCTCGCGCGCGGCGGCGCGGACCCGCTCGATCTCGTCCGCCACGTCGGCGATGCGGCCGGACACGAGGATTTCCTCGCCCATGCCGAGATAGGCGCCCCAGAAGATTTCGGCGTCTTCGCCGCTGAAGCGCTTCCAGGCGCCTTCGCTGTCGAGCATCACGATGAAGCTGGTGAGATTGTCGGCCTCGCCGTTGAGGACGCGGCGCGCCGTGGTGATGGTGATTGCCTCGCCGGTGCGGTTGAGTTGCACACGGTGGGCGGCGCAGAGGGCTGAGACGGCGCTGATGCCGGGGATGGCTTCCACCTCGAGGGGGAAACCGGCGGCACGGATGTCGTCGAGAATGCCGATGGTGCCGTCATAGAGCGATGGGTCGCCCCAGACGAGGAACGCGCCGTGGCGATTTTCGCCAAGTTCTGTGGTGAGCAGGCGCTGGTAGGTTTCGCGCAGGGCGGCGCGCCAGGCGGCAACACCCTCGGCGTAAGTCGGGGTCGTGCTGCGCTGCGGCACGACGAACTCGGCAAGCCGGTGCCCGGGCGAGGCGTGGCGCGCCAGCATTTCGCCGCGCACGGTTTTCAGCGCGGCCTTTTCTTCGCCCTTGTCGGGGATGAAGAACACTTCGGCGGCACCGATCGCGCGGACGGCCTGCAGGGTGAGATAGTCCGGGTTGCCCGCCCCGATGCCGATGATGGATACCTTGCGCATGCGATTCCCCTACTTGAATGGCCCGGCGCGCGCTAGGACGGCTGCATGAAGTCGTTGATGTTCATGGGCACCGGGTCGGACGTCGGCAAGTCGCTGCTTGTCGCAGGGCTGTGCCGGGCCTACGCCAATCGCGGACTGCGGGTCGCTCCGTTCAAGCCGCAGAACATGTCGAACAATGCGGGAGTGACGGCGGATGGCGGGGAAATCGGTCGCGCGCAGATGCTGCAGGCCCGCGCGGCCCGCCGTGAGCCGCTGACCGCGATGAACCCCGTTCTGCTGAAGCCCGAGCACGAGTCTGGCGCGCAGGTGGTTGTGCGGGGCAAGCGGGTGGCTTCGATGCCGGCGCGCGAATACTGGAAGAAGCGCGGGGAACTGCTGCCGCAGGTGCTCGACGCGTTCGAGGAACTGGCGGCCGATGCCGATCTCGTGCTGGTCGAGGGGGCGGGCAGCGCGTCGGAGATCAACCTGCGCCACAATGACATAGCCAATTTTGGTTTTGCGCGGGCGAAAAACCTGCCGGTTGTGCTGATCGGCGATATCGAACGCGGCGGGGTGATTGCCTCGCTGGTGGGTACCTTTGCGGTGATCGATCCGGCCGATGCAGCGCTGATCGCAGCGACGCTGGTCAACAAGTTTCAGGGCGATCCGGCGCTGTTCGAGGACGGCAGGCGCGCCATCGCGGAACGCACGGGCGTGACGTGCCTTGGGCCCGTGCCGATGTTCGCAGGTGCAGCGAAGCTGCCGGCAGAAGATGCGCTGGGGCTGAAATCGGGCGGCGGCGGGCCGTTCCGTATTGTCGTGCCGCGGCTGCCGCGGATTGCCAATTTTGACGATCTCGATCCGCTGCGGCAGGAGCCGGGTGTGTCGGTGGAGATTGTCGAGCCCGGCCGCCAGTTGCCGCCGGCCGATCTCATCGTGCTGCCCGGCAGCAAGGCGACCCGCGCCGATCTGCGCGCGCTGTTTGCGCAGGGCTGGGACGCCGACATTTTGCGGCACCGCCGCCATGGCGGGGCGGTGCTCGGCATTTGCGGCGGGTATCAGATGCTGGGCAACACCATCGCCGATCCGCACGGGATCGAGGGCGAGCCGGGCGAGAGCCGGGGGCTGAGCCTGCTCGATGTCGATACAGTTCTCGCGCCGCACAAGGATTTGCGCGTTGAGAGCGGCACCGCAGCGAATGGGGCGGCGATTTCCGGCTACCACATGCATATGGGGGTGACCGAGGGCAGCGACCGCAAGCGATCGTTCGCGACGGTTGGGGGCGAGGCCGAGGGCGCGATCAGCCCCGACCGCAGGGTGATGGGGACGTATCTTCACGGCCTCTTCGCTGGTGATGCCTTCCGCTCGGCCTTTCTCGAAGGGATAGGTGCTGCGGCTGATCCGTCCCACAACTACGACGCGAGCATCGATGCGACCCTCGATGCGCTTGCCGATCATCTCGCCCGTCACCTTGATCTCGATGCGCTGCTGGCGCTCGCCCGCTCTCCCACAAGGACCTGAACGTGCAGGCACTCCTTGCGCCACTGGCGCTGCTTTTAGAACGATTCATCGGTTACCCTCGCGCGCTTTACCCGATCATCCGTCATCCGGTGGTGTGGATGGGCGCGCTGATCTCGCTGCTCGACAAGCGGCTGAACACAGGGCCGGGAAGGGGCAGGGGTGTCGTCGCGCTGCTGATCCTGCTGCTGGTGACGGCCGCGGTGACGGTGCCGATCGCCTGGGGGCTGCGCTCGTTCCCGTTCGGCTGGGTGATCGAGGCGCTGCTGGCGACGACGCTGCTGGCGCAGAAGGAACTGGGGCGCGCTGTTCGCGCCGTGGCCGATGCGCTCGGCCACAGTCTCGATGCCGGCCGCCAGCAGGTGGGGCAGATCGTGGGGCGGGACACGGCGAAACTGGATGAGGCGGGGGTGTCGCGCGCGGCCATCGAGACGCTGGCCGAAAGCGCGTCGGATGGGGTGATCGCGCCGCTGTTCTGGCTGGTGATCGGCGGCCTGCCGGGCATCGCGCTCTACAAGGCGGTGAACACGGCCGACTCGATGATCGGCCACAAGACCGAGCGGCACCGCGATTTTGGCTGGGCCAGCGCCCGCTTCGACGACGTGCTGAACTTCCTTCCCGCCCGGCTGACGGCGCTGCTGTTCTGCGGCGCGGCGTTCTGGGTGAAGGGTGCCGACGCCGAAAAAGGCTGGACCACGGCGCTGCGCGACGCCAAGAAACACGCTTCGCCCAATGCCGGATGGCCGGAGGCGGTCGTCGCGGGGGCGCTGGGCTTTGCACTCGGCGGGCCGCGTGCCTATGCCGGCGAGGTTCACGACCTGCCGCAGTTCGGCGAGGGGCGCAGCGATCTCGGGCCGGCGGATATCCGCAAGGCGGTCGAGCTTTACGCGATGATGCTGAACCTTGCGTTCGGCATCACGCTGGCGATTGCGATCCTGCTCTGGCGCTAGGCCTGGTGCCGCCCGTTACCGGGTTCCGGCTGGCCGGTGGGCGGCGGGTCGCCCTTCAGCACCATCGGCATGCCGGCGACGACGAAATAGGCATCGTCGCAGATTTCGGCGAGGCGCTGGTGGGCGGCGCCCGCCAGATCGCGGAAGGTGCGGGCCAGCGGATTGTCGGGGACGATGCCGAGCCCCACTTCGTTTGAAACGAGGATCACGCGGGCGGTTTCGACCTTGCTGAGCACCGAGGTCAATTCGTCCACAGCGGCGGCGACGTCGATGCCGGCGCCGAGCAGGTTGGTGATCCACAGCGTCAGGCAATCGACGAGAATCACGTCGTTCTGCCGGGCCGAGGCGGCGATGGCCGCGGGGAGGTTGATGGGCTCCTCGAGCGTCGTGAAATGGGCGGAACGCTGCGCCTGATGGGCCCGGACGCGGTCGCGCATCTCGTCGTCGAGGGCCGTGGCGGTGGCCAGATAGGCGGGGCGCTTGCCCAGCCGCATCGCCAGCCGCTCGGCAAAACCGGTCTTGCCCGACCGGGCGCCGCCCAGAATCAGGACGTGTCCATCGCTCATGCCCGCCTCCCTTTCCGCCGCCCGCGGATGCCCGGCGTCACCCGCGGATAAGTCCGAAGGCTGGCGCGGGGTTGCCGGCGCTGCGGCCGGCAAGATTCGTCCGGCTGAGCATCGCTCGCATGGGCGCTATGCGGCAAGGCCGCTTTCCGCCGCTCACGGGACGCTTATTCTACTTTCGTATGAGCCGAGCTTTCATTATGGTCCGCGCCGACCCAGGAAACATTCCTTCACGGACGCTTTGGAGGCTCATTTCGTGCCCAGGCTGTTTCTCGGCGTGGACGGTGGCGGCACCAACTGCCGCATTCGCCTCGCCGACGAGAACCTCAACACCCTCGCCGATGCGGCGGGGGGCCGGTCCAACCTGCAGATCGGCAATGGCGATCCCGCCTTCCGCTCGATCTCC
>Ga0073905_10001791_pt1 | contig 11006 bp, 10 predicted proteins | sample KloWWTupernatant_FD_65482 | JGI IMG/M metagenome (GOLD analysis project Ga0073905, IMG submission 65482) | Active sludge microbial communities from Klosterneuburg, Austria, studying microevolution and ecology of nitrifiers - Klosterneuburg... | ecosystem: Engineered > WWTP > Aerobic digester >... | reverse complement strand
TCGATGCCGGCCAGCTTGCCCTGCTGCAATCATTGAGGGCGGAGCGGGTCAATATTCTCGTGGTGTTCAATCGGGAACCGACCGGCCAGGAATTGGAGGTCGCCCGCCGATACGCCTGGCGCGTGGTGATCCGCAAGAATGTCGGACGCGATTTCGGTGCATACCGGTCGGCCGTGCTGAACCTCATCAGTTCGGGCGCCGAGGTGGAGCGGCTGCTCTTCCTCAATGACAGCGTCTTCTACCTGCCGGGACGGCAACTGGGCGAGATGGTTGGGCGGCTGGTCCGCAGCGACAGGCCGGTGACAGGCGCATTCGAGAACCATGCGCGTACCCACCATCTGGGCAGCTTCGCTTTCGCCGTGTCCGGGGACGTGTACCGGGATGCCCGGTTTCAGGCGTTCTGGCGGAACTACCGGCCATACGATCTGCGCCAGCACGCCATCCGGCGCGGCGAGATCGCGCTGAGCCAGCTCTACCGCAAGATGAACATCAGCGCCGACGTGGTGTTTTCCCTCGACCGTCTCGGGGGGCAACTCGACACCCGCTCCTTCGCCGACATCGTGAGCCTGCTGCAAACCCTGCCGCTTAGCACAAGGCCGAGTCCGGTCAGCCTGCTGAAACCGCCGGCCGAGCTGCTGGACATGATGGTTGACCAAGAGTTCGACGGCGACAACCGCGTGTATCAGGCCCGAGTCTCTCCGTTTTCGAAATTGATGACGGGCGATGCGCATCCTGCCGGGCCTGCCGTACCGGCGCTGGCAAAGCGGCTGCTGATCGACCGGCTGCTGGCAGACGCCGCGCAGGGGAGCCAGATCCACCTCGCCTTCGGGCTGTATCGGAGGCTGCTTTCGGTGCCGCTGGTGAAGCGCGACCTGCTGCATCAGGGGGTTTACGCCGAGCACGACATTCCCAACCTGCTTGATGACGTGGCAGAGGACTTCAGGCACGAGATGATCCGTGACATGGTGTCCCGCCAGCGGCCCATCCATATCGGGCGGTGGCGGACCTTCCTGCGGCGGCACGGCTTCAACGGCTAGCTGTCGCTCCCCTCTAACCCCCTTCACCGCAATGGATTTTTCCGTTCATTCTAGGTTCAGGGGATCGACCCCATAAACCGGCTCATGAAACGTCTTATTGCGATCGTTGTTGCGGCAGTGCTGATGGTGGTTCCCGTCGGTTTCGGCTCTTCCGGGGTGGTATTCGCCCAGGAGGAGGGAGACTGCATGGGGGCGCGCGAGGCGCAGCAGGCGGTCGAAAGCGGGCAGATCATGGAGTTGCCGGATGCCGCGCGGCGGGCCGGGCTGGAACGCAAGTTCATTGGCCAGCAGGCGCGTCTGTGCAATGTCGATGGCTCGCCTCACTGGGTGGTCAGCGTCATGAACAACTCTGGCGAGAGCGAACGCATCGTCTTGAACGCCCAAGGCAATTAGCAATAAGCTGGCCGTGCCTTACGGGCGCGTTTCCAGGGCAGTGTTCCGGACAATGATGCTCATACCTGTCGCCTGCGGCGGCAAAGAGGGGATCGATGCGCATTCTGGTTGTTGAAGACGACGCCAATCTCAACCGGCAGATCAAGGACGCGCTCACCGAGGGCGGCTACGCGGTGGACGTGGCCTTCGACGGCGAGGAGGGGCACTTTCTCGGCGAGACCGAGCCCTATGACGCCGTGATCCTCGATATCGGCCTGCCGCACATGGACGGGCTTTCGGTGCTGGAAGAATGGCGCCGGGCGGGCCGGACCATGCCGGTGCTGCTGCTCACCGCCCGCGATCGCTGGAGCGACAAGGTGCAGGGGATCGATGCCGGCGCCGACGACTACGTGGCGAAGCCCTTCCACATGGAAGAAATCCTTGCCCGGATGCGCGCGCTGGTGCGCCGCGCCGCGGGCCATTCGTCCAACGAGATCACCGCCGGTTCGGTCCGGCTCGACGTGAAGGCCGGCAAGGTCACCGTCGACGGGCACGCGGTGAAGCTGACCAGCCACGAATTGCGGCTGCTGAGCTACCTGATGCACCACAAGGGCAAGGTCATCTCGCGCACCGAACTTACCGAACACCTCTACGACCAGGACTTTGACCGTGACAGCAACACGATCGAAGTGTTCGTCGGCCGGCTGCGCAAGAAGCTGCCGGAAGACTGTATCCAGACGGTCCGTGGCCTCGGCTACCAGATCCTCGAGGACTAGCGGCTGCCGGGCCTGCGGGAGGGCAGCGTGAGTGTTGAACGTCCGGCCTGGTTGAAGCTGCCCGAAGGGTTTTCGCTGCGCGCGCTGTTCCAGCGCAATTCCATCGCCACGTCGCTGTTCTGGCTGTCGGCCGGGTGGCTGATCGTGGCGTTGCTGGCGACCGCCATTCTCCTCTCCGAACTGTATTCGCGGGCGCTCGACACGAGCCTGACCGAAACGCTCGAGTTCCACATCGAGACGCTGGTCGACCGGGTGCTGGTCAGCGATCCGGCGAGCGAGGAGGTGCGGGTCGGCGATCCGCGGTTCGCGCGGCTCAGCTCGGGCTGGTACTGGACCATCCGCGACGCCGGCGGGGCGCTGGTCAATTTCTCCTCCAATATTGTCGGCATCGTCCTGCCGGAGGTCACCACGCCGTTCGACGCGAACAATACGCGCGTCGCCGTGCTCAAGGACCCGTTCGACCAGCAGATAAGGGTGATCGAGCGCAACGTCACCGCCAACGGCGTGCCGCTGCGCATCACTGTCACCGGCAGCCTCGACGAGGTGATGGAACTGGTGGGCGAGTTCCGCGGGCAGACGCTGATCGTGCTGTCCGCGGTGGCCATCATGCTCGCCATCATGAGTTTTATCGTGGCGCGGCTGGCGCTGAGGCCTTTGCAGCGGCTGGGCAAGGCCATCGAAATGGTGCGCGAGGGGCAGAACGAGAATATCACCGGCGAGTATCCCTCCGAGATCGCGCCGCTGGCCGACGAGGTGAACGAGCTGCTGCGCTCCAACGCGCAGATCATCGAGCGCGCCAAGAACCAGGTGGGCAATCTGGCGCATGGGCTGAAGACGCCGCTCGCCGTGCTGCGCAACGAGGCGAGCGCCGCCAAGGAGAGCCAGCTGAGCCGCATCGTTTCCTCGGAATCCGAGAAGATGCAGCAGATGGTGAGCACCTATCTCGACCGGGCCCGGCTATCGGCGCGCAGCGCCGTGGTGGGCAAGAAGGCCGACAGCATCAACGTCATGCTGCGGCTGGTGCGGGTGATGGAAAAGCTCAACCCGAAGGTGACCTACGCCATGGTGCGCCCGGATGCGTCGCTGCCGTGGTTCCGGGGCGACGAGAGCGATCTCGAGGAAATGGCCGGGAACCTGCTCGACAATGCCAGCAAGTGGGCGAAGGGCCAGATCGGCGTCTCGATGTTCTCGGAGCGCGGCAAGTCGGGGCCGATGCTGCTCATCAAGATCGAGGACGACGGGCCGGGCCTGACGGAGGACGAGGCCAAGGAAGCGCTGCGCCGGGGCGTCAAGCTCGACGAGAAGGTGCAGGGCTCGGGGCTGGGTTTGGACATTGTTAAGGAATTGGTTGACGTCTACGGGGGAAGCCTGCAATTGAAGCGCTCCGTGCTGGGGGGGCTTCTGGCCGAGCTGCGGCTGCCGGCCGCGAAGCTCGGCGGCCTCGGACGCAGCAGCACCTGACCGCACTTTTGCCTCATAATGGAGCGAATAAGGCGGCGGCCAAGTTCGAGAGACCAATGCAGACGATTCTCCGTGCCCTACCGTTCCTTGCGGTCCTGACCCTTGCCGGATGCGCAAGCTCCGGCTCGATGAACAACGATCTCGGTCCGACGCTGGCGCAGCCGGGAACGGTGGCAACGGCGCCGATGCTGACCGGTCCGGCCCCCAGTGACAGCATCAAGGTTGCCCAGGCGGGCACCGATGTGACCAATTTCCTCGATCCCGCAGCCGCGCAGTTGTTGACCGAAAGCGGTCGTGCGCAGGCGGCAGGCGCCCAGTTCAACGCCCTGCAGTTCGGCCGCCCCGGCGCGCCGCGCGCCTGGTCGGATGGCGGCACCACGGGTTCGGTGGTGGTTGGGCCGCCGGTCAACGTCAACTCGCTCTACTGCCGCGACTTCACCCATTCGGTAACGGCGAACGGCCAGACCTACAGCCGCAAGGGCCTCGCCTGCCGCGAGCTCGACGGCACCTGGAAGGTCGAGCAGGGCTGATTGCGCCGGGCGGTCACGCCGGTTTCATAGGGTATTTACATTGGCGACGTAGGCTGGGGCAGTTGTACCCAGTTCGTGCGTTCTGTCATGTCCCACTCCACCCTCCGGAATACCGAGTCTGTTCGCGCTCCAGCGGACGGTCGGCCGTTCCTCGGGCTGATCGATGCTGTGCTGATCGATGGTCCGGCGGTGTTCGAGTTCGACGGGGCAATCGAGCGCCGGCACGCGGCTGACGCCTGGGGCTGGATCCTGCACGACATTCTGCCGGAATTTCCGCGCCCGATCGTGGGCGGCATTGATGCCGCCGCGCTCGAGGCGCTGGCGCCCGAACTGCTGCGGCGGGCCCGCCATGCGCTGGCGCTGGGCAGCCGGAATGCGCTGGCGGAGAGCCGGCTCAAGGCACGGCTCGGCGGCAACGACCAGCTTCGCCGCCTGTCCTTCATTCTGGATGCGTTCGAGCATCGCCAAGGCATCGCCGTGGCGCGGGCCGTTGGCCGCACGCTGGATGGACTGGGCGATGCGGAGCTGGAGCGGGCGCTGCGGTCCCTGCCGCGTAGCGAGCCTAAGGTTTTTGCGCTGCTGATGCAGGCTGTGGTGGCGGGAACGGCAGATCCGGGCCGGCTCACTGCCGCGGCGGCGGGAATTGCCGAGTCGCGGGCCGAGGGAGACCTCGTGCGCACAGGTTTTGCGCCGCTCATCGACGCGCTGCTGGCGCATGCGCAGAATCAGACCGGGCCGCTCGATCAGGTGGGGCTGTATGCCGATTTCGATCATATCTGCGGCCTGATCGAACGCTTCGATTCGCTCATCGCCGCCGTAACGGGGCAGGTGGAGATTGGCCGGGACAGCCGGTGGTCTGCGGCACTCGCCGGGATCATCGGGACCATGAGCAAGCGCGTCCGGCCGCTGCTGCGAGACGTGGTTCCCGACATCAACCGGGCGCTGCGGCGCTATCGCGACGGGGCCGACCAGCTCGATCGCGAGCAGCTGCTGACGGCGCTGAACGCCATGTACCTGTTGGCGGCGGTGCATGCGTGCCGCCATTCGCTGGATCTCGGCGACGTCTTCGATCCGATCTGGATGCAGGTCGGCAAGGCGCTGGAACTGCACGTCGAGCGCAACTTCGACATGCTGCAAGACCACCCGGGGGATGGGGTGACCAGCCTGCGCCTCGATGCGGCGATCAAGATGACGGAGCTGCGGTTCAATACGGCCTACGCGCAGGTTCTCCGTGAGGCCAAGGCGGCGGCGTAGCGCGCCGGGCCGCCAAAGCAGGCAGTTTTCAACGTATAGCGGCCGGTTGCTTGCGGCTGCGGCAATGCGCGCGCTACACATCGCCGTGGCGCGGTGCACTTTTCGCCAAAATGGCCCTATACAGGCGGCGCGCTTTTCCAAGGAAGTCCCGGGTCCATCTTGTTCTGGTTGCTCGCCATTGCCGTGACGGCCGCCGCCTGTGCTGCACTTTACTTTGCAGCAGCAGGCAGACGTGCGGCCGTGCCTGCCGACGCGGTTGACGGCGCGACGGCCGCCCATTTCCGTCTGCAGCTGCGTGAGATTGAGGGTGATGTCGCATCGGGACGGCTGGGCGAGGCCGAAAGCCTCGCGGCGCGTGGCGAACTGGCTCGCGAACTCATCCGCCTGAAGGGCGAGGGTGTACGGCCATCCACGGACGGGTCACACCGGCCGATACTGCTGCTCGCCATTGGCGCGACGGCACTTCTGGCGTTCGGCTCCTATGCCATGCTCGGCCAGCCCGACCTGCCTGCGGCGCCGCTTGCTGATCGGCCCAGTCCCGAAGTGACGCTCGATGCGGCGATCGCCCGGGTGGAGGCGCGGCTCGCGACGGCCCCCGACGACATCCAGGGCTGGACGGTCGTGGCGCCCGCCTACATGCAGCTCGGCCGCTTCGCCGACGCGGAAAAGGCCTATCGGCGCGTGCTGGAACTGAGCGGCGAGACGCCGGACCGGCTGACTGATCTTGCCGAAGCGATCATGATGAAGGACGGCGGCAATCTGGTTGGCGAGCCCGCCGAACTGCTGAAGAAGGCCACCGCCCTCGACCCCAACCATGTCCGCTCGCGCTTCTATCTGGCGAGCGAAGCCACGCGCGCCGGGGAATATCAGTCCGCCATCGAGCAGTGGAGCGCGCTGCTGGCGCTCGGCAAGCCCGAGGACACGTGGACGGCGGCAGCGGAGCAGGGGCTGGCCGCGGCCCGCGCCGGTCTCGACGGCGTTGCGCCCGGCCCGACGCAAGAGCAGATCGGCGCGATGGTCGAAGGACTGTCCTCGCGCCTGATGAGCGGTGGCGGTAGCATTGCCGAATGGACCCAGCTCGTCCGCTCACGGCTTGTGCTGGGCGACACCGAACGCGCACAGTCGGCCTATGATGCCGCGCGTGCCGCCTATCCCGACCCCGCCGCCCGCACGGAACTCGACGTGCTCGCGGCCGACCACGGACTTGTAGCGAAATGACCCGCAAACAGAAGCGCGCCGCCATCATCGCCGGACTGGGCCTCGTGCTCGTCGCCGCGACATCGCTGGTGCTGATCGCGCTACGCGACCAGATCGTGTTCTTCTATTCGCCCTCCGAAATGCACGAGAAGGCTGTTGCCGTGGGCACGCCAATCCGGCTCGGCGGGCTGGTGAAGGAGGGCACACTGGTCAAGACCGGGGAAACCAACAGTTTTGTGGTGACCGACGGCCAGACCGACATGCCGGTGCAGTACGTCGGCATCCTGCCCGACCTGTTCAAGGAACAGCAGGGCGTGGTGGCCGAAGGCTCGCTCGGTGCCAACGGCACTTTTGCGGCAACCAATGTGCTCGCCAAGCACGATGAGAACTACATGCCCAAGGAAGTCGTGGAGTCGCTCAAGGATCGTGGCGAGTGGCAGCGCGAGGGCGCGCCGCAATGAACGCGGACGCAAGACCGGCAGCCGATCTGGCACCCTGGCGCGTCTCGGAGCCTCACCCGCCTCGCTGCGCGAGGCACCGTCTCCCGCAGGGGGAGAGGGGAAGGAAGATCTGACCATGAGCATCGAACTCGGCCATTTTGTTCTGATCCTTGCCTTCGCCATTGCATCGGTGTCGGCAGTCGTCGGGTTCGTGTTCTGGCGCAGCGCCGGACGGGTCGCGGCGTTCCTGCAGCAATCGGCGATCCTGCAGTTCCTGCTGGTTGCAGCGGCCTTTGCAGCGCTGATCCAGGCGTTTCTGCTATCCGACTTCTCGCTCAAGCTGGCCTATGAGCACTCGCATTCGACCGCGCCGGCGCTGTTCCGCGTCACTGCGGTCTGGGGCAACCACGAGGGCTCGATGGTCCTGTGGGTGCTGATCCTCGTGATGATGGGCGCCGCCGTGGCCACCTTCGGACGGCAATTGCCGAAAGACCTGCTGGCGCTGGTGCTGGCGACGCAGAGCCTGCTGACCGCGGCGTTTGGCGGTTTTTCGATCTTCACGTCCAACCCGTTCGAGCGGCTGAACCCCGCGCCGTTCGAGGGCAAGGACCTCAACCCGGTGCTGCAAGATATCGGGCTCGCGATCCATCCGCCGCTGCTCTACATCGGCTATGTCGGTTTCTCGGTCTGCTTCTCCTTCGCCATTGCGGCGCTGATCTCGGGCCGCATCGATGCGGCGTGGGCGCGCTGGGTGCGGCCGTGGACGCTGGTGAGCTGGGTGTTCCTGACCCTCGGCATCGCCATGGGATCGTACTGGGCCTATTACGAACTGGGCTGGGGCGGCTGGTGGTTCTGGGACCCGGTCGAGAACGCAAGCTTCATGCCGTGGCTGGCCGGCACCGCGCTGCTGCACTCCGCGCTGGTGATGGAAAAGCGCAATGCGCTGCGCATCTGGACGATCTTTCTCGCCATCATCACCTTCTCGCTGAGCCTGCTCGGCACCTTCCTCGTGCGCTCCGGCATTCTCACCTCGGTGCACACCTTTGCCGCCGATCCGACGCGCGGCCTCGTCATCCTGGCGCTGCTGGCGCTGTTCATCGGCGGGGCCTTTGCGCTGTTCGCGCTGCGCGCCGGAACGCTGCGGGCCGGGGGGCTGTTCGCGCCGATCAGCCGTGAAGGCGCGCTGGTGCTCAACAACCTGTTCCTGTCGACGGCGACCGCCGCCGTCCTCGTGGGGACGCTCTATCCGCTGCTGCTCGACGCCTTCACCGGGCGGACCATTTCGGTGGGTGCGCCGTTCTTCTCGCTGACCTTCGGCGCGATCATGGCGCCGCTGCTGGTGGTCTTGCCGTTCGGGCCGTTCCTTGCCTGGAAGCGGGGTGATTTCGTCGCCGCCGTGCAGCGGCTCGCCGTCGTCGCCGGGCTCGCGCTGTTTGCCGCAGTGCTCGTCGCGCTGCTGAGCGGACAACTGGTCTCGATGGCGCCGATCGGCCTGCTGCTCGGCTTCTGGGTGGCGATGGGCGCGATCGCCGAACTGATTGACCGCGCCCGCTTCGGCAAGATGGCGCTGAGCCAGAGTTTCCGCCGCCTGTTCGGCCTGCCGCGTACGGCATGGGCGACGGCGCTGGCGCATTTCGGCCTCGGCGTCACCGTCCTCGGCATCGTTGCGGCAACCGCCTGGTCGACTGAAGCAGTGACCACCGTCGAGCCGGGCGAGGTGATCAAACTCGATGGCTACGAGATCACCTACCAGGGCATCGAGCAGGTGGGCGGGCCTAACTTTGTTGCGGACATCGGCACGGTGACAGTGCGCGGGCCGATGGGTTCGCTGCGCACGACGCACCCCGAGCGGCGCGTCTACGCCGCGAGCGGCATGCCGACGACCGAGGCAGCGATCGAGACCTTCGGTTTCAGCCAGATCTATGTGCAGCTCGGCGAGACCGATCCCAGCGGCCATCAGGTGCTGCGCGTCTGGTACAAGCCGTGGGTGACGCTGGTCTGGCTCGGCTGCGTGATCATGGCGGGCGCGGGCGTTTTGTCGCTGAGCTACCGGCGGCTGCGCGTCGGCGCGCCGCGTCCGGCCGCCCAACGCACGGCGGCGGCTGAATGAGGGCGCTGCTGTTTGCCCTGCTGATGGTGTTTGCGGCCTCGCCTGCCTTCGCCGTCAATCCCGACGAGATCCTTGCCGATCCGGCGCTCGAGGCGCGGGCACGCGCCATCTCGGCGCACCTGCGGTGTCTCGTGTGCCAGAACCAGTCGATCGACGACAGCGACGCCGATCTCGCGCGCGACCTGCGCGTGCTGGTGCGCGAGCGGCTGGTGGCGGGCGACACCGATGCGGCCGCGACGCAGTACATCGTCGACCGCTACGGCGAGTATGTGCTGCTGAACCCGGTGATTGCCCCGCACACGATCGCGCTGTGGGTCGCCGCGCCGGGGATCCTCGCGATCGGCATTGTCGCGGTGCTGATCGGCGTCCGCCGCCGTCGCGCGGTGCCGACGGCAGGTGCGCCGCTGACGGCCGAGGAGTCCGCCGCGCTGGCCGAGCTTGAAGGTTCGGGCAAGGGCAAGTAACAGGAGGCGTGTCCTTCGCGTCTCTCCTTCCCGCCGGCCTCGATCCACTGATGGCGCTTGCGCTGATCGGGCTGAGCTTTGTCACCTCGCTCATCACCGCAACCTTCAGCCTCGGCGGCGGCATCCTGATGATCGCGACGCTGGCGCTGGTGTTTCCACCCGCGGTGGTCGTGCCGCTGCATGGGGCCATCCAGCTCGGTTCGAACAGTGGCCGCGCGCTGATCCAGCGCGAGCATATCCAGTGGCACATGATCGTCTGGATCACGCTCGGCGTGCTGATCGGGGCGGTCCTCGGCGGCCAGTTCGCGAGCCTCGTGCCGGACGAGGCGCTGACCGTGGTCATCGCCATCTTTGTGCTGATCACCGCCTGGCTGCCGCAGCCGAAAATCGTCAGCCGCTCGCCGGTGGTGCAGGTCATCGGCGGCGGGGTGATCTCGGCGCTGAGCATGGTGGTGGGCGCCACGGGGCCGCTGATCGCGCTGTTCATCAAGGGGCTGCCCGACCGCCGCCAGCTGGTCGCGACTCACGCGATGCTGATGACGATCCAGAACGGCATCAAGTTCATCGTCTTCATCGCGCTGGGCTTTGCTTTCACCGAATACGTGCCGCTGCTCATCGCGATGATTGCGTTCGGCGTGGCGGGGACGGCGGTGGGCTCGCGGCTCCTGGTGCATGTGCCGGAAGCGGCCTTCCGCTGGGGCTTCAAGCTGCTGCTGACGATCATTGCGCTCGATCTGCTGCGCGGCGCGCTGTTTTCCGGGCAGGCCAGCTGAATCTCAAGGTTTCCGGGCGTCTTGCGCGCCTTACCGATATTTAATCAGAGCGTCACTTTGCGGAAAGGGGACGCAGATCATACCTCCATGCCAGTTGAGGACGTCAGGAGGTTAATCGCAAAATGCGCGCCCCAATTCTCTCTAGCACTCGCAAGTGGATCGGAGCTTCGGCTCTGGCCATTATCGTCGGTTTCGGCGGAGGCGCAGCCTTCCTTGCCGCCACCACCCCCATGGTCTCAGCGCAGGTTCAGCCCGCAGCGCAGATCACCGTTCCCGCCGTGACCCCGCAGGCCGGTTTCGCCGACCTCGTCGATGCCGTGCAGCCGGCGGTGGTTTCGATCATCGTCGAGACCGACGGTTCGAGCCGTGCCCCGATGGCCGGTGGTAACCGCCGTGGCCAGGGCGGGCAGGGTGGCCAGGAGTTCAACTTCCAGTTCCCCGACCTGCCCGACGATCATCCGTTCAAGGACTTCTTCGACCAGTTCCGTCAGTTCGGTGACGGCAATGGTCAGGGCAATCAGGGTCAGGGCAACCAGGATCCGCGTCAGGGTCAGCCCGCGCCGCGCGGTCCCCAGCAGCACATGATGGCGGC
>Ga0073905_10001788_pt1 | contig 11008 bp, 8 predicted proteins | sample KloWWTupernatant_FD_65482 | JGI IMG/M metagenome (GOLD analysis project Ga0073905, IMG submission 65482) | Active sludge microbial communities from Klosterneuburg, Austria, studying microevolution and ecology of nitrifiers - Klosterneuburg... | ecosystem: Engineered > WWTP > Aerobic digester >... | reverse complement strand
GGCTCGGTCTCCACGACGGGCTCGGTCTCCACGACGGGCTCGGTCTCCACGACGGGCTCGACGATCTCGAGCACCTCGACGGTCTCCACGAGGACCTCGCCGTCCGCGGTCTCGACCACCTCCACGGTCTCGACGACCACCTCGACGACCTCGATCGGTGCCTCCTCATCGGTCACCTCCGGCGCGGGCTCCGCCGGGACCTGCTCTGCGGCGACCTGCTCGGCGGGGACGTCCACGACGTCGACCTCGTCGACCTGGTCGGGGGTCGGCTCCTGGGTGCTCACTGGGTCTCCACTCCCTCGATCGTCACGTCGACGGCCGGCGTGTACTCCGTGCCCTCGACGATCCCTGCGGCCGCGACCGCGTCCAGCACGTCCATCCCGGAGGTGATCGTGCCCATGACGGTGTATCCGCCGGCTGCGTCCGCGGGGATCGCGGAGTCGGCGTACACCAGGAAGAACTGGCTCCCGTTGCCCGACGCGTTGTCGGCGGGACGGGCCATCGCCACCGTACCGGCGGGGTAGACGCCGTCGGTCGGTGCGTTCTCGATCGGCCCGAACGTGTAGCCGGGTCCGCCGGTGCCGGTACCCGTCGGGTCCCCGCACTGCAGCACGTAGATGCCCTCGAGGGTCAGCCGGTGGCAGCTGGTCCCGTCGAAGAAGCCCTCCTGGGCCAGCGTGACGAAGGACGCGACGGCCTGCGGTGCCGCGGCCCCGTCGAGCTCGAGCGTCAGGTCACCGGCGGTGGTGGTCAGCGCGGCGGTCCACGTGCGGCCCTCGGCGAGCGCGGGGTCGGGGACGACGCGCGTCACGGCCGGGGTCTCGGCTGCCGCGTCGGACGCGGCCTCGACCGTGCCGTCGCCGCGCGTCGCCTCCAGGACAAGGAACACCACGGCGACCAGCGTCAGCACGCCCAGCACCGCACCCGCGACGACGCGCTGGCGGCGCTTGCGTGCCCGCACGGCCGCCTGGTGGGCGGCCCACTTCTCGTGCCGCTTGCGCGCGTACTCGCGCTCGCGCTGTCTCGTGGACACCTGGACTCCTGTCTCACCCGGCGCGCCTGCGCGCCCGTCAGCTCTGCTCGTTCGCCGCCGGAGCACCGGCGGGCCTCGCACAGTCTAGGGAAGCGCGGCGGGGCAGGCGACGCACGGCCGTCCCCGGGGGTCACGGTCCGGTCTCGGCGGCGGTGCGGTGCGCGGCTAGGCTCTCGGGGTGATCCTCCGGACCGTCGTGGCCCCCCTCCTCGGTGCGACCTGCTCCGTGCTCGTCGACGACGCCGGCCGATGCGTGGTCGTCGACCCCGGCGGCGGCGTGGCGGCCGAGGTGCTGGCCCTCGTCGCGGCCGAGGGCTGGACCCCGCTGGCGATGCTCGCCACGCACGGCCACGTGGACCACACCTGGTCGGCGGCCGAGCTGGGCGATGCCTGGGACGTCCCGCTGCACCTGCACGCGGACGACGAGTACCGCCTCGACGCCCCGTTCGCCACCCTCGGCCCGCTCGGCCCGCAGCTCGGTGCGATGTCCGGCCTCGCCGAGCCCCTGCGCCCCGCGCGCGTCGAGACCTTCTCGGCGGGGCCGGACGGCACGGCGGCGCTGCGCCTCGGCTCCGAACGGGCCGGCTGGATCGAGCTCACGGCCCTGCACGTGCCCGGGCACACGCAGGGTTCGACGGTCTACCTCGTCGACGCCCCGGCGCCGACGGCCCTGACCGGGGACGTGCTGTTCGCCGGGACGATCGGCCGGACGGACCTGCCCGGCGGCGACCAGCGCTCGATGATGATCAGCCTCACCCGGCTCGCCCGCCTCGCGCCGGGCACGATCGTGGTTCCCGGGCACGGCCCGTCCTCCACGATCGCCGACGAGCTCGCCACCAACCCGTACCTGCGCGCGGCGCGCTGAGCCGCGCCACCGGAAGGATCGACCATGGCCCGCCCCACCCCGCTGTCCGGCTTCCCCGAGTGGCTGCCCGCCGGACGGGTCGTCGAGCAGCACGTGCTCGACGTGCTCCGCCGCACCTTCGAGCTGCACGGCTACGCCGGTGTGGAGACGCGCGCCGTCGAGCCGCTCGACCAGCTGCTGCGCAAGGGCGAGACCTCCAAGGAGGTCTACGTGCTGCGCCGCCTGCAGGAGGACCCGGCGGGTGCGGAGGTCGACCGCTCCGGCGCCCTCGGGCTGCACTTCGACCTCACGGTCCCGTTCGCGCGCTACGTGCTGGAGAACGCCGGCCACCTGGCGTTCCCGTTCAAGCGCTACCAGATCCAGAAGGTGTGGCGCGGCGAGCGGCCCCAGGACGGCCGGTTCCGCGAGTTCGTCCAGGCCGACATCGACGTCGTCGGCCTGGGCGAGCTCCCGTACCACTACGAGGTCGAGGTGCCTCTGGTCATCGCCGAGGCGTTCGCCGCACTCGCCGCGGTGGGGATGCCGCCCGTCCAGGTGCTCGTCAACAACCGCAAGGTCGTCGAGGGGTTCGCGAGCGGTCTGGGGCTCACCGACGTCGACGCGGTGCTGCGCGCCGTGGACAAGCTGGAGAAGGTGGGTGCGGCCGGGGTCGCGGCGCTGCTCGCGGCGGAGGCGGGCGCGGACGCCGCGCAGGCCGCCGCCGTCCTCGAGCTGGCCGCCGTGCGCGGCGGGGACCTGGGCGTCATCGACCGGGTGCGGGAGCTCGCCCGCCTCCACGGTGCAGAGGACGATCTCCTGGCCCAGGGGCTCGACGAGCTCGCGGCACTCGTCGGGGCGGCCGCGCTGCGCGCGCCGGGCGTGGTCGTCGCGGACCTGCGGATCGCCCGCGGGCTGGACTACTACACGGGCTCCGTCTACGAGACGGTGCTCGTCGGGCACGAGAGCCTCGGCTCCATCTGCTCGGGCGGCCGGTACGACGCGCTGGCTGCCGACGGAGCCACCACCTACCCGGGGGTCGGGATCTCCGTGGGCGTCACGCGCCTCGTCTCGCGACTGCTGTCCGCGGGCCTGGTCACGGCGACCCGCAGCGTGCCCAGCGCCGTGCTCGTCGCCGTCGCCGCCGAGCAGGACCGCCCGGCGTCGGACGCCATCGCGGCCGCCCTGCGTGCCCGAGGCATCCCGGTGGAGGTCGCGCCGTCGGCCGCGAAGTTCGGCAAGCAGATCCGGCACGCCGACCGGCGCGGCATCCCGTACGTCTGGTTCCCGGGCGCGGTGGACGACGACGGCGTCCGGGCGCCGGGGCAGGTCAAGGACATCCGCTCGGGCGAGCAGGTCGACGCCGACCCCGCGGCGTGGGCGCCGTCCGACGAGGACCGGTGGCCGCGCGCCGTGGCGGCGATGGACGTCGCGGGCGGGGCCACGCGCTGACGCGGGCTCAGGCGGCTCCGTGGCAGGCCGGGTGGGCGGGGGAGCGACCCGGGGCTTAAGGTGACGCCGTGTCATCTCCCGAGCTGAACGCCGCCCCTCCCGCACGCGAGCTGGGCTGGACGCCGATGATCTTCATCGGCCTCGGCCTGGCGCTCATCGTCATGGACGCGACGATCATCAACGTCTCGTTGCCGTCGATCATCGCCGACCTCGAGATCACGTCCGTCGACGCCGAGTGGATCGGCGCGATCTACGCACTGGTCTTCGCGGCCCTGCTCATCATCTTCGGTCGCCTGGGGGACCGGTACGGCCGGCGCAAGGTCTTCCTGCTCGGGGCGATGGTGTTCACCGTGGCGAGCCTCGTCGCGGCCGTCGCCCCCACCGGACAGGCCCTCATCGCGGCGCGAGCCCTGCAGGGCGTCGGCGGCGCGATGATGTCGCCCACCTCGCTCGCCCTGGTCAACGCTCTCTACCGGGGCCGGCGGCGCACCATCGCCTTCGCGATCTACGGCTCCCTCATCGGCGGCATGGCGGCGATCGGCCCGCTGCTCGGTGGCTTCCTCACCACCTACGCCTCGTGGCGCTGGGCCTTCGGCATCAACCTCCCGCTCGCCGCCGCGATCATCATCGGCGGTCTGCGGGTGGTCCCCGAGTCCCGCGAGGACCACCCCGAGCCCGGGACGGACGTCGTGGGCGCCGTCGCCTCCGCGCTGGGGATCGGCGCGCTCGTGTTCGCGCTCATCGAGGGCCGCAGCTACGGGTGGTGGACCGCCCAGGTCGACGGCAGCCTGCTCGGTGTCTCCTGGCATGCGGGCGGTCCCTCGCCCGTTGCCGTGGCGCTCGTCGTCTCCGCCGTCGCCATCGGGACCCTGACGTGGGTCGAGCAGGCGCGTGTGCGGGCCGGCCGCGTGGTGCTCATCGACCTGTCGCTCTTCCGGATCCGCTCGTTCGGCCTCGGCTCGATGGCGGCCCTCATCGTCTCGATGGGGGAGTTCGGGGTGCTCTTCTCCTTCCCTCTCTTCCTGCAGTCGGCGCTCGGGTACACCGCGCTGGGCGCCGGTGCGCTGCTCGCCTCGCTCGCCCTCGGCTCGTTCCTCTCGGCGCCGACGACGGCCCGGCTCGCCGCGCGCATCGGCACGCGCAACGTCGCCCGGCTCGGCATGGGGCTCGAGGCGATCGGCATCCTCGGCCTCGGGCTGGTGGTGACGGCGCAGGTCAGCGCGGCCGCGATGGTGGGCTGGCTCGTCGTCTACGGCATCGGCGTGGGGTACGCCTCGGCGCAGCTCACCGGGCTCATCCTCGCGGACGTGCCCGTGCGGCAGAGCGGTCAGGCGTCGGGCACGCAGTCGACCGCCCGCCAGATCGGCTCTGCGCTGGGCACCGCCGTGCTGGGCACGGTGCTGTTCGTCGGCCTGGCGCACGACACCGAGACCCGGGTGGCGCAGGTGCCCGGCGTCGACGCGGCGCAGGCTGCCGAGGTCGCGCGGCTCGTCGAGGAGTCCGCGGGGACGGCGATCCCCGGCATCGCGGCCCAGCCCGGCGGCGAGCCCATCGCCGAGGCCGCGCGCGCGGCCTTCGCCGACGCGCTGCGCCGCACGGCCGTGGTGGGCGCCGGCTTCGTCACGCTCGGCCTGTTCGCGACCCTCGCCCTGCCACCCGCGCGCCGCGAGGAGCACGAGGACGGCGCCGACCCGGCGGCACTCGCGGCGCTGCAGGGAGGCGGGGGACCCGGCGGCAACTAGGATCGGTCGGACGCCCGCGAGGGCGCTGACCCGTTCCGCCCGGAAGGACCCCCGTGCTCCGCACCCACACCGCCGGCTCGCTGCGAGCCGAGCACATCGGCCAGACCGTCACGCTCACCGGCTGGGTCGACCGTCGCCGTGACCACGGCGGCGTGGCGTTCATCGACCTGCGGGACGCGTCGGGCATCGCCCAGGTGGTCGTCCGCGACGAGGCCGTCGCGCACGGGCTGCGCAACGAGTACGTGCTCCAGGTCACCGGGGCCATCGGCGCACGGCCGGCCGGCAACGAGAACACGCACCTCGCGACCGGCGCCGTCGAGCTCACGGCAGAGTCGGTCGTGGTGCTCAACGAGTCCGCACCGCTGCCCTTCCAGGTGTCCTCCGCCCTCGACGAGCAGATCGGCGAGGAGGCGCGCCTGCGCTACCGGTACCTCGACCTGCGCCGCCCCGCCCCCTCGCGCGCGCTGCGCCTGCGGGCCAAGGCCAACGCGGCGGCGCGCGCCGTGCTCGACGCGCAGGACTTCGTCGAGGTCGAGACGCCCACGCTGACCCGCTCGACGCCCGAGGGCGCACGCGACTTCGTCGTGCCCGCGCGCCTCGCACCGGGCTCCTGGTACGCCCTGCCGCAGTCGCCGCAGCTCTTCAAGCAGCTGCTCATGGTGGCCGGCATGGAGCGCTACTACCAGATCGCCCGCTGCTACCGCGACGAGGACTTCCGCGCGGACCGCCAGCCCGAGTTCACCCAGCTCGACGTCGAGATGAGCTTCGTCGAGCAGGACGACGTCATCGCGGTCGCCGAGCAGGTGCTCGTCGCGCTGTGGGAGCTCATCGGGTACACCGTCCCGACCCCCATCCCGCGGATGACCTACGCCGAGGCGATGCGCCGGTTCGGCACCGACAAGCCGGACCTGCGGTTCGGCCTCGAGCTCGTCGAGCTGACCGACTACTTCTCCGCCACGCCGTTCCGCGTGTTCCAGGCGCCCTACGTCGGGGCCGTCGTCATGCCGGGCGGCGGCTCGCAGCCGCGCCGGACGTTCGACGCGTGGCAGGAGTGGGCCAAGCAGCGCGGTGCCAAGGGCCTGGCCTACGTCACGGTCTCCGAGGACGGCGAGCTCGGCGGTCCCGTCGCCAAGAACCTGTCGGACGCGGAGCGCGAGGGTCTCGTGGCGGCCGCGGGCGCCCGGCCGGGCGACTGCGTCTTCTTCGCGGCGGGCAAGGCCCCCGAGGCGCGCGCGCTGCTCGGGGCCACGCGCCTGGAGATCGGGCGGCGGGCAGAGCTCATCGACACCTCGGCGTGGTCCTTCCTCTGGGTCGTCGACGCACCGCTGTTCAAGCCGACCGGCGAGGACGACGACGTCGCGGTGGGCACCGGGTCCTGGACCGCGGTGCACCACGCCTTCACCTCGCCGACGCCCGAGTGGATCGACACCTTCGAGGCCGACCCGGGTGCGGCGCTGGCGTACGCCTACGACATCGTCTGCAACGGCAACGAGATCGGCGGCGGGTCCATCCGTATCCACCGCCGCGACGTGCAGCAGCGGGTGTTCGAGATGATGGGGATCGGCGAGGAGGAGGCCCAGGAGAAGTTCGGCTTCCTGCTCGACGCGTTCGCGTTCGGTGCGCCGCCGCACGGCGGCATCGCCTTCGGCTGGGACCGGATCCTCACGCTCCTGACGGGCTCGGAGTCGATCCGCGACGTCATCGCGTTCCCGAAGTCGGGCGGCGGCTACGACCCGCTCACCGGCGCGCCGGCGCCGATCACGGCCCAGCAGCGCAAGGAGGCCGGGGTGGACGGGGTCGCGCCGTCGGCCGCGGCAGCCGGGGCCGTGCCGGCCGCGGCTCCCACGGCCTGAGCCACCCGGTCGGGCTGCGGATGGGTGACACGACAGGCCACCTGCCCGGTGACCTGCCGGGCGTGCTGCCCCCGGGCTGGCGGTCGGACCGCCTGCTCCTGGGGGACCGCGGGCACGGACCCGTCGTCGCGCTGCGGGGCGACGACCGCGCCGTGGTGCTCGCCCTGGCGCGGCCGTCGCGCGTGACCCTCGTCGGTCGTGGTGCGGCCGACGCCGTGGTGCACCGGCTGGGCGACCTCGTCGCCGACCCGGCGGCGCGCTCCGTGGTCGCCGACGTCGGCTGGATGAGCCTGCCGCGGGGCGCGCACGTGCCCCGCGGCGTGCTCGCCGCGACGGGGCTGGTGCCCTTCTCGACGTGGGACTGGATGGCCACCGACACGGTGCCGCCGGAGGTGCCGGGCGAGGACGACGTCGTGCCGCTGGACCGGATCGCGGACGCCGCCGCCATCCGCGCCTGCCTTGCCGTGGCGAACCCCGGCACCACCGCCGAGCCGGCGGCCGACGGCGAGGTGGGCTGGTGGGGCGTGCGCGGACCCGTGGGGCTGCTCGGCGTCGTCGGTGCGGCCACGCGGGCCGGCGACCCTGCCCGGCTGGACGTGTCGTGGCACCTGCACGGCCTGGGGGTGGTGCCGACGGCCCGACGGCAGGGCTGGGGTGCCGCGCTGACCGTCGCCGCCGTGCGGGCCGGCCTCACCGCGGGGGCCGACTGGGTCTCGCTGGGGCACTACGCCGACAACGACGCCGCGCGGCGGGTCTACCGTCGGCTCGGCTTCGTCACCGAGGGGGAGTTCGCCTCGTACGGGCCGCCACGCGCGACGCACCCGCCCGGCTGAGCCGCCCGGGCCGGCTGGCGCCGAGGCGTCGTGGCCGTCGTCGGACCGGGCGCCGTCCCGGCTCACCAGCGGGTCGGCACGTCCGTCTCGCCGGTGAACCCCCGGTGGCGGGGGAGGTCGTCGTCGAGCATCGGGATGCCGTACAGCTCGCCGGGCGTCGGGTCGAGCGTCTGGACCACGGGCCGCGCGGCGTAGGAGCGCCGCCAGAGGGCGCGCAGGACCATGAAGCCAGCCCCCAGCGCCCCGCAGAGGAGCAGGAACGGCAGGACCGCCCACCGGGAGGCGTCCGAGTCGACCGTCGCCTGGAGCACCATGGCCCGGGTCAGCACGACGACGACGAACCCGATGACGAGCGTCGCCCAGCGCGCCCGCCACCGCAGCCGCCGGTATCGCGCGAAGTCCGTCGGTGCCGGTCGCGTCACCGGGGTGCGCGGCGCCGGCACGGGTCGCATCGGACGGCGCGCCTCAGTGGACGATCGCGAAGCGGCGTGTGGCGCGCGTCAACCACGCCGGGGCCCACCAGTTGTGCTTGCCGAGCAGGGTCATGGTCGCCGGCACCAGCAGCATCCGGACGAGCGTCGCGTCGATGAGCACCGCCACGGCCAGGGAGAAGCCGACCTCCTTGATGACCAGCAGCTGGCCGAAGATGAACCCCATGAACACCACGATGATGATGAGCGCAGCCGAGGTGATGATCCGGCCCGACCGCTGCAGGCCGAGGCGCACGGCCTCGTCGTTGCTCACGCCCGCGTCGTGCAGCTCCTTGACCCTCGAGAGCAGGAAGACCTCGTAGTCCATCGCGAGGCCGAACCCGAACGCGACGATCATCGCCACGACGTAGGTCTCGATGCCCCCCGTGGAGCGGAACCCCAGCAGCTCCTCGAGGTGGCCCTCCTGGAACACCCAGACGAGCACGCCCAGCGAGGCGGACATCGACAGCACGTTGGTGAGCAGGGCCTTGACGGGGATGACCACGGAGCCGGTCATGAGGAACAGGAGCACGAAGGTCGCCACGACGACGATCCCGGCGGCCCAGGGCAGCCGGTCGATGAGGGCCTGGGTGAAGTCGATCTGGTTGGCCGCCTGACCGGTCACCCACGTCGGGAAGGGCGCCTCGGTGTCCCGCACGGCATGCACGACGTCGCGCGCCACCCCGCCGCCCGGGTCCGTGGTGTCCACGCGCACCCCGACGAGCACGTACGCACCGAGCGGCGCCGCCGGGTCGACCGAGAGGACGTCGGGCAGGTCGGCGAGCTGGTCGCCCCACTCCTGGACGTCGTCGAGCGATCCCTCGGCGACCACGAGGACCGTCGGGGCCTTGGAGCTCGGGTACTGCTCGGCCAGGATCTCCACGTACTCGCGCTGGTCCGAGCCGAGGGGCAGCAGCTCGGTGGTCGAGTTGCGCAGCTCGAGGTGGGCCAGGGGTAACGAGAGCACGCCGAGGACGACGAGGCTGCCGGCCAGGACCGCCCACGGGCGACGCTGCACCCACGCGGTGAGGCGGGAGAAGACCCCCTCCTCCGCCGAGACGTCGCCGGTGCGCGCGATGATCCACCGCAGACCGGGGATGCGGCCGACGACGCCGGGCTTGATGAGCCGTCGCCCCGCGAGCGTGAGCAGCGCCGGGACGAGCGTGAGCGCGGTCGCCACGGCGACGAGGATGACCGCGACGCCCGCCGAGCCCACGGCCCGCAGGATCGAGGGCTGGAAGACCACGAGCCCCAGGATCGAGATCGCGACGGTCAGGGCGGAGAACGTCACGGTGCGCCCGGCGGTCTGCATGGTGCGCCGCAGAGCGGTCTGGACGGCCCCGTCGCCCCGGCGGCGGCGCACGGCTGCGCCCTCGTCCGCGTCGAGCAGCAGGTGCATCTCCTCGCGGAAGCGCGACACGATGAGCAGGCCGTAGTCGATCGACAGGCCGAGCCCGAGGATCGTCACGACGTTGACGACCGACGCGTCCATCTCGAGCCAGTGGGACAGCACGAACACGCTGCCCAGCCCGCCCGCGATCGACGCCAGCGCCCCGACCATCGGCATCGACGCGGACAGCAGGCCACCGAAGACGAGCACCATGATGAGCAGCGCGACGGGCAGCGCGATGGCCTCGCCGGTGCGCAGGTCCTGCTCCACCTGGTCGGTGATCTCCTCCACGATGAGCGTGGTCCCGCCGACGATGCCCGTGGCGTCGGCGGCGCTCGTCAGCTCTGCCGGCAGCGCCCGCAGGCGCTCCTCGACCGCGACGAGCGCGGCGTCCTGCGCGTCCTCCGTGATCTCGTGCTCGAGCTCGACGACGACGAGGAAGCCGTCACCGTTCGCGGCGAGCAGGGACGCGACGGCGGGGTTGGTGGGTCCGTCCGGCATCATGAACGGGTCGACGACCGCCGCCACGCCGGGGATGGCCAGCAGGTCAGCCCTGGCGTTCGCGACGGGTGCCGCCACGTCCTCGTCGAGGGGGTCGGCGCCCTGCACGACGAGGGTCAGGCTCGCACCGTTGACCGAGGAGTCGGCGATGATGCCGTCGGCGATGTCGCTCTCCGAGCCGGGTACGGCGGGGGCGCCCGTCGACAGCCGGTCGAAGAGGTTCTCCCCGGCCACGCCACCCAGGGTGACGGCGAAGCAGGCCACGGTGAACACGGCCCATGCGAGGATCGCCCACTTCGGGTGCCGGGCGATCGTGCGGCCAAGGGAGTCGAACACCTGATCAGCATCCCAGGTCGGCGCCGTGGGGTGCACATCGGCCCGCCGGGCGCTGCGTAGGCTCACGGCATGGACCTGTTCGACGCCGCGACCGCCACCGAGCAGGGGCTGCCGAGCTCCGCGCACGGCGCGCCCCTCGCGGTGCGGATGCGGCCCCGGTCGCTGGCCGAGGTCGCCGGGCAGCAGCACCTGCTGAGCGCGGGCTCCCCGCTGCGGCGGCTCGTCGAGCCGGCCGATGAGGCCTCGCGCCGGGCGGCGCCGTCGTCCGTCGTGCTGTGGGGACCGCCGGGCACGGGCAAGACGACCCTCGCCTACCTCGTCGCCGCGACGTCCGGCCGGCGGTTCGTGGAGCTCTCCGGCGTCACGTCCGGGGTCAAGGACGTCCGGGCCGTGGTCGAGGACGCCCGGCGCCGGCTGGCGACCGGCGGCGCGGAGACCGTGCTGTTCATCGACGAGGTGCACCGGTTCTCCACGACGCAGCAGGACGCCCTGCTGCCCAGCGTCGAGAACCGCTGGGTGACCCTCGTGGCGGCGACGACCGAGAACCCCAGCTTCTC
>Ga0073905_10001777_pt1 | contig 11034 bp, 9 predicted proteins | sample KloWWTupernatant_FD_65482 | JGI IMG/M metagenome (GOLD analysis project Ga0073905, IMG submission 65482) | Active sludge microbial communities from Klosterneuburg, Austria, studying microevolution and ecology of nitrifiers - Klosterneuburg... | ecosystem: Engineered > WWTP > Aerobic digester >... | reverse complement strand
GATCGCCCACGACGAGCGTCTTGACGTGCTCGACCAGCGCGGCAGTGAACTCGTCGGCGATGGAGCGGTGCACGAGCACGCGCTGGGTACTGATGCAGCTCTGCCCGGCGTGACTGAAGCCCGCCATCTTGATCTTGGCGGCGGCGGTTCGCCAGTCGCCGTCGGCCTCGATGATGCACGGCGCGTTGTTCCCCAGCTCCAAGCCGACCCGCTTGCGCGGTGCACGCGCCCGAATTGCCCAGCCGACATCCGGTGAGCCGGTGAAGGTGATGAGGGCAATGTCGGGATGGTCGACGATCGCGTTACCCACTGTTCCTCCGCTGCCGGTGACCACCTGCAGGTAGTCCGCCGGGAGACCGCATTCGTCGATCAGCATCTTCGCCAGAGCGATGCTGCTGAACGGTGTCTGGCTGGCCGGCTTGAGGACCACCGGGCAGCCGGCGGCAATGGCCGGCGCCACCTTGTGCACCACCAGGTTCAGCGGGAAGTTGAACGGTGCGATGGCGCCGACAACTCCGATGGGAACGAGAAGCGTGAAGCCCAACTTGCCCTCCCCTGCCGGGATGGCATCGAGCGGAATCATCTCGCCGCCGAGCTTGCGCGCCTCGGCGGCAGCGAAGTGGAAGGTGCCGATGGCACGTTCCGCTTCTACGCGTGCGGTCCTGATCGGCTTTGCCGATTCCCGAGCAAGAATCTGTGCGAACTCCTCGAGCCGGTCGCTCAACCGAGCGGCAGCGCGATCAAGAATTTCAGCACGCTTCCACAGCGGGAGCGGGTTCGAATGCAGCGCCCCCTTCGCTATTGCAACGGCACGATCTACGTCAGCCGACGTCTGGGCAGGGATTTCCCCGATGACAGAATCGTCATAGGGCGAACGGACGGTGATCACATCAGTCATGTTTGCGACGATACTGTGCGCGATGAGTGCACGCCTCCACCCATACCTCGAATGGGACGGGCCGGTCCCATTCGCTCACCGTGGCGGCGCCAGCGACGTCCCCGAGAACACGATGCCGGCATTCCAATACGCCGTCGACGCCGGGTATCGGTACGTGGAGACCGACGTGCAGGTCACCGCTGACGGGGTGCTGGTGGCCTTCCACGACAACGACCTCAGCCGTATCTGCGGTCGCGCCGGTCGCATCAGCGACCTGCCGTGGGCCGAGGTGAAGACGGCACTCGTCGACGGCGCCGCCCCGATACCACTACTGGAGGAAATGCTCGGCGCCTGGCCCGAACTGCGAATCAACATCGACTGCAAGACGGATACGGCGGTACCCGCACTCGTTGCAGCATTGCGACGTTGCCATGCCCTCGATCGAGTGTGCGTCGGGGCATTCAGCGACAGTCGGATGAAGCGACTGAAGGCATTGCTCGGCGACAACCTGTGCACGGCGCTGGCTCCAATGGGCGCGGCCCGGTTGCGTTTCGGCAAGCCGCGGTCAGCCGCAGCCCACGCTGCACAGGTCCCTGTCCGTCAGGGTCCGCTGACGGTGGTCAACGAGAAGTTCATCGAAAGGGCACATGCATTGGGCATCAAGGTGCACGTGTGGACTATTGATGAACCTGTCGAGATGCACCGGCTGCTCGACCTTGGAGTCGATGGCATCATGACTGACAAACCACTGGTACTGAAGGACGTCTTCGAAACTCGCGGGGTATGGCGATGAGCGCACCGTTCAACACCACTCGCGCACCGAACCACATGGTTGCCAGCGCCGACGCGCTTGCCACACAGGCAGGTCTTGCAATCCTCACGGCTGGCGGCAACGCGGTCGACGCAGCCATCGCCACCAACGCGGCCATGGCTGTGGTGGCACCGCATCTTTGCGGGATGGGTGGTGATCTGTTCGCGCTGGTGCACGACGGCTCGGCGGTCCACGCTCTCAACGCGAGCGGTCGCGCCGGTAGCGGGGCGAGCGCCGCAGCAGTTCGAGCCGATGGACACAGCGTGATGCCATTTCGCCACGACGTCCGTACCGTCACCATCCCTGGATGCGTCGACGGGTGGAGCGAGCTGCTCGACCGCTTTGCCACGCTGCCACTCAAGACGCTGCTCGCGCCGGCGATTGCGCTTGCGGAGGGTGGCTTTCCTGCCAGCCCACTGCTGATCGGGTCCATCGCCCGGCTGGACCCGCGGGCGCGCGAGAATCTCCGCGAGCTCTGCAGCCAGGCCGTGCGGCCAGGCGATCGGGTCTGTCGGCCGGGCGTCGCCGAAGCGCTGCGCGCAGTTGCGACCGGTGGGCGCGAAGCCTTCTACGAGGGCGAGTTCGGTGCGGGCCTGCAAGCGCTCGGTGCCGGCTGGTTCACCGCTGGCGATCTCGCCCGCAGCCAGGCCGAATGGGTCACTCCCCTGTCGGAGAGCGCCTGGGATGTCGAACTGTGGACCATTCCTCCCAATTCGCAGGGGTATCTGACGCTGGGAGCAGCAGCACTCGCCAGCCGTCTTTCGTTGCCGACGGACCCCAACGACGAGTACTCGGCTCATCTCCTCATCGAGGCAGCAAAGGTCGCCGGTTTCGATCGGCCAACAGCGCTCCATGAGGCTGCCGACGGTTTTGCTCTCCTGCGCAGGATCGCAGCGCGCGCAGACTTGCTGAACACCGAGCGAGCTGGGGACTGGCCAATGCCCGCACGACAGGGCGACACCACCTACCTGTGCACCACCGATTCGGAGGGGATGGGGGTTTCGCTCATCCAATCGAACGCCTCCGGTTTCGGGTCATGGCTCGTGGAACCACACACGCAGATCAACCTGCACAACCGGGGTCTCGGCTTCGACCTCGAGGCCGGGCATTCGGCCGAGCTGATGCCCGGTGCTCGTCCACCGCACACGTTGTCCCCAGCACTTGCGACTCGCGGCGATGACCTGGCAGCGGTGTTCGGCACCATGGGTGGCGACGCACAGCCACAGATCCTGCTACAGCTTGCGGCCCGCCTCTTCCACTATGAGCAGTCGCCGGCGGTGGCGATGCACGCCGGCCGCTGGGCACTCTCGGGCCCGCTCACGGGTTTCGACACGTGGTCGGCGCGCAGCGGGCCCATCGTCGAGATCGAGGGCCACGCGCCCGCTGAATGGGCGACGGCCTTGACGGCACGCGGGCACGCGGTCAGTGTCCTGCCCGAGTACGACAGCGCGTTCGGCCACGCGCAGGTGATCATGCGCGACGCGAACGGCTTCTGGGCCGGCGCCACCGACCCGCGTGCCCGAGTGGGGTCCGTCGCCGGGGGCTGATCTGCCCAGTTTTGGTCACGTCATCGAGTGTCCAGAACCCCAGGCGAGAACAGTTGTTGTTCTATGCTAAAAATTGTCATGGTCAATGAACGACATCCCCCTACGGCAGGCCGCCTCGCAGGGGCGCGAGTCATCATCACCGGCGCTGCGCGCGGCATCGGCGCGGCAATTGCTGAAACCTTTGCCACCGAAGGTGCACGCCTCGCCCTACTCGACCGTGAGGGCGATCAGTGTCGGGCGACGGCACAACGGTTGGGGGCTGACGCGCTCGAGGTCGACCTGGCTGACCCCGAGAGTGCCCGAGATGTCACGCAGGCCGCGATCGATGCCCTCGGTGGCATCGATGTGTTGGTCAACAACGCCGGCATCCTGCACATGGCGCCCCTGCTCGACATCACCGTCGATGATTGGGACCGAACCTTCGACATCAACGTCAGGGCAATGCTGCTGACCACGCAGGTTGCAGCGCGGGCGATGATTTCGGCAACGCCGAGCGGTGGCTCCATCATCAACATGGCCAGTATGGGCGGCAAGCTCGGTTCCCCCAATCAGGCGCACTACGCCGCCTCCAAGGCAGCGGTCATCAGTCTCACTCGCGTGTCAGCCATGGAATTGGGCACGCACGGTATTCGAGTGAACTGCATCTGTCCGGGTTATGTGCTCACCGAGATGGGGGCCGCCACGCGGACCCCGGAGATGGTTGCCAGGTGGTCTGCCATGTCACCACTCGGCCGGTGCGCGGAGCCCGCAGAAGTTGCCGACATGGCACTTTTCTTGGCATCGCAACAAGCTCGCTATTGCACCGGGCAAGCAATGAACGTGAGCGGCGGAATGGTGATGCACTGATGAGCGGTTTCAGTCGGGACGCGACCACCCCACCAGCTATGGTTCCGCAGATGGGTACTGATCCGGCTCTCAGGTTCCACGGCGTCTCGATGGTCTACCCGGATGGCACTCATGCCCTGCGCGAAACCAGTTTCGACGTCTCCCCTGGCGAGTTCGTCACGGTCGTTGGTCCATCTGGCTGCGGCAAGAGCACGCTGCTAAAAATCGCGTCCGGACTCCACCACCCCACCACCGGGTCGATTTCCGTCGACAGCAGCGCGGTTGGCTACGTCTTCCAGGATGCAACCTTGTTGCAGTGGCGCAATGTGCAGAGAAACGTCGAGCTGTTGGCCGAACTCGACGGTGTCGGCAAAGCCGAACGCACCCGCCGTGCGGCCGAAGCAATCTCACTGGTCGGCCTCGATGGCTTCGAGAAGAAGTACCCGAAGCAGCTGTCAGGCGGCATGAAGATGCGCGCGTCACTGGCGCGCAGTCTGGTGCTCGACCCGAAAGTCTTCCTGTTCGACGAACCGTTCGGCGCCGTCGACGAGATCACACGCGAGCGCCTGAACGATGAGGTGATATCGCTGTTCGCCCGCCAAGGTTTTGCCGGCCTGTTCATCACGCATTCCATCAGCGAGGCCGTCTTCTTGTCCACCAGGGTGCTGGTGATGAGTGCCCGGCCGGGCCGCATCGTCGCCGACTATCCGATTCCGTTCGAGTACCCGCGTCAGCCCGAACTTCGCTTCTCCGCCGAGTTCGCAAGCCTCGCTGGCGAGATTTCTTACACATTGAGAGGAGCGCACGCATGAGCCACACCGACGAACACCAGGCCGACTCGATCGCGGTCACGCAGGCGGACGTCTTGTCACATGACGCTGACGCGGAACCGGTGCACGTCGACCAGCACGCTCCGGTTGCCGACAAGCCCGCTCATCAGTGGAGCACGATCCTCGGCCCGATCGTGGTGTTCCTGCTCTTCATCGGCTTCTGGGAGTACATGCATCGCGACGGCATGCGCAGCCTTCTGGGCAAGAAGCCCAGCCTTTTGCCCTCCCCCGTCACCGTCATCGACCAGGCGTTCCTCGATTCGGTCGTGCGCAAGCAGCTCTTGATCGGCCTCGGCTGGACGACCTACGCGGCGGCCATCGGGCTTGGCATCACCATCGTGCTCGGCATGGGACTGGCGGTCCTCATGGCTCGTGCGGTGTGGCTCGAGCGGTCGATCTACCCCTACCTCGTCGCGTTGCAAGCGACGCCGGTGCTGGCCATTGTTCCGATCATCTACTCCATCTTCGGTGGCGGCATGGAGTCCCGCATCTACGTGTGCGTGATGATCTCCATCTTTCCAATTGTCACCAACACGCTGTTCGGCCTCACCTCCGTCGATGCCTCACAACACGACCTGTTCACGTTGCGCGACGCAGGAAGCTTCACCCGACTCTTCAAACTGCAGTTCCCTGCCGCGATGCCGGCAATCTTCACCGGCTTTCGCATCTCCGCTGGCTTGGCCGTCATCGGCGCAATCGTCGGCGAGCAGTTCTTCCGTCAGGGTCAAAAGCCGGGTATCGGCATCGTGATGGAACAGTTCCGACAGAAGCTGCGCTACCCGGCGATGTACGCCGGACTCCTCATCGCTGCTGCACTGGGAATTGCTGTCTTCTTCATGTTCAGTTGGATTGCAAAGCTCGTCGTCGGGCACTGGCACGAAGCCACTCGCCGCGGCGGTTGAGCCCCACCCGTATCAAGAATTCCTATCCACCGAGATTGTTCTCAATCTCCCGAGCAGCGTGAACCCATCAACACTAAGGAGCACTGAATGCAACAGCGACGAAGCCGCAACCTGCTGGCAATCTCACTCGTCTCGCTCGTCACCATCGCCGCCTGCGGCGATGACACGACAACCGAGTCGACGTCAGCACCAGTCACCACCGCAGTTCAAGAAACCACTGCGCCATCCGACACCACTGGCGGGGAGGCCAGCGGTTCCTTGAAGGGTATTTGCCCTGACACCGTGGCCATCCAGACCGACTGGATGCCCCAGGCCGAGCACAGTTTCTTGTACAACATGGTCGGTGACGGTTTCACCACCGACAACGACAAGGCGTACGTGACCGGTCCGCTGATTGCCAGTGGGGTCGACACCGGCGTCAAGATCCAGATCCGTTCTGGTGGCCAGCCTCAGCAGTTCAGCCCGGTGACCCAACTGCTCTACAACGACGACAGCCTTCTGCTCGGCTTCGTGTACACCGACGAGGCCATCCAGTTCTCGGGCAGCGAGTTCCCGACTGTCGGCGTCATGTCCGGTTTCGAGAAGAACCCACAGATGATCATGTGGGACCCGGCCACTTACCCCGATGTGAAGGGCATTGCCGATCTGGGCAAGAAGAACGTCACGGTCCGCTACTTCGGTGGCGCTGCCTACATGGACTTCCTCACCGGCACCGGCATCCTCAGCAAGGCCCAGGTCGATGGCTCGTACTCCGGCGACCCGGCATTGTTCATCGCCGATGAGGGCAAGGCTGCCCAGCAGGGCTTCGCTTCCTCCGAGCCGTACGTGTACCAGAATGAGCTGAAGGACTGGGCAAAGCCAGTTGCGTACCAATACATCAACGACATCGGTTGGCGGAACTACGCACAGAGCTTGGCCACCAAGCCGGGCAACATCACGAAGTACGCCGATTGCCTGACAAAGCTCGTACCGATCATCCAGCAGTCCACCGTCGATTACCTGAACGATCCCGCCCACGCCAAAGAGGTGGTGCTTGCCGCAGTTACCGCGTTCGGCGGCTCCTTCGGTTGGACGTACACGGATGGCGCCTTCGATTTTGGTGTGCAGAAGATCAAGGACGATGCTCTGCAGGCCAACGGTACCGATGGCGTCATGGGTAGCTTCGACATGACCCGCGTCGCCGACCTCATCAAGGTGGCCGTCCCCGTGTACACCGCCCAGGGCGCCACGCCCAAGGATGGTGTAGTTCCCGAGGACATCGTCACCAACCAGTTCATCGACACCTCGATTCACGCCTGATCGAACACACGAACTGAAGTAGTTGCCTCGAAGGGGGCGTCGGCTGCGGCCGGCGCCCCCTTTGCACGTCATGTCACGTGCGACGTTCGGCTCAGATCAACAGTTGCACGAGTATCAGCTTGAGGATCATCGCCAGCGGCAGCACGAGCGCATAGCCGGCATCGACCCGCTCGTCACCTTCGGTGCGCTCGGCAGCGTACGCATGCACTGCCGGTTGCGTCTCGATACCGGCGATCTGGCCCGCCGCCGACTCCGGTGCGCTGCCCAAGAGGCGCATCAGCAACACGCTGGCCAACGCGAGTAGCACCGTCACGATCAACGCTGCGGCCGCGAGCTGTGCACCGACAGCAGTGCCCGCAGCATCGGCGAAGGTGGCGCCGGAGCGAATACCGATGGACGCGAGGAAGATCAAAATACCCAGCTGGCGAAGGGTCAGGTTGGCAGCGTGTGGCACCTGCCAGGTGATGCCGCCCGTACGGGAGAACGTGCCAAGCACGATTCCTGCTATCAACGGGCCGCCACCCACGCCCAACTCCACAGAGCCACCACCTGGTAGTGGAATCGAGATCAACCCGATCAGCAAGCCGATCGACATGCCGATCGCGAACCCCATCGCATCGACCTCACCCAGGCCACGATCCGAGTCGCCCAGGATGGCCGCCACTTCCGGCAGGCGGCTGGCCGGACCGACAACTCGAAGCCGATCACCGAGGCGCAGGACGAAATCGTGATCGGTGACGACGTCGGTGTCGCCGCGCCGAACGCGCGTCACCGTTGCACCGAATCGACCCTCCAGGTCCAGGTCGCGAAGGTGAACCCCGGCCAACGCCCTGTTGGACACCGATATCCGACGGAAGTCGAATGTCGTTCGGTCGAGCGCCAGGTGCCGAGTGCTGCGCTCCCCAATCCACTCGATGAACCGGTCGACTTCGTCCGCAATGCCGATCACCACGCACAGATCGCCCGGCAGCAGCCGCACGTCGGTGGTCGCCAGTTCGACGCGACCGGCCTGCTCATAGCGAGAGAAGGCCAGGTGCGAACCCTGCCAATGGCGCAGCTCACCGAGTGCCGGGAGATCAGCCCGTGCGACTCGAAACGTGGCGCTGGTGGCACTGCGGGTGGCCGGAGCGCTGACTACGGCCTCATCGCCTGATGAGTTGCGACGCCGGCGCAACGACCACTGTGCAGCGAACAGCATCATCAGCACCCCGAACGGATAGGCGAGCGAATACCCGACCACCGGATCGGTGACCTCACCCGCTGCCATACGCGTTCCCAGAGTGTGCAATGCAGCGGACAAGGCGGGCGTGTTGGTCAGCGAACCGGCGAACAGCCCGGCGCGCTCACCGGCGTCGAAGCCGAAGAGCTGACCGACCCCCGCGAGAGCGACGGTGAACAGCGCCAGCAGTACCGTCACGCCCACCAGCACCTTGACGCCACCGCGACGAACCTCCGCCAAGAACGACGGACCCGAGGCCAGGCCAACGGTGTAGATGAACAACGCAAGGCCGATCTGCGACACGATCGCGGGCGTGTTGGCCAGCCTGTCGTCGTATGCGGACACCGCAAGCCCGACGAACAACGCCGCTGCCGGGCCGAGCGCGACACCTCGCACACGCACGCTGCCCAGTGCTGCCCCGACGCCGATCACGACGAACAGCAAGAGGACAGGGTTGTCGATCAGTACATGCACCCGCAGGTTCTATCGCGTCAGCACACGACTGCGTCAGGGTCCGTAGGCACAGAGGTCGAACGGGTTGCCATCTGTATCCGCGAGGTTGGCGATGGACCCGTACGGCTCCATACGCGGCGGCTTCACGAGGCTGGCGCCCAGCGCGACCAAGCGAGTCACCTCGTCCATGAACTCACTGCGGCTACACGCGAGGTCGAGATGTGTGCCGCCCGAACCGTGCATGTTGCGCTGGATGCCGAGCCGGCGCACCCCGTTGGCGTCACTGAGGACGAACCAGCGATCACCGTCTTCACGTTGCGACTCGTGCAGGCTCAGCGCTGCGCACCAGAAGGATGCCAATACGTCGGGGTGTGGTGAGTCGATCGTGACGAGGTCGAACGCGCTACTCATCGGCTCGGCGGCTCGTCAGACACCAGGCGACAGCACCACGGCAGCGGCGAGCACCACCTGCAGCAGGACGTCGGCACCGGCGGTGACGTCCTGCGGAGTGGTGTATTCAGCGATGTTGTGCGACAGACCATTCACGCTGGGCACGAACACCATCGAAGTTGGGCAGACCCTCGCCATCATCTGCGCATCGTGGCCTGCGCCGCTGGGCATCCGCCTGGTGGAGTGCCCCAATCGGCGCGCGGTTGCTTCCACGAGATCAACCATTCCGGCGTCGAACTCGACGGGCTCGAAGCGAGCCAACGTCCGCCGCTCGATGGTGACACCTTCCTCACCCACCAGCTGTTCGCACAGAGCGGTGAACACTGCCTCGGCCTGCTGCAGCAACGCCTCATCGGTATTGCGCAGGTCAACTGTCATCGTCACCGTCGAGGGCACCACATTCACCAAGTTGGGTTGGAACTCGCACCGGCCGACAGTTGCAACCTGTGATCCGCCCATCTCGACAGCAAGTGCGCGAACTCCGGTGGTGATCGCAGCAGCCACATACCCAGGATCGTGCCGAAGACGCATCGGCGTGGTTCCGGCGTGTGCTGACTGGCCGGTGATCGTCAGCTCCGTCCACGAGATGCCTTGTACGCCGGTGACAGCACCGATGGTGATGCCTTCGTCCTCCAGCACGGGGCCCTGCTCGATGTGGAGCTCGAATGCGGCGTGCGGCGCGTGGGCTACCGGGCACGGTTGCGGGCCCGCGTAGCCGATACGGGCAAGCTCGTCGCCGAGACGTGCGCCGTCGTCGGCTGCACGCACATCGAGTGCGTCCTCAATGGCCATGCCGCCGACATAGACCAGGCTGCCGAGCATGTCGGGCTGGAACCGAGCGCCCTCCTCGTTGGTGAAGAACGCGACACTCACGGGGTGCACCGTCGAGATGCCGTGCTGCTCCAACGTCTCGAGTACTTCCAGACCCGCCAACACACCCAGGTTGCCGTCGAAACGGCCACCGGTGCGGACCGTGTCGATGTGTGAGCTGACCATCACCGGCGCCGCATCTGCGTCGGTGCCCGCACGGGTGGCAACGACGTTGCCGACCGCATCCATCACGACGGACAGGCCGAGGTCGTGCATCCAGCTCATCACCAGGTTGCGCCCGTCGCGATCCTCGTCCGTCAGCGCGAGGCGTGCACTACCCCGCTCGCCGTTGGGACCGTGCACGGCGCCGATCTCGCCCAGCGCCTCCAGCCGCGCCCACAACCTGACCCCGTCGACCCTCAATGACTCGGTGTTCATAGCGGCTTTCCAAAGTTGAAGGTGGAGATCTCGCGCAGCGCTTCGCCAAACCCGCGGACGGCGCCGTCGAACAACTGCTTTCCCAGCTCGGAGGTAGCCGCAGTGGGGTCGCCGATGTAGCCGTCGGGGAAGAAGTCGTTCGACATCCACCCGAAGCTAACGCGACCGCCGAAGCGGACGTACTGATTCATCGCCAAAGCCTCGGGTACCCGTCGCTCGGCCAGGTCCATGTTCACCAGGTGAGGCGCCAGGTGCAGCATGATCGATGTCTCGTCGGTGCCACCGTGTACGCCCATTCCCAGTTCGTCCGCCGGCGACGTGCCGCCCTGGTCCGGCGGCACCCCTGGGTGCGTCACGAACGTCATCAGCCCATGAGCGAGGCGCAGCTCACGATTGGCGACGTTGAGCAGGGCGCTGTTGCCACCATGGCCGTTGAGGAACACGAGGCGCTTCGCAGGAGTGGTCGCAATGCAGCGCCCCAGGTCGTCGAGCACGGCCATCAGCGTGGTCGCACTGAGCCATACCGTGCCGGCGCTCCACGCATGCTCGTTGCTCTTCGTGTACTCCAACGTT